>Ga0194127_10001729_pt1 | contig 31321 bp, 31 predicted proteins | sample TA2KigC100mmetaG_FD_148624 | JGI IMG/M metagenome (GOLD analysis project Ga0194127, IMG submission 148624) | Freshwater microbial communities from Lake Tanganyika, Tanzania - TA2015036 Kigoma Deep Cast 100m | ecosystem: Environmental > Aquatic > Freshwater > Lake | place: Tanzania: Lake...
TGCCCAAGATTCTTCCTACGTTGCTTGTGCTGTTTCATCGGGTGGTTCCTCCGTTATTAGTGTTGGCAAACCTAATATACTGGAAGATCACCCGATTTTCTTTTTACACACAACCTAAGATATTACCAATATCTGCAAATAGGAGTTGATCATCATAAAGGCGTTCAAAGCTCGTCTCCACAATCAGGACGCTTGTCCTTCCCAAGATCTTCCGTGCACCCTTGATGACTTTGTCTTCATAACCTTGAACATCCAACTTGATGAGCAGGTTTTCTTCACAATCAACCTCCTCAGCAACATCGTCAAGACGACAGACGGCAATCCGTTCTTCACTCGTATGACTGGTGTGAGGGAAAGCCTTTCGATGCAATTCGCCCATTTTCAGAAGAGAAGAAGACGGTGAGAATTCACTTCTGTGAATGTTCGTTTCGAATCTGTGCTCCCCGAGAGCAAAATTAAAAGCCCTGAAATTTGGAACCCCCTTCATTCGCTTCACGAGCTCGTTGTAGCAATCCTTGATCGGCTCAAATGAATAGATCACTGCTTGCGGCAACGCCACATGGATCATCCTCGCGAACTGTCCCGTATTCGCTCCAATATCAAGTACCGTCTTGATGTTCCTCTCTCTGAGCCAAACGAATTTGTTCAACTCCGCAGGATCAAGCCGCGTCAATTCGAAACCAAGAGCACGAACAGACTCTTTCACGATCTTCTTCAAGAGCATAACCGCGAGCGTTCTTCACCTTTCGTAAACTGAAAATAAGCATCCTCTTTCCATCAGACCTGTCCGACCGGTCCTTTCATCTCTTGGAGCCATCGCGTGATTGGTTTGAGGTGACCAGCGAGCAGATAGAAAACAATCGTGAACGACCGATCACCCATTGTTGCCTGCACCAACATATATTGAACCATGAAGAGTATGCCAATGGCGAACGAGAACGCAACGATCTGGGAAGGCGTACCTTCCGGCGCCTCTCTCACCAACTTTATTAGATCGGAAACAACGTAGCCAAAGAAGATCAGGAAGAAGATTAGACCCACGATCCCCGCAAGTCCCAGAATATCCAGGAAGACGTTGTGAGCTTGTCCACTCATAACCTTCCACTCGAACGCCCCACCCTCACGAAATCCTCTCCCAACAAGAAGTACTGACGGATCAGATAACGTACTGACCACATATTTCTCATATATCGTTGTTCTGGAGCCCAATCCACCCGCCGACTCGGCGGCATCCCAACCTTCCGTCACGACAATCAACGGCTCAGTCACTCTGCCGTAGTGAGAACCACCAGTCTTGACAGGGATATCCGCTCCTATGGGCGACCAAAGATAGAATCCAGCAAGAAGCGCGCCTGTACCAGCTGCCCAGAGCAGCCTTCTTGCCTTTTTTCCCTTGAACCCCTTGATGAAGATTATCGCAATCGGGAGCAGAAAGAGAAAGAGAATGGCTGACCTTCCTCCGCTCCCCCCCCCGTACTGCAATATCAGGCCGGCCACACCCAGAACCTTGACCAACGGCCCGGTCTTGAATAGCAGGACTGCAAGAGTAAGCCCTACGGAAAGTGCACGCCAAATCGTAATGGTCGTTTCCATGTAATCCAGCCTCAACAATGAATCTCTCCTCTCGATGCCCAGGAACGGCGCCAGATTCACCTGACCAGTCACATAACTTTCACCCCAGGGCAAAAGCCCAAGTTGACTGATCAGTGAAACCAGGCAAGCAATCGCCAGTATTCGTACCAGGTTCTTGCCATCGACACTCGACTCCCGAACGACGAAGAAAATCACTGGGGCCAGGTAGAGAGCAGCCATCCCAAAGAGCGTTCGCAAGATTTCAATCCCGGATGCCTCCTCGAGCTCGAGAAAAGCTCTTAACACGATTGAACCAGTATAGAGGAAAACGAGCCACCGAATTCTGATATCAATTCTTCCCTTGGTCAGGTATCCAACAAAGTAAAGCGCACTCAGTATGAGCACGAGATCAATGAGGCGAAATCGGTAGAAACCCATCGGGATCGCTTCAACATACCCAAGGCTCACGATCAGGCAAACCAGCCAGAATTCGCGGTGGAAACGTCGTGTGGGACTCACCGGTCCTGGACGATTGCCACGAGTGTTTGTTAACTCATTCATTGCTTGTTCTGTCGATGCTTCCCGAAGACTGTCCGCAGTTCTTTCTGCGGCAAGGATTTTCGCTGCATCTCGTCAATCAGATCACCCGCGCATCAAATGAAGACAGGCATCTTCACTCGGCTGCAAGCTTCTGCTTGAAATAGAATGAAATCAGGTGTTCCAAGATCAGGTGGACCGGCTCGACCATCTCGTACTTCCGGGAGGAGACCGTGATCTGCTTTTGCACCAAGTCTCTCAACTTACCGCCGCCAAATCCAATAAAGCCGATCGTGGTTGCCTCTCTTGAATTTGCGTACTCAGCGGCTTTCAGCATGTTCGGCGAGTTTCCTGAACCCGTAATGAGAATTACTACATCGCCCTCTTCAAGACAGTTCTTGAGCTGCTCTGAGAAGAGATGCTCGAAGCCAAGATCGTTTCCAATCGCGGTCATCGACGCCACATTGTCGGTCAAACTCATGACCTTGAAACGGGGCTTCCCCTCAGCCGCTGCCCCCTTTCCTAAGTCGCATGCAAAGTGAGAAGCCGTCGAGGCGCTGCCTCCGTTGCCGACAATGAAGATCTGTTTTCCCTTCGTGTATGCCGCCTCTATCGCATCGACAACTTCCTGGAGATCTTTCACGGAAATCTCATCTATCGTCTCTTTCACGCCCTTCAGGTAATCGGCTGCAAATTCGTTCAGCGTCAAAGCCCGCTCCACGACTTGTCCTAGATTTTCCAAGCGTCCCTCCGCATGTTGAAGATAATCTTGCTTCCATCCCGCTCAAGACGAAAGGGCATTTCCCGATAACCTGATAGCGCCTTCCGCACGTTTTCCTGATCCTTCAGCTCACAGTAGAGCAGCATGAAACCTCCTGCGCCAGCCCCGGCAATCTTTCCCCCTCCAGCGCCGGCATCCACAGCCATTCTGTACATTGTGTCGATCTCCGGGCTTGATATCGAACTGGCCAGCTCCTTCTTTAGTCTCCATCCCTCATCTAGCAATGATCCCAGCGCACCGAGATGCTCGTTTTCGATGATCCTTTCCATCGCATCTACCTGTGCTTTCATCCCCTGCAAGATCGCAACGTTATTCGATACGTTTTCCCTCTGCTCGAGAAGGATTCCATCTGACCTCCGCGTCCTGTTCGTATAAAAGAGCATGAAATTATCGTTAAGCATCCGTTTCGTTTCTTCCGATATCTTGAGCTTTTCGACCCTGACCGACTCGTCACTCCCGAAAATGATTTTCCGCAGATTGCCGTAGGCTGCAATGTATTGGTCCTGTTTGCCTATTGGTTTTCGCAAAATTTCTATCTCAATCTCACACGCCTCCCTCGCGAGCGTCTCGGCAGAGACCAATTCTCCCTGATACGCGTAGAAGGCATTCAGCAAGCCAACTGTCAGGCTACTGGACGATCCGAGTCCGGAACCCTCTGAGGGGATGTCAGCGATAGTGATTGCCTCGACCCCCCTCGTGATACCGGTTCTTCTCATCGATTCTCGAATCAGTTCATGCTGGATTTCATCAACACTCTCCACGATTTCCTTTTTCGTCCAAGAAAGAACAATCTTGTCGTCGAATCTCTCTTTAACGATCACATAGACATACTTATCGATCGCGGTGCTGATCACGGCTCCTCCACCGATCGAGTAGAATTCCTTGAAGTCCGTCCCTCCCCCGACGAAACTGATTCTCAATGGAGTTTGTGTAATAACCATAACAACAGTCCTCGACGACCGCCGTTTCCATGAACGATACCTGTGATCTATAACCCTGCCAGCAATTGAAGGACCTCTATCACAGCCGAACTTTCTCTTCTCCATCCGGAAGAGGGATGAACGCGTTAAAAGAGAACAAGAGGCTCTTCGGCCGGGCTCCTAGAACTCAAGTGATTTCACATCTGACTGAGCACGCTGGTAGGTCTCGTGCGTCCCTACATCAAGGAGATATTCCGTCACGAGATAGCCATACATCTTGCCAGCCAACTGCGGCAACACATCAAAACCGAGATCGATAAATTCTTGGTCCGGAAAATAACCTAGCACCGACGGTGAAGCAATATAGAGCCCCGCATTCGCGAGGTCACTCTCAGGTTGTTTCGGTTTCTCAACAAAACTACTGACCAGCCCCTCCTGATCTACTGCCGCAATACCGCAAGCCCCGGGTCTGTCAGTCCGGAACAGTCCCATCGTAAGTGGAGACTTCTTTGCCCGATGAAAATCGAAGAACTTCTGCAAATTGACGTTCGTAAGATTGTCAGCATAAAGAATGAAGAAGCATTCTTCTTCACGAACAAAATCAGAGTTCGCCTTCACCGTTCCTCCGCTCCCCAGTAGCGTCTCTTCGTACGATAATGTTATCTTCAGGCCAAAATCGTTTTCTGCGACGTACTTCCTCACCTTGTCCGGAAGGTGGTGAAGATTGATCAGAACATCAGAGATTCCATATTTGGCACAGAGCCCGAACCAGTACGAAAGCAAGGGTTTCCCGTTGATTGGAACCAGACACTTGGGGATGGTGTCGGTCAGCGGCCGCAACCGAGTGCCTTTTCCCCCGGCAAGAAGGAATGCCTTCATATGCGATACCTGGCCTTTTGTGTTCATAATGTTTCCCTTCCAGCGCAGGTTCCATTCCTAACCTGTCACCCTCCTTCCCTCGACGATCGCTGCAGCTTGTTGCACATGTGTTTTTTCGGTTGGATCCGTGACTTCGCCGGAGTTGGACGCCTAACGACGTGCAAACGATGGTCTTTCAATATTGCTGGAAAACCATTGAAGCGTCCTCCCTAATCCTTCATCAAATCCGACTTCTGGTTTCCAACCGAGTTCTCTCCTCGCCTTCGAGCTCTCGAGAAAGATCTTGGAGATTTCCCCCGCTCGAGCCGGTGCATATCTGGCTTCCTGCCGAAAGCCTAGCTGGGTGCTCAGTCTCGAATAGATATCATTAACGGAAATACCTACACCTGAACCGATGTTATAGATTTGATTCTCCCCGTTTGTCAGCGCCAACATATTTGCCTCCACGACATCAGAGACAAAAACGTAGTCCCGCAGCTGTTCGCCGTCACCGAAGATCACAGGACGTTCACCGCTCAGCATCAGACCGATAAAAATTGCGTTCACGCCTGCCTCGCCTTTGGGATTCTGCCTGGGTCCATAGACGTTCGGATATCGAAGAACGGTATATTTCAATCCGGCGTGCAGCGAATAGAGATAGAGATAATGTTCCACCGTGTGCTTCGAGATTCCGTACTGACTGATCGGGTTAATCGGATGAGCCTCGCTGACAGGTAGATGCTGCGGTTCGCCATACACGGCACCACCTGTTGAAGCGTAAACAAACTTTTTTATGCCGAATCTCACTGAATCAAGGATCAGATACAGGCTTCCGATAATATTTGACTCAGCATCGAAAATGGGGTCCTGAACCGATTTACGCACGTCCATCTGGGCGGCAAGGTGGAATACATAGTCGATTCTTTCCGTAGAGAATATTTTCTCAACGCCAACACGGTCACAGATGCTTGCCTTGTAGAAGGTGCAAGCCGGATTGATATTCTTTTCGAATCCTGTGGAGAGGTCGTCGACGACAACGGCTTCGTAACCATCGCGAATCAATCTATCGACCAGGTGTGATCCGATGAAGCCTGCGCCCCCTGTGACCAGAACTTTTTCTTTCATACCCCTCCACATCTTGATGTGTATCAGTATTCCCAGGTGACTACCCCACCAGCAGCCTGCCGCTGCTAATCACTTTCGGCCCAGCCATCTCCGTGAGTCCACCGCCAGACGGCCCGGTAACTCCGAACGAGCTTCGAGCTCAATTTTGAAATCTCAAAAAAAGGTGTTTGTCGCGCGCCAAACGCGCGCACGAACCGTTCAATTGACTCATGCCACGAGCCGGCAAAGTCAAACCTTTTCCCTTGTGCAGACGCGAACTCAATGGCTTTCCACATCACGAGAGATGTGGCGCCGCTGTTCCTGAGCACCGGATCACTTCCTCTCAGCAAAGAGTAGACCGTTGTCCGATCATAGACAAGATATGCACTCGCATGTGTCTTTCCCTGTCCATCGCTGGCGAAAAGGATTTTCCTCATTTGACGACTCGCACACTCTTTATCCAGCCTGCGGAACACCTCTTCTGGATACGGAAGAGGTTTCCCCTGACGGGCAAACGTGGCTTGTTGCTGCTGAAGAAATCTTTCAGAGTCATCGCTTTCAACTATTTCGACCTGCTTTTGAGCTTTCCGAATGTCCGTTCGAATATTCTCTCTCGTTTCGCTCCACAAGTGTTGCAGATCTTTTGTTTCTTCAATGACGTAGGTGTAACGCGTGGTCTGTTCAAATCCTTTCCAATAAAATGGAAGCCAATTTGTAACGGCAGGGTGAAACCATTGCTGAAACGATGCAAACGGCGGAAGCTTGTCTATCAGCTCCATCATCAAGTCCTTTTCCTCGCCAAGTCTGTTTGCGTATTTTGCATGGTTCTCCCTTAGCCACGGACCAAGATAGAACGTAAGATGTGGAAGTTCGAGCAATCTGTATCTGCCGAGTCGGACCTTGAAGGCGTAAGGCATCACAGCTGCGATCTCGTCTCCCCGTTCCACGACAGCGACATCCCATTGGCCAGGAGAAACTGCCTCAAGCCACCAGGGCTGGCAAAAAATGCATGCGCTTCTAAGAAACCCAATGACTTTATCTGAAAGACCCTCAGACATCTTCAGCATCATACAAAAAGGATTTGAGCGTTGATTTTCTCATAGACAACATCCATTCGGTACCAGCACTCTTCGCTCTGGAAGCAAGACGTGCGAAGAGAGCTTGGCAGATCTGACAGGATTCTTTTCTGATCCCACCAATAACTACCATCAACTGACAACTGAAAATCAAATTGGAGAAATCGTACAATTGACCACCACGGACGTTTCGATACAAAGCATCAGGGAAAACGAGCCCATTTCCAAAAGTGCCTGCGATCAGGTACGCTCAGGTGATAAATTCTCCCACCGACTTTGAGTACGCGTGCGAGCTCGAGCATTAATATTTTATATGATTTCCTGTCGAAATATTGCAAGAATGAAAACGTGTAGACTATGTCAAAAGTGGAATCCCTGAATGGCAGTTCCAAAGCGTCAGCGCAGACCCCCCCCCACGAGCGCAGGAGGGGATATGAAAAATCACAGCCCACGATTGACGCCTTGCTCTGTTCAATCACCTTTTGAGTTGTTTTGCCATTCCCACAACCAAGATCCAGTATCATCTTTCCTTCACATGATCCCAGATACCGGCAAATATCGTCAGCGTATCGCTTAAGCCAAATCTCATCACTTCCTCCCCGTAATTGGTAATCGGTCGCTCTTTCAAAGTATGCTCGAACCGAATTGCTCAATTGACGCACTCCTTCGTGTTGAAATCTGTAGCAGGGCCATTGAGCAACTCAATACATTTTGCATACACCTCTTCCACCGTCAATCGTTCCATGCACTTCGGCACGGGACATTTGAGTGCGGCTTCGGCCTCTGTCGGCTGGGAAAACATCCCGGGAAACAGGCCGAGCTTCGGTGTACAGTCGCACGGTTTCTGAAGGATATGACACGTTGGAGTATTCACGGCGTAAACGTCCGGGTCGGACGGACCATAAAGTGCGATGACATTTCTACCCAGTGCATTCCCAAGGTGAAGCAGCCCACTGTCGTGGCAGATAAGAAACTTGGAAAACGAGATCAGGGTCTTTGTCTCCTCCAGAGTTGTTCTGCCCGAAAGATCCTCCAACCTTTCAGAACTTATGCTCTCACAGATTCGATTAACGATATTTGAGTCTCCGATGTCCCCGAGCGCAACAATTCCTAAGTGGGGATAAGACCCGAGCAACCTCAGGATGAGTTCGCGATAATGTGACTCCAGCCAGCGTTTGGGGCAAGGAAGACCGTTGGATGCCCCCATCTGCAGACAAATGTAGCCGTCCTTCTGAAGCCCATTCACTTCGAGAATGCGGGTATCCCCGTTCATTTCAATGAAGGGTCGGTACTCCCGCCGAAAGGATTTTCCGTAGAGTGCCTCAAGCAGGTCGAGATTTAGATCGATCTCGCTTCGGACTCCTCCCATCTTCACCGGCACTTTCGTTGTATAATAGTACGACGGAATGGGAACGTGGTCAAAAACATGACCGACGCGGATTGGAATTGCCGCGAGGATGGTTCCTCGAATCAGAAACGCAGGCGAGGAATCAAAAAAGAAGAAAGCCACATCGATTTTCATCTTTCGGAGTCGGAGAAAGAACAGAGCTTTCGCGAGCTCGCTGCTTTCTTGTCTTAGAATGAGAGTAGGATATCCTTTGAGTACGGACTCTGTGCCGAATGAATTTCCTGCAATGATTGTAACCCGGCATCTTGGATACAGCTCTTCAAATTTTTTGATGAATGCCGTTCGGAGTATGAAATGCCCAAGCCCGGTGTATCCAGAGATCAGAACATGCCCGATGTTATCCAATGACGCGGCGCGCATTAATAGCCGCGCGAAAAAGAACTCAAACAAAACATGGAAAATTCCCTTAAGAGCTCGTTTCATGACGTCATCGAACACTGAATCGCTCAACTTTCAGCCGGTGCGAATGAACCTCTGGAATGATGAATAAGAAGTCAACCCATTGATAGAAGATGCCTGGTATGACGGGATCCCTGGATCTTACTCGTTTCAATCCTGTCGGGCTGATCCAATAGCATTCGTATCTTGCCTCTTTTTCCAAGAAGTCGATTATCTCTCTCGGCTCGTACCCAAAAGTTCTTGTCCAGCCTTTAAAGATCTCCATCATTAACACGGGAGGCGATGGACCTCTCAGGAGATTAGTGGCTCCCCTCATTACTTGGAACTCGCCGCCTTCAACATCACACTTCAGAAAGGAAACGGCCCTGATGTCGCTTTCCTGAAGGTAGTCATCCAGTCGAACGACAGTACAAGATTGGGTAACATATTTCTCAGGAGCTGTCCGGAAATCTGTCCATCTTTCGGCTCTGTGGGGAACTGCAGTGGCTTCGGTTGGCCGGTCTTTAGGAATCGTAAAATCTGCAACGCGAGCAGAATCACCGAGCGCGAAGTTGCACAACTTCACACGAGTCGCGATACCGTTCTGTTCGACTGCAACTTTGAGTTCGGAAAAAGTGCTGCAAATCGGTTCGAATGCGTGCACGACGCCGCTCGCTCCAACATGGGATGCCAGTGGAACTGTAAACTGCCCCGTGTTGGCACCTATGTCTAACACCGTGTCTCCGTTCCGGACGAGAAAGGGAAGGAGAAACTGCTGGGACATCGGATTTCCTATGACCCAGTTGATTGGCCACCACTTCGCCAGTTCCCATCTCGCGGATTCATACCCCCTGGGACTGAACCATTTGGCCAGTTGCCCGAGAGGACGGGTCACTCGGCGGGCCGTCCTCACAAGGGCTGATTCGATGTGAGTTTTTCCAATAACATTCAAGAGTCTTCCGCCTCGCATATCAACAAAGGGCGTTGTTTGGATGAAACAGCGACTCCCTGCAACAGGCAAAACTACGAAACGCTCGATATCGACAGAAACTAAACACCATGGCCCGCTTGTCCGGAGTCAATATGTGGAGTTTCGACGCGACAGATCCAATCCGCTATCCAATGCGCTAATATCTTGTTCTGGTCAGCTCCACCTCAGTCACTCTCAAGCTTTCATACCGCTTGCAGAGTGCGAAGATGAACTCAGCCGCCTCCTCTGTTTGAATGCATTTTTCTGGATCTCTCCGTCCTTCAATCACGTTTGTATTCATTGTCCCGAGGTACACATCGATTACATGGATATTATATCTGTTCGCCTCAAACTGAATAGACCTTGTGAAGCCACGCAAACCATGTTTGCTCGCGCAATACGCAGATTCCCGATCATTTGAACTCTTGCCCGCTAGAGAATTGATGTTGACTATCAGTCCTGACTGCTTGCGTTGAAGTATCGGAAAAACTCGCCGAGTCAGTAGCATTGGAGCTAGGAGATTCACCTCAATCAACCGCCTAAGATCTTCGGGATTTGTATCTTGGAACGGCGCGTTGAGGTAGATGCCAGCATTGTTGATCAACATATCGATATTCCGCCGCTCAGCCGTCTCCACCAAGGTAAGAATTGTCTCATCTGCTCTGAGGTCCCCTTGGACCAAGTCGCAATGCCCGTTGTGCCGGAAGACTTGCTCTGCTACGCTCTGCAACTCCAGTTCATCGCGGCCGTGAAGGATCGTATTGTAACCATTACGAGCGAAGTGAATCGCGAGGCTCCTTCCAAGTCCTCTACTTGATCCGGTGATGAGTACGGTCTGAGTTCTCATTTTCTATAGTAGGATTTCCTGTCTGTTTCTGTTGTCATCGAATCTCTTCATATAGATTCTCCTCGAACACCGTAGTTACTACGTATGGTCAAATGCCGATGGCGGAGGAACGATATGAACAGTCCCTCCGTACGATTCCACCATTGTGCGATCGACAATACCCTCCAAGCCACGCTGTGCACGCATCACAAGCACATCGGGTTTCAGCATTGCGACCAGAGATTGAGTGGTTTCGTCGTGAGCAACAACTACGAGATCGACACACTCGAGTGCAGAAAGAACGAATCCCAGCTTCTGATCGTCATGCCTCTGATCAGCGTTTTTCATGGGTTCTTGCTCTGACTTCTCGCTCTCAATTCCAACAACCAATCGGTCTCCCAGCTCTTTTGCCTCACGAAGAAGGTGTATATCTGTCGGTGTAAGATTGTCAAAGCAATCATCAGTGTAGATAATACTCTCTCCGGCAGCTCGCCATGCTTTTACTTGCATCTGGGCAGCAGCGGCGCCAGTTATCTTGCTGGCACCACTTTTTCTCCCACCCTGTCCATCGATATGCATCGCTGCTTCCAGCTCCATCTTCGTGATGGCCTGTGATCCAAGCTTTCCGACAACAATTCCTGCTGCCATATTGGCGAGCCGGGCGGCGTCGGGAAATGCTAGTCCGCTTCCCACAGCAACGGCCATGGTGGCAATGACCGTGTCCCCTGCGCCTGAGACATCGAATACCTCACGTGCGGATGCTTTGATGAAAAGGGGATCTTGTGCTTCTCCCAGCAGGCACATGCCTTTGGCTCCTCGAGTAACGAGGCACCACTCGATGTCATACTGTTTTCTCAATGATCTGGCAGTAACTGCCAGCAGCGCGTCTTCACTATCAACCGCTATTCCAGTTACGACCTCTACCTCCGCCGTGTTAGGAGTCACACACGTCGCCCCAGAGTATCGTTCCCATCCCTTGCGTTTTGGATCAATCAATACTGGGATGTTTCTAGATCGCGCACGTCGAACCACCTCCTGTGGCAGCTCACCATTCAATACCCCTTTGTCGTAATCCGAAAGAACTATCGCATCCGCCTCATCGACCACTTGATCAATAATTGTGATGATCCTACTCCTAATTGATTCTGATACTTCATTTGTTTCTTCTTCATCTAGCCGAAGCAATTGTTGTCCGTGTCCAATGATACGCGTCTTGCTCGTTGTTGACCGCGTTGGATCAACGATAACCTTCCCACAAATACCTTGTTGCCGAAGGATTTCTTCGAGTCGGTTTCCCGGCACATCATCTCCACGAACACCCACAAGGATCGCCTCTGCGCCAAGTCCGACTACGTTCAAGGCAACATTGCCGGCTCCCCCGAGAGTTGCCGATTTTTCCTTGACGTGTACTATCGGAACGGGTGCCTCCGGTGAGATTCGGCGGACTTCCCCCATAAAGTAGACATCCAGGATGGTATCACCAACGACGAGTACCTTGCAATCTGAAAATCTGGAAAGAGAAGGTTTCATATGCGGATTTGGCGTCCTGTCGAACTACATTTGCGTGCCAATTGTGTTCCTATGATTACCTCATTTGATATTCTTGTCTCTTTTCAGGCTTATGAAAGCAGGTGCTTTCCGCTCATACGCTTCGATAAGGGCATTTCTTGTTTCATCAGAGTCTTTCGGGAAGTAGCTCTTAATATTATGAAAAAGAGACGCCAGGCCTTCGGCATTCAGAGGTCTGTGTGTGGGACCATGCGTGGGATAGTCCGCATATCCCACCAACATTACAGGAACATTTTGCTGGTCAATGTCTATTTTGATTTGTTCAAATGGCCGTTCCAGAAGAAACGGAGTTATTGAATATACAACGGGTCGCAGGCCTTCCAGGGCCATACCTGCAGAAATACCGATCATCGTTTGTTCGCACAATCCCAAGTTGATAAACCGATTGGGAAACCTGGCCTTAAAGTCGTCCATGTTTTGTTCGACGTCTCCGATAAGCAAGAGAATATTTTCATCCCGTTCAGCAAGTTCTACAATCATCTTTCCAAACATTCTTCTCATGATTCTTCCAGCTCCTTGTAAGCCTGTTCCAGTTGTTGAGGATCGGGGAATTTTGCATGCCACTGCGGTTTCCCTTCCATGAAACTGACTCCTTTGCCCTTGATCGTGTGCGCAATGATCAATCTAGGTCTGCCCTCATGGTCATCCGAAAATGCGTTGAGCAATTCTGGATACGAATGCCCATCGACGTCTACGGCAGACCATCCTAGTTTTTCAGCAATCCCTCTCAAACCATCAATCGGCAGGATATCTCGTACAAAACCAGATCCCTGGATCTTGTTGAAGTCCACAATAGCCACTAGGTTATCAAGCTTGTGGTGAGACGCCGTCAGGAGCGACTCCCAAGTTGTACCTTCCTGGCACTCCCCATCTCCTACTACGACGTAGATTTTGCCCCTACTCTTCTTGAATTTTCGTGCCATCGCCATTCCGATTCCCACTGGGAGACCGTGACCTTCACTCCCAGTTGTGCAGTATATGCCATTGTCGATATCAATGCTGGGATGGCCTCCGAGCTCGGGATTGTAGCCGCGTTCCCGCAGTATAACATACCATGGCCAGCAAGCGTGACCCTTGCTGAGAATGAACCTGTCGTCTTCGTTCATAATGATATCATACAGACAGACGAGGATCTCGATAACAGAAAAGCTCCCTCCAAAGTGATAGCCTCCATTTTGGGTGCCGAGCATGAGAGTTTCCCGTCTTATCTGTTTTGACCGGTTCTGCAGTTCTGATACAGTCTTCATATGTGCTGAATCCATGTTCGCTTGTGAAAATGGTGGAAGAATCTTTGTCGGCGAAACGGGATTTATTGCGCTTCTCCTTCTCACCCAGCCCGTTCCAGATATATCTCTAAACCATTGATAATATTGCAGAAGAAGTTGGCTAGCATTAGGAGAATCTTCTTCCCTACTGAGTTGAAAACTACGTAGTCTCTGGTCAGTTTTGGTACCCTTCCAATCGTTTCAAAGATCGTAAACCCAACACCTAAGCGTTTGATATAGAACCGGGCATGCGTGTAGTATGGCCTTTCTTTGCATTGCCACGTAGTCGGATCAAAAAAAGCGAACGTGTGCTCGTTGAAATGCCGCACGTGCGTCGGGTCACCCAATGCTGTCATTGAGTTCCAATACGGAACCGTGATAAATACCTTCGCACCAGGCCTAGTTATTCGATAGAGTTCCTCCATTGTCGAAATAGTATCAGGCAGATGCTCAAGAACATCCTTCATATATACTTCTTCGAATTGGCCATCTTGAAACGGCCACGGAAATACTCGGAGGTCATGAACGACATCTACCCCCGGCAACGAGATCAAATCGTGATTCAGCCAACCCTCTTTGATCACATGGCCACATCCTAGGTTAAGTTTCGTCTTTTTCATCTGGTTACCAGTGTCATGTCTACCCGCGCACCGGTTTACTCGGAGCACTAGCACGTGCTGTGCAAGATCCCACCAATGGTCACTTCCACAACTCTAAGCCAACACGCAGACGATTCACACAATCGTTAACATACACCGTCCAGCCTCACCATTCCTGATCTTCTCAAGCGCAGCGTTGATCTTGTCTAGGGGATACCGATGTGTAATCAGTTGGTCAAGCTTTAGTATTCCTTTACGATAGAGATTCAGGTATCGAGGAATATCCACTGCCGGATTCGTTTGCCCGCCATCAGAGACAATCAACAATTTCCCGGCGTGCAATGCCAATGACCGGACGGTTATTTCCTGATCGAAGTGAGGAGTACCAACAACTATCGTCCGGCCAATGGACGACGCGAGCTCGTATGCCTGTTGGATTGGTTGCACTAGGCCTGTTGTTTCCACAAATACGTCCACCCCAACATGGCCAACTATCTTCCGAATTTCCTCTGTCACGTCAACCTGAGCTGAATTAATCACGTGTGTGGCACCAAACGCGGTTGCCATTTTCAGCTTATTGTTGTAAATGTCAATGGCGATGATTGGGTTGGCAGAGGCCATTGCCGCCCCCTGCACAACGCTCAAACCCACACCTCCGCAACCAGACACTGCGACCGACTGCCCGATTTTGACTTGCGCTTCGTTGTTGATGAGACCGAGCGCTGTCGTCACGGCACAACCCATCAAGGCCGCAATCTCAAAGGGAATGTCTCTCGGTATCGGAGTTAAGCGATTTTCGGAGACGACGGCATACTCGTTGAACGTCGTGACCCATCCGGCACCAACAATTCCTTGGTCTCGTTCGTACTTTGGCGGCTTAGATTCAATGCCGATCCCTTTGCGCCAGTGCATTACGACATGATCATCTGGCCTCACCCGTGTGACTCCAGTTCCAATCTCTCTAACAATCCCTCCTCCCTCGTGGCCGAGCAAATGCGGAAGATACTTGTCTTCACCTCTTGTACCGGCTATTTCTGCGAGCTGCGCCCCGCAGATGCCGCTGCGATGAACCTGGACAAGAACTTGCCCACATTCAAGTTGCGGCACTTGAAGCTCCTCGACAACCAGAGGAGCGTTTAACTTTTCCAATACTGCAGCTTTCATTCGAATCATAGGATAATCTGTCCCTTGTGATAAAACTTTAAGAAAACAACCTTGTTGTTGTGATGTCACAAAATTCCCCATCTCCTTATACGCGGTGCGATGAATCGCTGATGAGGAGCTGGATCTCTCCGCCTTCTTACTGCCATACTAAGAGACGCTCGCATGGCATCGCTTCGAGGTTGGCAGAATCAATAAATATCTTCACGCGCTTTCTCCTTAATGGCTCTGTAAATCATTTCCCAATTGTGCTGATAGAAGAGAGATTTGTCGTCAATGGAAATATGGTGACTAGGCTTTCCCATGACAAGCTCGTGATACTTAAACCCCCAGTCGTCAAGCTGATTCTTCGTGAACTCATATCCTTCCTCGATCACTCTCTTGATATCTCCGTTCGTTCTACCCATGAATCGGGACGTGAAGAAGATGATCTGGAAACCTTCATCATACAACTTGTTGATAACCGCACGCGCTTCCTCAAAGGGTTCTGCACGATGATACTCACCAGGCGTCTGCGTACAAATTGTGCCGTCGATATCGAAACAGAGGATCTTCAACTATATATCTCCTTGAGAATCTTCCAGGATGAATACAGACATTCTTGCGTTCCACAATTTCATTTCTGGTCAGTCTCATGTTTGGCTTGTTCGTCGCATCCAATCTTTAGCGCTACCAGCCCCACGTTTCCTAGGATTTCTATGTTCTGAAACCAATGTCAGCTATCCACGGGCAAGACATTTTTTCTCAAAGTCTCTTTCAGTGATTCTGTATCAAAAAAGGATTGCGTGTCAATCTTCGTACGAACAAAGTGTTTTTCATCGAGCTTCTCAAGATCTTCGTACCTGACCTTATGCGCCAAGCCGTCTTCAACCAAGTCCTCAAGATGTCTGTACTCGGTATCAAAGATCCAAATAATCTTGCTGTACGGCAGGAGTTCATATACCAAAGTTGTCATCGTACCCGCGACAATATCGACATTTTTGATCAACTCAGCGTCTATCTCATTGACAATGTGAAGTCTAGCGAGATATTCTGGAGCTAGACAGTACGCAGCAAGCTGGTCCTCCAGCCCTTCGTCCCCGCGCGGCTTAAAGAAAATGACATACCCGAGGTCAATAAGCTTCGTTATGTATCGACCCACCTTGAAAGTATTTGTGGTAAATTCGTAGGGCACCAGAATATTCTGGGGCTTGCCGTTGGCCCGTGTATCAATGAGATAATCGCGCCTCACCTTATTGCTGCCCACGACCAGCATTTCCGCCGAATACACATTTGAATTCCGAAGTAGGTGCTGCTTCCAGTATTCTCCCCATACGATGACCTTGTCGAACCACTCGTACGTTCCCTGTTCTATCCCCTCCATCACGTATCCCGCATGTCGCCTAACGTACGCCCCATGCTGATGCCCGACAGTCTTGATGCCGCTTCGACGACAAGCGTACAACATGGGAAACACATAACCGTTGCAATCATCAAATCCATAGAAAGTCCTAACTCTCACACTCTTTAGTCTCCGCAGGTGGATCTTGTACTCTTTCACATAGCTCGAAATCATGATGTCAATCCGTTCCGCAGCCCGCTCAAACAACCGGTTCTTATGTCTATCGAGTCCGCCGAATACATATTGATGATTGAACCTCTCGTTGGAAGTGACACCACCATAATAATAGTATGGCATCCTCTGTAGCATGCCTTTCAAGATTCCGATGATGCGTCCTGGCGGCACAACCTGGATGTAGGATGCCCCAAGTTCATCAAGTGCCTTCCGTATCTCAACGGATCGAAAGTCCTCCACAGAAAACCTGAAAAACATCAACTCGAAACGATATAATCGAAGCACAAGCCAGTTGTTGATCCGAACGAGAACTCGGAATATGATCATCTTGAGTCTGTTTTCTTTTTCGTTTCCTTCAATCACACCAACAAGATGATGGAGGTCGGCTTTGTTCTCAAATTCAAGACTGATTCTCCCGTCTATCACCTGCTCGATGAGTGCCTTGTACTTCACATAGCGAAAGAAGACGTGCCAATACAGATAGGACACCATCGCCGGATACCAATTGTGTTCTTCCCTCCAATAATTGTCTTTGAGCCTCTTGCCATTGAAGTCTCTCGTTTCTTGAAACTCCAACAGCAACGCTCGCGCCTTGTCCAGATCATAGTCGGGAATGAAGCGTTCTTGCTTGCCGACCTCGTCGGTCAAATACAGGATTCCCGTGTTGCCTTCCCGCACCTTGAATCGTTTCGTCATAACTCACCGCTTCCTTTTGTGACTGCGAGAGGTCTATCGGAGACGCGAAACTGCTTCATACCAGCAACCAAGGAGAACGCAGCTTCGCGCCAAGGCATCGGGTATGCCACTCTGCTTGCGGTAATGCAGCCGATGCAGGAAACGGCAAACGCTAGCGCTGAAGCCTGCGCCGCTCCGATCGGTCCGTTGATCTGAATCAAGAGCGGACATGCAATCAGCATCGCAAGCCCACCGAGAAAATCTGCTCTCCACGACATGAGCGAAGTTCTCTTAGAATAGATCACAAAATTGCCAAAGATGAAGTAGACACCTTGAATGGCGAACGCAAGCCCCAGCCACAAAACGTAGTCGGCCGCACCGTAAAACCGAGGACCCACAATGAGCGGCAGAAACCAGTACGCAGCGAAGCCGTACAATACGGCAAGAATCGGCAAAACCGCTGCGCCGATGAGAAGAACCCGCGCCAGCAGGAGTCTATCGAGTGTTGCAGGATCACTCAATTTGGAAAAAAGTGCAGGCACGTACGCCTGATTCGCCGCCCCAACGAAAAGCGCAATGGGCGCGGCAATATTAAACCCGACACTGTACAGGCCGGTGTCGGCAACAGTCGCAAGATTATTCAGGTAAAGACGCGCGACCATCATCATAACCCACCCGCCAATGAAGTGGGGAATCAAGGGGATGCCGAAGGATAGCAGTGACCGCAACGAACCCATGTCAAAGCTGACCCGAAGAAGACGCAGTTTCGAAACAAGGCCGTACAAACCAACCACGGCAACAAGCGCTCCCGATATAACGATAGCGAGCATCCTGCCACGCCAATCCATCCCCAGCGCGACAACAAAGAGAAGAGAAAATCCGAGATTGAGTGTCGTACCTGCAATCTGAATCCGGATGTAGCGATTAGGCTCATCTCTTGCTTGAAGCAGACTTAGATACGTAGTTTGAGCGACTGTTGTGAAGGCGAGTAAGACAAGAACAAACATCCAGGAAGCGGGAAACTTTGTGGCAGTCTCAAGCACGTCGCTGGTCGGAAGAAGAAGCAACAAGAGAGATCCGGAGAGAATAATCGCCAACATAATGCTTGTGCTCACAAGACGCTGTTGAGCAACGGCATTACGATCGAAGTGTGTGCGCGTAATAAGGCCAAAGGCATTGAGTCCGAGAACAACCGTGAAGATTTGAACAATCACTGTGGATGTCGCCACAATACCGTAATCGGTTGGTGTAAGGTATCGCGTCAGGACAGGGAGCAAAAGCATGGGGAGCGCAGCAGTGATGACACTCCCCAGTAAGTAAACGAGTGAGGACCGTACAAAGGTGGTGGAGCTCAACTTACCTATTTTTGCCCTGATGATATTCAGCATCACTTACGAACGATTGTGTGATGTTCAGTTTGCTCTTCTGCGCTCAAACGTTTTGCGGCCGCGGCTATCCCCACGCTTGTATATCACATTAAAAGTGGGACCTGCGGCAGGGCTACTGCTGTCGCTTTGTCGAACGAATCTTGCCGCATACATCAACTTGTCTACCGGCTCTTCCGTCTTGCCCCTCTGCACCTCAATGATACACGTGCGCAACGCAGAATCCCTAAGCATGGAAGTCATCCCCTGCAGGACGTTCATTTCGTATCCATCAACATCCATTTTCAGAAGAGTCGGAGGCGGCACACCTAGGACGCTGCACACCTCATCTCCCCTGATGGCAAGCGACGGTTGCAAGGCCTTCAAGTCTTTCCGGCCGAGGACGTGTTCAGATGAACCTGCCCTTACATCACTGATCCCTAACTCGCTCAGGTTTGTTCCATCAGACAAAGCAACACAGAGCGGCACAATTTGTCTGGCGAGAACATTCTCGACAATGTTTTCCCAGAGATGCGCAAATGTGGGTATGTATGGTTCAAACGCAATTACCAGCGCACCTGGAGCCATCTTTGCTGCGAGAAGCGAATACGCGCCAACATTAGCTCCAACGTCCCAAAGAACGTCCTTTGGTCTAAGATTGCCCTTCAGCCAATCCACCATATCCGGCTCACCAGCATAGCTCAGGAGAGCACGGTTGTGATATTCAATCCATGTGTGAACAGAAAAGACAATTTCGTGCTCTCCGATCTGCTGTCGCACCTTGACCGGAGGTTGTTCGAGACGTTTATTGAGTTTCCGGCTTCTGAGATATCCAGAAAGTGACTTCATAGATCCGAAAGAACCGAGCCCCTTTCTTCCACACTACGGCCGATTGATGCCCGTGCGAATTGAGCTTGCTCGGAAGATCCCACTTGAAGCAAGGTCTTCAAGAACCTCCTGTCATTGAATTGCTCCCAGACAATCTGGAATTGATCCAGCCGCACAACGTGTTCGAGGAGCGGTTCCACAGGGAGCTGGGGCAAAAGCTGAAGCGCGTGTGCAAAATCGCGCGAGCTGCTACCGACCGAGCCAATGATTGTTTTGTCATACGCGACCACATCCTCAAAGTTGAATTCGCGCCTTGAGTAGGGAAGCCCCAGGAGCAGGTACGTTGCACCGGTGCGACTTTCGATCAGCATTCGATTTAGAAGCTCAGGATCACCTGTTGCCTCTATGTAGACTGGAAGATCCATCATCTTGCTTATCTCAGATTCGACGCGAATTGACTGACCTCGAAAGTAATTCAACCTCTTTGGATGCTTGTCATATACCACTACTTTCTGCCCCTTCAATACAAGCAACTGCGCGACGAGGTAACCAATTGGTCCGGCACCAATTACACCATATTCCTGGCCCTCCCCCCCGTCCGACCGCGCAGTGAAGCGCAACAGCCTATTGACTCCCTTGTGGACAACGGCTAACGGCTCACACAGCGCCGCCATTTTCAAATCGAGCCCCGCCGGTATCCGATGGACAAATCTTGCTGGAGCCACCACATACTCCGCGTATCCACCATTCAAATTCATCACACCCATCTCACCGCGCTCATGGCATGCGATGGGGTTCTCACGCAAGCAGTGGCTGCATCGCCCGCACCCTTGAATACACTCGACAACAACAGCAGCGCCTATGTCCAAATCTTTGACATTTCCACCGAGTTTCGTTATCCAACCGGAGAATTCGTGTCCCGGTGTGATCGGATAGCTCGACATCCCGTTTTTGAAATAGCCCAATCGTCCCTCGTAAATCTCCAAATCAGTTCCGCAGACACCTTCATATGCCACTTTTATCAAGACTTCACTTGGGCGAGGCATAGGTGTCCTGACATTCTCAAGGGACGCCTTCCCTGGACCACGGACGATCACAGCCTTGCTTCGCTCCGAGAAGTAGAGATCGTGCTTCCTCCTGACATTCTTCTCGACGCCGCGTCCCCGAATTATCCCAACGATCGTTGCCGCGGTCTTGTATGCTCTGAACTGAACGATTTCGCCGAAACGATTGTCAAAGCTTTTCTCTGAGATGGCGCGTTTCAGGTCAAGGAAAAGGTATATCGATTCACTGAAGACCTCCGGAAGTATGTTCTTGAAGCCCTTCAGATTCAACGCTCGCGCCGCAATTGCCTCTCGTAAGTAACGATTATATACCTGCCTCCAGCTTTCCTGATGAACATGATAAATGGCTGCTGAAGGCTCATAGACAATCTTGTACCCGTTTTTGCCCCAATAGTGAGCCCATTCCTGATCCTCCAATCCGGGAAGCGTCTCGTCAAACGGATGTTGAGACCAGAGTTCCTTGCGGACTGCAGAATTCGCGTTGTTAGCGAAGAAACTCCCCCTTTTCAGGACCATCCGATGCTCTCCGAATGTCCTCCTGAAATCCTGGACCTCGCTGAACTTCGAAAGATGATTTCCGATCTGTCTCCCATACACCATGGCGACATCCGGTTCGCGCAGGTGATCAACGAGACTCTCCAACCAGAGTTCATCAATGGGCTCTGTATGAGCCGATACGATAACGATGTTCCGGCCTGCTGACTCCCTGATCCCTGTGTTCAACGAATAGCCGAACGTGAAATCGTCACTTTTGATTGTAACCACCCGCGCTCCATATTCGGAGGCGATACGAGTCGTTCGATCGTACGATCCTGAATCGACAACGATGATTTCATAGTCGGTGTATCGCTGTCGGCCAATAATGTCCAACAATTGAGGCAGAAACCTTTCCTCGTTGAACGTACGAATGACGATGGATGTGTCCGGTACCTTGTTTGGCATGTCAGCTAAGATAACTCAACCTGAGACTCTATTCCCAGTCCTATAAGCAAATTCCGAACGGTATTACGATGCACATATTCCCATGCACGGGGGCTTGCGTTCGAATTATGAGGCGCGAGCATGACGTTTTTCAAATCCAGCAACGGGCTGTCGTGTGGCAAGGGCTCTACGTCAAACACATCGAGCGCCGCACCCGCAATGGACTCTGCCTGAAGGGCTCGAACCAGGGCCCTCTCGTCGACAATAGCTCCGCGGGCAGTGTTGATCAAGTACGCCGTCCGTTTCATCTGGTTGAGTTCTTTTTCGCCGATAAGATGAAAACTGGTCGGATTAAGGTCACAATTGAGACTCACATAGTCGGATTCACAATAGATCTTCTCCTTAGGGACTGTCTCCATTCCCGTTTCGTCTAGGAAGCGCTGGGGAATCTCGACAATATCGTTCCCGAGAACCTTCATCCCAAATGCCAGTGCACGTCTTACAACTTGTTTCCCCACGTTACCCACACCGATAACGCCTAAGGTGCATTCGCCCAGGGACGACGCTGGCGTTTTTTTCCATATTCCGTTTCTCATCTGTTTGTCGAGAGACACAAGCTTCCGAGCGAAGCAGAGGACATATCCCAATACTGAGTCGGCGACGGGGCCGCTGAAAGCATCCGGCGTATTGAATACCTTGATCCCTAATCTGGCAGCGGCCTGCTTGTCAATAGAATCCGTACCCGTCCCCCATTTCGAGATGACTTTCAACCTTGACGCCTTACGGAGAACGGAATCCGTAAATTGATCGTCTCCGCAAATCACGCCGTCAATTTCCGCCACGAGCTCGAGCAACTCTTGTTCACTTAGTCTTTCTCTGACTTTAGGAAGAACAACTTCGATTCGATGAGCAGAGAAAACATCAGCGAACTGACGAACCACCGGCTGGAAATATGGGGCTGAAACAAGGACATCGAACTTGCTGTTTTGTTCAACCATATGACTCACGCTTTTGGATTCCGTCTGAACATCTCATACCAATCGCGTTGGAGCCCTCGCAATTCATGATCATCTATTAGTCATGCTCAACCGTCGGTCAGAATAGCACGTACCGGTGCCCCGTCTTTTGCAGCCAGCTTCAGGGGGAGACAATATAGCATATATACGCCTTCAGGTACATGCGACAGATCCAGACCTTCAAGGATGATCACGCCTGCAGAGAGCAGCGTGATATGAGTCAGGGGCTCTTCATCATCGAAACGTTGAATGGACAAATAATCTATACCCACAAGCCGCATATTGCGACTCGCAAGCCATGAGGCTGCTCTGGATGTAAGGGCTACATAGGGAGAGTAAAATTCTGTCCGGTGCGTTTTCCAAAGACTCGAATTCCTGGTCCGAAAAAGTATCCTTTCCGCATCTTGAGGAATATTTAGTGACTCTAACTCCTGAACATCGATCTGGTCAGCATTCGGCAGAGAAAAGACGTAAACCTTGCCAATCATTTCCGCCAATGGAATTTCATTTACCGTCTTACCGTTCCGCATAAAATGGTACGGTGCATCAATATGCGTGCCCGTGTGGACACCTATACTCACTTCTGAAACATTGGCAATATCACCCGCCTCGATAGCCATTGTCTGCCTAATTTGAGCTCTCGTTTCATGCGGCCACACAGCAAGATCTGGTGCAACCTCAACGCTAATGTCGAACAGTCTCATGGGCGTATAGTTTCAGGAGTGGGTCATTGCGCATCAGAGTCTCGACCTCTTTGAGTTCCTCAATTGTATCAACACTATAGACACTTGTCTTCGTTGGCACCATTTTGACTTTGTACCCATGCTCCAGAATCCTAAGCATATCTACCGATTCAATTCTTTCCAACGGTGTTTCAGGCAATTGACTGAATGTCGACAAGAAATCTCGACGAAAGCTTATCACGCAAACTTGCTTTAACAGGGGAAGCGGTTGTCCAGACTTCCAACCTGATGGAATGGGTTCTCGAGAGAAGTACAGCGCGAACCCCTTCAGATCGACGACCACTTTGATTTCATTTGTATCCTTATGCTCTTCGTCATTTCTGAGCTCGCCCATGAGGTTAGTCACAACAATTGAAGATTCCTGCAACAGAGGAGTGACACTCTCTTCAATCATGTCTGGAATGATCATGGGTTCGTCACCTTGAATCAAAACTACGATATCAGCTTTTGTTCCTTTCTGCTTCTCGATGATCTCGGCCGCTTCAGCAACGCGATCAGAGGCTCGTTCGTGCGTGTGTGCAGTCATGATACAGTTACCACCAACGGACTCGACGTACTCTCGGATTTCGACGTCGCAAGTCGCAACAAAGACCTCGTCCAGCATAGGGCTCAACTTGCTTCTGAAATAGACGTGTCCCACCATCGGCACACCCAAGATGTGCGCCAAGGGTTTTCCAGGAAACCGGCTTGATCCCATCCGCGCTGGAATTATTCCGACGATCCTTAAGTGACTCGATTGGTGCGACACTTTTGCCACCCTCCTGATGCCACGAGAACAACCTTATCATGCGAGATCCATCTGGGAACACTCTTCTCATAATAACGAGTAGCGATCATCCCACTATTCGCAGTGCCCCCCAGCCCTTCCAATGCCGCGCATCTCAGTTCCCTGCGGCTCAACCGCAAGGGTGTGCACTTCAAATCAGTTTATTTACCCACCCCTGTGAGGCCACCGGACCTTCACCGTGATAGCTCTCACATGTCCTGAAATCGACTCCATCTTGAAGCTCGATCACCTTCTGCTGGCCCACATAATTTGTGCAATAGCTCCAGTAATAACCGCTGCCGTCGTCGCCACAGTGAACGCATCACGAACCGTGAGCCATGAAGTATGGTCAATGAAGATCGTGTCGCCTGGCCTAAGTTCAAGTTCCTCATCCGACCTTAGTTGTAGGTGCTCTAGGTCGATGCTCAGTTCTTTCTTCTCCACGCTACTTGTCGACCGAATCACTCGTGTGAGCTTCACATCACTCAGTTTCGCGTACTGGACAGGCCCCCCCGCATACGAAATCAACTGCACAAGATCAGTCGAGCTTGGCACTTCATATCTCCCCGGATTTTTCACAAATCCCCAAATATTTACCTGCATCGTCAACTCCCCCGGTTTGGCGATATAATAGTACGCCGCGGCCGAGGCGCTGGGGAGCCGGGGGGCAAGGCCCGTTTCTGTCATCTGCCCAAAAAGTGGAATCCACATCATGATCGAGATAATTGCGATTGCACAGATTGTTCGTATCATGGGGTTCTTCATATTCTTCTTCCTACAGGTTACGAGCCATATACATGCGAAGGATTTGCGATCAACAATAACGCTAGCCCTCCCCGCCAGCCACCGCAGCGGGCCGGGGATTCATCCGATGGCGATGAAGCGGCATGATGATATACGATCAACCACCGGCATCGACCGAGGTCGACGCCTGATCTCCCCCGGCCAAACCCGAAGGGTTTAGGATTCATCGAGGATGCGAGCCCTCCCCGCCAGACTGCGTAGCGGGCTGGAGATTTATCTGATGGCGCTGGCGAAAGCACTCCCACTTCGCCGATCATGCCAGCTATGCCGATTCACCTTTTGGACGCGACGAAGATCCCTCTCCCATCGCAGCACCTTTCCCCTGTTGCGACGAGTATTGATATCCATAGTAGTGATATCGATATCCGCGATATCCATATGCGCCATAATATCCCCCAAACGCGCGACGGATGTCAAAGTTGTTCAACACAACTCCCATCGACTTCGCTCCAACACTTACCAGACTCTCAAGCGTCCGCTCCAGATCCTCGATTCTCGTGTTGTTCGCCGATACGACCACGAGCGTCCCGTCCGCAAATGATTGTGGACTGTGTCTCTTATCGCTCAACGTCACGGACTAATTTCCGTATTCCGACTCCGGACCTCTAATCCCGCCCAGAAGCGGCGATTCCGCCTCTTGGAATCCCGCTATCTGAGCGCCTGCCCGCCACAATGAATACGCGGTGGCAGGCGGGGAATCCAGAGAGCGGGAAACACGAAAAGTGTGCTTCTGTCTTCTGACATCTGTGCTCCGACTTCTCACTTCTACTCCCGCTCGTCGTTACGACACCCCTCAGAATCAGTTCCACCTATAAGTTGTCAAGGAATAGTTGTGGTTCAACCTTTGCCAGTTTCAGAATCCCTCGGAGTGTGCCGATCTTCAACTCTTTGTGTAACGGCACTGCACATCCCACGTCACCTGTCGCTGTAGACTTTTTCAAAATGACATGAGTGCCTCGCTGCCGAACTTGTCTGAATCCAAGCCGTTCTAACGCCTTGATGGCCTGTTGACCCGAGACGCCACGAAGCTCAGGCATTGACGGCGACCTCGAAGGTGGTCAACAGCGGCTTATCGACATGTCCAACTGGAAACTCCTCGAGGTATAATTCCGTAGCCTCTTTAAGATTAGCTAACGCCTCCTCCACCGTTGCCCCCTGGCTTACCGTACCTACCTCGGGACATTCGGAAACATACATCTCCTCTTCCCGGTGCAAAACGGCAGTGAATGTCTTTGTGGTCACCGAACCTCCTCCTTTCCATACTCTGTGAAATCTCTTCGATTCACAATTCTCTTGAAACAACAAATTCACAATCTTTCCTAACGAGAGCAATACCAGTTACTGGTTGATTGGTTAAAGAGTGATTCAGAGATCAGAGGGCGGTCTCCCGTGGCTGACTTCTGATCCCGCCAAAAAACGTGCTTCCAACCGTTCGCTTCGCTCAGGGCGTGCTTCTGTCATCTGACATCTGACTTCCGACCTCTGATATCTGACCTACCGTGTCTCTAGGTCCCGCACGATTTGCTCGATGAGAGGCTTGATGATATACGATCAACCACCGGCATCGACCGAGGTCGACGCTTGATCTCCCCCGGCCAAACCCGTCCGAAGGACCCCTTTCCGAAGGAACCCTTTGGGTCGGGGAAGGGTTTACGATCCGCTCGGGGTGTGAGCCGTCCCCGCCAGACTGCGTAGCGGGCTGGAGATTCATCCGATGGCGATGAGGCGGCATGATGATATACGATCATCCACCGGCATCGACCGAGGTCGCCGCCTGATCTCCCTCGGCCAAACCCAAAGGGTTTAGATTCATCGAGGATCCGAGCCGTCCCCGCCAGACACCGCAGCGGGCTGGGGATTCATCCGATGGCGGAGGATATGCGAGCCCTCCCCGCCAGACAGCGCAGCGGGCTGGGAATTCATTCGATGGCGCTGGCGAAAGCAATCCCACTTCGCCGATCATGCCAGCTATGCCGATTCACCTTTCGGACGCGACGAAGATCCGTCTCCCATTGCAGCACCTTTCCCCTGTTGCGACGAGTATTGATATCCATAATAGTGATATCGATATCCGCGATATCCATATGCGCCGTAATATCCCCCAAACGCGCGACGGATATCAAAGTTGTTCAGCACAACTCCCATCGACTTCGCTCCAACACTTGCCAGACTCTCAAGAGTCCGCTCCAGATCCTCGATTCTCGTGTTGTTCGCCGATACGACCACGAGCGTCCCATCTGCAAATGTCGAGAGAATCGTCGGGTCGGTCACTGCGAGCACAGGCGGCGAATCGAAAAGGACTACGTCGTATTTCTTCTTTGCCAATTCCACTAGCTCATGCATCTTCTGAGAACCCAATATCTCTGTCGGATTCGGCGGAATTTCGCCGCAACTGATCACCTCAAGGCCCTCAACAACGGTTTTGTAGGTCGGCATCTTCCCATGAAACTCTCCGTCTCTCAGTATGTTGCACAACCCGGGCTCGCGCTGCAGATCGAACTCGAGATGAAGAGATGGGCGTCGAAGATCGGTATCTAACAACAGCACCTTCTTCCCTGCCTGGGCATAAGCAATTGCGAGGTTGGACACAACAGTTGACTTTCCTTCACTCGGATTCGAACTCGTCACGAGAATCGTTTTCACCTCGTGATCAATCCTCGCGTACTGTATATTCGTGCGTAGTCGCCTAAATGTCTCGGCTATCGACGAGAGGGGATTTGTAAACGTGATCAGGTGCGCGTCGAGTTCTTTTCCATCGACCGAGACTTTTGTTCTTCCTCCCAGTGTCTTCAGTTCGTCATCCATCAACATCACCGACGAAAGAACCACATGCCCCCGTTTCTTGAGATCGTCCGGGGTACGAACCTTTACATCAAAACGCTCTCTCACGAAGACAAATCCAACGCCGAGTCCCAATCCAACCAGGAACCCCAGCATAAGGTTGAGTTGTTTCTTCGGACTCACTGGGTTGAGTGGAACGATCGCCGGATCGATGATGTCGATATACCCGAACTCCGATTGCTCCGCGATGATCGCCTCGTTAAACTTCTCCTCAACCAGGAGGTACAGTTTCTCACTGCTCAGCCGGGCCCTTTGCAGTCGCGCATACTCGATACTTTTTTCCGGGATCTTCTCAAAGTTCTGTTCGTACTGCTTGATCACCCCCACTAATGCCTTCTTCTTTGCCTGTAGTGCCTGCATCTGGATCTGGGATTCCAGAATCTTCTGCTTCACCACTCTCAAATAGGCCGCAGGATCATTGGATTGTCCCGCTCCGAGCTGTGCCGGAATCATTGACTGCAGGAATTCATCTGTCCTCTTGTGAAGTTTTTGCCTCAACACTACGATCTGTTCATCGATCTCTTTCAACCGCTGTGTGTAGATCTCGCGTCCCACGTACGCTGGATTCTGTGCGATCGTCACATCCCGCTGGACCTCAAGGAGCGCAATTTCTTCCTGTAACCGCCTGATGTACGGGTCGTTTGCCTCGCCGATCACCTTCGCCACACTCACTTCCTGCTCCGTGAGAACCCTCTCGTACGAAGCGAGTGTATTTGCAAGAGTCTGGAGTTCCACGTCAACCGCGTCGCGCGAGGCCTCGAGCTGCGCAAGCTGTTCTATTGTGCGCTTCGCCTCCTCGTCAAGCAGCACAATTCCTTTCTTCTCCATATACTTCTGAAGGTCCCCCTCTGTGTCGTCAAGTATGTTCCGCTTGCTCTTTACCTGTACTTCGAGAAATTCACGCGCCGCGCGTGATTTCATCCTGCTCATGTTCAGGTTCCGGTCTGAGTACGCCTCGGCAAACGTATTGGCAATCAGCGTCGCCTCTCGAGGATTCTTGCTCTTCACCGTGATCTTGATAACATCCGAATCTCGCACAGGCTCAAAACTCACAGCTCCTCGCAGGGCTCTAACGATTTGTTGGATCGAGGCAAATTCACCCGACCCGGTCGCCTCGCTTGGAGGTTGAATGATGAGGATCAGGTTGCTTTCCTCAGTATCCACATATCGCTTCTTGATAAGCTCCCTCGCAACCGTTTCTCCGAGGGAGTACGACTTAAGAATTTCAAGCTCGTTCTTGATGTTCTTGATCCCACCGGTAACGTCCAGCAGGGGAAGAGAGGTCATTTTTCCTTCAACATTCACGAGAACCGATGCGGTCGATTCATACACTGGATCTTGAAGGAAGGTGAAGAGGGCCGTCGCGCCGGTCACAAGAAAGACCGTCGCCAAAATCACCCATTTGCCGCGGAAAAGGATGGCAATGTAATCGTGGATTGAAGGCTCCTCTGTGGGAGGCGGACCATACGGTCCGGGGAGGTTGTTGCCGTTTGGCGCCATTACTCACTCCGTCATTACTTCATGGAAAACGAATGTCTTGATTTTGGGTGGAGACAGAAGCTCACGAGCCGTTCCCGATAGCACACCTTGCGTGCGTCAACCAACGCGGCGAAGTCTGCTTCATCTACTCGCTGGGTGTTCATCGATTCAGCAATGATTCACCGGGCCATTACGAAATCCTATCCACACACTCATACGGAACCTCGGCGACCACCGATCGCCGAAGAACCTCCACCACCACCGCAAACCGACTGCTTCCGCGCACTTCAGTCACAACGCCTTCGATGCCCGCAAGCGGACCGCCAATAACCTTCACTCGTGTTCCGGCGAGCACCCGCGGAAGAACCTCAACAGGGCATCCTTCGCCCAGCAGGCGCCGTATCCCCTCGATCTCCACCTCGCGCACAATCGCAACCCTTTTGTTGAACGATACGCACGAAACAATGCCGGGGGCCTCCAGGGCGCAGAGGCGCTCTCGTTCATTGACTTTGACAAACACGTACCCCGGAAAAAGCGGCTCCTCAACGCGCTTCTTCCTGTCACTCCAGAGCTTGACAACACGCTGAAGGGGAAGATATGTTTCGATGCTGAGGTCGCACAGCCCGAGATGCGCCTTCTTTTCGAACCGGGGTTTCGTATAGAGGACGATCCACTGTTTTGACATTGGATCAACGCGCGTCATCATTGAGAGTTCGGCATCGGTGTGGAAGTGAATCGTATTGTTCTGTTCATCTTTGCGCCCATGGCTCCGCCCTGTCGGTCACACGAACGAACCGACGGGGCATTGCGGCTTGTCAGGCTACGGCTTTACTTCACTACGCAGGTATTGCTTCTTCTACACCTCACTCACTGCACCCCACGCGTCATGCCGGCATCTGATTCTCAACGGAGCAGATTCCCTGCCTGCCATGCCTACAGCAAGCGGGCGGCAGGCAGGCGGGTCCCCGTGTGAAAGCATCACGGGGCAAGCAAGCCCGGAATGACGTTGTGGGCCGAGCAGATTGCCCCGCCTGCCACACCAGGGCCGATCATGGCGGGCAGGTTTGTCTCCTTTTCTGTTGTCATCGCGAGCGCTTTTTGCGACGCGATCTGCAACACCAAGGTCCTCACGGGCCCCCCACCGAGCAGGTTCGTGCCCTCACACGACGTCGGGGCGTGTGGAACCGGCTGTACGAGATCTGTAGAATCGGAGACTTCGTGCCTTCCATGACTTCTTCCCGCGATTCAACAACAGTAGCGACCGCGCGATTTCACCGTGAACGAGATTCTTGACTTTAAACAGAGATTTGATAGATTGGATGCCCAACCCCTCCACGAACTCCAAGCAGCCATGCGCATCGCCATCTTGTCCGATATTCACTCGAATCTCCCCGCATTGAAACGGGCGCTGTCAATCATAGATGAACAAAGGATCGACAAGGTTTACTGCCTCGGAGATATTGTCGGGTACGGCGGCGACCCGAACGAATGTGTTGAGTTGATTAGAAAGAGAGCGGTGATCCCTCTGGCGGGGAACCATGACCTGGCCTGCCTCGACCCCGGCAAACACAGGTTTCTCCCCCCGGATGGAAGGATCGTCGCCGATTGGACGAACAGCGTCTTGACTGCAGACAACCGACGGTTCCTCTCTGCTCTCGCTCTGGTGGAACACACATCGTTCTGCACGCTCGTACACTCCAGCCCGCACAAACCCCACGAATGGCACTATATCCTCTCTCTCGAGCAAGCCCACCCTCAATTCGACCACTTCTCAACGCCGCTTTGCTTCATCGGACACACCCACGTCCCCTTCATCTGCGGAGATGATTTGAAGACGCTCACGGTCAGGAAAGAACAACGCTTCTTGATTAACGTGGGGAGCGTCGGCCAGCCGCGCGATGGAAATCCTCAACTCAGTTTCGGGATTTTCGATACCGCGCACTGGACTTACGAAAACATCCGCGCCGACTATGATATCGGTCAGGCAGTGAAATCGATCCAAGCGAACCGCCTCCCTCCCTCTCTCGGAAAACGGCTCGTTCTCGGCCTTTAGAGAATTACAGCCTGCGACTGTAATAGTTCAACTGATGTTACGCAGGATGAAGATAAATTCGGGTAATGTCAAGAGTTATGTGTAAAAGCAGCTGGGCGATTCTTCCAGTTGTGGTTTAAGAGACCAAAGACGTTGTGGTAGATTCGATCAGCACTTGCTGGATTGACAAAAGTTCCGCCCATAGGACG
>Ga0194127_10001738_pt1 | contig 31247 bp, 17 predicted proteins | sample TA2KigC100mmetaG_FD_148624 | JGI IMG/M metagenome (GOLD analysis project Ga0194127, IMG submission 148624) | Freshwater microbial communities from Lake Tanganyika, Tanzania - TA2015036 Kigoma Deep Cast 100m | ecosystem: Environmental > Aquatic > Freshwater > Lake | place: Tanzania: Lake...
GTTTGTCATGGTCGGGCGCGCTGGCGGGTCGCGCCGGGCACGTCCTGGCAGCGTAGCAGGTCCAGCACCGGTCCGGTCAGGCCCCGAGCCCCGGCAGCACGGCGACACCGTCGACGATGCCGCAGGCGTGCACGGCCCAGCGCGACGCGAACTCGGGGCACCGGCGCGGGTAGTCGCGAGCGACCGCCGCGCGCAACGGCGCGACCGCTTGCGCGAGCACGATCGCGCCCGACGCGCCCTTGTCGCCGCCGCCGAGCATGCGTTCGCCGAGCACGCCGGGCACCGTGCGCGCGACGTCGCACATGACCTCGAGTTCGGGCCCCGAGATGCGGTAGAGGTCGCGCAGTCCGTGACCATCCTGCCGGAACAGCGCCCCGACGGTGGCGACGTCGCCGCGCCGCCACGCGTCGAGCAGTCTGGGGAAACGCGCCTGCGCCTCGTGGATGTAGCGCAGCCGGTCGGCGAGCTGCGGGTGTTCGGCGCGCAGCGCGGCCTCGTGCCGCCGGTAGCGGGCCTCGTCGTGCAGGTCGGCGAGGCCCCGGATCGGCTCGCGCGCGGCGATCCACCCGACGGCCGCTTCGCACTCCGCGCGCCGCACCTTGTAGGTCGACTTCTCGAGGCCGGGCCGCACCGTGCCGGTGTCGAGCGACACGAGGCGGAACCCCGGGGCGCCGGCGCCGAGCGGCACCCAGGCGATGGAACGGTCGTGCGGGCGGTAGTGCGTGCCCATGCCCGCGCGCGCGAAGTAGATCATCGTCTGGTCGAGCACGCCGCACGGCGAACCGATGTAGTCGTTCTCGACCGCCTGCGCGAGGTCGACGATCCGCAGGCCGTCGGCGACCGTGGCGCCGTTCACCTCGAGCACCGTGAGGATCAGGTTGATCGCGAGCGAAGCCGAGCGCGACATGCCGCCGCCGGGGATGTCGCCGAACACCACGCCGTCGAAGCCGCGCGCGGTCGGCAGGCCGGCGCGGCGCAGGATCCAGTCGACGCCGCACGGGAAGCGCGCCCAGCTGTCGGCGAGCTGCGGCGAACGCGGCGGCGGCACCTGGCCGGGCGTGAACTCGACGAGACCGTCGCCGGGGAAGTTCGCGCTGGCGAGGCGCACGCGGCCGCTCGCGTTCGGCTGGTAGGCGAGCCACAGGAAGCGGTCGGTGCCGACGCCGAACAACTCGGTGCCGTTGTAGTCGCCGTGCTCGACGCCGAGGCAGAAGCGCGACGACGTGCGGCGCAGCCGGCCGCCTCGGACGTCGAGGCGGTGGGTGGTGGCGAGGCGGGCGAGTTCGGCCCGCGCGAGATCGTCGGAGGGGTGGTGGCTCACGCGTGGGAACCGTGCAGGCGCGCGGCTGCTGGTCGGAGAGCGGCGGCAGCGGCGCAGCCTACGGACTGGCCCGGGCCCGGCAAGTGCGGGCGGCGTCAGAAGCCGATCGCCGTGCCGACGCCGTTGCTGACCGCAATACTGCCGATCGCGCCCGCGTCGATCGAGGCGCACTGGTAGTAGAGCGTCACCCCGGCAAGCCCCAGGGGGATTGGCACCGGGAAGGCGAACGCCCCGCTGCCGCCCGCGACCGGGAACAGGACCGAGACATCGGCGCTGACCAGGAGATTGCAGCCAGCGCCCAGGCCGAATGGCTGCAGACCGACGGGCAGGGGGCCGAGCGGCGACTGCGTGTTGCTGAAGCCGATCGCCATGAACGCGAACACCGCGTTGGGCTCCAGGTTGGCCGCGTTCTGCAGGAACGTGATTCCGAGTTGCGGGCTGTTGGCGGGCGTCAGGGACGGCACGCCCGCGCTGCCGGCGCAGCCAGCACCGAAGCTCGCGGCGATGGCCACCGCCGTGGGGTCGTTGACGACCAGCAGGTTCTTGATGCAGCCGTCGAGGGCCCGGCCGTTGCTGAAGTCGTTCGTGGTGAAGTTCTTGTTGCCGCCGTCGGTCAGGGTGCCGACCGCGGCCAGCAGCACCGAGGTGCCGTTGATGTAGAGCTCGGCATTGCCCGCCTCGTAGCGCAGGCCGGCGGAGTACCAGACCCCCGGCGACAGAGTGGTCGTGGACCACGAGAAGTTGGAGTTGTTGTGCTTGATGCCGACGATGCCGCTCGACTGGACGTAGATGCCGAGCCACCGCCAGCCGCTGCCGCCCATGAGCACCGGGGACTGGTAGGACGACGGCAGGGCGGCGAGGTTGAACTCGACGTTGAACTGGAAGTCGGTCGTGTTCAGAGCCGACAGGATCGGCGTCTGGACGTCCTGGCCGCCGGTGGCGTAGTAGTAGATGCCGTTGTGGCACACGCCGTTGTTTGGCGGCAGGGGTGCCGGAGCTCCGCTGTAGCCGAGCAGCGACACGGGGCCGTTGTTGGCGGTCGCGTCCAGGAGATCCGTGAGCAGCGGGTAGAACGCCACGACCTGGGTCTGGGCGACGGCCGAGTTCGTCGGGCCGAACGCGGTGAGCAGGGCGAGGCTGCAACCGGCCAGCGCGGTCGCGCGCGCTCCAGCAGACGGGGATCGGCGAGGGAGACGCATCATGGGATGACTCCAGTGGGTTCGTGGTGGTTTCCCCTGATGACCCGAACGGATCGTAGTTCTCGGTGGCCTCACGTGCCAATGCGGCGATGGGGCGATGCGGGCAGTTCGCACGTAACAAGAAGGTGAGCGCGGCAATAGCCAGGAACCGCAGTGGCTGATGGTCCAGTCGTTGGCGAGTCGCATGCGACGACGCGGGCTGCGCGATGCGAGCCGGGGCGGCGGTTGCGCTTGCGCGGGGACCAGGCGGCGCATGGTCGACGTCCGAGCTTCTCGACAGCACGGCGGACTCCGACCTGCCGCAGATGGTCAGGTCGCGGGGCCGTTTCGTTCCATGGCGCCGGCCAGCCCGGTCGCCGCGCGGCCGGAAGCGCAGTCTGTCCCACCCACCCGCACGGCCCGGACGCGAACGGCGCACGACGGCCGATGGTGCCGGCTGGATCGTCCGGCTACCATGGGCCTCTGCCGACGGGGCTTGCGCAGCAGTCGGTTCGCTTCCGTTCCGTGCCTGGAGGAGCCATGACGAGTTACCGGTTCGGCGTCGACCCACGGATCGCAGGGACGTGCCTGGCCTGGTCGTTGGTCGGCATGGCGCTGCCGGGGCAGGATCTCATGACCTTCGGCGCGATGGTCGGCAACAGCGCCTGGCACTCCGAGAGCTTCGCCGGGGTGGCCGCCGGCACTGGCCATACGGTGGCGCTCCGGAGCGACGGGACCATCGTCGCGTGGGGCGCGAATGAATACGGCCAGTGCATCGTCCCAGCGCTGCCGGCGGGGCTCGACTTCGTGCAGGTGGCCGCCGGCGACTCGCACTCGGCTGCGCTGCGATCGGATGGCCGCATCGTGGCCTGGGGCTACAACTACCACGGCCAGTGCTCGGTTCCGGCACTGCCATCCGGCACGACGTGGGTGGAGGTCGATGCCGGTGCCCAACACACGGTCGCGCGGCGCAGCGACGGTGCAGTCTTGGCCTGGGGTGACAACTACCACGGCCAGCTCAACGTGCCCGCGCTGCCCGCCGGGCTCGCCTACGTCGAGGTCGCGTCCGGCTACTCGCACGTGGTGGCTCGCCGCAGCGACGGGTCGGTCGTCGCCTGGGGCTACAACCTGTTCGGCCAGTGCCTTGTTCCGCCGTTGCCGCCAGGCGTCGCATGGGTAGAGGTCGCGGCGGGGTGGGGCCACTCGCTCGCGCGGCGCAGCGACGGCAGCGTAGTCGGCTTCGGCTACAGCCTCTACGGCCAGACCAACGTACCGGTGTTGCCGCCGGGGGTAGGATACGTCGAGATCGCGGCTGGCGGCAGCCACTCGTTGGCTCGCCGCAGCGATGGCACGGCGGTGGCGTGGGGCAACAACAGCCACGGCCAGTGCAGCATTCCGCCGTTGCCGCCAGGCGTCGCTTGGGTAGAGGTCGCGGCTGGCGCCAACCACTCGGTAGCGCGCCGGTCCGACGGATTGGCGATCGCCTGGGGAAGGACCGACTACGGTGAATGCAACGTACCGCGTCTCCCGGCGGGCACGACCTGGGTGCAGGTGGCTGCCGGCAACGGGCACGCGGTTGCGCGGCGCAGCGACGGCTCGGCTGTCGCGTGGGGTCGCAACCTCGAGGGGCAGGGCAATCTGCCGGCGCTGCCCCCAGGTCTCGCCTGGGTCGAAGTGGCCGCAGGTGGCTACAACACGGTGGCCCGCCGCAGCGACGGCGTCGTGGTCGTGCTCGGCCGCGCCAACCCCAACGTGCCGCCGCTGCCGCCGGGCATGACCTGGGTGCAGATCGCCACGAACGGCGGCTACGTCTCTGGGTTCGCCGTCGCCCTGCGCAGCGACGGCAACGCCGTGGCCTGGGGTGACAACAGCCAAGGCCAGTGCTACGTCCCGCCGTTGCCGCCCGGCGTGCTCTACGTCGCCGTGGCTGCCGGCGTCGAACACGCTGTGGCCCGCCGCAGCGACGGCAACGTCGTGGCCTGGGGCGCTGGCTTCTTTGGCCAGACCGCCGTGCCCGCGTTGCCGCCCGGAGTCGAATACGTCGGAGTCGCCGCCTGCGAATGGCACACTGCGGCGCTGCGCAGCGATGGCAGAATCGCGGCGTTCGGCCACAACTACTACGGGCAGTGCAACGTCCCACCCTTGCCGAACGGCGTGGCCTACGTGCACGTCACGGCTGGTGGTTTCCACACGGCCGGACTGCGCAGTGATGGGCACCTCGTCGTGTGGGGCGACAACGGCTCGAGCCAGTGCACCGTGCTCGCACCGCCGGCCGGGCAGTACTACGGCGAAGCCGCCGGAGGCGGTTTCCACACCGCCGGCCTCGTGCAGTCGGGCTTCCTCGCGAAGTTCGGATCCGGCTGCCCCGGCAGCCTCCCGCCGAGCAGGCTGCACGCGACGAGCTTGCCGCGAATCGGCGCCACGATGGCCGTCGAGATCGATCGGCTGCCGCAGTCGAGCGCGTTCGTCGCGATGGGCTTCAGCAACCTCTCCTGCTCCGCGGGGCCGCTGCCGCTGTCGTTGACGAGCCGGGGCATGCCCGACTGCTGGCTGCGCGTCGGCGACGACAACTCGCTCTGGGTGACCGGGGCGTCGGGCCGCGCGACGCATTCGTTGCCGATTCCGAGCTCGATGGGGCTCGTCGGTCTGCCGTTCTACCTCCAGGCGTTGGTGCTCGACGCGGCCGCGGGCAACCCGGCCGGGGCGGTGATGTCCGATGCGGTGACGGGGCTCGTCGGCTCGTAGACAGCGTCAGCCCTTGCGCACTGTCGCGGCGCCGAACGAAGCGAACAGGTCGCTGACCGGCGCCGTGGAGCCGAATGGCCAGATGCTCACCTGCGCGATCGTCAGCAGGAACGGTGGCATCTCCGGTGAGGCACCAGCCGATGCGTTTCCAGGTTCCGACCTCAAGCCCGCTCACGGCATACACGTGCCAGGCCTTCGTGCTCGACCCTGCGGCCGCCCAGGGCGTGGCGATGTCGGCAGGGCAGGAAGTGCGGCTGCTGTGATCGGCTCGTTCCGCGTTCCCTCGCCACAGCCCGGACCGTGACCCCGGTCGACGGCACGTCGCACCATGTGCCGCCGACCGCCACCCGATCACCAGAACACCACGAAGAAGGCCACCACGGCGAGCACGACCGCGGCACCCGCGACCACCACCACCGGCGACGAGCGCGTGTCGAGGTCGGCGCGCACCGGCAGCACGCGCGGCGCGGCGAGCGGGCGGACACCCGTGATCGCGGCCATCACCGCGATCAGCACGAGGAACGTCGCGAGCATGCGGTGCAGGTAGGCAACGTCGGGCCACAGCCACGCCAGCCCGCCGTAGACCGGCGCGCTGAGCACCAGTGCTGCGGTGCCCGCCGCGGCCGGCGCGCGCTTGGACACGAAGCCGAACACGAACGCGGCGACGATGCCCGGCGACACGTAGCCCTGGAACTCCTGGATGAACTTGAACACGCCGCCCTCGAGCAGTTCGGACAGCGACACGACCGTCGCGAGTCCGAGCAGCAGCACCGTGCTGATCCGCCCGACCAGCACGAGTTCGCGCTCCGCGCAGTCCCGCCGCAGATGGCGTTTCCAGAGGTCCATCGTCAGCAGCGTCGACGCCGAGTTCAGCATCGACGCGAGCGAGCTCACGACCGCGCCGCCCAGCGCCGCGAGCACGAAGCCGCGCAGCCCCGCGGGCACCAGTTCGCGCACCAGCGTCGGGTAGGCCTGGTCGGCCCGGGCGACGTGGTCGCCGTAGAGCTGGCCCGCGACGAGCCCGGGCATCACGATCGCGAACGGCACCAGCAGCCACAAAGCACCCGCGAAGATCACGCCGAGCTGGCCCTGCGCGACCGTGCGCGCGGCGAGCGCGCGCTGCACGAGGAACTGATTGAGGCCGCAGTAGTAGACGATCGGGATCCACATGCCGCCGACCAGCACGGTCCACGGCAGCTCGGCGTGGTCCTTCGGCAGCACCATGTGCAGCTTGCCAGCATTGTGCGCGGCGAACGCGTCCCAGCCGCCGCAGGCGTGGATACCGAGCACGATCGTGACGATGCCACCGACCAGCAGCGCGGTGCCCTGGATCAGATCGGCCCACACCGCGGCGAGCAGGCCGCCCCACAGCACGTAGGCGAGGCCGACCGCGGCGACCGCGAGCACCGCGGTCGTGCGGTGGATGCCGAAGATCGTCTCGAGCGCCGTGCCGCCCGAGTAGAGCACGGCCGGCGTCGTCACCATCGCGTAGATCACGATGGTCAGCACCGACATCAGCGCGCGCGTGGTGGCGTCGTAGCGGTACTCGAGGAACTCGGGCATCGTGAAGATGCCCGCGCGCAGGAATCGCGGCAGGAACACGAACGCGACCAGCACGACGCCGATCGATCCGGTCAGTTGCCAGGCACTGACCGCGAGCCCGACGTCGCCGTAGGCCTGCCCGGCCATGCCGACGAACTGCTCGGTCGACAGGTTCGCGGCGACGACCGAGATGCCGATCAGCCACCACGGCAGCGAGCGCCCGCCGAGGAAGTAATCGGCACTGTCCGCGCGGCGGCGGCTCTTCCAGAAGGCCGTGCCGAGGATCAGCGCGCAGAAGGCGACGCAGACGGCGAGGTCGAACGCGCCGAGGGTCATGCGGGGCTCCCGGGGGCCAGCGCCGCGAGGTGCTCCGCAGCGTCCTGGTGGCTCGGATCGCGGGCGAGCACGGCGGTCGACAATCTGAGCGGCGCGCGCCAGGCTCGGACAAGGTGCCGCACCGAACCGGGTTCGGGAGAGGGCGTGGTCATCGCCGGCAGACTCTCCCGCGCGCGGGGCCGCCCGGCAACGTTCCGGCGCAGAGACCGCCGTGCGCGATGGGGCCGCAGTGCCAGCGAACTCAGGTCCTGGTGGCTGGCCTGCCTGTGCCGACGACTGGCGGCAACCGGTCCATCGCGCTGCGGCGCTCGGCGTCCCGAGCAGTGTGAGATACCCGTCCCGGGAAACGTGAGCCACGACACTGCCGCCGGAGGGCCGGCCTTGCTTTCGCTCCGGGGAACCGTAACCAGGCCTCTACCGATGGCGACACGGCACGTCCTCACGGCCTGCTTGCTGTGCGCGGGCGCGGCATTCTGGTGGCTCGTGCTGGCTCCAGACCCAGGCGTCGAGCCGCACGAAGGCGCAGCCCGCAGCACCTTGCCGCCGCCGGCGTCGGCTCCGGCAACCGAACCGTCGGAGCGTCCCGGGGGCGCGGCCGCTCGCACCGCACCCGACGCTGCGGTCGCCGGAGCCAGGGTGCGCCTCGTCGTCGTGAACCGTGCCGACGAGCCCGTGGCTGGCGCCGTCGTGCGCTACTGGCCGCCGCGCAACGAAGCCGCGCAGCGGGCCGACTACGAACGTCGCGAGGTGTGCGGCGACCTCGAGACCGCGCTGCAGGAGACGGGGCTGCAGGCGATCACCGACGACCGCGGCAGTGTCGAACTCGTCGCCGATCCGGACTCGCATGGCTGCGCGCGTTGCGGCGAGACCTACGGCGAATTCGATCTCCGCGACCGATCCCCGGCGGTGCTGCGCGACGTGCGCGTCACGTTGCGCCGCGACCTCATGCTGCGGGTCGAAGTCGTCGACAGCAGCGGCCGGCCGGCCCCGGGCCTCATGGTGACCGTCAAAGGCATGGGCGTGTCGGCCGACCACGGCAGTTCCTGGAGTCGCGCGGAAGTCGGTCCGACCGACGCCGAGGGCATGGCAACGCTCCCGCACGCCCTGCATGCGGTCGACCTCGACGAGCGCTTCGCCGACGGGCTCTTGGCCATGGAGACGGTGCGTCGGGACAGCGACGCGCACACGGTCCTGCTCGCCCGACGGCACGTGCCCGTCGCCGGACTACAACGCGAAGCCACGGTGCGTCTGACGATCCCCGCCGGCGGCACGATCGTCGTGTCGGCGAAGGATGCCGATGGCGCGCCGTTCGAGAGCGCGGTCTGGCTGCGCGACGAGAACGGCGAAGTCTTCGACCTCGAACCGACCGAGGATCACGGGGAATACACGTTCCGCAACGTGCCCTGCGGTCACCGGTGGACCGTGGTCGTCTCCGAAGGCGGGATGATGGTCGGGGTCATCGACGACATCGACGTGCCGATCGTCGGTCCGCGCACGGAAGAGGAAGTCGTTCGCGTCGCGGTGGAGGTTCCCACGCGCACGTGGCGGCTGCGGTGTCGGCTCCTACGCACGGATGGCCGGCCGCTGGCTGACGCGAAACTCACGGGCAGGAGCCGGGGGCTCGACGACGACATCGGCGCTCGCGGCGACGACGAAGGCGTGGTCGATCGGTGGTATCTCCGCGAGAAGGCCACGCTGACCGATCTCGCCCCGCTCGAGCTGCGCATCGAGAGTCCGTTCTGCAGGCCGACCACCCTGGTCGTCGCTCGCCCCATTCCATCCGGCACGATCGACCTCGGCGAGTTCGTCGTCGGACCCCCGATCGGCGAGCAGACGCTCGCGAGGGTCGAACTGCGCGCCGCGGGACAGCCTGTGCCGCCGGGCGGCACGGTCAGCCTGTTGCGCGAAGACGGTGAGCGCTACGACCTCGTGGAAACGTGGACCAGCGAGGTCGATGGCGTGATCCACCTGCACGGCGTGCCACCGCGCGGACCGCTGCTGCTGAGTTGCTGGCATCCGCGGTTCGTGTCCTCGGCGCTGCAACCGATCCGCGTCGGCGAGTTTCGCGTCGTCGACCTGCAGCCGGCGGCAGCGCTGCACGTCGCGGTGCTGGCGACCGGGCTGCCGCTCGGGGGCGTGTCGGGATCCCTGGCGCGCGTGGGTGCCGAAGACAGCGAGAACGAGGCGGTCGACCCGCAACAGCAGGTGATCCGTTGGCCACAACTGGCCACCGGTCGCTACCGCCTGCGCATCCTGCTCGATGGTCGCGTGCTGCACGAGGCGCCGGCGATCGATCTCCTGCCGGGCGACAACCGCTGGCCTGCCGACGGCACGCGCATCGACCTGCGCGGCAAGGTGAAGGTGCGCCGCATCGCCGCCCGTTCGGCCGGTGACGAACACCGCCTCGATGCCGGGCTGCTGCTGGTCGAGGCCGCCGTCGACACGCTGCCGCCCGCGTGGGCGGAGCGGATCGAGCGCGGGGGGTACTTCCTGGTGCCGGATCTTTCCCACGACGTGCTCGTGCGCGCCTCCGGGCACGTGCCGATGCGATTGCCGGGTTCGGGCCCGGACTGCGCGATCCGCATGCAGCCGTGCACCGAGGTCTGCTTCGACACCGAGCAACCGAAGCAGAAAGTGCACGTGCGCATCGTCGCCGACACCGTCACCGACCCGCTGCTGCGCCTCTACGATTGCCACCGCCACGATGCCGAGTTCGACGTGGAGGGAAGGGACGACAGGTTCTTCGCGCCCGGCACCGTCCTCGACGTCTGCCTCCTGACCGACGGCAAGGCGGGCCCGGCGCAACGAGTCGTCGTCGGCACGACGAGCCCGCAGACCGTAGCGCTGCGCTGAGAGCCGGAGGCGAGCTCCCACTTCGGCAATCAACGGACCGACCGCCGCGCGCAGCTGGCGACGAAGGGTGTCACCACGCGGTTCGACGGCGATCTCGGCGCTTGCGGTGGCGAGGTCGAGGCCAGGAAGGCGGATGGCGCGCCACCGGTGAAGCGCCCCGACCGCCGGAAGTCGTGGTCATGCGGTTCCCGAGGCGTGGTCGTAGGCCGCTGCACCACCCACCAGTCGATCGACGACTCAGAGCGGCGCCCGGCGGGCCAGCAGCCGCCCGAGGCTGCGCGTCCGCCGCACTTGCTGGCCGACCACCACGCCGAGCACGACCATCACCGCGACGAAGATCAGGTGGTGGTCGGCGAGCGACTCGCCCGGGAAGCGCCAGCGGGCATCGACCATCAGCACCCCGTACGAGACCAGCACGCCGACGGTCATGAAGCGCACCATGCCCACCTGCCACCACAGGCCCGATCCGGCGAGCAGCAGCGGGTAGACCAGCAGCAGCGGCGACCTGGCGCCATCCGCCACCAGCAGGATCGCGGTCAGCAGCAAGAGGTCCACCGTGGCCCAGGCATGGCGCAGGAGGTCCGCCCGCCGGCCCCGCGACAGCAGCGCGTCGAGGGCCAGCGAACCGGCCGACCAGACCAGCAACAGGACCCCGATCCGTGTCAGGAAGCCGCCGTCGACGACGCCGCTCCCGAAGTTGACCAGGGTCACGCCGAAGAACACGACGAAGGCCAGCAGCCGTGCCGCCAGCGCCGTGTGGCGGCGGATCCAGCGCCGGCTCCGGTGCAACAGACTGCGCGTCCGGGTCTCCACCGGATCGCCGGCCAGCACCCGGTCGAGGTCGTCGGCCAGTTCCGCTGCCGTCGCGTAGCGGTCCCCAGGCGAACGCTCCAGGCAGCGCATGCACACTGCCTCCAGGTCGCGTGGCACCGCGGGGACCACGGTGGTGAGCCGCGCCGGTTCGCTCTCGAGCATCTTCAGCAGCACGGCCATCGCGGAGTCGGCCTCGAAGGGGTGCGCGCCCGAGCAGCCCTCGTCCAGGATGGTGCCCAGTCCGTAGACGTCGGTGCGCGGCCCGATCTCGCCGACCGCGGCGGAGACCTGCTCGGGCGCCATGTAGCCTGGCGTGCCGACGAGGGCCCCGGAGGCCGACGCGCCCGGCTCCGCCAGCACCTTGGCGAGGCCGAAATCCGTGACGTGCGGGTTGCCCTGCCGATCCACCAGGATGTTGGACGGTTTCAGATCGCGGTGCACGATGCCGAGCGAGTGCAGGTAGTCGACGGCCCGGGCGATGGCCCCGAGCAACCGCGCGGCCTCCATCGCGTCGTGGCCGCGCTCCTCCATCCAATCGTCCAGGGACCTGCCGTCGATCAGTTCCATGGCGATGAAGTGCTGGCCCTGGGCGCTGCCGGTCTCGTAGACCTCGACGATGCCCGGATGCCGCGCCCGGGCCGCGGCCTGGGCCTCGGCGTGGAAGCGCCGGACCTGGTCCGGCGAGGCCAGGTGGCTCGGCAGGATCAGCTTCAGCGCGACCGGCCGGTCGAGATCCTGCTGCCGGGCGCGGTAGACGACGCCCATGCCGCCGCGGCCGATCTCCTCCTCGACGAGGTAGCGGCCGAGCGTGAAGCCACCCGCCGGCGGAGCATGCATCGACTGTGGAGGATATCGCAGGCCTTGCAGGCCCGACACCGCTGCGAGCCCGCAGGTTCGGCGCGATCCCGCGGGCGTGGCGCGGCGGAGGGGCGCGATGGGGGGCGGAATGCCAGGCGAAACGACGGCATCGGCGGTGATGACCTGGGCCGAAACGGGGGGAGTTGCCTCCGGGTCGCACGTGAGGGCGATGGCTGACGGTCGACCGGGTCGACCGGGTCGGTCGCTCGGATCACCGGATCGCTCCTGCAGCCGCAGGAGGTTGCACCATGGATCAGCCAAGGTCGTGCAGCGGCGCGCTGCCGTTCGCGAGCTTCCTGTCCGTCGGCGCCACCGCCCAGGCCACCTGGCAACAGCTCTATCCGCCGCGTGGAGCGCCGCGAATCCGGGTTCGCCGGGCGCACGGTTGTGGGTGGCCGGCTTCTACGACACCGTGCGGCGCGAGTCCGTGTTCCACGGCGGCTGGAATGCCTGGCACGGCAACACAACCTGACCTGGCGCTACCGCACGCCGGCGGCGGCGACGTCGACGTCGACACCGTTCGGGGCCGGCTGTGCAGGGTCCGTGGGCGTGACGATCGGCCAGCAGGCGTTTCCCATGGACCGGGCGATCAGCGCGGTCGGCCTCGCCGCGAGCAACGGCCTGCGGGTGGTGCCGGGCATGCGGTAGCGCGCGTCGATCAGGCCGGAGGTCGGGCGTGTGGCGGGAAGGCGCTGCGGCGGGCAGGTGATGCCGGACTCCCGAGCCGCCCGCCCTCACTTCACCAGCCGGTAGGGCTCCCCGATGCCCATCCCCGACGAGCCGCGCGGGAACGGGATCGGCTTGTCGTCGAACTTCGACAGCATCAAGATCCGCCCCTGGCCATCAGGCGTCGGCGCGAGGCCGCATACGCAGCGCACCTGCACCTTCGCGTTCTCGCTGCCCGGCTTCGGGGTCATGGTCAGCATCGCGTCGTCGAGCTGCCAGGTTCCTTCCTGGCGCTCGCGGATGCGGCGCGAGCCCTGCACGGCGACGAAGCTCGACACGTAGGTGCCGTCCGCGGCGATCGTCAGCGTCTCGCCCCACAGGATACTGGCGTCGCCGCGGTAGTTGCCGGTCGCCGGATCGACGAAGTCGGCCAGCGAGTTGGCGCCGGCGCGCCAGGATCCGACCAGATCGCTGGCGCGGAACAGCGGCACGTCGGACTTGTCGGCGGAGCCGGTGAAGCCGTGCAGCAGGGCGCCGAAGTCGTCCTCGAGGCTGTCGCGGAAGCCCTGGTAGACCGCGACCACGGGATGCAGCGCGCGGCCGTCGTCGACGACGAACAGGCCGAGGCGGACTTGCTGGCCGTCCTGCCTGCGCACCGCGTCGAAGTTGTCGTAGGCGCAGGCGCAGCCGTTGCGCAGCCGGCGCAGCAGCGGCAGCACGTGATCCTTGCGGTCGAAGGCGGGCGCCAGCGCCTCGGCGAAGACGGACAGGAAGGAGTCGTTCGGGCTGCCGGCGCGCGGTCGCGGCGACAGCACCAGCAGCTGGTAGGCCTCTCTCGCCCCGAACTCGTTCAGGATCTCGCGCGACAGCGCGCGCATGCCGTCGGCGGCGCTCTCGCTCCACCCCGGCGGCGTCGGGAACGTGCCGGCAGGTGCTTCCTTCGCGGCAGCGCCGGACTGGTCGGCCGCAGTGGGCTTGTCGGTCGACTTGGGTCGGTCCCCGGACACGGCCTTGCCGATCGCGAGGCCTTCGTCGCCGATCGAGATCCGCGCCGGATCGACGCCGAACAGCTCGCCCAGCAACTGGCCCGCCAGCGACACGACCGCCGTCCGCTGCGCCTTCTCGCCGCCCTCCTCGGCCGTCTGCGCCAGCGCCATCAGGAACACCGTCGTGCACACGGCCCATTCGTGCACGGCCTGCTTGTCCGCGGCAGGGAGCCTGCGGACGGCGCGCGTGTCGAGCGCGGCCTGCAGCTGCCAGGCGACGTTCTGCGCGGCTGCGTCGCCGAGTTCCCTGCCCGTGGTCAGCTGATGGAAGCCCGCCACGAACAGCGCGAGACCGCCGGCCATGTCGTTCTCGACGCCGGCGGCGGCGGCCTGTTCGGCCAGCGCGTCGAGCGACTGCACGAAGGCCTGGCGCAGCGCGTCGCGCTCCTCGTTCCCGGTCGCCAGCTTCGTCACCATCAACTCGACGGTCGGGTGCGCGTCGGCGGGCGCGAAGGCGCTCGCGGCCCCGTCCCTGGCCGCTGCGGGCGCCTTGGCGATGCCCGCGGCGAGGGCGGCGTAGGTGGCCCGCTGGCCGCGCGGCGTGGCCGTTGCCAGCGGCGGGAGCTGCGCAGGCAGCACGCCGGCGAGCAGGCAGAGGCCGAGGAACAGGCAGCGCAGACGCAGGGAGTGGGGTGGGTGCATGGGAAACGAGGCTTCGGCGGACCGAAGAACAGCGGCGCGCCAACGGGAACCGAACGGCGGCCGGACAGCGGAACCGGGTCGGGGGAACGGCACCAGGACCTTCCGCCTCCACGTCGGCCCGCGACGGCCTGAACCTGCTCGTGCACGAAGGCCGTGCGGAGCTGCAGAACACGGGTCCGAGTGCGTTCTCGCTGGCGATCGCCAGCCACCACGGCGGCGGCCTCGGCAACCATCGCAGCTACGGCGGCTTCGCCGGCAGCACCGCGATCAGCGTGCTGGGGTGGCTCCACAACGGCCACCGGCCGGCAGCGCGGTGAGAACGCTGGCGAGGAGGAACGCGGGCAGGGCGCGAGCGCGCATGGATGCACCGTGCCAGAAGCCGGGAGCGCGGTGCACGGCCCGACGCGGACGGACGCAGAACGCCGAACGGCTACTGGTCCGGGCGCCATCTTCGCGGGGTCGGGGTGGGCGTCGCGCCGTGGCCGCCGTTGCAGCGCTCCCAGGAGCCGCCGCAAACCCGATCCATGCCCGAACCCAGTTCCACCGGCGCCGAGCCGTCACCGCCAACCTGCCCGCCCGTCGCCGTGGTGTGCGTGCGTTCCCAGTTCCAGGTCGTCGGCACGGACGACATCGCGCCCGGCCAGCCGATCCTGTACGTCGACGGCGTGGTCGTCGCGAGGCCGACGCGCTACACGATCCAGGTGGGGGAGGATGCCCACGTCGAGGGGCCGGCGCCGATCGAACACGAACTCGATCACCATCCGTGGCGGTTCCTGAACCACGCGTGCTCGCCGAACGCGGTGCTGCGGGGCCGCTGGCTCGTCGCGCTGCGGGCGATCGGCAAGGGCGAGCAGGTCACCTTCGACTACACGACGACCGAGTACGACATGGCGTGCCCGTTCGCGTGCCACTGCGGCTCGCCCGACTGCCTCCGCACCGTGCGCGGCTTCCGGCACCTGTCGCCCGAGCAGCAGATCGCCCGCGCGCCCTGGCTCGCCGAGCACCTGCGCCGCCGCCTGCGCGAAGGTGGCACGAACCGCGCGAAGTCCGGCGCGTGAACGGGTAGGTTGCGACGTTGCATGCCGCTGCCCGACCTGTTCGCCGCCAGCGTCGCACGCTGGGCCGACGCGATCGCGATCGACGTGCCGCCGGGCCACGGCCGGCCCTCGCGCCAGCAGGTCACCTATGCGGAACTCGCGCGCCATGCGGCGGCGATCGGCGCGGTGCTGCGGCCGTTCGTCGTCGGCGAAGCCGTGGTGGCGGTGCTGCTGCCGCGCGATTCGGTCCGGCTCTACGCGGCACAACTCGCCGTGCTGCAGGCCGGCGCCGCCCACCTTTGCCTCGACCCGTCGTTCCCCGACGACTACCTCGAGACCGTGCTGCGCGACGCGGGCGCCGTCGCGATGTTGACCGACGGTGCCGGGGCGCACCGGACCGCGGCCGCGGCGCTGCCCAGGGCGTGCGTGATCGACGTCGCCGAAGTGCTGGCCGGGCCGCGCGGCGGGACGGTGCCGGCAGCGGCCCCGCCGTGGTTGTCGCCGGCGAGCCTCGCCTACGTGATCTACACGTCGGGCACCACCGGCGTGCCGAAGGGTGTGCAGATCGAACACCGGGGCATCGAGAACCTGATCCGGTCGGGGGTCGAGCGCTTCGCGCTGGTGCCCGGCGACCGCGTGGCCCAGGGCAGTTCACCGGCCTACGACTCGGCGCTCGAGGAGACCTGGCTCGCACTCGCCTCGGGCGCGACTTCCGTGGTGATGGACGATGCGACGGTGCGCCTGGGTCCCGACCTCGTGCCGTGGCTGCGGCAGGAGCGCATCACCGTGCTGTGCCCGCCGCCGACGCTGCTGCGCGCGATGGACTGCCGGTCGCCGGCGCGCGAACTGCCGCGGCTGCGCCTCTGCTACGCTGGCGGCGAGGCGATGCCGCAGGACCTCTGCGGCCTCTGGGCGCAGGACCTCTGGCTCGAGAACGGCTACGGCCCGACCGAGTGCACGGTGACCGTCGTGCGCGGCCGGCTGCGGGCCGGCGAGCCCGTGACGATCGGTCAGCCGGTGCCGCCGCACGAGGCCCTGCTGCTCGACGAACGGCTGGAGGAGGTCGCCGAGGGTGCGGCGGGCGAACTGTGCCTCGCCGGACCGGGCCTCGCGCGCGGTTACCTCGGCCGCCCCGAACTCACCGCGGCGCGGTTCCCCGTGCATCCGCGCTTCGGCCGGATCTACCGCACCGGCGACCTCGCGCGGCGCCTGCCCGGCGGCGACCTCGTCTGCCTCGGCCGCATCGACGCGCAGGTCAAGCTGCGCGGCTACCGCATCGAACTCGAGGCGATCGAGGCGCGGCTCTGCCAGTGCCCCGGCGTGCGCGAAGCGGCGTGCCGCGTGCAGGGCGAGGGTGCCGGGCAGGACCTCGTGGCGTGGATCGTGCCCGGCGATGCGAACGCCCCGCCGTCCGTGGCGGAACTGCTGGCGGCGCTGCGGCGCCACCTGCCGGGCTACATGGTGCCCGCGCGCGTCGGCGTCACGGAAGCGCTGCCGCGCACGGTCGGCGGCAAGCTCGACCGCCGGGCGCTGCCCGAACTCGAAGAGCCGGCGGAAGCCGCGGCCGGTGCGGCCGGGATCGCGCCGCGCGACGAACTCGAACAGCGGATCCAAGCGGCGTTCCGCAAGCACCTGCCCGGCGGTGGCGAACTGTCGGTCGACGCCGACTTCTTCGCGCTCGGCGGCGATTCGCTGCGCGCGGCCCAGGTGATCACCTCGCTGCGCGCCGTGCCGGACACGGCCGTGCTCGCGGTGCGCGACGTCTACGGCGCGCGCACCGTCGCGGGCCTCGCGGCCCTCGTGCGGCAGCGGCGGCCGGATCCGAAGTCGGGCCCGGGCGGCGCAGCGGCCGCACCCGCGCCGCGCCCGCGCGGCCGGCCGATGCTGGTGACCTCGGTGCAGGGCCTGTGGCTCCTGCTCGGCGTGCTGGTCGCCAGCGCTGCCGTCTACGCCGCCGCCTTCGTGGTCACGCCGTTCCTGTTCGATCGGCTCGGCCCGTTCGGCTTCGTGGCATTCGGACCGCTGCTCGTCCCGCTCGGCACCCTGCTCTACGCCGCGCTGTCGCTGTGGTTCGCGGTGTTCGCCAAGGAGCTGCTGGTCTCCGTCTACACGAGGCAGCGCGCGGTGGTCTGGGGCGGCTTCTACCTGCGCAACTGGATCGTGCAGCGCTGCGTGCGGCTCGTGCCGTGGGGCCTGCTGCAGGGCACCGAACTGCAGAATCTGGCCCTCTGTGCGCTCGGCGCGCGCATCGGCAAGCGCGTGCACCTGCACCGCGGCGTCGATCTGCTGCGTGGTGGCTGGGACCTGCTCGAGATCGGCGACGGCGCGATGATCGGCCGGGAGGCGCACCTCGGCCTCGCCGAACTCGAGGCCGGCTGCCTCGTGTTCGGCCGGGTCACGATCGGGGCCGGGGCCGTGCTCGACGTGCGCGCGGGCGTCGGCCCCGACACCGAGGTCGGCGCCGGAGCCTGGCTCACGGCGCTGTCCTCACTGCCGGCCGGGGGCCGCGTGCCGGCGCACGAACGGTGGGACGGCGTGCCGGCGCGCGCGGCCGGGCCGCAGGGGCCGCCGGGCCCGCTGACGGTGCCCGGTCGCGAACTGACGCCGCTCGGTCACGGGCTGCTGCTGGTGGCGCTGCGCCTGCTGGTGGTGCCGGTCGCGATCTGGGCGCTCTTGCTGCTCGTGCTGCTGCTCGGCGCGTTCGCCGGCCGCGATCTCGGGCAGACGGTCGCCTGGCTGCTCGATCCGTTCGCCGGCGCGGCGAACTGCGCGGCGCTGTGCGGGCTCGCCGTGCTGCCGGTGCCGCTGCTGCTGCTCGCGCGGGCCCTGCTGCTGCGCTGCACGGGCCAGGCGCCGCTCGGCACGAGCAGCCGCTGGTCGCTCGCCTACCTGCGCATCTGGCTGCGCAGCGGTCTGCTGGAGTCGGCCGGCATCTGGCTCAGCGGCAGCCTGTTCTGGCCCTGGTGGCTGCGGCTCGCCGGCATGCGCATCGGCGGGGACTGCGAGATCAGCACGATCCTCGACGTGCTGCCCGAGCACGTGCAGATCGGTGCCGGCAGTTTCCTCGCCGACGGCATCTACCTCGGGGTGCCGCGGCTGCACGCGGGCACGGTGACCGTGCAGCCGACCGCGCTCGGCGCGAGCACGTTCCTCGGCAACCACGTCGTCGTGCACGGCGGCCAGCGCCTGCCCGACGACCTGCTGCTCGGCGTCAGCACGGTCGCCGACGACGCGCGCATGGCCGGGGGCACCTCGTGGTTCGGCCAGCCGCCGTTCGTGCTGCCGCGCCGCGAAGTGGTCGCCGTCGACCGGTCGCTGACGCACGAGCCGGGGCCCCTGCGCTACGCCAACCGCGTGTTGTGGGAACTGCTGCGCTTCTCGCTGCCGCTCGTGCCGGTGGCCACCGCCATCGCCTGGTGGGAGGTGGTTGCCGCCGCGGCGGCGGCGGCGCCGGCGGCGTTCTGGCTCTTGTGGCTGCCCTTTGCGAGCCTGCTGGCGGGGGCCTTGCTGTGCGGGCTCGTCCTGGGGCTCAAGTGGCTGCTGCTCGGCCGCGTGCGGCCCGGACAGCACGCGCTGTGGTCGTGCTGGGCGAGCCGCTGGGACTTCCTCTACGTGGCGTGGGGCTTCCTGGCGCGGCGCCCGCTCGCCAACCTCGACGGCACGCTGCTGCTCGGCTGCTACGCGCGGTGGATGGGGGCGCGGATCGGCCGCCGCGTCGTGCTCGGCCCCGGCTTCGCGCAGATCGTCGATCCCGACATGCTGCGGCTCGACGACGACAGCACGGTCGAGGCGCTGTTCCAGGCGCACAGCTTCGAGGACCGCGTGCTCAAGATCGACCACGTGCGCATCGGCGAGCGGGCCACGGTGGCGCACGGCGCCGTGCTGCTCTACGGCGCAGAGGTCGGCGCGGCGGCGATCGTCGCGCCGCACAGCGTCGTGATGAAACACGAACACCTGCTGCCCGGCGTCACCTACGAGGGTTCGCCGGCGGCACCGGTGGGCGCGGCGCGCGAGTCCGGAGCGGCGGTCGCGCCGGCGGCGATGGCGCCGGCGGCGAGCGGATCGGAGCCGGCGGCCCCCGCGCGCGATCGCGCGCTCGACGCCGCGCGCGGCCTCGCCGTGCTCGGCATGATCTGGTCGCACTTCGTGCCCGCCGAAGGCGCTGCGACGTGGCTCGACGGCGCCGCGGCCTTCGGTGCCGGACAGGTGGAAGACAAGTCCGCGGCGCTGTTCTGCCTGCTGGCCGGCATGGGGTGGGCCCTGCACGAGCAGCGCAGCACCGCCCGGGGGCGCCCTTGGAGCTACGTGGTGCGCCGCGCGCTGGCGCTGCTCGGGCTCGGCCTGCTGCTCGGGCTCGGCCTGTGGCCGACCGAGATCCTGATGCCGCTCGGCCTGATGTTCGCCGCCACGATCGTGCTGCGGCGCACGGGCACGGCGGCCTGCCTGCTCGCGGCGCTCGCCGTCACCGCGGCGGTGCCGCCCGCCACGCTGTGGCTCGGCCACTTCGCCGAACAGGACTGGCTCGACGACGGTACGCCCAGAATGTGGTCGGACTTCGGCGCCGTGACGCTGCGCTACTTCGTGTTCGACGGCAACTACCCGTTGCTGCCCTGGCTGTGTTTCCCGCTGGTCGGGGCGGCGATGGTCGCGGCCGGCGCGACCGCGGCGCGCTGCGCGCGCTGGCTCGGCCTCGCGTTGCCACTGGCTCTGGCCGCGTCCTTCGCGTGCGGCTGGGCGGCGGACCACGCGGCGGAACTCGGCGAACTGGCCGCGCACCTGCAGAGCACGTGGGTGCCGACGTCGGTGCCGTTCCTCGTGCAGAACCTCGCCGCCGCGGTCGCGCTCGTGGCCGGGCTCCTGTGGTGGCAGGCGCGCGCCGGCATCGGCCGCCGCTGGGAACTCCTGGTGCTGGTCGGCCGTGCGTCGCTGACGCACTACGTGCTGCACCTCGTGCTCGTCTTCGCGCCGCTGCGCATCGGGTGGCCCGGCGCGGACTGGGAATGGTCGATCCGCACGGGCGTGCTGCTGACGCTCGGGTATCTCGCGCTGACCTTGCCGCTGACCTTGCTGTGGTTCCGCCGCCATCGCCGCGGGCCGCTCGAGGCGCTGCTGACGGCATGGTCCGGTCGCGGTTGAGGCCAGCTCCGCGAGCCCTGGCGCCGCGCGGGGATCAGTAGTCGACCGTCGCGCGCACGATGTTGCTCGCGGCGAGGCCGGGCGCCTGCAGGCAGCCGACGTAGTTGACCTGGAACGTGGCGAACTGGAACTCGATCGACAGGCCGACGAACGCCGGGTCGCCCGGCACCGCGAACGGATACGACGCGTAGCCTGCGGTGTTGGCGACGAACAGGCAGGCGACCGGCTGCAGCAGCGTGCAGTAGCCGCAGGTCTGGTGCGCGCCCGCGAAACCGAACAAGAGGAACGGGATCGACAGCGACTGCGCGCCGAACAGTTCGCACCGGAACGTCTGATTGCCGAGCGCGAACGGGCCCGTGCCGACCGCGAGGCCGCCGGGGCCGCAGCCCCCGCCCAGGTCGACGACCGCGCCGCCGGGACCCATGCCGGCGACGAGCTGCAGGCCGACGTTGCTGTCGCCCGTGGTCGCGCTCTGGTCCGCGAACACGCAGAGGCCCTCCGTCGACACCGTCGCGGGATCGCCGTCGCGCCGGCTGATCAGGCGCGGCGCGTGCTCGTAGCGGTAGTTCGTGCCCGGGGTCAGGTCGAGCCGCAGCTCGCCGCCGATCGGCGCACCGCTCGGGCCCAGCGCGCGGAAGTAGACGTCGTCCCAGTAGGCCGCGTTCGGCGCCTGCCCCATGTAGGCGATGCCGAACCTGTCGCCGAGCATCGCGACGTCGACCGCGTAGTCGAGGTCGTTCGGGTAGCGCACGAGGTCGAGCACGCCGCCCTGGCTCGTGATGCCGTTCGGTCCGACGGTGACGAGGCGGCCGCGGACGTCGGTCGCGGACGGGTTGGCAGTCTCCTGTTCCTCCCACGCGACGAGGAAGCGGAAGCCGTCGCCGTCGACGGCGGGCCAACCCGCGTCTTGCGGCGTGTTCTGGATCCAGACGCCGGCACCGATCCGGTTCAGGTCGTGGTCGACGACCTGCGCGCGCACCCGGCCCGGCAGGCCCGGCGGCCGGTCGACCCAGGTCAGCAGGTGCAGGCCGGGCGCGCCGCCCTGTTTGCTGAACGCGGGTTCGGTCGGGTGACCGCCGGCGAGCTGCACGAGCGGCGTCGCGCTGACCTGGAACTGCAGATCGACCGCGATCGTGCAGCCGATCAGGCCGTAGGTGTCGTCGATCCACGCGAGCAGGCAATCGTCGTCGAAGACCGTCGCTTCGCCGCTGAGCACGGGCATCGACACGATCGCGGGGCCGTAGACCGTCCAGACCGTGCTCGCCTGCGCCTGGGTCGGCTCGAACGCGAGCCCGCTGATCGACGAGCCGCCGCTCGTGTAGTTGACCCAGACCATCACGAACAGGCCGGTGCCGGCGATGTTCGTCACGCGCACGGAGTCCTCGTCGCCGGGCTGGTTGACGGCGAAGGCGTAACCGAAGGTCAGGTCGTCGGCGAGGAACACGCTGCCGACCGCGCCGGTCACACCGTTCGCGAAGTACTGGGTCCAGACGACACAGTAGGTGTTGCTGTAGGCGTCGTAGGCGCAGTCCGGGAAGTCGCAGTCCGCGCCCGCGAGCGCCTCGGTGGCCGTGCCGATCAGCGGGTCGAGCACGAGCGGCCAGGCGGCCGTGTCGACGAACGCCCCGGGCAGGCGCAGTTCGTAGCCGCCGTCGACGAGGCGCACGTCGCCGGCGCAGCGGCGCCCGAGCGCGTCGATGCCGGTCACGCCGCCGAGGGTCACGCCGCCGCCGCGCGCGTTGCGCCAGGCGGGGCCGTCGCGCGTGGGCAGCAGGTCGGTCGTCACGCGGCAGCGCACGACGAGGTCGCCGGTGCCGCGCAGCGGGCGGGGGAACGTGAACGTCTGCTCGAGGCCTTCGGGCCGCGTCTCGTAGCGTTCGGCGACGCCGGGCCAGTCGTAGGTGACGCTGCGGCGGTCGTGGTGGCGCACGGGGGCGGCGGTGGCCGGATCGAGCAGCAGGTCCGTGCCGCGCGCGATCGAGCCGAGCTGCAGCTGCCACGGTTCGGCGCGCGGCGCGTGTCTGCCCAGCGCGGGCAGGTACTCGAGGCCGCGTTCGCCGAAGGTCGCGCGGTAGCCGTGCGCGGTGCCGAGCAGGGCGCCGCCGTGCTCCATCACGCCCGCGAACACGCGCGCCGAGACCGGCGCGGAGGTGGTGCTGCGGGCGGGCGCCGGCCGCGGCGACTGCGCCGGTGCCGGGACGGTCGGGGCGCTGGCGGCGAGCAGGCCGAGCACGAGCGGCAGGGTGGTGGACAGGAGGCTGCGCATGGTTCTCCAGACAGGAACCTACCTCGCGGCCGGCCCGCAGGTCGGCGCGCGTCGCGAGCGGCGCGCGCAGCGGCCGCATGGCATCGGCGGCGTGGGCCCGTCCCGGGGCAGCGAAGCCGACGGATCGCCGCGCCGGATCGGCGGCGCGACGGCCGGCGGCGGCCCGCGGCAGGTTCGCCATCTTGTCCCGGATTCCGGGACAGAATCTGGCGATGTTGTCCCTGGATGCGGGACATGTCGGCTCGCCGACCCTACGCCCGTTCCCTACGCTGCGTCGGTGCCCACCGATCCCCTGCTGCCCGCGCTCGGTTTCGCCGTCGGCGGTCCCCTGATCGGCTCGCTGCTGCTGCGCGCGGTGTCGCGGCAGGACCACGCGACCTGGGTCATGGCCCGCGCGCCGGCGCTGCCCGTGCGCACGCTGGCCGTCGGCGACGACGCGTGGCTGCGCGGCAGAGTCGACTGCGAACGGCCGCTCGTCTGCCCGTGGTTCGACGCCGACTGCGTCGCCTACGCGTACCGGCGCGAGCGCAAACACGTCCGGACCACGCGCGACAGGAACGGCAGGACGACGACGCGCACCGAGTGGCGCACCGAACACAGCGAAAGCCGCGCGAGCGACTTCGTGCTCGACGACGGCGACCGCATCCTGGTGCGCGCGGAGGATGCGACGAACGAGGCGCTGCAGAACCTCGACACCGACTACGAGACGGGCTCGCTGCGGCACGCGGCGTCGATCGTCGAACTCGGCGCGGAGCTCAGCGTGCTCGGCGTCAAGCAGGACGACGGCAGCTTCGGCGCCGAGCGCGAGGTGCCGTGCCTGTGGACGCGCGATTCCCGCGAGCAGCGCGTGCGCGGCAGCGCGCGCAGCGAGACGTGGCTGTTCTTCTTCGCCTGCTTCCTCGCCTTCGCGGGCGGTGCCGGTGCGGCGGTCTTCTGGCTGCTGCAGGCCCGCGCGCAGGTCCCGCCGCCGTACTGGGCGCTGCCGTTCGCGATCGGCGCGCTGACCTGGCTGCCGATCTGGTGGGTCGGCGTCTGGAACCGCCTCGTGCGGCTGCGCCAGCAGGTGCACGCGGCGTTCCGGCAGGTCGACGTCGATCTCGCGGTGCGCGCGGGGCTGGTGCCGAACCTCGTCGCGGTGGTGCAGGGCCACGCGGCGCACGAGCGGGGGCTGCTCGAGGCGCTCGCGGCGATCCGCGCGGGGCGCGACGCGCACGGCGCGGCGGCCGGCGAGGCCGCGGCGACCGCGGCGAGCCGCGCGGTGCTGCTGCTGCACGAACGCAACCCGGAGCTGCGTGCCGACGCGCTCTACCGCGACCTGCACGACCGGCTGTGGGCGGTCGAGGAGAAGCTCGCGCACACGCGTCAGCTCTACAACGACGTGGCGACGGAGTGGAACGACCGCGTTGCGCAGTTCCCGCAGGGGCTCGTCGCGCGGCTCATGAAGTGCCGCGAGGCGCCGTTGTTCGAGGGCGACGGGCCGCTGCCGCCGCGGCTCGTGGACTGACGCGCGGCGCGTGGCGCTGGAGCGGAGCCCGGCCTACTTCTTCTTCGCGGCCTTCTTCGTGTAGAGGCCTTCCATCATCACCGTCCAGGCCACGCCGTCCTGCGACGCCTCGATCTTGAACCCGAGCTTGCCGCCGCGCAGGAACGTGTGCGTGTAGCGTGAACGGCCCATCGGGCCCTCGTTCTCCCAGACGATCTGGTTCTTGGTCCACTGGCCCTTGGTCGCGGTGCACGGCATGCCGCCCATCGAGTCGGTCCAGTGCCAGAGGTAGCAGTTCTGCTGCACGTCGTAGCCGAACACGCCGTGTCCGGTGAACGTGACCTTGCCGCCGCGCGACTGCTCGTAGTCCTGCACGAACGCGAAACCGCCGGCGATCGCGCGGGTCTTGTAGCGGCCCTTGGCCTTGCCGCCCTTGGGCTCCCAGTGCGACGGGGGGAACACTTCGTCGCCGGTCCAGTCGCCGGCGAGGGCCGCGAGCTTCTTGTGGAACTTGGTGGGTCTGGGCATCTGCATCGTGTGGGTGCTCCGGGATGGATGGCGGCATCGTGCGCACCGGCCGGTCCGGTGCAAGAGTGCGACAGGTCGCCGCGCGGCATCGGCCACCGGTGCCCATCGCCCTGGCCCGTGCCCCGGCCCCGGTAGCCCCCGCGGAGGTCATCATGCGGTTGCCACTGCTCGCACTCCCGCTCCTCGCGCTGCTCGGCAGCGCGCCGCTCGCCGCGCAGGAACCCGCGCCCGGCCAGGACCCGGTCGCGCGCGCGTTCGCCGAACTGCTGGCGAACCCTCGCGATGCCTACCTGCAGTTCGCCGTGCTGCAGCTCGCGAGCCGAACGGGCGAACTCGGCAAGTACCGCGCGCACGTCGAGCACCTGGCGCGGCGCGAGCAGAGCCCCGACGTCTACCTGTTCGACCTGTTCACGGGAGCGCTGGCCGTGCAGGAGAGCCTGCAGCTCGACCGGCTCACGCGGATTCCGCCAGTGCCTGGCCCGGCCATCGTGCCGATCGACAAGCTCGCGGGGCCGCAGGTCGTGAGCCACCCCTGGCAGCAGCTGCTCGCCGGCCGCCGCCCCGACGTGTCGCCGATGGCGATGCTCGTGCCCGCCGACTTCTGGCTCGCCGAGTTCCCTTCGGTGCAGAAGCTGCTGCAGCTCGCCGACCGCGGCGACGTCTACGGCTCGCACCTGCTGCAGCAGGCCGCGCGCGAGGCGATCGCGCTGGACTTCGGCGAACGGCTGCGCCGGCAGCTCGCGATCGAGACCACGCCGCTGTTGCGCCCGTTCTACGACCAGGTCGTCGAGTCGATCGCACTGACCGGCAGCGACGCCTACCTGCGCGAGGGCACCGACCTGACGCTGCTGTTCCGCCTGCGGCAGCCGGAGCTGTTCCGCGCGCGCATGCAATCGTTCCTCGACGCAGCGAAGCAGCTGCCGGAGGCCGCGACCGCCTGGTTCGAGATCGCCGGCGTGCGCGTCGAGCAGGTCGCCACGTCCGACGGCGCCGTGCGCGTGTTCGCCGCGGATCCGGCCCCCGACCTGCACGTGCGCAGCAACTCGCGGGCGGCGCTCGAGCGCGTGCTCGCCACGGTGGCGGGCACGGCCCCGCGCCTGGGCGACAGCGACGAGATGCGCTACGTGCGCACGCTGCTGCCCGCCGGCGCCCCCGAGGAGGATGGTTTCGTCTACCTGTCGGATGCGTTCGTGCGCCGCATCGTCGGCCCGCAGGTCAAGCTGCAGGAACGGCGGCGCCTCTTGTGCAGCTCCATGCTGCGCATGATCGGCCATGCGGGGCTGCTGCACCGGACCGAACACGGCGAGCCCGCGGCTTCGCTCGCGCTGCTGCAGGCCGCCCGCTGCCTGCCCGAGGGTTTCGGCGAGGGCGCGCTCGGTTGCCCCGAGGGCGGCACCCTGTCGCTCGCCGCCGACGGACTCACGGGCTGCTGCAGCCGGCACGGCCGGCTCGATGCGCTGAGACCGTGCCTCGAGCTCGGCCTCGCGCAGGTGACCGCCCTGGAGGCGACGGTCTACGCGGGCTTCGTGAAGGACTACGAGCAGTACTGGCGCAGCTACTTCGACCCGATCGCCGTGCGGATTGCCGTGGCGCCGGGCCGGCAGCGGATCGAGACCTTGGTGCTGCCGCTGATCGACAACACGATCTACACGCAGCTCGCGCAGCAGCTCGGCGGCGCGCCGGTCGAACTCGGCGACGGGCCGCGGACCGCGGGTACGCTGTTCCAGCTCGCCGGCAAGCCGGCGAAGAAGGCGCTGCAGCAGGCCGTGGCGGAACTGCTGCCGGCGGAGGCCGGGAAACCCGGCGGGGCGCTGCCGCCCGCGGAGCTGCAGGCGCTGTTCGAGCGCGGGCTCGGCGACGAGATCGCGCTGCACGTCGCCGACGCGGCGCCGATGTTCGACTTCAGCCTGCCGCGCTTCTTCGGCGAGATCTACGGCTGGTTCGGTCGGTCGGCCGGCTTCGAGGAGGCCATGGTCGGCTTCCTGGTCGCGGCGCTGAACGCCCCCGTCTACGCGACCGTCGAAGTGCGCGACGCGGCGGTCGTCGATGCGTTCCTGGAGCGGCTCGACGGGCTGCTGGCGTTGCGTGCGCGGCAGCAGCGCGAGGACTGGTGGTGGGAGTTCGAGCTCGACTTCAGCCACCTCGCCGTGGGCGTGCCCGTGCGCTGCGCGCGGGTCGGCTTCTCGGCGCTCGGTTGGCGGCTCTACTGGGCGCGCGTGCGCGACCACGTGGTGATCGCAACGAAGAAGGAGATCGTCGACGAACTCGCGCGCGGCGATGCGGTGCCAGCACCCGCAGCCTCGCCGGCTCCGGCGGCGACCGGGCACGCGCTGCTGCAGCTGCGTCCCGAAGCCTGGCGCGCGGTGCGGCCCGACTACGAACTCGGCTGGGCCGAGAACGCGCGCCGCGCCTGCCTCGACAACCAGGGCCCGGTGCAGAACCTGCTGCGCGTGCTGCCGGCGGAGGTGCGCGGGGACCGCAAGGCCCTCGCGGGCCGGCTCGAAGCGCTGGCGCGCACCGTCTACGGCGGCCGCTTCTACTGCCCCGACGGCGGCGAGTACCTGCCGGACGGCGACGGCCTCCGCTGCAGCGTGCACGGCACGCCGCAGCAGCCGCGCCAGACGCAAGCACCGGCGAAGGACAGCGAGGTGGGCCGCATGCTCGCGGGTTTCCGCGGGCTGCGCGCGACCTTGACGTTCCTGCCCGAAGGGCTGCGTGCGGTGGTCGAGGTCGAGCAGCGCTGAGCGGGCGGCGCGTGCCCGTCGCCGCGCGCCTCCATACCTACCTCGTGCGAGGCAGCCGCCCCGGACTACCGCATCCAGAGCAGCGATGACAGGGAGATGGTCACGATCCGCGGGTCGGGAATCACGACATCGTCGTCGAGGGTCACGAGCAGCCCGAAGGAAGCGTTGTAGACGCTCTTCTCGAGGAACGCGACCAGCCCACGCGTATCGGCCACGGGGTCGATCCGGCGCTGGTACTTGACCTCGATCGGTACGCGGCGTGTGCCGATGGTCAGCACGAAGTCGACCTCGGGCTCGATGCCGCGCGCGGGGAAGTGGGCGACCTCGAGATTGGGCACGGCGGCCAGGTAGTAGCCCAACGCGCTCTCGGCGATCCGACCGGCGAGGACGCTGAGGTGCGGCGACGCGACGAGGGTCTCGGGATCGAGGGGGATGACCTCCTGCAGCCAGCTGGCGCGGAGGGCGTGATCGCAGATGCAGACCTTCGCCGGGGCCTTCTTCTTCTTCAGCCTGAGCTCGAGTGGCTGGATCAGGCGCAGCAGCAGCGTGCCGTCGAGGAACTCGAGGTAGGTGAGGACGCGCGTGTAGCCGATGTCCGCGGCGAGGGCCCTGTTCAGCTCCGGGACGAACACGTTCTGGCCGGGGTTCTGGCCCGCGTAGCGGCAGGCCAGTCGGAACACCTCCTCGAGCAGATGCTCGTCGCGTTTCCTGCCGCGGTGGCCCATGCGCAGGTCATGCCGGATGGCGCGCTGGATGACGGTCTCGTTGAGGTAGCTGGCAACCTCGGGCCAGGTAGTCCCGGGTCTCTCGTGGGCGATCGGATAGCCGCCGCGCTCGGAGAAGTTGCGGAACGCGTTCTGTCTCGGGTGCCGCTCGTCGCGGGCCTTTGCCACCGCCTGCTGCCAGAACTCCAGCCGGGCAAGCTCGCCCATGCCGTTGTCGATCCAGTGCGGCTCGGTGGCCGCGCCGTCGCGCAGCTCCGCGATCTCGCGCAGCAACAGGGGACCGATCGTCAGGGTCTGCACGCGGCCGGCGATGCTGTCCTTGCCGGCATCGATGCGCAGCGAGGAGCTGCCGGTGACGAGGACGCGAACAGTCTGCGTGTCGACGAGGTGTTTGATCTGGGGCGCCCAGTCGGTGAGGTTCTGGACCTCGTCGAACAGGAGGTAGGCGACCTCGCCCTTCTGGGCCATGCGGTTGAAGGTCGATCGCAGGATCGCGGTCGCGAAGCCGCGAGCGATCTGGAGCACGGGCTCTTCCAGGGTCGTGAGGCTCGGCAGCTCGTCGAAGGCAACGTAGAGGACGCGCTCGGGTGCGACACCGTCGGCGAGGAGCTGGGCCATGACCTGCCGGACGAGCACGGTCTTGCCGACGCGGCGAGGGCCGCGCAGGACGATACCTGGCGTGAGGCCGTTCCGGACCTGCTGCATGAGCGCCCGGAAGGGCCAGCGGCGGAAGGTGGGAGTTGCCGGACCGGGGTCGCCGGACCAGTGCGGGTTCATCTGCCGCAGGGTCTCGGCGACGGCGGGCGGGAGCGCGTCGCGGAGCAGATCGACCTGGCTCATGGGCGGGGGATGGGCCAGTATCCGTCAGCCGGCGGGCCGGCGCGATGGGCTGGGGAGAGAAGGGTGGGGAAGTGGGCCTGCTGGCGAGGCTGCTCCCCTGCGCGCAGCATGCGACGCTGACGTTCCGCCCGAAGGGCTGCGCGCGGTTGTCGAGGTCGAGCAGCGCTGAGCGGGCGGCGCGTTCCCGCCGCCGCGCGCCAGGGATCACTTGCCGCGGATCGCCTCGAGGATCGCGCCGGGCCGGTCGAGCCCGTTGCGGTTGGCGACGTCGCGCAGCGTGTCTTCGGCCTTGGCGTCGATCCCCTTCGCCCTCAGCCGCTCGAGCGCTTCGTCGAGGCCGACGCCTTCGTCGGTGCACGCGTCGCGCAGCGTCTTGCGGCCGAAGCCGCCGCGGTTGCCGCCGCCGCCCGCGCCGCCGCGGCTGCCTTCGGCGCCATGTTCCCCGCCACCCGCCGCGCCCGCGGGCGTGCCCTGCACGAGCTCGTGCACGCGCGCCGGAGTCAGCCCGTTGCGTTCCGCGAGCTGTCCGATCACGACACCGTCGTCGGCGTCCTGCACGCCCGCGGCCGCGAGCCGTTCCTTCGCCGCCGCCAGCGGCACGCCGGCCCGGTCGCAGAGTTCGGCGAGGGTCAGTTCCTCGGCGTGGGCGATCGGCGCGCGCTGCGCGGGCTGTTCCCAGCTCCGTCTGAGCCCCTCGCTCCACTGCAGCAGCGTGGAGAACGGCGGCACCTCGGTGCGCACGCCCGCGAAGACGATGATGCAGACCAGCAGTGCGACGGGCCACTCCCAGCGCAGGCGGCGGCCGACGGCCGCGCGGCTCTTGAAGTAGCTCACCAGGGGCCGCCAGTTGAACCAGACGTGCAGCAGTCCACCGATCAGGAACAGCGCGGCGAACACGACGTGCAGGTTGGCCCAATCGTGCTTGGTGAACGAGGCGATGCGCCAGTCGGTCCAGTTGGCGACGCGACCGGGTGGCGCCAGGAACAGGATCGCGCCGCTCGTGACGAGCACGACGAAGCACAGCGCGACCACGACGGAGATGCAGGCGCGCAGGCGGAAGGGCCTCTGCGGGTTGTTCATGGGGGATGCCGGCGACCTGGCGCGGTTCGGCTCGGGAAGGGCGCGCAGCATGGCGCAGGGGAGCCCGCGTTCCGCGACCGTGCAAGGACGTAGCCCGCGCCCGCGCAGTGCGCGACCGACGATGCCGGGCCAGCCGGTGAAGGCCTTGATGCCCCGCACCTCCGTGCACCCGACCCCGGCTGCGGGTAGAACCGCGCCCGTCCCGCCGGTCGCGCCGCCCGCTCCGGCGAGGTGACTGCATGCAGCGCACCCCTCTCCGCACCCTGGCCGCGCTGTTCTTGCGGCTCGGCGCGACGTCGTTCGGCGGGCCCGCCGCGCACACGGCGATGATGCACGACGAGGTCGTGCGCCGCCGGGGCTGGCTCGACGAGCAGCGCTTCCTCGACCTGCTCGGCGCCGCGAACCTGATCCCCGGGCCGACCTCGACGGAGCTCGCGATCCACGTCGGCTACGAACGGGCCGGCTGGCGCGGCCTCTTGGTCGCCGGGCTCTGCTTCCTCTTGCCGGCGGTGCTGCTGACCGGCGCCTTCGCCTGGCTCTACGTCGAGAGCGGCTCGTTGCCGGCCGTGGGTGCGGTCCTGCACGGCTGCAAGCCGGTGGTCGTTGCGGTGGTGCTGCAGGCGATCGCCGGGCTCGCGCCGAAGGCCGCGCGCACGCCGCCGCTGGCGGTGCTCGGGCTGCTGTCGGCCCTGGCGGTGGCGCTCGGCGCGGGCGAACTCTACGTGCTGGCCGGGGCGGGGCTCGCCGCGGTGCTGCTGCGGCGGGGGAGCGGGGCCGCGGTCGCGCTGCCGCTGGGCGGCCATGCGCTGCTGCCGGCGGCCGCCGGGGCCGGCGCGGCCACTGCCGCGGTCACGGCGGTCACGGCGAGCATCGGCGGGATCTTCGTGGTGTTCCTGAAGATCGGCTCGGTGCTGTTCGGCAGCGGCTACGTGCTGCTCGCGTTCCTGCGCGCCGACCTCGTCGAACGGCTCGGCTGGCTCACCGAGGCGCAGCTCGTCGATGCGATCGCGGTGGGGCAGTTCACGCCGGGGCCCGTGTTCTCGACCGCGACGTTCGTCGGCTACCTGCTCGCCGGGGTGCCGGGTGCCGCGGCGGCGACGGCCGGCATCTTCCTGCCCGCGTTCGTGTTCGTCGCGCTGAGCGGGCCGCTGCTGCCGCGCCTGCGTCGTTCGCCGCGCGCGGGCGCCGTGCTCGACGGGGTCAACGTCGCCTCGCTCGCGCTGATGGTCGTCGTCACCGTGCAGCTCGCGCGCGTGGTGTTCGTCGACGTCTTCAGCGTGGTGCTGGGCCTTGTCGCGGCGGTCCTGCTGCTGCGCTGGCGCGTCAACTCGAGCTGGCTCGTGCTCGGGGGGGCCGCGGCCGGCTGGCTGTGGCACGCGCTCGGGCTCGCGGGCTGAGGTGGTGCGGA
>Ga0194127_10001743_pt1 | contig 31144 bp, 33 predicted proteins | sample TA2KigC100mmetaG_FD_148624 | JGI IMG/M metagenome (GOLD analysis project Ga0194127, IMG submission 148624) | Freshwater microbial communities from Lake Tanganyika, Tanzania - TA2015036 Kigoma Deep Cast 100m | ecosystem: Environmental > Aquatic > Freshwater > Lake | place: Tanzania: Lake...
AAGGCCTGGGAGTACATCTTTTTTGTCGACATCGAGGGGCATATCGAAGAAGACCGGGTCAAAAAGGCGTTGGAAGAGGTGAAGGGCCGGTGCCTGTTCATGAAGATTTTAGGGTCTTACCCGGCCTCCAGTTGAGGATCGTCAACCGTGCAACGTCACTCGTTATACGTTGAAGAGAAAATGCAGTGGGCAACCTGCGATTGACGAATCACGAGTAACGAATAACGACGCCATGCCGCTGAAAGTACATCCCGACATCGCCTCGCTGGTGCCCTACCTCCCGGGCAAGCCGATCGACGAATTGGAGCGGGAGCTGGGCATCCCGCGTGCCGTCAAGCTGGCTTCCAACGAAAACCCGCTCGGCCCCTCGCCTAAGGCGCTGGCCGTGCTGGCTGAGGCCGCCGGGACCCTGAACCGGTACCCGGACGGAGGCGCCCATCGTCTGCGGGCCGCGCTGGCGGACCGCTATAAGGTGGCCGCCGACCAAGTGATCCTGGGGAACGGCTCCGATGAGATCATCGGCCTCCTGGTCCGTGCCTTTCTCACGCCGGGGGACGAGGCGGTCATGGCGGACCAGACCTTTGTGATCTACAAGATGGAAGTCACCGCGGCCCACGGGGCTTCGGTGGTGGTCCCGTTGAAAAACGGGCGGCATGACCTGCCGGCTATGGCGGAGGCCGTGACGCCCCGCACCAGGCTCCTGTTCGTCTGCAACCCGAACAACCCGACCGGGACGATGGTGACCGCAGCCGAAGCGGATGAGTTGATGGCGCGGGTCCCGGAGGACGTCATCGTGGTCTTCGACGAGGCCTACTACGAATATGTTCAAAGCCGGGAGTTTCCGGACAGTCTGCGGTACGTCAAGCAGGGCCGGAACGCCGTCGTGCTCCGTACCTTCTCCAAGATCTACGGTCTGGCGGGGTTGCGGATCGGCTACGGCCTGACCACGAGGGAGATCACCGGCTATCTGAACCGCATCCGGCCACCCTTTAACGCCAACAGCCTGGCCCAGAAGGCAGCGCTGGCGGCGCTTGAAGACGAGGAGCACGTGGCGCAGAGTCGGGCCATGAACCAGACCGAGATGGCGCGGGTCCGATCGGGTCTGGTTGCGCTCGGTTTCCAGCCCCTCCCCAGCGAGGCGAACTTTCTGTATTTCGACGTCGGGCGGGATGGCCGGACGGTCTTTGACGCCCTGCTCCGCGAAGGCGTCATTATCCGCCACATCGAAGGCCCCATGCTGCGGGTCACCATCGGCCTGCCGGAAGAAAACACCCGACTGCTTGACGCGCTGAAGGCCGTCCTCCGGCGCGGTTGATCCGCACTCATGAAGAGGAGACCATGATTATCGTACTGAAGCCCGAAGCCACCGAGCGAGAGATCGATCACCTTCTGGAGCGCCTCCGCGAGCTCGGCCTGAAATCCCATATTTCCCAAGGGGAAGAGCGCACCATCATCGGCGTCATCGGCGACGACCGGATCCTTCAGAACCAGCCGCTCACGGCTTTTCCGGGCGTGGAGAGCGTCACCCCCATCCTGGCGCCCTGGAAGCTGGTCAGCCGCGAGTTCAAGAAAGAGAACACGATTATCGACGTGAACGGGGTCAAGATCGGTGGCAGGAAGCTCACGATCATGGCGGGCCCCTGCGCGGTGGAGAAGCTGGAACTGACCGTGGGGATCGCCCACGAGGTCAAAGCGTGTGGCGGCAGCATTCTGCGAGGCGGCGCCTACAAGCCCCGCACCTCACCCTATTCCTTCCAGGGGGTGGGCCGCGAGGGGTTGGACTACCTGCTGGAGGCCAAGAAGCAAACGGGGCTTCCCGTCGTCAGCGAGATCCTGGATACGCGTGACATCGAGCTGTTTCTCCAGAAGGCGGACATCATCCAGATCGGCGCGCGCAACATGCAGAATTTCGAGCTGCTCAAGGAAGTCGGCTCCTACGACAAGCCGGTGTTGCTCAAGCGAGGGCTCTCCGCAACCATCAAGGAATTCCTCCTGTCCGCCGAGTACATCATGTCCCGCGGCAACCGCAACGTGATGCTCTGCGAGCGGGGCATCAGGACCTTCGAAACCCAGTACCGCAACACCCTGGACCTGGCAGCCATTCCCTCCCTCAAAGAGCTCTCCCATTTGCCGGTTATCGTGGACCCGAGCCATGCCACGGGGAAATGGAACCTGGTTGCGCCCATGTCCAAGGCGGCGGTCGCAGCCGGCGCCGACGGCTTGCTGATTGAGGTCCATTCCAATCCCGAATGCGCCCTCTGCGACGGCGAGGAATCCATCAAGCCGACCAAGTTCAAGGAACTGATGCAGGACCTCAAGAAGATCGCCGAGGCGGTCGGACGGGAAATCTAACAAACCGCGTTGCTCGTGAAGCGTGAACCGTGATGCGCGATGAGACCATGCTCCTTCCGTACGGGTTGCGATTCACGCTTCACGAATGACGCTTCACGTTTTCTTATGCGACCTCACTTCAAACAGGTGACCATCGTCGGGGTCGGCCTCATCGGGGGCTCGCTGGGCCTGGTCCTGAAGAAGCGGGCGATGGCCGACTCGGTCGTGGGGGTCGGCCGGCGAGTGGAGAATCTCAAAACCGCGGTGGAGCTGGGCGCCATCGACCGCTACGTAGCCGATGCCAGGGCCGGCGTCGCCGGTGCCGACCTCGTGGTCCTGGCCACCCCGGTGGATACCTACGAGCGCCATCTGAAGGACTGGAGCCACGGTCTGGCGTCGGGCGCCATCGTGACCGATGTCGGGAGCGTGAAAGGCCCGCTCGTCGCACAGGCGGAAGGCTTGATGCCGGAGGGCGTGTGCTTCGTGGGGGCCCATCCGATCGCAGGTCGAGAAAAAACCGGAGTGGCGGCCGGCTCGGCGGACCTGTTCACGGGCGCGCGCTGCATCCTGACGCCGACCGGCAAGACGGACCCCCGGGCCCTTCAAATCGTCCGCGAGCTTTGGGAAGCAGCCGGGTCCATCGTCCTGACCATGGATCCGTACCTGCATGATCGGATCCTGGGCGCGGTCAGCCACCTTCCCCACGTAGCCGCCTTCGCGCTGATCAACGCGCTGACGGAGATCAAGGACCGCACGACCCCGGAGTTGGACCTGCTGGCCTATGCCGGCGGCGGGCTGCGGGATACAACGAGGATTGCGGCCAGTTCGCCCGAGATGTGGCGCGATATCTTTCTTTGGAACCGACTAAACCTCCTTGCGATGATCGAGGTCTACGAACAGCAGCTCCGGCGCCTGAAGCAGCTCATCCAGGCCGGAGACGGCCCGGGCATCGAAAAGGAACTGGAGCGAGCCAAACAGATCCGAGAGAAACTCAACAACCAGTGATGAGTGATGTGTGATGAGTACAGATTTTTGCATTGATTCTTCCGTCTCACTTGCTCATCACCCATTACCCATTACCCATCACCCATGACGTCCCTCACCATCAATCCTAGCGGCCCCTTGCGGGGAACCATCTCGGTTCCGGGCGACAAGTCCATCACGCACCGGGCGATTATCCTCAGCGCGCTGGCCGAAGGAGAAAGCCGCCTGACCGGCTACTGCCGCGGCGAGGACTGTCTGAACACGGCGCGGGCTTTTCGCGCAATGGGCATCCGGATCGACGAGGCGCAGGACCGGCTGCACGTGTTCGGCAAGGGTCTCTGGGGCCTGACCGAGCCGGAGCAGCCGATTGACTGCGGCAACTCCGGCACCGGCATCCGGCTCCTGGCGGGCCTGCTGGCGGGACAGGACTTCTTCACCATCCTGACGGGAGACGAATCCATCCGGCGTCGCCCGATGGGGCGCTTGGTCCAGCCGCTTCGGGCCATGGGGGCCGTGATCGCCGGACGCAAGGGCGGCGAACTGGCTCCCCTGGCTGTAACCGGCAGCCGCCTCCGCGCCATCGCTTATGATTCCCCTGTGGCCAGCGCGCAGGTCAAGTCCGCGTTGCTCCTGGCTTCCCTCTTCGCTGAGGGCACGATGACGGTCACCGAGCCTCGGAAGTCCCGGGACCATACGGAGCGACTCTTCCGGCACTTCGGCATTCCGGTGCGCGAGGAAGGTTCGTCGGTGGTTGTGGAAGGGCGGCAGGGTGGCCATGTCGGCTGGCCCGGAGCAAAGGAGCTGCCTGTGCCGGGGGACCTTTCTGCCGCCGCCTTCTTCCTGGTGGGCGCCACGATCGTCCCTGATTCGGAAGTGACGATCACGGGGGTGGGAGTGAACCCCACCAGGACCGGCCTGTTGGAGGTCTTGCACGAGATGGGAGCCGACATCCGATTGGTGAACCGGCGTGAGCAAGCGGGCGAGCCGGTTGCCGACCTGCTCGTCCGTGCGTCATCCCTGCGCGGCATCCATATCGGGGCCGAGCGGATCCCCCAGACGATCGATGAGTTTCCGATTCTCTGTGTGGCAGCGGCGGTGGCGGAAGGAGAGACGATCATCACGGGGGCAGAGGAGTTGCGGGTCAAGGAAAGCGACCGGATTGCGGCGATGGCAGAGGAATTGACCAGGATGGGCGTGGGACTGACGGAAAGGCCCGATGGCCTGATCATTCAAGGCTCGCGCAGGCGCCGTTTCCGGGGGGCCTCCTGCAACAGCCACGGGGATCACCGCGTGGCCATGTCCCTGGCCATCGCGGGGCTGCTGGCCGATGCTCCCACGAACATTGAAGAGAGCGCCTGCATTGAGACTTCTTTCCCAGGGTTCGATGCCAAGCTCTCGGAATTATTGACAAAAAATTGACTAGGACTATAATACAGCGTCAGCAGGACGAGCAGATCGAGAGGCCTCAGCCAGCGCCGCGCCTGATCGTGACCATTGACGGCCCGGCTGGAGCCGGCAAAAGCACGGTGGCCAAGCTGCTCGCGCAACGGCTGGGTTTCCTCTACCTTGATACCGGCGCGCTCTATCGCGCCGTGGCCTGGAAAGTGAGAGCGGACGGCGTGGACCCTGCCGATCGCGATGCCGTGGCCGCGCTCCTGCCTTCCACCACGATCGCTATGGAGTATCGCCCGGAGCGGCCCCGAGTCTCGGTCGACGGTCGGGACGTTTCAGAAGAGATCAGGACCGAGGAGATCAGCCGGATGGCGTCCATTGTGTCGGCCATCCCGTCGGTCCGAGAGTGGCTCCTCCCGGTTCAGCGCCGGATCGGCGCTGCCGGCGGCATCGTCGCGGAGGGCCGGGATCTGGGCACGAGGGTCTTTCCGGCCGCCGGCGTAAAATTTTTTTTGGAAGCAGACAGGGATGTCCGGGCCGGTCGCCGCCATCGTGAACTGACCGGGACGGACCGGCCCGCTGCTCTGGATCAGACGCGACAGGAGATCGTGAACCGAGATGAGCGGGACCGCTCCCGCGATCTGGCACCGCTGGTCCCGGCAGCGGATGCCACCGTGGTCGACACGTCGACGCTGACCGTGGAGCAGGTGATCGAGCGGCTGATGGCCGTCATTGCAGCCAAGCTGTGACTGCGGTCGCCTACTGGTGTCTGCGGCTGTTGTTGAAGGTTCTGAGCCGGCTGCTCTTCCGGCTCCGGACCATCGGACGGGAACATATCCCGAAGGGCGGGGTCCTGATTGCGGCGAACCATGCCAGCTATCTGGACATTCCGATCCTGGGATGCAGCCTTCCGCGGCGCGCAGCGTTTCTGGGCCGCCAGGATTTATTTGCGGTCCCGGGTTTCCACTGGGCGTTCCGGAAGCTCGGCTGGATTCCCATTCGGCTGAGCCGGCTGGACCGGGAAGGGTTCGGCAAGGCGATCAGCCTTATCAAGGGCGGCAACATCGTGGTGATTTACCCGGAAGGCACGAGGACCACTGATGGAAATCTGCAACCCGGGAAGCCGGGCATCGGAATCATCGTCGAAGCCACCGGCTGTCCGGTCGTCCCCGCTTATCTGGACGGCACGTATCAGGCCCTGCCGACGGGGGCGGCCTGGATCCGCCGCCATCCGGTGCGGGTCATTTTTGGGAAGCCGGTCGATTTCTCGGCGGACGCGCAGCACTATCAAGGGAAGGAGTTCTACCAACACGTGAGCCGGGCTGTGATGGGAAAGATTGCTGAGCTGGGGCAGGTGTCCCCGCCGGTCAACCGCTCCATCCAGTCGGCTGCCGAGCCTTTCAACGCTGAGTGAGGCTCCGGCACATAGAACTGAGAGGGGGCCCATCACCCGCCAGGCGGGTACCCGATGCCCCTCCCAGACCCACGTCAACCATCAGCACCCGACATGGTCGGAGAAGCAGAGGATTAGGATCACCAGCATGAACCAGGCGACGAAGCAGACAACCGAGCAGATGGACCGAGGGGCGCTGGCCGCCCTGTACGAAGAAACCTTCCGGAATTTCGAGGAGGGCACGATCATCGAGGGCCACATCGTGGCGGTCGGCAAGGACAAAGTGGTCGTGGATATCGGCTATAAGTCCGAGGGCATCATCCCAGCGGATCAGTTTTCCAGCGACGAACTGAGCACCCTCAAAGTCAACGACCGGCTCCAGGTCTACATCGAGGAACGGGAAGACGCGGAGGGGAACCTCATCCTGTCGAAAGAGAAGGCCGACAAGATGAAGGTGTGGGAGGAATTGGAGAAGGCCTGCAAGGATGAAAAGGTCGTCGAGGGCAAAATCATCTCGCGTATCAAGGGCGGCATGATGGTCGACATCGGCGTCAAGGCCTTCCTGCCCGGCTCCCAGATCGATCTGCATCCGGTGCGTGATTTGGACGGGTTGGTCGGCAAAACCTTCCCCCTGAAGATCATCAAGATCAACCACCGCCGGGGCAACGTGGTCGTGTCGCGCCGGGTGCTGCTCGAGGAGACACGCGACAAGAAGCGGCAAACGACGCTCTCCACCCTCAAGGAAGGCCAGTTGATCCACGGGACGGTCAAGAACATCACCGAATACGGAGCGTTCATCGATCTGGGCGGCATCGACGGGCTGCTCCACATCACCGACATGTCCTGGGGCCGAGTCGGCCACCCCTCCGAGCTATTCGTCATCGGGGACAAGGTGGAGGTGATGGTCCTGAAATACGATCGGGAGACCGGCCGGATCTCGCTCGGCCTCAAGCAGAAAAGCGCCGATCCCTGGAGCAACGTGACTGCCCGGTATCCCATCGGGTCCCGGGTGCACGGGAAGGTGGTGAGCCTGACCGACTACGGAGCTTTCGTCGAGCTGGAACCGGGCGTGGAAGGGCTCGTGCACGTGTCGGAGATGTCCTGGACCCATGAAGTGCGGCATCCCTCCCGGCTGGTGTCGGTCGGAGACCAGGTGGAGGCCGCCGTGTTGAACGTCGACCCGAACAGCCGGAAGATCTCGCTCGGCATGAAGCAGACCGCCCCCAACCCCTGGGACATGGTCGAGGCGAAGTATCCGACAGGGACCCGCATCGAGGGCAAGGTCAAGAGTCTGACTGATTTCGGCGTGTTTGTCGGCCTGGACGAGGGCATCGACGGGTTGATCCATATTTCCGATATGTCCTGGACCAAGCACGTCAGGCATCCCTCCGAGCTCTTCAAGAAGGCTCAGAAGGTCGAAGCGGTCGTGCTGCGGATCGACAAGGAGAAGGAACGGCTGTCGCTCGGCTACAAGCAGTTGACGCGGGACCCCTGGGAGGATGAAATCCCCTCCCGGTACCGCGTCGGGGCCACCGTCGCCGGGAAAGCGACCAAGATCACGGACTTCGGCTTGTTCATCGAGCTCGAAGGCGGGGTGGAAGGGCTCATCCATATCAGCGAGACGGGACTTGAGCCGCAGACGCGCCTCGAAGACAAGTTCAAACTCGGGGACGATGTCTCCGCCAAGATCATCAAGGTCGACCGCGAGGAACGGAAAATCGCGTTGAGCCTCCGGGAGCACGTCATGGACTCCGAACGGAAGCAGGTGGATGAGTTTCATGCCACCCAGGGGTCGGTCGACCAATCCCTCGGACGCACGGCCAAGAAGACCAAGAAGCGGAGCGATGGCGAGCTTGAGAGTGACTGAGCGCGAAGGGTGCGCGCTCGGAGCAACCAGGGTCCAGGTGTATGACTGATCAGACGTCCTCCCCAGCGCCGCGCCGCCGGAAATCCCTGCGAATTCTCCTGTGGGTGTTGTTCGCCGGCTTTCTGCTCGTGGTGCTGGCGAATCTGTTGGCGCCGGATCTGGACCTCTCGGGGGAGGATCGCGTCGCCGTGATCCGGGTCGAGGGCGTGATCCTGGATGCCCAGCAAACGGTGGGAGACCTGAAGAAGTTTGCCGAGAGCCCGTCGGTGAAAGCCATTGTGCTGCGGATCGACAGCCCCGGCGGAGGGGTCGTGCCGTCCCAGGAAATCCACGACGCCGTCAAGCGCGTTCGCGCTAAAAACAACAAGGCGGTCGTGGCTTCCATGGGGACCGTGGCGGCTTCGGGGGGCTACTACATCGCCGCGGCGACCGACCGCATCATCGCCAATCCCGGCACTCTCACGGGGAGCATCGGCGTCATCATGGAGCTGGCCAACCTGGAAGGGCTGCTGAAGAAGATCGGGGTGGAGAGCGTGGTGGTCAAGAGCGGTCAGCACAAGGACATCGGGTCTCCCTTCCGGAAGATGAACGAAGGAGACCGCCACATCCTCCAGGCGGTGATGGATGATGTCCACCGCCAGTTCATCGAGGCGGTGGCGGAAGGCCGCTCGCTCGAGGTCGGGGACGTGCAGTTGCTGGCCGACGGGCGCATCTTCACCGGCCGGCAGGCCAAGGATGCCAAGCTGGTGGACGAGCTGGGTGACTTGGAGGATGCCATCAAGCTGGCCGCCGAGATGGGCGGTATCGAGGGAGAGCCCAGAGTGGTGGAGCCACGGAGACGCTTCTCGATTCGCGAGCTGATCGGAGGCCACGTGCTGGGGCCCTTACCCCAGTTCGATTTCCAGACCGGTGTCAGCTTGAAGTACCTGATGGCATTCTGAACGAGGAGCATTCAGCCTTCAACGATCAGCGCTCAGCAAACTGGCGATGCGGTCTCCAAGCTGAACGCTGACGGCTGACCGCTGACAGCTCAAAGAGGAGGCGGGGGCATGACGAAAGCACAGATCATCGAACGGGTCGCGGAGCAGGTCACAACCCTCACGAAGCGGCAGGCCGAACTCGTGGTGAACACGATCTTCAACAGCGTGCGCAACTCCCTTCACAAGGGCGATAAGACCGAGATTCGAGGGTTCGGCAGTTTCCGCCTGCGCGCCCGCCGGATGAAAGAGGGGCGCAACCCCAAGACCGGCGCCACGGTCTCCGTTCCGGCCAAAAAGGTGCCGTTCTTCAAAGCCGGCAAGGAACTCAAGGATCTCCTGAACAAATGACCGACCGCTGACAAGGCCCTCATGGGGACGGTTGATTCGCAAGGACAGACGGCGTCCGAGGTTCTCTGGACCGACGAGGCTCTCCAGCGCATGGAGCGCGCCCCCGTGTTCCTCCGCGGGATGGTGAAGCGCCTGGCTGAGAAAAAAGCCCGCGAGCTCGGCTATCCCCGGATCACCGCCGAGATTCTCGATCAGTTCAAAAGCCAGATGATGGGACGCATGGGAGGGGAAGCAGGTCTGGCGGCCGCGGCGGATCAGATCGGGCAGGGCAAGCTGCCCTGGACCGCCGCCGCGCGGGAGCGGCTTGAGACGGTCCCTGAATTCATGCGCGGGATGATCCGGCAGATCGCCGAAGAGCTGGCGCGGGAAGGCGGCCATCTGGAGGTGAACGTCGAGCTGTTCGAACGGGTGGAGGAACTGGGCGATCTCAAAGAGAAGGCCGGACCGCCGATGGACTGGAGCGAGGGCGCCCTGGCCCGCCTCCATGATAAAATCAAACAGGCGCCGCCGATCGCCATGGATTTCGTCGCCGACATGCTGAAGCGGGACACCGAGGACCTTGCCCGCGAGAAGGGCCTGAATCGGATCGACGAGGAGGCGCTGGTCCTGCTGTGGGATGCGCCCCAGGAACGTATCGCCTGGACCGACGAGGCGTGGAAGCGCCTGCACACCTCGCCGGACTTCGTCCGGAGCGGCATCCGGAAGGCCGCCGAGCGGAGGGCCCGGAAACTCGGGCTCAAAGAAATTGATTCGGACCACCTGACGAAGTTCCGCAACGAAGCGATGATGAAGGCCGTCAAGCGCATCAGGAGCTTCGGCTACAAGGAACTGACCTTCGACGCGTTCGACGCCGCGCTCCAGAAAACCAAGCGCCTGCAGGGGAACGAGCAGGCGGAAAAGCGACTGGAAGAGATCCGACAGCACTTCAAAGACCCGGAAACCAAGAAGCCGGAAGGCGGGACGCTGGGTGCGGAACTGATGGACCGATTCCGCAAGTACCTGAAAGGCGAGGGCTCTCTCTAGAAGGGTCACGCGTGAACGGTGAAACGGAAGACGTGCAACGCGAGGCATAAGCCGTGCGCACCTTCCCTGTCTCCCGCTTTCTTACCTTTCACCGTTCACCGTTTACGTTTCACGGTCTGTACAGTCTGAGTCTGGCGGTCATCCTCATGGCTGGCTGCGCGACTTCGCTGAAGCGGGAAGGCCAGTGCCTGGCCAGCCTCACCCCCGACTACCTGCACGCGCAAGAAGAGTTGGCATCCCTTGAGGTCTCCTGGCACCGATCCATGACCAGGCGCGATGCCGAGCTCAACAGGACACAGCCTTGGTTGCTGGCCAGCACGGCCCTTCGGCACGACCTGTCTCCCTCCTCTCCACCAGGAGCCCCTCCGCCAGTGCCGGCCCATTATGACTCGGCGGGCAAGGACAGCCGAGAGGCCTACAGGAGACTCATCGAGGCCAGGTCCCGCCATCAGCCTCTGTTGGCCTGGTACGACAAGGTGTATGAACGGGTGCGCACGCGCACGGATGAAGAAGCGATCCTGTCCGATGTCCGGCTCTTGCTCATCACCGGCCCCGGCGTGGTCTTCTATCCCTTGATCCGCTGGAACGTCCACTCCGTGTTCTGGGACGGGGCGGACCCGGACGCGGAATCAGATCCGGTGACGCGCTATTGCGCCGAGCGTCTGGTGCAGGTCGTCGCCCTTGCTGAAGCGGTCCCAGGCAGTGTTCCGTAGCGTCATCACCGGCGGTTGCCGGAGACCGGAGATCGGCCGGTTGGTTTGCGAGGAGGAATCCGGAAGGGCGGTCAGAAAAACGGTGGAGGGACGTCTCTACAGGAGGATGAGAGACGTCAGTTACTTCGGGGCACATCCAAAGTAAACCACCTCCACCGTTTCAATCAAACACAGATTCGGCGTTCTTGCAAGGGCCGCTCAATCCGCCCGTCCCGCGTGAGGGTTGAGAGGGCCCTTGCGTCAGACCGTCTCAGTGAGAGGCGGTCTGCTGAGGCCAGAATTTGTGCCGGATCTGCGGAAGCTGGACGTTCTCGAAGTTCGGGATATCGTAGAGGCAGCGGTCGATGGTGTGGACTTCCTCCGGCGTCAGTTCCAGCACCACGCTTTTCTTCCAGAACTGGTCCAACGTGAAATAGTCACCGGACTGCGGCTTCTCGGCCAGCAGGGCCTGCATCTTCTTGAACCCCTCGGTATCCACCCCCGGGATGCGGCCATGGTTCTTGTCCACGCACCATTTGAGGACTTCCGCGATCCCATACATCGTCAATGCGATCTTCACCTTCTCCGTCATGGGCGTCCTCCATACTAAGCTTGCTAGAGAGTAGTCAGTTTTCAGTCATCAGTCTTCAGTCATGAAACTGATAACCGAAAACTGAGGACCGACAACTTCTCCTTTCCTGGGGGCGGATGGTTTTTCCCCACCCTTGCTCTTCCCCCCTTATGAATGCCGGCATCATACCGCAGTCGCCCATCGTTCTGCTAGCCCGGACTATTCATGGCGGTTCGTCGCGAAATCGCGGAGTCGCCAGGCGAGACGGGCGCGTGGAGCCGTGAAGGAGGGAGGCGTGCTCCCTGCAGCACGTTGACCGACTGAGCGGCGAGCCCGCCCGCCAGGCTGCGCCAGAAGCAGCGGCCTAGCTTGTCGTAGCCGCGAATCTGCGATTGCAGCAGAAGCGTTCATGAATAGTCCGGGCTAGGAACCGACGGCCCATCCTCGGGAAATGAAGCGCGGTCGGCGCCTGCCGCTGCGCCCCATTTCGCGGCATGCCGGTTGCGAACCCTACGAGGGCTTTGTATACTCTCCTCCACAAGACGGTGCCGATTGACTCACGTGCGTTGCCCCGACTCGAGCGTGGGTGACCCGCGTGCCGAGCCTCCATGCGGGGCGGGAACGGGACAGGCGACAGACCCCCTCATCATGCACCATTCTCCCGCCATTGCGTCGAGTCCCGCCAAACGCAGAGCCCTTCGGCTGCTGCCCCTCATCTGGTTGCTGACCGCCGTCGGCTGCATCCAAAAGGATTCCTACGTTCCACCCGATCTCTTCTACCTCTTTGCCAGCTACCAGGTCGGGAAGAACCCGACCTCCATCACCACGGCTGATTTCAATCAGGACGGCTTCACGGATCTGATCACCACCAATATCGGCAATAGCTCGCTGTCGATCCTGTTCGGTAACGGCGACGGTACGTTCAAGGAGCAGGTCCAGATCGAGGCAGCCAGGGAGCCGCGTGCCCTCGCGCTCAGCGACTACAACGGCGACGGGTTTGTGGACCTGGCCGTCGCCTGCTCAGGCAACGATCAGGTCGCCATCTTCTTCGGTTTGGCCAACGGGACCTTTGGAGCCGGGCAACGGTACACGGTTCATAAAACTCCTGTGTCGATCGCCAGCGGCGATTTCAACGACGACCAGCAGCCCGATCTCGCCGTGGCGCTCCGAAACGACAAGGTGAAAATCCTGCTCGGCAAGGGCGACGGCTCCTTCTCGGAAGGATCCCAGTACGAGTATGGGGACACCCCGACGTCGATCGCGGTGGCCGACCTGAATCAGGACGGCAAGCCGGACCTGGCGGTGACCAACGGAGGGCCGATGAGCAGCGCCGTCTCGATCTGGATGGGAAACGGAGACGGGACCTTCCGTCACCAAACCGACTATCGGACCGGCAAGCGGCCGCTGGTCGCCTCGTTCACCGACTTCGACAACGATCGCCGCGCCGATCTGCTGGTGATGAACGGGGAGATGGATACGTTCACCATCTTTCTGGGGAACGGGAACGGCACGTTCCAGGAAGGGAAGGAGTCCGGAGCCGATGCAGGCCCCGTCTACGGCCTGGCCAGAGATTTCAACGGCGATCACCTGACCGACGTCGCGATCGCCAACGTCCAGTCAAACAATCTGTCGATCCTCTTTGGACGCGGGGACGGTACCTTTCACTATCCTCCCATGAACTACCGGACAAAAGGGGGGCCCTTTGCCGTGGCCACGTTGCACCTCACAACCAAGCCGGCGGGTGAAGAGCCGGGTCTGGTCACCGCCAACAACGGAGCCGGCAGCGTGTCCGTGTTTTTGCACCGGGGGTTGAAATCCCGAAGCCCTTCCTCGGCTCACGCCCCCTCCTGATCCGCGCCCCGGTCGTGCCCTTTCTTGACAGGCCCCCGCCGGTACGTTAGATTGCCGCCAGCGGCTCTTCACTGCGTGGCGCCCCAGCGTGACGTAGTGGCTCAAGTAAAGGCAAGGCTGGTGCGGGTGAGAACATTCTTCTGGTGGTTCGCCATGGGCGCCCTCACGACCCTTGCCGTGCTGATGGTGCAGGGAGGGGTTCGTGACCTCCTGTACGACACGCACCCCAGCGGCAGCGCCAGCGCCTACTTGAGCTTTGCGACCACGATCCTGGGCGGCGGGTTGCTGGCCGGCTGTCTCGCCCTGATCATGGTTCGGCTCCGGTGAGTCGGGATATTCTGCTTGACAGTCCTGCGGGTAACAGGGTAGAAGCGCCCGACGCGCCGCAGTCTCAGCCGTAGGGTCTCGGATGCGAAAGGTAGCGGTGCGGACCAGATCAGGCTATGAACTGTCTGAAGTGCAAGGGGTTCATGATGGTCGAGCGGCATTACACGCTGCTCAACCGCCGTCTGTACGCACGTTGTCTCAATTGTGGGTTTTGGCTGGACCTGGCGGATCTTTTGCGGTTCTTCCACAAGGTCATTGACAGCGGGGTCCGTGGCTCAAAAGTTCGAGAAGCCCTTACGCTCTGACCGGCCCCAGACTGGCGGCTGCCGGTTGGCTCTGCGGTTCGCCGTCACGGCTGCCGTTCTGGCCCTGCCGCTCTCCTTCCCCTCTCTCTCGCAAGCGGCTGCGCGGTCCTCTTCCCATTCATCCACGGCTTCCGCCGCCTCGCGGGCGGGATTCTTCGACGGCTCCAGACCCTTCGGCCTGTATCGCGGGCACCGGCCCCAAGCTCATGGGATCCTGCTCAAAGACCTCACGACCGGCAGGACGCTGTACGAGTACGCAGCCGACCGGAGGCTCTCACCGGCCAGCTTGACCAAAATCATGTCGGCCCTGGTCATCCTGGAATACGGACAGCTTCAGGACCACGCCACCGTGAGTCGCAGGGCCGCCGCCGCCCCCAAGATTCACCTGCGGCTTCGGGCCGGCCAAGTCTTCCGTCTGGAGGACCTTCTCAAGGCCATGCTGATCACATCGGCGAACGACGCCTGCCTCGCAGCCGTCGAACACGTGGCTGGAACCGAGGAGCGGTTCGTCGAGCTGATGAATATCAAAGCCGGCACCCTCGGGTTGTCGGACACCCACTTCAGCAACGCCTGCGGCTTCGACTCGCCCACGCACTACGCGACTGCGGCAGATCTGGCCAGGTTGAGCGAGGTGGCCTTGCAACACCCGATCTTCAGAGCGCTGGTCAAGGAAGAGCTGGAAGTCATCAGCGCCGTGAACGTGAACCGGACGTTTCTGCTCAAAACCACGAACCGTCTGCTGGGGCGGATGCCGGGCATTGAGGGCGTCAAAACAGGCTTTACGTCGCGCGCCGGCCGCTGTCTGATCGCCAAGGTCTCCCAGGATGGGAAGGAGCTGCTCCTGGTTCTGCTCCACGCCAACCGCCGTTGGAACACGGCGACAAGCTTGATCAACTACGGGCTCCGGTCGGTTGACGGACAGACTCTCGCCGTCCGCTAGCGTAGTGTCCCAGAAGTTCGTCGCACTGGTCACAGGAGACGCCCCCCTCACCCCAACCCTCTCCCCCGCTGGGGGAGAGGCGACGGTGAGGGGGAAAAGCCACCTGACTTATTCAAGATTCTTGCGGGACACGACACTAGCGCCAGTCACCGCCCACCGCGTGACCGTCTACGAAGAAGCAGGAGGAGAGGGAGGAAAGCTCCCAGGAGAAAGGGAGTGGTACCGACTCACTGTGGAATGGAAAATTCCACGTTAATGTCCTTGCCGAGGTAGTTGACCAGGAACCCTTGCTTCTCGTAGTTCATCGCCGCGCCCATCACCGTCTCGTCCCCGAAATCTTCCTTGCCCAACAACTTGCGGATGTCGTCCGGGCTCTCGCTGTTGAGGACGCTGCGGAAGATGCCCCGCGTCTTGTACGCGAAGCGGTTGTTGATGAAGATCAGGTCGACCTTCCCGTCCATCAAACGGACGCCTGCCATGGGGCCGGTGGGTTTGCGTTGATCCAGCAACAGAATGAAGGTCGCCTCCTGCTCAACCTTGACTCCGGGGATCTTCTCGTTGACCAGGATATCCATGGCTTTGCTTTCCGGATCACCCAGTTTCACACCGAACAAGGAGATATCAGCGCTTTTTATGATTTTGGGGTCCATCACATCGTTCTTGCTGAGCTCGTAAGGATTCGCCCAGGCAATACCGCCCATGACCCACGCCGCCAGCCCTAACGAGGCCAGCCGGACCTGTCCCTTCCTCATCGATTCCTCCATACCAAGCTTGCTAGAGCCCGGCGCTTCGATCAAACGCGCCGGGAGAAGTTTCTTGCCGCCAGTAGGCTTAAATTCCCCTGTCCTGCGCGGGGCCATCGCTGAGCCCCACGGACATGGTATGAACGCGAAAAATCCACGTCATTGTAGCCGACGGGAATGTGAAGTTGCAAGGGAAGGACGCGTGCAGTTGACGGTTCACATGGTCATGATCGGCACGACTACCGTCGGGAGCCAGTCGAAGACGCTTGACGGCCCACTTATTTGATAGTATCTTGGTAGTATGAAAGTCAAGACTTCTATCACGCTTTCGGAAGACCTCATGGAGGCAATTGATAAGCGGGCGGGGCAAGCGAAGAACCGTTCGGACTTCATCGAGACGGCGGTGCGCACATACATCGCCAAGACGATCCGCGACGAACAAAACGCCAATGACCTCGCCATCATCAACCGGAAGGCCGACCGCCTCAACCAAGAAGCCGCCGACGTCCTGAAGTATCAGGTGCCGATGTGAAACGCGGAGAGCTCTACCGCGTCGCGCATCCCTCCACAAAGGACCCCAAGAAATCCCGCGTGTTCGTCGTCGTCGGCCGCCAGGTCGTCATCACCTCCCGTTTCTCGACGGTCGTCTGCGCTCCGGTCTATTCGACCCACGATGGTCTTTCGACGCAGGTCCGCATCGGCGCAGACGAGGGTCTCAAGCATGAAAGCAGCATTCACTGCGATGCCCTGGTGAGTTTGCCCAAGTCGGCCCTCACCGACTACGTGGGCGCGCTGTCTCCCGCCAAGCTGGATGAGCTCGACCACGCTCTTCGCGTTGCGCTCGATCTTCCGGATTAGCCGCGCACGGTAATCGGCACGATTTCCGTCTGCACCGGCTGGCCGTAGACGATCGCGTCGCGGTCGGCGAGGTAGACATCCAGCTCGCTGCGGATGCCGAACTGGCCCGGCAGATAGATGCCGGGCTCGATGGAAAAACAGGTGCGCGGCAGGAGGCGGCGCTTGTCCTGCGTTTCCAGGTTGTCGATGTTGGCGCCGTTACCGTGGACCTCTTCGCCGATCGAATGGCCGGTGCGGTGCAGGAACTTATCCCCGTAGCCCGCGTCGCGGATGACGTTGCGGCTGACCTCGTCCACTTCCCATCCGCAGGGAAAGTCGCCGGAGGCCACGCGGGTCTTGACGAACTCGAGGGCCGCATCGCGGGCCCCGCGCACAGCCTGAAACACCTCATTCTGCTTGGCCGGCGCCTGGCGCCCGACGTAACCGGTCCAGGTGATGTCCGCATAGACCGAGCCCGGCTCGGGCCGTTTGGCCCAGAGGTCGATCAAGACCAACTGATTTTCTGCAATCACGGACGAACCGGATGGTGCCGGTCCATAGTGGGGATCGGCGCTGTGTTCGTTCACGGCGGCGATAGGGGCGCTGGACGTGACCAGCCCATGGTCCTTGAAGCGGGACAGGATGAATTGTTGCAGGCCAAACTCCGTCAGACCGTTGCGGCCCGCGACCGATTCGCCCACGTGCCGAAACGCTTCATCCACGATCGTCCGGAGCTTGGCCGCCGCGTCCCGATGGGATGCCAATTGCCGTTCCGTCCAGACCGCTTCGAAGCGCTGGACGAGATCGGCCGAGGTCACGACCTCCACCCCATGCCCGCGAATCTGCTCGATCGTGCCCGCATCCACGCGTGACACGTAGGGAATGAAATTCATCGGTGAATATTGCATGGCCGCGTGTTTGGCCTTGGCCAGGATGCGCGAGAGGCAGGCGCCGAGCGACTGCCAGGACATGTACTGCACCGATTCGCCGGGCAGTTCGTCCAAGACGTGCGGCTCGATCTTATGGGTCAGCTTGACCGGCTGGCCCTGCGCCGGCACCCAATAGAACCAGCGGCGGGTCACGTGCTTGGTCTGGTCCAGGAGCAGCACCCGGTAGGCCAAGGGGTCGCTGCCGCGGAAGTCGTAGAAGAGCCACCCGTCGAGGCCCGGCGTCTCGCGCAAGGCCTGCTGAATGTCGGCCACGCGCTGGTGATGAGGTCTTTGTGTATCAGCCATAGCGGCGGCCATCATACCCTGAATCGGACGGGATTTCCTACTCCGGTCTTGACTAAAAAATCTTACTCCAGGACAGGGTAAACAGTTCCGTCTGGCTGTTGAGGGGGTGCTCGTGGGGACCGAAGTAGATGCCGGCCCGCACGTAGGAGACGGCGAGATCCCAGGGGATATATTTCAGCGTGATGCCCAGGTGGACGGAGGAATGGTTGAGGGGTTCCCCTTTCGTATCGACGACTTGGCCCGTGGTGAGATTTTCCAGCCGATGCGATCGCTCGAATTTCTCGAAGCGGTGCATGCCCACGACGAAGGGAATGAACCGGAACGGCCCCCAACTGTGCTGCGGGGCAATTCCAAGGGCCACGCCCGGCGAGACCGTCGGGACGGTTTTGTTCTTGGCGTAGAACGAGTTGCCTTGGAACTGAAAGGTGCCCTCGGACGTGGCATCAATGGTGCTGAACGTGAGGCCGAACAAGATGGGCATCCGAAATCCCTGGCCGGTGAAGGGATCGTAGACCACTTCCGCCAACGCGCTGTATAGGACACGTTCGCCCCCACAGGTTTCTTTTACAGGGGTGCTCGAGACTGCCGTATAACCACAGGGTTGGGGACAGCGGTTGCGTGAAGTCAGCCTGTCTTGCCAGGTGGGAGTGGAGCATGCGTGCCCATCGGCCTATGGAATTTATGCAACATTGTGTGAATTCGGCAAGCCGGTCGGAGAACGCCTACATAATTTCTTGCATGGCCTTCAGGCCTGTGCCATAAGGGTCGCCAGAGGATTCCGGCATGTCTTTCCTTCCCTCGCCTCAATCGCCGCAATATCGTGTGACTCTGTTCTTCGGCCCGGATCCGGCGGCGGACCATCCCTCCTGCACGAGCTGCGTGTTCAACGTGAAGAAACGGAGCTGGAAGGGCGGGGTGCAGGTGGCGGTTGAGATGGAAGATGAACAGCTTGCCCGCGCCAGACAGGTCATCGGGTTTGACCCCTGGCTCCAGGCCGCTCTCGCAGCCGTTCCGGAGGCGGTGCAGAGCGACTACGAGCGGCGCGCGCAGGATCTCTTTACGCAGGCGCTCTGCTCGCTGAAGCTCGATGTGGCGATCGAAGCCGGCCTGCCGCAGGAAAACCGGACCATTCCGGCCAGTGCTTTTGCGGACGAAGTGAATCGAGCGGTGCCTTCGCAGGCCGACCGGATCAAGGCTCAGATTCTTGCCGAGCTGGACATCCCCAACAAGGCGGAATGATGAGTGATGAATTTGAGTCGTCAGGCATCTGTTAGTTGTCAGTTCTCAGCTTACAGTTATCAGTTTCCGAATTCTCCTGAACTGAAAACTGACGACTGATTACTGACGACTCTGAGAGCTGTTACCTGTTCAGCGTTCATCACTCACCGTTCCGCGTTCATCATTTCTGGGAAGATGGGGTTTGCATCCGCCCTGGAATTTGCTATAAGGAACTAAACTCATGGGTGAGAGGCACGAGGCGAGGGGCAAGTGGTGGGAAGCAAGAGGTAAGAACCACAAGGAGGGGTAGACGTGCACACAGTCCAAGGGGAGTCTCTGAGCGGCAAGCCAATCGGACTTCGAGGAAGGTGGATGAAAGGGGTTGCCATTGTGCTGATCCTCGCCTTTGCGCACCTGGCCGTGATTCACGTGAGTTGGGCCCAGGAGGCGGCGGCCAAATCGTCGAGCGTGTCGACCGACGAGACCAGCGTCGCGGGAGCCGGCCTGGGTGCGGCCAGTGTCCTGTGCACGCTGGTCTATAGTCCGCTCAAGATCGCGTTTGCCATCGTGGGCGGGGTGACCGGCGGCTTGACCTATGTCTTTTCCGGCGGGGACACCGACGCGGCGATGGCGGTCTGGGGCACGAGCGTCTACGGGACCTATGTGATCACGCCCGACCATCTCAAGGGAGACAAGGCGGTCCGCTTTCTCGGCGTGCCTCCTGCCAAGGAGGCGAGCTAGGCGTCTCCCGCCAACTACTCCATGAAACCCGTCATCGGGGTCACCCCGGATTTCAATGCAGGCGACCGGGCGGACATGGGCGGCCGCGAGCCCACCTACTTCCTACGGGCGCGCTATGTCCGTGCGGTCGAGGACCTTGGCGGGGTGCCGCTCATTCTTCCACTCGCCGCCGAGCCGGGCCTCAGACGGCAGTTGCTCAAAGGGTTGGATGGCCTTCTGCTCACCGGCAGCGGTCCCGATTTGCCGCCTCGTCTCTACGGGGAGCGGCAGCGTTTCACGTACCGAGTCATGAGCCGCCGGCGCTATGACTTCGAGTTGGGGATGGCGCGCCTGGCCGCCGATGCCGGCCTGCCGGTCTTGGGCATCTGCGGCGGGATGCAGGCTCTCAATGTGGCCTTCGGAGGGAGCTTGGTGCAGGATATCGCCGCGCAGCTTCCCTCGGCGCGACCCCATCAGGCGCGGGGACCGGCGACGAAACCGGCGCATGTGGTGCGGGTCGCCCCCCGCAGCCTGCTGCGACGCATCACGCGAGAGGCCGAGATACGGGTCAATAGCTCCCATCACCAGTCGGTCAAGCAGGTGGCGCCCTCCTTTGTCGCCAGCGCCGTCGCCCCGGACGGCGTCATCGAGGCCATTGAATCCCGGCGACATCCCTTCCTGCTGGGTGTCCAGTGGCATCCGGAATTTCTGTATGACCACGATGCCGTCCAGCGCCGACTGTTTCAGGCCTTTCTCAAGGCCGCCCGTCTGAGCCGTGAGGCGTAAGGAGTTAGGCGTGAAGCGGATAAGACTGGCTCTTGCGGCAACTCCTCACCCCTCACCCCTCACGTTTCACGGTTTTTGACCTGTGCCCAACCCGTTCCTCCGCACGAAGTCCATCGAGCACATTCTGGCTGACTGCGATCATCCTGAGTACCGGCTGAAGAAGAGCCTCACGGTGTGGGACCTGACGGCGCTCGGCATCGGCGGGATCATCGGGACCGGCATTTTCGTGCTGATCGGAACCGCCGTGGTCGGCGATGCGCACCGGCCCGGCGCGGGGCCGGGGATCGTGCTCTCGTTCATCCTCTCCGGCCTCGCCTGCGCCCTGGCGGCGCTCTGCTACGCCGAATTCGCCGCCATGCTCCCGGCGGCCGGCAGCGCCTACACCTATTCCTACGCGACGCTGGGGGAGTTCCTGGCCTGGATCACCGGCTGGAACCTGATTCTGGAATACGGAGTCGCCTGCGTGGTGGTGGCGATCGGCTGGTCCGGCTACTTCAACAACATCCTCAAACTGCTCGGGCTGGAGTTGCCGGTGTGGGCCTCCTATTCGCCCGGCTCGGTCGAAGGCGGGTTCCTCAACCTGCCGGCCGCCATCATCTCGTTGCTGGTCACGGCGGTGCTGGTGCTCGGCGTCAAAGAGAGCGCCCGGACGACCGGCGTGATCGTGGTGGTGAAGGTGGCGGTCGTCCTGTTCTTCATCGCTGTCGGCCTTTGGTCGGTGGAGCCGGCCAACTGGTCGCCCTTCATGCCCTATGGATTCCAAGGGGTCGGGGCCGCCGCCGCGATCGTGTTCTTCGCCTACATCGGGTTTGACGCCGTCTCGACCACGGCCGAGGAGGCGCGCAATCCGCAACGCGATCTCCCCATCGGCATCATCGCGTCATTGGGCATCTGCACCGTGCTGTACGTGCTGGTGGCCGCGGTGCTGACCGGGCTGATCCCCTACCAACAGATCGACGTGCATGCGCCGGTGGCCGAGGCGCTCCGGATGGTGGGGTTCAAGTGGGGGGCCGCCCTCGTGGCCATCGGCGCCTTGGCCGGCATTACCAGCGTGCTGTTTGTGATGATGATCGGGCAGATTCGCGTCTTCTTCGCCATGTCCCGGGACGGGTTGCTGGGGCCCTGGCTCTCGGCCGTCCATCCCCGGTATGGGACGCCGCACCGTGCGACGCTGCTGACGGGCGTGGCGGTCTCGGTGCTGGCGGCGCTGGTGCCGATCGGAGAAGCGGCGGACATGACCAATATCGGCACCCTATTTGCCTTTTCCCTCGTGTGCGTGGCGGTGCTGGTCCTCCGGCGAACCAGGCCCAGTCACCCGCGACCCTTTCGCGTCCCGCTCATGCCCTGGATTCCATTGCTGGGAATGGCCGCCTGCCTGGGGCTGATGGCCTTTTTGCCGACGTTGACGTGGATCCGATTTGCGGTCTGGACGGTGATTGGGACGCTGGTCTACCTGGCCTATGGAATGAGGCACAGCCGGCTGGCCGCCTCAGAATTGACGATTGCGCCATCGGGTGATTGATCCATTTCTTGCAAATGGTTCAATCGTCAATGAAACATTGGCTCAATTCCGATTGGAGCTAGCTGGATTCTCCGGTCGGCGTCACCGGGTCCTTCGGGGGGGTGACCTCGGCAGAAGCCGCTGGCTTCACAGCGGCGGGAGTGGCGTCAACCGCCGGCTTGGGGGCCGCGGGAGGTTTCGGCGGCGCCGGCCTTTCCGGCTTGATCCCTCCTTCCCAAGCAGGCCCCGTATACATGTCGGGCGAGAGCCCCTTCGTCTTCCACTTCTCCTCGAAATCGGCAGCGGCTTTGTTCGGGGTCTCGCCTTTGCCCACCACGTCGTTCCAGGGATAGGCCTTGGGGGAAATCCGGCAGCCGTTCTCGCTCCGTTGCAGGTAGAGTGCGATGGGATTCCCGCGATAGGGGCCGAGAAAGATGTGAATGGAACCTACGTATTCCAAGAGATGCGCCACCTCAATGACTCCGAACAAGGACTTAGAAGAAGTCGAAATAATCAGAGGGGTGGCATGATGCCATATCCGGCAACCTCAGGCAAGAGGGGGAAAAGCTTGGGTGGCGAAGGGTTGCACAGCCTCGGTCTCGCAATGATGCGTTGGAGCCAGCAGGCCGCGAAGTCATACTGTTGACCGCGTGCGACTCTAAAGCGTCGGCGGCCGACATGCCGTCGCACGACGGCACCCAATTTGGCTAGTTGTGCCTTGGGTCCGCTATTGCGAAGACCTCCCTGCACAACCCTTCCACCCAGGTGCTGGGGAGGAAGTGAGGAGTGATGGCGGATGACGAGTCGGGGCTGGAGCGGATCTACGCCAGGCCCAGCAGCTGGCAGAACAGCCGGAGTACCAGCCAGATGAGGGCGGACCCGAAGAGGTCGAAGAGCAGGCCGGTGCGGATCATGTTGCGGATCGGCACCAGACCGGTCCCGTAGACGATGGCGTTGGGAGGGGTGGAGACCGGCAGAGCGAAGCCGAAGCTGGCTCCCAGACAGGCGCCCAGCGCCGGCGGGATCGCGGAAACCCCCGCTGATTGCGCAATGGCGATCGCGACCGGCACCAGCATGCTGGCCGTCGCGGTGTTGGAGGTCAACTGGCTGATCAGCATGGCGACCAGAACCGAAATGCCGGTCAGTCCCCAGAGCGTCTCCACGTCGAAGAGGGCCACGAATCCCTGTCCCACCCAGTTCGAGAGTCCGGTCTTGGCCATCAGCTCGCCGAACGCCAGTCCGCTCCCGAACAGGAGGATAGTGCCCCAGTCGATGCCGGTGGCCTGTTTCCAGGTAAGGGTAAAAGCGCCGGCGCGCAGGTTCACCGGCAGGACAAACAACAAACCTGCCGCCAGGATCGCCACCAGTTCGACCGGCAGATGGGCGTCAAGCCAGACGCTCAGGGGACCGTCGTAGCCCCAGACTGCTGCGATCAGGCCCGGTCCGATCCAAAGGATCACGGCTGCGGCGAAGGCGAGGCAGGCATTGATTTGGCCTCTGGTCCAGGGTCCGAGAGCCGCGCGTACGTCGTGCAGGTGTCGTTCCAGGTTCGGCGTGGCCGGAAGCTGAGCCTGGTAGGTCCAGTGCAGCAGAGCCCAACTGAGCAGGAGCATCAGGATCGCAAGGGGCAGACCGAAGGCCATCCAGGTCAAGAATGGGATGGTGGCCCCTGTTTGTTGAGCAATCAGCCCGATGCCGATTAAATTCGGGGGCGTGCCGATGATCGTCGCCATTCCCCCGGCAGTGGCCGCGTAGGAGAGCATGAGGAGGAGACCGATCTTGTACCGTTGCATGTGGCGATCGAGGCCGGCTGCTGGCAATCCATCGAGCGTGGCGAAGATGCCGAGGGCAACCGGCAACATCAGCGCGGTGGCGGCAGTATTGCTGATCCACATGGAAATGATGGCGGTCACGGCCCCGATAGCCAGGAGAATCCGGGGAGGAGAAGCCCCCACCCAGGGCAGAGACAGCATCCAGGCGGCGAACCGTTGGTGCACGCCCTGCACCCGCATGGCCTCGGCGAGGAAGAAGCTGCCGATAAAAAGGAAGATGATCGGGTGCGCGTAGGAGGCGAAGACGGTCTTCGCCGGTCCCAGGCCGGCGAGCACGCAAAAGGCCGTGCCGAGCAGGGCGGTGACCGGCAGGGGAATCGGCTCCGTGATCCAGTAGAGGACCACGCAGGCGAGGATGGAGGCTAAGGTGTGCGCGGCCGGCGGCAGGCCCGGCAGGGGGACCAGGTACAGCAGCCCGCCCGCGAGGGGGCCGGCCGCAAACGCGGCTGTCCGCCGCCATTGCTCGATAGGGGGCGCCTCTGCGCGGGCACTCGGACTCGGTTCTTGAGCGGCGCTCTCTTGCATCGCTGACCGGTCGGCGGCGTGCGGTCGCTAGCCCGAATTATTCATGACGGTTCGTCACGAAATCGCGCAGACGCGTAGCGAGACGGGCGCGTGGAGTCGTGAGGGAAGGAGGCGTGCGCACTGCCGTACGTTGACTGACTGAACGACGAGCCCGCCTGTTGCAGCAGCGTATCCGCGATTGCAGTAGAAGCGTTCATGGATAATCCGGGCTAAGAGGTTGTGGCGGTGGGCGAGGCCGCAGCCGGCTCAACCGGCCGTTTCCGTACAATGAACACAGCGACGATCAGCACCATGATCACCGTCACGTTGAGCCCCACGTCCATGAGGTATCGGTTGAACAGCACGTCCGTGATATCCGGCTGGTGGGAAAGCTCGGCGCTGGCAGTCAAGATGCGTCTCGTGCAGGCGATGATACCAACCGCCAAGTAGGGCTCGATTGCCAGGATGCCGGTTTGGAGGAATCGGATGACCGTCCGGTACAGCTCCAGGAGGATGATGACGAGGAGAAGATCGTTCAGCAGTTTCAGCCCCGCCACCAGCAAGCCGGCTCGCTGCACACCCAGAGCGAACGAAAGCCAACTGTATGCGAAGATCAGCATCCCCAGCAGGAGCAGGCTGAAGCCGGCCGTGACATAGCCCCACCGGTCCAGACATTCCATCCAGCGGACGATTCGGCAGGGCAGGTGCTTCATCGCATCGAAGCGGTCGCTCATACGATCACCCTCTTTCGTTCATCGTCAGTCACAAGTGGCGAGTCTCAAGTGACAAGTGATAAGACACAAGTAGCAAGTGCGCAAGTGACCAAGTAGCACGAGTCCGAAACTTGTCATTCGACCTAGAGGCTCTCGACAGGTTACTTGGCTACTTGCAACTTGTCAGCTTGCTCTATTGTCATTGGCCCGCGTCACGCTTCACGAGATACGCTTCACGCCGTCCCCTGTTGGCCCGTTCCAGCCGGCGGTGCCGCGCCGCGCAATTGCCCGAACTCCAGCTCCTGAATCGAGCTGAGGGTGAGGGAATGGCCGCAGCATCGAATCTCTTTGAAGCCCGCTCCGCCGTCCATGACCATGACGCGGAGCCCGCAGGAGTCCGGAAAGAGCTTCTTCTCATCCAAAATGACCGCCAGCGGCAACTCGCCTTTTTTGCGACCCAGCGGGGAGCCCATCTGAGCGACGACGTCAGCTTCCGTCAAGTCGTGATCGCAGCAGACTACCTTCTCAAAGCCCTGACCGCCACCCATGATCTTCACAACCAGCCCGCAGGAATCGGGGTGCCGCTTGCGTTCGTCAAGGATGTCGCCTTTCTTCACCGACATGCCGTTCTCCTCGAAGCTGCAAGTGCGCAAGGAGCAAGTGCCAAGTAACTAAGTTAACAAGCCTTTTGTCGCTTGAAACTTGCCCCGTGTCAGCTCGTACCTTGCGAGGCGGCGGCCATGCCGCGCTGTTCGTCCACGGTCCTGAAGGCCAACCAGCCCGCTGCAAAAAAGATGGCCATCGAAAGGATGGCCCAGCGCTGGCTACCGGTCCAGGCCGTGAGCTCGCCATACACCAGCGGGCCGATCACGGCGGCGAATTTTCCGGTGACCGAAAAGAAGCTGAAAAACTCAGCCTGGCGGCCGACCGGCGTAAACTGTCCCAGCAAGGTTCGGCTGGCCGACTGGTTGGCGCCCAGGACGGCGCCGGCCAGCAGCCCAATCGCGTAGAATTGCGCGTGAGTTCTGACAAGCGCCGCCGCGCTGACCAGGACGATCCAGGCCATCAGCGTGAGACTGATCGTCCGCTTGGCGCCGATCCGGTCCGCCAGGTTTCCGAACCAGACGGCGCCTACCCCCGCCGCCACCTGCATGACCAGGAAGTAGATAATCAGATCGCTCGGCGAAAAGTCCAGGACTTTGTTTGCGAAAATGCCGGTGGCGACGATCACGGTATTGATGGCGTCCGTGTAGATCAAGTAGGCGATGAGGTAGGCCCAGAGGTCGCGGTAGCGCTTGATCTGGCTCGCGGTCCGGGCCAGCCTGCCGATGGCCTCCTTCCAAATGGGCTCCCCTGTATCCGGCTGCGGCTTGGCCCGTTCCTTCAGCCACCAGAACGTGGGCAGCGACGCCAGGAGGAAAAATCCGGCGGTGACCGCAAAGCTGAGGCGGTAGAGGGGAAGATTTGCTTCAGCAAAACCTCCCTTGATAAAAGGGTAGGCGAGGGCCAGGGAGGCCAGCCCGCCCAGGTAGCCCAGGCCCCAGCCGTAGCCGGAGATGCGGCCCATCTTCTCCGGCGTCGTGATCTCGACCAGAAACGCGCTGCAGAACAGGAAGCCGAGGTCGAAGGCGATATTGGCCAGCCCGAACAGGATCAGTCCCGCCCAGATGTCGCCGGCCTTTACGAAGGTCAGGAGCGCAGTGCAGGCGACGCAGACGAGGGTCGAGCCGATCAGGAAGGCCCGCTTGGCGGCGCGGGCGTCGGCGCGGGCGCCGAGGATCGGGGAGAGGACCGCCGCGATCAGCATGGAGACCGCATAGCCCCAGAACCAGACCCGCTCGGCTGTGCCATCCTGCCCGGCTTGGCTCAGGTGTCCGGCGACCACCTGGATGAAATAGACGGAGTAGGCGACGGTGACGATCAGGGTCGTGAAGGAAGAATTGGCGAAGTCGTACATGCACCAGGCCCAGATCTCTCTGAGCCCGGCCGGTGGGGTGGGGGCCTCGGTCGGCGCGGGGAAGGCGGTCGGCGCAGTTGGATCGTTCACGCAGAGGCTTTCGTCAGCCGTTCGCTGGTCTGCTGGATTTGGTCCAGCAGTGCCCGGTGCGTCCCGCTGCCGACGATCGCGTGGGCGACGGTGGGATCGGCCGGCCTGTAGGGCTGGAGGAATCGCGCCTTGACCCGCTCGATCCGGCGTAGCGAGGCCTCCAGCCGCTCGGCGGAGAGTGTGCCGTCGGTGACGGACTTGTGCACCGCCTCCATCGCCGTCACCGCCCGCTCGCGGTCCTTGCAGATCAAGAGAAGGTCCGCGCCCGCTTGTAACGCACCGACCGCTGCGTCGCCGACTCCGTAATGGTCGATGATCGCGTGCATCTCCAGGTCGTCCGTGACGATCAGCCCGTCGAAACGCCATTGGCGTCTGAGGAGGTCCGTGAGGATCAAGGACGAGAGCGTCGCCGGCGACTGCTCGTCCAGGGCCGGATAGAGAACGTGGGCGGTCATGATCGCGGCCGGGCCTCGGTCACCTTGCTCGATGACCGAGCGGAAGGGGCGCAGCTCCACTTCGTCGAGCCGTTCCCGGGAGGCGGCGACCAGCGGGAGTTCCTTGTGGGAGTCAGCCACCGTGTCCCCGTGGCCGGGGAAGTGTTTGCCGCAAGCCACGACCCGGTTCTGCTGCAGGCCCGCGATCGTTGCCAGCCCCAACTCGCCGACGAGACCGGGATCGGCGCCGAAGGCCCGGTCGCCGATGATCGGATTCCGGGGGTTCGTGTTGACGTCCAGCACCGGCGCCATGTTCATGTTGATCCCGACCGCGCGCAGCTCCTGAGCCGTGGCCGAAGCGGCCGCATAGGCCAACTCGGTGGAGCGGCAGGAGCCGACGGTGCCGCAGGGGGGAAAGATGGTAAAGCCGGCGGGGAGCCGCGAGACACGGCCTCCCTCCTGGTCGACGGCGATCAGAAGAGGGGAGCCGGCGGAGTGACGCTGGAGATCATTCGTGAGCGCGACGATCTGGTCGGCGTCCGTGAGATTGCGGGCAAAGAGGATCACGCCGCCCGGCTTGTACGTCGCCAACAGATCGGCCAACTCGTGGGTGACCGTGGTGCCCGTGAATCCGAGCATGAACAGTTGGCCGATTTGCTCGCGCAGTGTCATAGGCATCAGCGATCAGTTCTTGTATGCCGTTCCTCGTATCTCGTCGTCAGTAACAAGTTGCAAGTTTCAAGTGGCAAGGCACAAGTAGCAAGCGCGCAAGTGACCGAGGAGCAAGAGTCCGAAACTTGTTACTTGGCTACTTGCAACTTGTTAGCTTGCTCCATGTGTCATTGGCACGCTTCGCGGTTCCAGCCATCCGCTCTTATCTCTCCGCTTCACTCAGCAGATATTGAATCAGCAATCTCGTGCCGATGCCGGTGGGTCCCTTGGAAATATAGGCTCGTTCGCGCTCGCTCCAGTCGGTGCTGGCGATGTCCAGATGGATCCAGGGGCAGTCGCCCACGAACTTGCTCAGGAACAGGGCCGCCGTGATCATCCCGCCGCCGCGACCGCCGATGTTGCGCATGTCGGCTACGTCGCTCCGGAGCTGCTCGAAATATTCTTCCCAGAGCGGCATTTCCCAAACCCGCTCCCCGGCCTTGAGGCCGGCCTGCTGGACGCGACGCTTCACGGCCTCGTCGTTTCCGAACATGCCGACGGCGAACTGTCCGAGGGCGACCATGCAGGCGCCTGTCAGCGTGGCCACGTCGAGGATGACCGCCGGCTTGTAGCGCGTGGCATAGGCCAGCCCGTCCGCGAGGATCAGCCGTCCCTCCGCGTCGGTGTTTTGCACCTCCACGGTTTTTCCGGCCAGCGTCGTCAGGATGTCTCCCGGTTTGATCGCCCGCCCACCCGGCATGTTCTCGGTGGCCGGCAGGATGCCGATCAGATGCAAGGGCAGGCGAAGCCGGGCCGCCGCGCGCACCGTCGCCAGGACTTCCGCGCCGCCGGTCATGTCCGCCTTCATCTGCTCCATGTTCTCAGCCGGCTTGAGCGAGATGCCGCCTGTGTCGAAAGTGATGGTCTTGCCGACGATGACGATCGGCTTGGCGTGCTTCTCATCGTTCTTGCCCCTTGCCCCTCGCCTCTCGCCCCTCGCCTTTCCCATATATTCAAGGATGATAAACTTCGGCGGCTCGTGGCTGCCGCGCGCCACGCCCAGGAAGGCCCCCATCCCCAGCCTTTCCGCGTCGCGCCGCTCGAGAATCTTGACGCGGACCCCGCGCTCCTTGGCGATCTGTTTGGCCTCCGCTGCGATCCGGGAGGGGGTCATCACGTTCGCAGGATGGTTGCAGAGGTCGCGGACGTAGGCCGTCGCCTCCGCGCTGGCCCGGCCCTGGCGGACCCCCTTCTGGATGTCTTTCAGTTTTCCAGATTGGGGCTCGACGACCGTGATGTGCCCCAGCGGTTTCGGCTCCTCGCTGTTGTTGCTCCGGTACTCGGTGAACCGGTAACTCCCCAGGATCGCCCCTTCGATCATGGCTTGCGCGGTCTCGATCGCGGAGGCTTGGGGCAGCGGACCGGGAAGCGAGGTCGAGAAGGAGCGGGCGCCGGCCTGGCAGACCCGCTTGGCGGCGGTGCCCAGGGCCTGCCGTACCTGGTCCAGCCGGGCCTCTTTCTTCTTCCCAAGCCCGACGAACAGCACGCGCTTGGCGGGAATCTTCCCTTGGGTGTGGAGCAGGGCCGTCTGGTTGCGCTTCCCTTGAAACTCCCTGCTCGTGAGCAGGCCTCGTAACGCCCCACCGAGCGCCTGATCCACCTTGGCCGCCTGGGCTTCCAGTGCGGACTCCCCCTCATAATGGCTGAGCACCAAGACCTCAGCCCGTTCCGCCTCAATCCGTCCTTGCTTCACCGTCACATCGATCTTCGTCATTCAGGTCTCCCTCGTTTTCCAAGCCATAGGCTATCTGCCATTTGCCATTAGCTCTCGGCTTTCAAACTCCCCTCATATCCGGCGCCCACACGTACTTGTGCAGTTGCAGTTGGAGGCGGACCGGCAGGCGGTCCGCCAGGACCCACTCGGCCAGTTGGCGCGGCTCCAGCGCACCGAACACCGGACCGAACAGGACTGTACACCGCTCATCCAAGCGCCGCTCCCGCACAAGCCCCCGCGCCCACTCGTAGTCCGTGCGATCCTGGATCACGAATTTGACCTCGTCCTTGGCGGTCACGCGATCCAGATTCTTCCAATCCATGCGGTCCGTCATGCCGCTGCCGGGGCATTTCACGTCCAGGATCACGTGCGCGCGCTGGTCCAGCGGTGCGATGTCAATGGCGCCGCTGGTCTCGACGAGCACGGTGAAGCGCTCGTCGCAGAGCCGGCGAACCAGCGCGAAGGCTTCCGGCTGGTGGAGGGGTTCGCCGCCGGTCACCTCGACCAGGGGACAGGCAAAGGTTCGCGCGCGCGCCACGATCTCATCGAGACTCATGTCCGTGCCGCCGTGGAAGGCGTACTCCGTATCACACCATGCGCAGCGCAGGGGGCAGCCGGTCAGGCGCACGAAGACGCAGGGCCGCCCGGCATAGGACGATTCACCCTGAAGGCTGTGGAAGATCTCCGTGATGCGCATCGCAAAAATTAGTTTTCAGTCATCAGTTTTCAGTGATCAGTCAGACCGCGCGCAGTCGTTTTCTTCAAACTGAAAACTGCCAACTGAGTACTGATGACTCGCGTTATTTCCATTTCGCGATCGGCCAGCCCTGGCGCCGGGCGATCCGCTCCATGCCCCTGATCGGGTTCACGACCAGCGGATGGCCGACGAGCCGAAGGGTCTCCACGTCGCTCGGGCTGTCCCCGTAGGCGAAGCTTTCTTTCAGCTCAATCGCAGTCTCCTCGGCGAACGATTCAATCAACTGGCGCTTGCCTGCTCCGTAGGGATAGGGCGAGAGGACCTGTCCGGTATAGACGCCTCCCCGCCGCTCCGGGATGGCGGCCAGGACCCGGTCCACGTTCAACCGGCCGGCGAGCGGGGCGATCAAGAAGTCCAGCGAGCCGGTGATCAGGACGAGACAATGGCC
>Ga0194127_10001745_pt1 | contig 31130 bp, 36 predicted proteins | sample TA2KigC100mmetaG_FD_148624 | JGI IMG/M metagenome (GOLD analysis project Ga0194127, IMG submission 148624) | Freshwater microbial communities from Lake Tanganyika, Tanzania - TA2015036 Kigoma Deep Cast 100m | ecosystem: Environmental > Aquatic > Freshwater > Lake | place: Tanzania: Lake...
TCACCCTTCACCCTTCACCCTTCACCCTTCACCCTTCACCCTTCACCCTTCACCCGCAATGCCCTACACCCCCGCTCCCGACCTGCTGCATCACCGCATCATCCTCGTCACCGGCGCCGGCCAGGGCCTGGGCCGCGCCGCCGCGCTGGCTTGCGCCCGCCACGGCGCCACGCTGATCCTGCTGGGACGCACGGTGGGCAAGCTGGAAAAGGTGTACGACGAGATCATCGCAGCCGGCGGCGCCCAGCCCGCGATCTTCCCCATGGACCTGGGCGCCGCCCGGGATGAGGATTTCCAGGCCATGGCCCAGGCCATCGGCGCGCAACTGGGCCGACTGGACGGTATCGCGCACTGCGCGGCGGCCTTCGAGGCGCTGCGGCCGCAGTCGCTGGAAAGCGTGGAGGAATGGCTCCGCCTGTTCCGCGTCAATGCCGCCGCGCCGGCCGCCATCAATCGCTGCTGCGCGCCCTTGCTGGAAGCCCGCGGCGACGCCTCGGTGGTCCTCGTCGGGGAGACGCACGGCCACACGCCGGCCGCCTACTGGGGCGGCTTCGCCGTCTCCAAGGCGGCGCTGGAGGCCTACTTCCGCGTGCAGGCCGACGAGTGGTCGGACAGGGGCCCGCGCATCAACCTGCTCATACCCGGCCCGGCGCGTTCCCCGCAGCGCGCGAAGACCCATCCCGGCGAGGACAAGTCCGCCCTGCCCGGCCCGGACGACCTGGCGGCGCGCTTCCTCTACCTGCTGGGGCCGGACAGCCGCGACGTGCGCGGCCAGGTCCTACATGGCGCCGCCGAACGCGACGAGACCTAGGAACCCGACTCGCAGGGTTTGCAAAAACGTCTTTGCAGGTAGGCGCTGAACTCCCCGGCCACTTCCGGGTGCTGCAGGGCGAATTCCACCGTGGCTTCCAGATAGCCCAACTTGCTGCCGCAGTCGTAGCGGGTGCCGGTGAACTCATAGGCCAGCACCTGCTGCTCCTTGAGCAGGGCGGCGATGGCGTCGGTGAGTTGCAGTTCGCCACCGGCGCCGCGCTCGATGTGGTGCAGGTGGTGAAAGATCTGCGGGGTCAGCACGTAGCGGCCGACCACCGCCAGGTTGGAGGGCGCCTCGGCCGGCTTCGGCTTCTCGACGATCTGGTTGACGCGGCTGACGCGATCGGCCATGGGCGAGGTGGCGACGATGCCGTAGGACCCGGTCTCTGTGGGGTCGACGTGCTGCACCCCGACCATGGAGCACTGGTAGTAGGTGTAGAGGTCGCACATCTGCTTGGTGGCGCCCGGTTCGCCGGCGATGAGGTCGTCGGCCAGCAGCACCGCGAAAGGCTCGTCGTTCACCGCCGGCTGCGCGCACAGCACCGCGTGGCCGAGGCCCAGGGCTTCTGCCTGGCGGATGTAAATGCAGTTGACGTTGATGGGCAGCATGGCGCGCAGTTCTTCCAGGGCGCGCAGCTTGCCGCGGGTTTCCAGTTCCACTTCCAGTTCGTAGGCCTTGTCGAAATGGTCGGCGATGGCCCGCTTGGTACGGCCGATGATGAAGATGAGATCGGTGATGCCGGCCGCCATGGCTTCTTCCGCCGCGTACTGGATCAGCGGCTTGTCGACGATCGGCAGCATTTCCTTCGGATTCGCCTTGGTGGCGGGCAGGAAGCGGGTGCCCATGCCGGCGGCCGGAAACACAGCCTTGGTGACGCGTTTCATGATTCGACAACTCCCTTCAGCAATTCCAATAGTTCGTCCTGATCGAGCACCTTAACGCCCAGTTCTTCCGCTTTCATTAATTTCGAGCCCGGCTCGGCCCCGGCGACGACGTAGTCGGTCTTCTTCGACACGCTGCCGGCCACCTTGCCGCCGAGGGCCTCGATCCGCGATTTGGCGGCCTCGCGCGACAGGTCCGGCAGTGTGCCGGTCAGCACGAAGGTCTTGCCGGCCAGCGGCAGGGCCTCGCGCGGAGCCGGCTCGCCATCCACCCAGGCCCCGGCATGTTGCAGCGCCAGGATGACAGCCTGGTTATGGCGTTCCTCCAGGAAGGCGCGGATGGACGCTGCGACCACCGGGCCGACGTCCGCGACGGACTGCAGCGCCGTCTCGTCGGCGGCGAGCAAATCCGCCATGCGGCCGAAATGGCGGGCCAGATCCTTCGCCGTCTGCTCACCGACGTGGCGGATGCCGAGGGCGTGGATGCAGCGGGCGAGCGGCCGGCCACGGCTGTCCTGGATGGCCTGGATCAGGTTGTCCGCCGACTTGTCGGCCATGCGTTCCAGCCCGGCCACCTGCTCGCGGGTGAGTGAGTAAAGATCGGCGGGAGTGGCCACCAGCCCCCTGTCCACCAATTGGTCGACCAGCTTGTCGCCCAGGCCCTCGATGTCCATGGCGCGGCGCGAGGCGAAATGCAGGATGGCCTGCTTGCGCTGAGCCGGGCAGGCGAGGCCGTTCGTGCAGCGCGCCGCCGCCTCGCCTTCCAGGCGCAGCACCGGGGCGCCACACTCCGGACAGGTGTCGCGCATGCGGAAGGGCTCGTGCAGGGGCGTGAGCAGGTCGCGCAGCGGCCGCCGCTCCAGCACCACGCCCACCACCTCGGGAATGACGTCGCCGGCCCGCCGCACGATGACCGTGTCGCCGACGCGCACGTCCTTGCGGCGCACCTCGTCCTCGTTGTGCAAGGTGGCGTTGGTGACGGTGACGCCGCCGACGAAGACGGGCTTCAGGCGGGCCACCGGAGTGAGGGCACCGGTGCGGCCGACCTGCACGTCGATGGCCTCCACCGTGGTCAGTTCCTCTTGGGCGGGATATTTGTGGGCGATGGCGAAGCGCGGTGCGCGCGCGACGTAGCCGAGGACCTCCTGGTCCGCCAGGCGGTTGACCTTGTACACCGCGCCGTCGATGTCGTAGGGCAGGGCCGCCCGGCCGGCGCCGAGCTTCTCGAAGAAGGCGATGAGCCCGCGCACGCCGCGCGCCGTGTCGCGCTGGGCGGCCACGGGAAAACGCAGATCGGCCAGCCAAGCCATGATGCCGCCGTGCGTTGCCGGCAAGTCCGCGCCCTCCACCTGGCCGACCCCATAGGCGAAGAAGGACAGGCGGCGCCGGGCGGTGACGCGGGAATCGAGCTGGCGCAGGCTGCCGGCGGCAGCGTTGCGCGGATTGGCGAAGGTCTTCTCGCCGCGATCGCGGGCCTGCGCGTTCAGCCGCTCGAAATCGCGGCGCAGCATGAGGACCTCGCCGCGCACCTCCAGCACACGCGGCGGGCGATCGCCGAGCAGGCGCATGGGAATGGCGCGCACGGTGCGCAGGTTGGCGGAGACATCCTCGCCGGTATAGCCGTCACCGCGCGTGGCGCCGCGCGCGAACAGGCCGTCCTCGTAGCGCAGGGTGATGGCGAGGCCGTCGAACTTGGGCTCGACGGCGTATTCGACCTCCTCGTCCGGGCGTCCCAGGCCCTCGCGCACGCGCCGGTCGAAGGCCGCCACCTCCGCCTCGGAAAAGGCGTTGTTGAGGGACAGCATGGGCAGCGCGTGGGCGACCTGGGCAAAGTCCTGCAGGGGAGGCGCGCCCACCCGCTGGGTGGGGGAATCGGGAGTGCGCAGTTCCGGGTAACGGGTCTCCAGCTCCTGGAGTTCCCGCAGCAGGCGGTCGTACTCGCTGTCGGGAATGGAGGGAGCGTCGAGGACGTAGTAGCGGTAGTTGGCTTCGTCGATCAGGGCGCGGAGCTCACGGGCGCGCTGTTCCGCCTCGCGCCTCACCCCTCACGCCTCACACGAACAGCCTGAGCGCCCGCTCGCCGCCGGCGGGGATGCCACGCGCCTCCATGCGCGCATAGAACTGCGTCAGACGGGCGCGGTCGCGGCTCAGGCTGTCCTCGCTCACCGGCCGGCTGTTGTCGGCGACCAGGCGGCCCTCCAGACGCCAGGCCAGATCAAAACCCAGCCGGGTCATGCGGTCGAACACGGCGAGGCCATCCGCCACCCGCGGCACGTCGAACAGCAGGGTGACGCCGTGCGTGGTGAGGCCGCGGCCGTCGCGCGGGAACGGCTCTTCTTCCTGGTTCGCCAGGATGAACAGGGTATGGCCGAACTCGTCCTTGGCGTGGAAGGTGCCGTCCGCCTCCAGGCTGAGGCGGGCCTCCTGCGCCAGGCTGTGCATGGCTTCACTGGTAAAGGGCCGGCTTTCGGCGGAAATCACGTTGAGGCCGATGAGCACGTCGACGTCCATGCAGAACAGGTCGAGGTCGCGCGCCAGCTTGAGGGCGCCTTCCTTGTCGGCGCAGGTCACCGCGCCGCCCTGCTCGGCGGCGAACTCGTAGAGCGCACGGCAGAAGGCTTCGAGCTGGTCGAGCGATACGGCGCCGCCGCGGTCGGCGAGTTGCAGGCCGAATTCGGCCACGCCATAGACACTGTGCGGATGGCCGCTCAAGGCTTCCCAGCCAGCCTCCGGCTTCTCGCCGAAGGCGCGGATCGGCTTGCCGATGCGGCGCAGGGTGGCGAGCAGGGTGCCGAAATTGGCCGCCTGTGGCGCGGCGAACTTGACGCGGGCGATGTATTCGATGGCGGCATCCAGGGGGCTGGCCTTGCGCGGCGCGGCTTCCTCGGCGGCGGGCACGGCCGCGGGAGCGACGGCGGCGGCAGCCCGTGGCGCGGGAGCGGGTTCGAGCCTGACGACCGGCGCCGCAGGCGGGGGCGGCGGCACCGACTCCGGTTCCCGCGCGGGGGGCGCCGCCTTGGCCGGGGCTTCCGTATGGGTGACGGCGGAGCGCGGCGGCTCCGGTTCGGGCGCCGGCGACACGGCGGCCGTATCCGGCTCATCCAGGAAAGACTTGGCAAGGCGGGCCGGATCGCGCACCGGCTCGGGCAGCGCCGCCTCCGCCTGGGCCACGGCGTGGCGCGCCTCGGGCGCCGTCTCGGTGTCGTCGCTCAGCTGGATACCGCTGTTCGCGCCGGTTCGCGCATCCTCCAGCACCGACTCGCCGAGCATGATGTCTTCCCGCTTGTGCGAGAACATGCGGTCGGCCTCCCGGCGGAACTTGCGTTCCTGCAGGATGTTGTAGAGGACGATGATGGCGATCAGGCTGACGCCGACGATGGCCAGGACGATCTGCAGCGTCGTCATCATGGGCGTTTAACCTCCGTGGGGGGCGCGATGCCGGATTCCATGACATGGAAGAATACTTCGTTGCCGCGCACCATGCCGAGTTCGAAGCGCGCCCGCTCGTCGAGGGCGTCATAGCCGGAATGCAGGTCGCGTGCCTCCGCCGCGAGCTGGATGTTGCGCGTCTCCAGGGCCTGGTTGGCAGCCTTCTGAGCCTCGATCTCGCGTTCCAGTTCCCAAACCCTCAGCCAGCTGCCCTTGCCCAGCCAAAGCGGGTATTGCAGCAACACGATCAACACGGCCAGGGTCCAGGCAAGCCCGCGCATCTCATCTCAATTGATAAAAGGCATCCCGGCCGGGATAGCGCGCGCGTTCACCCAGTTCCTCCTCGATGCGCAGCAACTGGTTGTACTTGGCGATGCGGTCGGAGCGCGACAGCGAGCCGGTCTTGATCTGCAGGGCGTTGCTGCCCACCGCCAGGTCGGCGATGAAGGCGTCCTCGGTCTCGCCGGAGCGGTGCGAAATGACGGAGGTCCAGCCGGCGCGCTTGGCGGTCTCGATGGCGTCGAAGGTTTCCGACAGGGTGCCGATCTGGTTGACCTTGATGAGGATGGAGTTGGCCACGTTTTTCGCGATGCCTTCGCGCAGGATCCTGGCGTTGGTGACGAACAGGTCGTCGCCCACCAGTTGCACCTTCTTGCCCAGCTTGGCGTTCTGCAGGGCCCAGCCGTCCCAGTCGTTTTCGGCGCAGCCATCCTCGATGCTGACGATGGGGTACTTGTCCACCCAGGCGCCGAGATAGTCGACGAACTCGGCGGAGGTGAGCTTCAGGCCCTCGGACTCCAGCACGTAGCGGCCGTCCTTGTAGAACTCGCTGGAGGCGCAATCCAGGCCGATGAGCACGTCGCCGCCCGGCGTGTAGCCGGCGGCGGCGATGGCGTCCATGATGAACTTCAGGGCTTCCTCGTTGGACTTGAAGTTGGGCGCGAAACCGCCCTCGTCACCGACCGTGGTGGGATGGCCGGACTTGTCGAGAAGCTTCTTCAGGCCGTGGAACACCTCGGCGCCCATGCGCAGGGCCTCGCGGAAGGACCCGGCGCCGGCCGGGATGACCATGAATTCCTGCATGTCGACGCTGTTGTTGGCGTGCGCGCCGCCGTTGACGATGTTCATCATCGGCACCGGCAGGTGCATCGGCCCGGCGCCACCCAGGTAGCGGTACAGGGGCAGGCGCACGTCCTCGGCGGCGGCGCGGGCTGCGGCCAGGGAGACCGCCAGGATGGCGTTGGCGCCCAGGCGGGACTTGTTCTCGGTGCCGTCCAGATCGATCATGGTCTGGTCGAGCAGGTGCTGTTCCTCGACGTCCAGGCCGAGGATGGCCTCGGCGATCTCGGTGTTCACGTGTTCCACGGCGGTGAGCACGCCCTTGCCCAGGTAGCGGGTCTTGTCGCCGTCACGCAGTTCGATGGCCTCGCGGCTGCCGGTGGAGGCGCCGGAGGGCACGGCGGCGCGGCCCAGCACGCCGGATTCGAGAAGCACGTCGGCTTCGACGGTGGGGTTACCGCGGGAATCCAGGATTTCGCGGGCGATGACATCAACGATAGCGCTCAATTTCTTTCCTTTTCTGGTTTCGCGGGCGGCTGTTGGCCGTCCTTTTACAGTCGGGCTTCGATAAAGCCCTTTTGCTTCACCAAGGCATCGATTTCCTTGAGTGTGAACAGCAATTCCTTCATCCGATGCAGCGGCCAGGCGTTGGGACCGTCGGACAGGGCCTTGGCCGGATCCGGATGGGTCTCGGCGAACAGTCCGGCCACGCCCACCGCCACCGCCGCCCGCGCCAGCACCGGCACGAACTCGCGCTGGCCGCCGGAACTGGTGCCCTGCCCGCCAGGCTGCTGCACCGAATGGGTGGCGTCGAATACCACCGGGCAACCGGTCTCGCGCATGATGGCGAGGCCGCGCATGTCGGAGACCAGGGTGTTGTAGCCGAAGGACACGCCGCGCTCGCAGACCATGATGGTATCGGCCCCGCCATTGGCGGCCTTCGCCTTGTCCACCACGTTCTTCATGTCGCCGGGAGCGAGAAACTGGCCCTTCTTGATGTTCACCGGCTTGCCGCAGGTGGCTACGGCCTCGATGAAGTCGGTCTGCCGGCAGAGGAAGGCGGGGGTTTGCAGCACGTCCACCACCGCCGCCACGGCCGCGATCTCGTCCTCGGTATGCACGTCGGTGAGCACCGGCACGCCGATCTGTCTCTTCACCTCGTCCAGGATGCGCAGGCCCTCGTCCATGCCCAGGCCACGAAAGGACTTGCCGGAAGAGCGGTTGGCCTTGTCGAAGGAGGACTTGTAGATGAAGGGCATGCCCACCTCGGCGGTGATTGCCTTCAGCGCCCCGGCGGTATCCAGGGCCATCTGCTCGGATTCGATGACGCAGGGCCCGGCGATGAGAAAGAGGGGGTGATCCAGGCCGACTTCAAATCCGCACAATTTCATGCCGGCTTCCTCTTCTGCTTGGCCAGGGCTGCCTCGACGAAAGCCTTGAACAGCGGATGGCCGTCGCGCGGGTTGGAGGTGAATTCCGGATGGAACTGGCAGCCCACGAACCAGGGGTGGACGTCGCGGGGCAGTTCCACCATCTCGCACAGGTCGGTGCCCGGCGCCCGCCCGGCCACCTTCAGACCGGCCGCTTCCAGCCTGGCGAGCAGGCCGTTGTTGACCTCGTAGCGGTGGCGGTGGCGCTCGACGATTTCCGGCTTGCCGTAGATGGCTTGCGCCAGGGTGCCCTCGCCCAGCTTGCAGACCTGGCCGCCCAGGCGCATGGTGCCGCCGAGGTCGGAATTGGCGTCGCGGTGCTCGATGTGGCCGTCCTTGTCCTGCCATTCGGTGATCAGGCCGATCACCGGATAGGGGGTTTCCGGCTCGAATTCGGTGGAATGCGCACCCGTCATGCCGGCCACGTCGCGCGCGAACTCCACCACGGCGAGCTGCATGCCCAGGCAGATGCCCAGGTAGGGAATGCCGTGCTCGCGCGCATAGCGGATGGCGCAAATCTTGCCCTCGGTGCCGCGCTTGCCGAAGCCGCCGGGCACCAGGATGGCATCCATGCGGGCCAGCGCCGCGCAGCCTTCCTGTTCGAGGGTCTCGGAATCGATGTAATGGATATGGACGCGGCTGCGCGTGTGGATGCCGGCGTGCGTCAGGGCCTCGGACAGGGACTTGTAGGACTCGGTCAGATCGACGTACTTGCCGACGAAGGCGATATCCACCTCATGCTGCGGATGCTCCAGAGCGTCGACCAACCGCTTCCACACCGACAGGTCGGCCGCGCGGGCGAGCAGGCCCAGCTTGTGGCAGACGATCTCGTCGAGCATCTGGTCGTGCAGCAGGCCGGGAATCTTGTAGATCGAATCCGCGTCCAGTGCCTCGATCACCGCCTCCGGCATGACGTTGCAGAACAGCGCGATCTTGCGCCGCTCCTCCGGCGGGATGTGGCGGTCGGCGCGACACAGCAGCACGTCGGGCTGGATGCCGATCTCGCGCAGTTCCTTGACCGAATGCTGCGTCGGCTTGGTCTTCAGCTCGCCGGCGGTGGGGATGTAGGGCAGCAGCGTCAGGTGGATGAAGCAGGTGCCGGTCTTGCCCTCCTCGATGCCCATCTGGCGGATGGCCTCAAGGAAGGGCAGGGATTCGATGTCGCCGACCGTGCCGCCCACCTCGACGATGGCCACGTCGGCGCCCTCGGCGCCGCGCTTGATGAACAGCTTGATCTCGTCGGTGATGTGGGGGATGACCTGCACCGTCTTGCCGAGATACTCGCCGCGACGCTCCTTCTTGATCACCGACTCGTAGATCTGGCCGGTGGTGAAGTTGTTGCGCTTGCCCATCTTGGCGCGGGTGAAGCGCTCGTAATGGCCCAGGTCCAGGTCGGTCTCGGCGCCGTCCTCGGTGACGAACACCTCGCCGTGCTGGAACGGGCTCATGGTGCCCGGATCGACGTTGATGTAGGGATCGAGCTTGAGGTGGGTGACCTTGAGGCCGCGCGATTCGAGAATCGCCCCCAGAGACGCGGCGGCGATGCCCTTGCCCAGCGAGGACACGACACCACCGGTGACGAAGATGAAGCGAGGCATAAATTTTGCGAATGCAGGGATGGCGAATGATACCGGAATGCCCCCCGCCCTCAAAGAACGACCGGGAAGACGGTTCAGCCAGAAGACGCGCCGGTGATGCCCAGGCGCACGGGGTACAGCGCGTAAAACAGCTTCAAGCCAGCCGCCCCCACCCGCGTGAGCAGGGCCGCGATGTGCCCTTCCTCGGCGAAGAATTCCACACACTCCGGCAGCGTGCCGGCGAGTTCAAAGAAATGATCCTCGCGCAGGCCATGGCGGCCATAGCCGGCGCTTGCGCGGAAGGCGGTTCCGCCGGGGATGCCTAGCTCGCGCGCTTGGGCGAACAGCCAGTCGCCGATGGGCTGATGCTGGTGGCGCATGCCCTCTGTGGTGTAGAACCGGACGCAGAGCATTTCCATGGTCAGCCTTTCACGAGGGAATAGCTCCACACCCCCAGGGCGGTGAGGGCGAGCGAGCCGAACAGGTGGGCCGAGGCCGCTGCCAGCGCCCAGGCCAGCTGGCCCCGGCTGATCAACGTGAACACCTCGGCGGAGAAGGTGGAGAAGGTGGTAAGCCCGCCCAGGAAGCCGGTGATGGCGAACAGCCGCCATTCCGGCGGCAGGCCGGGATGCTGGGCGAAGTGGGCGATGGCGAGGCCGACCAGGTAGCCGCCGAGCAGGTTGGCGGCGAGGGTGCCGTAGGGCAGCGCCGGCGATAGGGCATTCAGCCACAGGCCCAGGCCCCAGCGCAGCCAGGCGCCGAGGGCGGCGCCCAGACCGATGGCGACGAATGCGGTCATCGTGGTGAGTGGTGAGTGGTGAGTGGTGAGTGGTGAGTGGTGAGTGGTGAGGGGTAACCGAGTCGTCCAACCAACTCGACGCTTTTTCTCCTCACTCCTCACCCAATCAAAGCCAGACCATCAGCCCAGTCTCGAAGGGATGCGTGAGCATGTCGTGGTAGGGATAGACGCGCACACGGTAGAGCAGCTTGCCGCACATCTCGGGAGTCATCTCCAGGCTGAACAGGGATTCCTTGCCTGCCCAGCCGTCCGGCACCATCGGCAGGGCCTGCAGGTCGCGGTCCTGGCCCTGCTTGGAGGCGCGCCCGACCAGGATTTCGACGCGCACGTCCTCCGGCGCCAGGCCGTTGAGGTGGGCGGCCACGCGCAGATGCATGCTTTCTCCGAAGCCGAGGCGCTTGACCGGCTCGTCGACGCGGCGCAGGGAGACGCCGCCCCAGGCATGGCTGACCTTGGCCTTCCAGGCGGCGACGCTCTGGCCGGCGGCGAAACCGTTCTCGGAATAGCGCCGCCACTGGCGCGAAGCGGGGCCGTAGAACTTGTTGACGTACTGGGTGACCATGCGCGTGGCGTTGAAGCGCGGCAGCAGGGTGGTGATGGAGCGCTTGGCCATGCGCACCCATTCCGAGGAGAAGCCCAGTTCGTGCCGCCGGTAGTACATGGGGATGACCTGGTCCTGCAGGATTTCGTAGAGGTCGCGGCTGTCGTCGCGGTTGCGGCGGGCGTCGTCGAAGTATTCCGGGGCCGGCTTGATGGCCCAGCCGTTGCTGCCGTCGTAGCCCTCGTCCCACCAGCCGTCGGTGACCGACAGGTTGAGCACGCCGTTCATGGCCGCCTTCATGCCCGAGGTGCCGGAGGCCTCCAGGGGGTAGATGGGGTTGTTCAGCCAGACGTCGCAACCGGAAACCAGGCGGCGCGCGAGTCCCAGGTCGTAGCCCTCGACCATCAGCAGCTTGCCCTCGAACTCGGGCCAGCGCGAGATCTCGTGGATGCGGCGGATCAGTTCCTGGCCGGGGGTGTCGGCCGGATGGGCCTTGCCGGCGAAGATGAACAGCACCGGCCGCTCGGAGTCGGAGATGATGGCGCGCAGCCAGTCCATGTTCTCGAACATCAGGGTGGCGCGCTTGTAGGTGGCGAAGCGGCGCGCGAAGCCGATGGTGAGCACGTTGGGGTCGAGCGGGTTGGCGTGCTTGAGCATGCGCTCGAGGTGCGCCTCGGAACCGTGGTTGCGCCCATGCTGCAGGGTGACGCGGTGATGCACGGAATGCAGCATCTGCGCTTTCAGGGCCTGATGCACCGACCAGAAGTGGTGGTCGGGGATGCTCTCGATCTTTTCCCAGAACTTGAGGTCGGTCAGGCGCCGGCGCCATTCGTAGCCCAGCTTGTTGTCGAACAGCTCCTGCCATTCCTGGGCCAGGAAGGAGGCGACGTGGACGCCGTTGGTGATGTAGTCCATGGGCGACTCCTCGGGGCGCACCTGCGGCCACATGTCCGACAGGATGTGCGAGGAGACGCCGCCGTGGACGCGTGACACGCCGTTGTGGTGACGCGAGCCGTGCAGGGCCAGCTTGGTCATGTTGAAGTCCTGGCCGTGGCCGGCGCCGCCCAGCTTCATGAACTCCTCGCGGGAGACGCTGAGTTCATTGCAGCACTGGCTGAAATAGTCCCAGATCATGTCCTCGGCGAAGTGGTCGTGGCCGGCCGGCACCGGTGTGTGCGTGGTGAACACGGTGTTGGCCGCCACCACCTCGAGCGCGGCCTGGAAGGAGAGTCCCCGCGACACCTTGCGGCGGATGCGCTCCAGCACGAGGAAGGCGGCGTGGCCCTCGTTGATGTGGTAGGCCGTGGGCTTGACGCCGAGCTGCTCGAGGGCGCGGATGCCGCCCACGCCAAGGATGATTTCCTGCTGGATGCGGGTGTGCTTGTCGCCGCCGTAGAGCTGGTGGGTGATGTAGCGGTCCTCGGCGCGGTTGCCGGGCAGGTCGGTATCGAGCAGGCAGAGGCGCACGTGGCCGATGCGCGCCTCCCATACTTTCACCTCCACCTTGCGGCCGGGCAGCTCGATTTGGATGTGGATTTCGTGCCCCTCCTCGGTGAGGGCGGGGTGCACGGGCAGGTCGTCGAACTCGGAATCGGTGTAGGTGGCGATCTGGTTGCCGTCGTTGTCGATGCGCTGCGAGAAGTAGCCTTGGCGGTAGAGCAGGCCCACGGCGATGAAAGGCAGGCGCAGGTCGGAGGCGGCCTTGCAGTGGTCGCCAGCGAGGATGCCGAGGCCGCCGGAGTAGATGGGAAAGCTCTCGTGGTAGCCGAATTCGGCGCAGAAATAGGCGATCAGGTCGCCCGGCTTGAGCTCCAGCGGCACGTCGCGGCGCAGCGGCTCGCTCATGTAGGTGTCGAAGGCCGACAGCACGCGGTTGTAGTTGCCGAGGAAGATGTGGTCCTCGGCCGCTTCGGTCAGCCGCTCCTCGTCCACCCGCTTGAGGAAGGCCTTGGGGTTGTGGTTGACGGCGTCCCACAGGCCGGGGTGCAGGCGCGCGAAGAGGGTGCGCGTGGGCCGGTCCCAGGCATACCAGAGGTTGTCGGCCAGCTCGGACAGACGCGACAGGCGGCGGGGGATGCGCGGATTGACTTCGACGATGAACGGGGTGCCGGGCTTCATTATTGGTTCTCCTTGGCTGGTAGCTCGTAGCTCGTAGCGGGTAGCTTGTAGCTTTTGATCAGCGCGCCGAAGGCGCAGATAAATTCAGCTACCGGCTACGAGCTACGAGCTACCCGCTGACCTTGATGAAATTCTCGCGGTAGTAACGGAGCTCGGCGATGGATTCTTGAATGTCGGCCAGGGCGGTGTGGCTGTTGGCCTTCTTGAAGCCTTCCTTGAGCTCGGGGCGCCAGCGCGCGGCCAGTTCCTTGAGAGTGGAAACATCCAGGTTGCGGTAGTGGAAGTACGCCTCCAGTTTCGGCATGTGGCGCGCCATGAAGCGGCGGTCCTGGCAGATGGAATTGCCGCACATCGGCGATTGCCGCTCGCCCACGTGGCGTTTCATGAAGGCGAGCACGCGCTGCTCGACCTCGGCCTCGGTCAGGGTCGAGGCCTTGACCTTGTCGATGAGGCCGGACTTGCCGTGGGTGCTCTTGTTCCAGTTGTCCATGGCATCGAGCACCGCGTCGGCCTGGTGCACCACCAGCACCGGCCCTTCCTCCACCAGGTCCAGATTCTTGTCGGTGACCACCAGGGCGATTTCCAGCACCCGGTCCCGGTCCGGATCCAGTCCGGACATTTCCATGTCGATCCAGACCAGATGGGTCTCGTTTTGCGCCATTGCTGCCTCTTGCCGGGTGCGGGGAACAGGGCGGGCATTGTGGCATAATCGTCCGAACTCCCGCACATCGACGCTAATGCCTTCATTCCAAAGCATTTTTCTTGCCGCCGTGATCCTTTCCAGCGGCCTCCGCCTGTGGCTGCTGTTGCGCCAGATGCGCCATGTCTGGCGGCATCGCGACACGCCCCCGGACGCCTTCCTGGGCATCATCCCGATCGAGGAACACCGCAAGGCGGCCGCCTACACCCTGGCAAAGGCGCGTCTGGGCCTGCTGCACCTGGCCCTGGAAACGGGCCTGCTGCTGGTCTTCACCCTGGGCGGCGGCCTGCAATGGCTGCACGACCTGCTCGCCGCCCAACTGTCTTCGCCCATGCTGGTGGGCACGGCGCTGCTGTTGGGCCTGGGCCTGATCAGCGCCGCCGCCGAACTGCCGCTGTCGGCCTTCGCCCAGTTCCGCGTCGAGGCCCGCTTCGGCTTCAACCGGCAGACACCGGCCGGCTTCGTCGCCGACCTGGCGAAGCAGACCCTGCTCGGCCTGCTCATCGGCGGCCCGCTGCTGCTGCTGGTGCTGTGGCTGATGGGCGTGATGGGCGAGAACTGGTGGCTGTGGGTGTGGGGCGTCTGGATGGCCTTCAACCTGCTCATCCTGGCCGTCTATCCCACCTTCATCGCGCCGCTGTTCAACAAGTTCACGCCGCTGGACGACGAGGCCCTGCGCGAGCGCATCGAGCAACTGCTGGCGCGCGCCGGCTTCCGCTCCAACGGCATCTTCGTCATGGACGGCTCGCGCCGCTCCAGCCACGGCAACGCCTACTTCACCGGCCTCGGCCGCAACAAGCGCATCGTCTTCTTCGACACCCTGCTGGCGCGCCTCGAACCGGCCCAGATCGAAGCCGTGCTGGCGCACGAACTGGGGCATTTCAAGCACCGCCACATCGTCAAGCGCATCGCCTTCCTGTTCGTGCTTTCGCTGGCCCTGCTGGCCCTGCTGGCCTGGGTGAAGGAAGCCGGCTGGTTCTATGCCGGCCTGGGCGTGGCCAGCCAGACCGACGCCACCGCCCTGGCCCTGTTCTTCCTTGCCCTGCCGGTCTTCCTGTTTCCCGCCACGCCGCTGATGAGCCTGTATTCGCGCCGCCACGAGTTCCAGGCCGACGCCTTCGCCGCCCGCCAGACCGATCCCGCGCATCTGGTGACGGCGCTGGTGCGGCTGTACCGCGACAATGCCGCGACGCTGACGCCCGACCCCTTGTATTCGCTTTTCTACGACAGCCACCCAAAAGCCGTGGAGCGTATTGAAATGCTTGAGCGTTTTGGTCAACAATCTGTCACCCCCCAACCCGCATGAGGTGACCGCCATGCAACACCTGCTCCCCCTGACCCTGATCTTCCTCTCCGCCAACGTCCTCGCCGGCCCTTTCGACAAAGGCGACGCCAAGCAGGGCAAGACCACACACCAGAAACTCTGCGCCGACTGCCATGTCGCCAAGTTCGGCGGCGACGGCAGCAAGATCTACACCCGCGCCGAGCGCCGCGTGAAGAACGCCTCCGCCCTCGCCCAGCAGATCACCGCCTGCAACGCCATGCTCGGCACCAACCTGTTCCCCGAGGACGAACTGCACCTGGCCGCCTACCTCAACGGCCAGTTCTACAAGTTCAAGTGACCCTCCTGGAAGCGGGGAGTCCTCGCCCTTTTTCCGTTTCCCTTTTCCCTTTTCCCTTTTCCCGTTTCCCTCCCCCATCCCTCCATGACCGACCTCATCTGCGACCTCTCCAAAGGCAAGTGCAAACCCTGCGAAGGCGGCATCCCGCCGCTCTCCGACGATGAAATCGCCGGCCTCATGCCGCGCCTGGCGCAGGACTGGAGCGTGGCCGACGGCAAGCTGCGGCGCGACTTCAAGTTCCGCGACCACTACATCACCATGACCTTCGTCAACGCGGTGGCCTGGGTCTCGCACCAGCAGGGCCACCACCCCGACCTGACGGTGGGCTACAACACCTGCCGGGTGGAATACATTACCCACGCCATCAACGGCTTGTCGGAATCGGACTTCATCTGCGCCGCCAAGATCGACGCGCTGTTCGAGCTTTGAGCCGCCTTGCCGCAGGCCAGGAGGACACATCTACCTTTCATGAAGGGGGATTGAGGGTGATCTGGGGCATGCCTGGACACCTGCCGGACCACGGCGAATCCCCCCCACCCCCCCTTTTGCAAAGGGGGGAGTCGGTTTCGGGTCAGTCCTGCTGATGCCTTCCGGCCGCGTCGTCGCTGCCCACGGCCGCCACTTCCTGGTCGACGATGGCGAGGGCGTGGTGGAATGCGTCATGCGCGGCAAGAAGGGAGGGGTGACCTGCGGCGACCGGGTCGAGTACCAGCTCACCCATGCCGGCAGCGGCGTCATCGCGCGGATCGAGCCCCGCGCCAACCTGCTTTACCGCTCCGACGACCTGCGCGAGAAACTCATCGCCGCCAACGTCGATCTGGCGGTGGTGGTCACCGCCGCGGTGCCCTGCTTCCGCGAGGAGTTGCTGATCCGCTGCCTGGTGGCCTGCGCGGCGGCGGACATCCCCGCGCTGATCCTGCTCAACAAGACCGACCTGCCGCAGACCGCCGCCCTGGCCGAGCACCTGGGCGCCTACCGGGCTCTCGGTTATGAACTGCTCGCCGTGTCCGCCCTGGGCGACCTGCGCGAACTGGAAGCCCGCCTGGCCGGCCGCACCAGTGTGCTGGTGGGCGGCTCCGGCATGGGCAAGAGCAGCCTGCTCAACCGCCTGGTGCCCGGCGCCGACGCCGTCACCGGGGAGATTTCCCGCTCCCTGGACGCCGGCCGCCACACCACCACGCACGCACGCCTGTACCGGCTGCCGGCCGGCGGCGAGGTGATCGACTCACCCGGCATGCAGGAATTCGGCCTGCGCCACCTGGACGCCGCAACCCTCATGGCCGCCTTTCCGGAAATCCATGCGCGTCTGGGCGAGTGCCGCTTCTACAACTGCCGGCATCTCGGCGAACCCGGCTGCGCCGTGCGCGCGGCGGCGGAAAGCGGCGCCATGATGCCCATGCGCTACAAGGTGTATCAGTCGCTGTTGGGCCAACTGGGGCCGGTGCACTGATCCCGGCGCGGAGCGCGCCACGCCCTATTCCGGCCAGTGCTTGATGTAGCGCTTGAGCAGGGCGTTCTCGAAGTTGGCTTCCTTCAGGCAGGCGCGCGCCACGTCGTGGAAGGAGATGACGCCGGCAAGCCGGTTGCCGTCCAGTACCACCAAGTGGCTGGTGTGGCTCTTGGTCATGGCGTCGCGGGCGTAGTCGACGGAATCCTCCGGCGTCACCACCAGCGGTTCCTGCTCCATGATGTCGCTGACCTTGTAGCCGGTCAGGCAGACGCTGTCGCGGTGCATGCCGCGGACGATGTCGCGTTCGGTGATGAAACCGACCAGCACGTCGTCCTTGAGCACCACCAGGGAACCAATGCCGCGCTCCACCATGCGCGCCACCGCCTCCTCGACGAGGGCATCCGGGGCGATGCTGAATATCTCGCCGCCCGCCTTCACTTCCAGCACTTCGCGTATCTGCATGAGCCGCTCCTCCGTGGAAATTTCCGCGCCGGCCGCGAGGCGCCTCAGCGCACCAGACCGGCCTCGACCTGATCGCGCTTGGCGCGGCCGACCAGCACCTCGATCAGGGTCAGGGCGAAATCCATGGCCGTGCCGGGCCCGCGCCCGGTCACCACCTTGCCGTCCACCACCACCGCGTCGCGGCGCTTTTCCGTGCGCGGCAGGTCGAGGCCGTCGAGCACGCCGGGATAGGCGGTGGCCCGCTTGCCATCCAGCACCCCCGCCGCGGCCAGGGCCATGGGGGCGGCACAGATGGCGGCGGTGTGCTTGCCGGCCGCCGCCATCTTGCGCAGCAGGGCCCGGATGCGCGGATCGTCGCGCAGATGGTCGGCGCCCGGCAGGCCGCCGGGCAGGGCGACGAGGTCGTAGTCCTGGCCGAGTGCTTCGTCCAGGGTGGCGTCGGGCTGCACGCGCGTGCCCCGGCTGCCCAGCACCAGGCCGGGTTGCAGGCCGGCGGTCACCACCGAGATGCCGGCGCGACGCAGGAGATCGATGATGGTGACGGCTTCGAGATCCTCGAAGCCGTTGGCGAGGGGCACGAGCACGCTGGGCATGGCTATCCTTTCAAAGCGCGAGCAGCCGGTCGGTTTCATGCACCGCGCGTTCCGCGCAGTCGCCGATGGACAGGCCGTTGAGATAATTGCCGACCAGGGCCAGCGGTTCGCCGGACAGGCGGGCGTCGAGCTCGCGCATGCGGCGCGGATGATCGACGCCGGGCGCGGGCAGGCGGTTGAGGCTTTCCCGCACGTGCATGAAGTCGGCGGGGGCCACGCCGAGGACCTCGGCGGCGCGGGCGATCTTGCCGTCCAGATCGAGGCGGCCGGGCCGGAAATGGAAGGTGAAGCCGCGCAGTCGCGCATGCGGCACGGGATCGCGGGTGACCACCGAGTAGAAATCGTCGTCGTCACCGATCAGACCGGCCACCACCGGCAAGCGGGCCATTTCCGCCGGCAGCACCACGCCCAGCGCCTCGCTGCTGGACATCGGATAGATGGCGAGGACGCGGGCAAGTTCGGGATGCGCGCCTTCCAGCAGGGCGGCGGCGGCGTCCACCGGCACGGCCAGCACGACTTGCCGGCAGGCCAGCGCTTCGCCGCCGACCTCGACGCGGTAGCCGTGTCCGTCGCGCGCGAGCGCGCTCACCGGCGCGCCGGTGCGCGTGGAAAAGGGCGCGTCCCGCGCGAGGGCTTCGAGCAGACCCTGCAAACCGCCGGGATAGGTGTACTTGCGCGGCGCCGCCTGCATGCGCGGCTTGCGCCGGAACAGCCACTCGGCGGGAAAGCCATCGGCCGACTGCGACAACACCGCGGCGAAGGCGGGGCCAAGCAGGCGGCGGTAGTTGCGCTTGCCCAGCAATCCGCCGAACCAGGTGGTCACGTCGCGTCCGGACTTGGCCTTGCCGAGGCCGAACGGCAGCGACAGCGCCGCCTCGATGAAGCCGAGCCGCTTCAGCGGCGAACTGGTGCCGCCCTGCCGTTCGAGGAAGCGGTAGCCCAGTTTCTCGCGCGTCAGCAAGTCGCCCAGCCTGCCCCGCGCGGCGAGGGCTTCGAGCAGGGGCGCATAGGAGTTGTAGGCGGTGTGGGCGCCGAGTTCCAGCCAGAAATCGGCTTGCGGCCGCCAGGTGTGGATGCAGCCGCCCAGGCGCTCGGAGGCTTCCAGCAGCAGCACGCGGCGGCCGGCGCCGGCCAGGCGGGAGGCACTCACCAGGCCGCTGGCGCCACCGCCGATGACGATGCAGTCGTAGGGTTCCATGGCGGCTACCTTACCGCCCCCGCTCGTCCGCTGGCAATGTATGCTGTGACTAGGCGTCGCCGCGCGGAGCGGAGAAACTTTCATGTAGCCGCTCTCTCCAATCGCCAGCCCAACGCAGGAGTCCCCCATGCAATCCGTTTTCGCCGGCTTCCTCGCCCTCACCCTGCTTAGCGCCTGTGCCACGCCGAACCTGCCGCCGGGCCAGGCCAGCCTGAAGCTGCACCAGCCTCTCGTCATCCCCGCCGACTCCGCCAGCGTGCGCCTGCAATACGGCCGCGTGGTGGCCTTCAACGCAGTGCAGGAGCAGGACCCGTTCTGCATCTTTGTGATCAACACCGTTTCCGAACGCGAGCAGACCGTGCAGCCCGGCACTTTCGCCGTCACCGCCATCACCCGCACCGTCGAGCCGGTGGCCACGCTGCCGGCCTATCCCGAGTACCAGGTCATGCGGGCCAGCATGGGTAATGGCAGTGGCGGCGGCCGCCCACCCTGCTCTATTACAAGACCCTTTTCCGTCTGCAAGACGCGACCCAGCCGGTGCGCGCGCTGAATTGCATGAGCAACCAGATGGCTTCCGGCAGCCCCTTCCTGCGCCATCTCACCCCGGCGGAAATCCGCCAGGCCCTGGGCCCCCTGTTCACCCTGGAGTTGCCGATCTGACCGGGGGCCGCGTGCGGCCGCGCATCCGCCGGTACAATGCGCAATAAGTCCCAACGCATGGAAGCATCATGAGCAACATCGACTATCTGGCCATCACCGCCAGCGGCGAGGACCAGGTCGGCCTGGTCCAGCGCTTCACCAGCCGCATCGCCGAGGCGGGCTGCAACATCGAGGAATCGCGCATGGCGGTGCTGGGCGGCCAGTTCGCCATCCTCATGCTGATCTCCGGTCCCTGGAACGCCCTCTCCAAGCTGGAAGACCGGCTCGACGGCATCGGCGAGGAACTGGGCCTGGCCATCATCCGCAAGCGCACCAAGCCGGCAGAGCGGAAAACGCCGCTGGTGCCCTACCGGGTCAACGTCGTGGCCATGGACCACCCTGGCATCGTCCACAGCCTGGCGGATTTCTTCGCCCGCCAGGGCATCAACATCGAGGAACTGGCCACCGAGACCTACCCGGCGCCGCATACCGGTACCCCCATGTTCTCGGTGAACATCACCATCGGCGTGCCCGCCGACATGCACCTGCCCACCCTGCGCGGCGATTTCTTCGACTACTGCGACAACCTGAACCTGGACGCGGTGATGGAACCGGCGCGCGGATGAAGACGCCGCCGGGCCGGGCGCGCTATCCCGAGGACGAAAAGCGGCTGACCTGGTTGCCGCTGCTGCTGGAAATCCAGCATCTCACCGACCAGGGCGTGGCCGCCGCGATCCAGGCGGACGGCCGCCGCCTGGCCTGCGCGCGCGGCTGCGCGGCGTGCTGCCGCAGCCATGTCGACATCCCCGTCTATCCCCTGGAACTGATGGGCATCGCCTGGTTCGCGCGCGAGCGCCTGGACGGCGATACGCGCGCCATCGTGCAACGCCAGTTGCTGGCGCATCGCGACCTCGGCGGATGCCCTTTCCTGGTCAACGAGGCCTGCGCCATTCACCCCCTGCGCCCCATGGCCTGCCGGCAGTTCAACGTCTTCAACAGCGTCTGCGCGGTGGGCGAGGATGCCTACCACACGCGGCGCGGCGACGTCATGCGGCCGGACTGCAAGAGCAAGGACCAGGCCCTGCGCGAAATGCTGCGCCACCACGGCGTCCACGACGGACGCGAGCGCCGGCGTCTGGTGGAAAGCGGCGAGGTGCACCGGCTCGCGCAAAGCCTGCGGCAAATCCGCTGGGAGAACCTGGCGGCGCACATGGCCGCCGCGACCTGATGCGCTGGCTCGCCGCTCTCGCCTGCCTCGCGCTGCTCGCGGCCACGGCGCGGGCCGACGACGATGCCGACTTCTCCGCCTGGTTGGGTGAACTGTTGCGCGAGGCGCAAGCGCGCGGCATCTCCGCCACCACCTTCGCGGCCGCCCTGGGCGACGCACAGCCGATTCCGCGCGTGCTGGAACTCGACCGCCGGCAACCGGAGTTCGCGCAGACCTTCTGGAACTACCTGGATGCGCGCCTCACCGACAAACAAATACGCCAGGGTCGCGACATGCTCTGGACCCACCGCAAGCTGCTGGCGAGGATGCAGGCCAGGCACGGCGTTCCGCCCGCCCTGCTGGTCGCCCTGTGGGGCATGGAAACGCGCTACGGCGCCTACACCGGCAGCTTTCCCATACCCGCGGCCCTGGCCACCCTGGCGCACGACGGCCGGCGCGCCGCCTTCTTCCGCGAGGAACTGCTCAACGCCCTGCGCATCCTCGAGGACGGCCACATCGCCGCCGCCGACATGACCGGCTCCTGGGCGGGCGCCATGGGGCAGATGCAGTTCATGCCCTCGACTTTCCTGGCGCACGCCGTCGATGCCGACCGCGACGGCCGCAAGGATCTCTGGCGTTCGCTGCCCGACGCCTTCGCCTCGGCCGCGGGCTACCTGAGCGCCCTGGGCTGGAGCGCGGACGAACTGTGGGGGCGTGAGGTGCGCCTGCCTGCGGACTTCGACCATGCCCTCGCCCACCCGGAGAACAAGCTGCCGGTGCGCCGCTGGGCGGCCCTGGGCGTCACCACCGCCGAGGGCAAGCCGCTGCCCAGGTCGGACATGGCAGGCGCCATCCTGCTGCCGCAGGGCCATGCCGGGCCGGCCTTTCTGGTCTACCGTAATTTCGAGGTGATCCTGGCCTGGAACCGCTCCGTGCATTACGCCCTCAGCGTCACCCTGCTGGCCGATCGCCTGCGCGGCAGCGAGGGCCCCCGGCTCGGTCGCGACGCCGACAACCGCACGCTGAGCCGCGAGGACATCCTCGAGCTGCAGGATCTGCTGCTGCGCCTCGGGCACGATCTGGGTGAACCGGACGGGGTCGCCGGGCGGCGCACGCGGGACGCCGTGCGGCGCTTCCAGAAAGACGCCGGACTGCCGGTCGATGGCTTCGTCTCCCACAGCCTGCTTGAGCGCCTGCGCGACTCCAGCGCGGACGAAGGGCAGGCGACGCCGGTCGGCATGTCGCTTTCCTGAGGCGGATTGCCGCTTCCGCCGTTCCGACCGCCCTTCGCACTGTCGCGCAGACATCCGGCCATGCGAACATTGGCCGGCGCGACCGCTTCGCCGCCCTGCCCCGCCTGACCACGCTCCCAGCATGACCACCCTGATTCCCAGCCTTTCTTCCTGCCTGTCCCGCATGACCTCGGGCGAGAAGCGCTTCGCCCAGCGCCTGGAGGCCAAGCTGGAGGACGACTATCTTTGCTGGTACGACGTGCCGGTGGGGCCGGCGCAGTTGCATCCCGACTTCATCGTCCTGCACCCCCGGCGCGGGCTCATCGTCCTCGAGGTGAAGGACTGGAAAGCCGACACCCTGCGCGCCATCACCCGCGCCCAGGCCACCCTGCTCACCGACGAGGGCGAGAAACAGGCGCCCAATCCGCTGGAGCAGGCCCGCCAGTATGCGCACGCGGTGGTGGACATGCTGGAGCGGGACGCGCAGCTCACCTTCTCCAGCGGCAGGATGCGCGGCCGGCTGCTGTTCCCCTGGACCTACGGCGTCGTCCTCGCCGCCATCAGCCGGCGCCAGTTCGAGGCCGCCGGCCTGGGCGAGGTGCTGGAGGGGCATCGCGTGATCTGCCAGGACGAGATGACCGAAGCGGTCGACGCCGAGGATTTCCAGCGCCGGCTCTGGGAAATGTTCCACCTGGGCGGCTACGGCCATCTTTCGCTGCCGCAGATCGACCGCGTCCGCTGGCACCTGTTTCCCGACCTACGCCTGCCCTCGGCGCAGATCGGCCTGTTCGACGAGGCCGACGCGGCCACTCCCGACCTCATGCGCGTGCTCGACCTGCAGCAGGAACAGCTGGCGCGCAGCCTGGGCGGCGGACACCGGGTCATCCATGGCGTCGCCGGCTCCGGCAAGACGCTGATCCTGGGCTATCGCGCCGAACACCTGGCGCGGGCCTGCGCCAAGCCCATCCTGGTGCTGTGTTACAACAAGGCGCTGGCGCGCCGGCTGGAACACTGGATGCAGAAGCGCGGCGTCGCCGAGAAGGTGCACATCGGCACCTTTCACGCCTGGTGCCACCGCCAGCTCACCGCCTACCACGTCGGCCTGCCGACCGGTGACGCGGGCGACCGCGCCTATTTCGACGCCCTCGTGCAACGCGTCATCGAAGGCGTCGACCGCCAGCTCATCCCGCGCGCGCAGTACGACGCCGTGCTCATCGACGAGGGCCACGACTTCCGGCCCGAATGGCTGAAACTGGTGACGCAGATGGTGGATCCGCGTACCGATTCCCTGCTGGTGCTCTACGACGATGCGCAATCCATCTATGCCACCGGCAAGTGCCGCGATTTCAGTTTCCGCGGCGTCGGCATCCGCGCCCAGGGCCGCACCACGATCCTCAGGGTGAACTACCGCAACACGCGGGAAATCCTCGATTACGCGCTGCATGCCGCGCAACGCATCCTCGCCCCCGCCGAGGCGGCCGAGGATGGGGTGCCGCGGCTGGCGCCGCTGTCGGCCGGACGTCACGGCGACGCGCCGCAGGTGGTGCGCCTGCCCAGCCTGCGCGAGGAGACGGCCTGGCTGGCCAAGCAGCTCAAGGCCGCGCATCGCGCCGGCATAGCCTGGCACGAGATGGCGGTGCTCTACCGGCATTACGAACCGGTCGGCCAGACCGTCAACAGCGTCTTCCGCCAGGTCGGCATTCCCCTCACCTGGAAGGATGCGGTCCGCTTCGGCGCGCGCCAGGACACGGTCAAGCTGCTGCCGTTCCACAGCAGCAAGGGCCTGGAATTCCCGGTGGTGGCCATTCCCGGCATGGGGCGGGAAGCCGCGGACGACGACGAGGAAATGCGCTTGTTGTACGTCGCCCTGACCCGCGCCACCGAGAAACTGCTGCTCACCGGCACCTGACGCCGGCCCTGGCGCGATTGCGCCCGGGCGCTTTAACTTATTGATCCTGCAAGCTATGCTGTAACCGTAACGTCATCAAATCGTCCCTCGCCGCATGGAAATCAAAGCCTTCACGTCCGTCCTCACCGCGCCGGCCACGGCCGCGAGCTCGTCGCGCGCGGTGGCCGGCAAGAACGCTGCCCAGGGTGCGGCGCCCGATGCGGGACAACGCAAAGCCGAGGATGTGGAGCTGGCTCGGCGCGAGGAGGCGCAACGAGCCGCCCGCGAAGCGACCCGCGTCTCGGCGGCGGCCTTCTACCGCGGCGGTCGCATCGAGTTCGAGCAGGAAGAGAGCACCCGCGTCATGCGCGTCCTGGATAGTAAGGACATCCTCATCTACCAGGTGCCGCCCAAGGGACAGTTGAGAGTCGTGCACACCGAGGAGGTGGACGCGGGCCATGCCATCGACCGCGCCTGAGTCCGAATTCGTCGGCGCGCATCCCGGCCAGCCGGCATACGCCAGAAAGCAAAAAGCCCCTCGTCGAGGGGCTTTTTGCTGGCTGAAACGGTGTCAATTGCCCGGTGAGCCGCCCGCCACCACGGTCAGGGTGTCGCGGATGATGCCCGGCGCCTCGACGATGCGCATGAAGTTGCCCATGCCCACGTTCGGCCAGCCCAGCGCGATGCGGAAGCGGGCGAAGAGGTGGTTCACCTTGTTGTCGACCACGTAGATTTCATAAGGCAGGGCGGCAATGTTGTCGGCACCGATGGTCTTCACCCACCAGCCCTCGCCCTCCTTGGGATCGTTCAAGGCCACGCCGAACACCGCCAGCTTCTTGTCCGGCTGGATGATTTCGTAGACCTTCGCGGTCTTGCCCAGGCCGCGCGCCAGATTCTCCTGGATGGTCTTCACCGCGTCCTCGAAGGACAGCTGTTCGATGAGCAGGTTCTTGTCGGAGTCGAAACCTTCCATGCCGAACATGTACTGGTAGTCGGCGAGATCCTTGGTATCGACGCTGCCACCTGTCGGCTTGCCGGCACCCAGGGCGCGTGCGAGTTTGCCGTGCGCCGCCTTCACCGAGCGGTCGGCGAGCGGATACTGCTTGCGCAGATAGGCGCGCAGCCAGTACTCGACGTTCTCGTAGGACACCGTGCCGTCGCTCTTCACGCCGACACGGATGGGAGCACCGACGATGGCGGCGCCGCCGATGCCGCGCACCGCATTCAACAGGCCCGGCTCGGTGACCACCACGACGCCGTAACCCGGCAGGCCGGACGGCGCGTATTTGCCGATGACATTGAAGCCGCCCTTGCTCAGCTTGCCTTCGACCTGTGCCATGAGGTTAGTGATGTCACCAGCCGGCAGCTTGCTGCCTTGAAAATACGGGCTGATTGCAAAGGCAAGAGGCGCCCAGAACAGCAGGGCCAGTATCGCGAACATGCGCTTCATGGTGTGATTCCGTATATAAACAAACAGTGATGCATTTTAAACAAAAAAGCCGGGGAAGCCCCGGCTTTCTTGCGGAAACAACGCCTTATCAGAACTTGGCGCCGTAGGAGACGCCGAAGGAATCCTGGTACATGGTGTTGTCGATACCGGCGGTGGCGCCCTTGCCCTTCACAGTGTTCTCGAAGGCATGCATGTAGGCCACCGTCAACTCGCCGCCGCCCGCCAGGGTCCAGGTGGCACCCAGGGTGACATGCTGCTTGATGACGCCGGGCGCCAGGATGTTGAAGAAGGTCTGGTCATTGTCGTACGGCTCATCGTTGTAGATGTAGCCGGCACGCAAGACCAGGTTCTTGTCGTATTGGTAGGCCAAGCCGAGCTTGTAGACATTGATGTCTTCCCAGCCAAAGCCCGTACCGTTGTCGGCACCGAGAGGGCCGCCTTCGAACATCTTGTTGGACAGCGACTTGACACCCTCGTAATGGATGCGCTGATAGTCGAAGGCCACCAGCAGCTTGGGGGTAGCCTGCCAGGCCAGACCCACACCCCAGTTCTCGGGAATGTCGAAGTCGCCTTGCTCGGCGAACAGGCCCTTGTAGTCGTCGAACTCGTCCATGTAGGTCTTGGACTGATACGTCGCGCCCAGGGTCAGAGTCGGCGAGACCTTGCCGGTCCAGCCCAAACCGAAGCCGTAACCGAAGGAACTGTCATGGCCATTGTCACTACATTTTGTAGACGCTTGCGACATGCCGTTACACATTGGCTGGATACCAAACATTTCGAATCGCTGATAGGCAAGCTTGAGGCTGACACCCACGGAGTGGTTCTCGTTGAGCTTCATCGAAACTGTTGGCGCGATGAAAAGCTGGGCCAGATCTACACCATTGGAACCACCACCAAAAAGGTTGTCCTTGTAGTCCGTAGCCATGCCGCCATTGCCATATACTGACACGCCCAACGACATGTCGTTGCTAATCATACGGTTGTAGCCGAACTCGGGCATAAAGTAGTTTTCCGAGTCGTTGCCATCAAAGGTGACCCCACCGATTTCGGACTCACGCTGCGGCCGGAAGTAATCAATACCCACGTCCCAGCGATTCCCCACCAGCACCATGTTGGCCGGGTTGGTGGCAGCGGCCAGGGCGTCCTGGCCATAGGCGATGCCGACACCACCCATACCCTTGGATTTGATGCCGTAGCCATGCGAAAAATGGCCGGTGGTGGCGAAAGCGGAACCGGCGAAGCCAAGGGCGGCCAGAGCGACAATGAGGGGGGTCCTGCGCATGATGTACTTCTCCTCCAGAGAGCGTTTCAGATGGAATTGACCGCGGTCATAAAACGGTCATGCAAGCCGGGTGGGATGCTAAACGCGCGGCATGCTGCGCCACAAGCGATTATTAATGATGACTATTGCGTCCGAAATCCGTCGGACGACAACAACCCATTGATTCAAAAAGAAAACCGCCCGAAGGCAGTTTTCCTGGTACGAATTGATCAAGGTCAAATGAACAGGCAGATGTCGGTTTCCCCGGCGAATTCGAAGAAGGTGGCGGCACCGCCGTACTCCACGCCGTCGATGAAATCGCTGTGCTCGAAGCCGAACAGTTCCACAGTCATCTGGCAGGCGATGAACTTGACCTCGGCTTCCTGGCACAGCTCGCGCAGTTCCGGGATGGTGGCCACGCCGTTGTTGGCGATGGTCTGTTTCATCAGGGTGGTGGCGAGAGACTCATAGCCAGGCACCAGGGACTGCACCGCGTTGGGAATGTTCCAGTTGATGTCCTTGAACCACTTGGGACCGAAGGGCATCTTCATCGGCATGCCGGGGTTGCCCAGGGGGCTGACCTTGAGGCCGGAAAGGTCCTTGCGCAACATCTGCAGGCCGTAGAAGGTAAAGAAGATCTGGGTTTCGTAACCCAGGGCAGCGGCCGTGGAGGCCAGGATGAACGGGGGATAAGCCCAGTCCAGGGTGCCCTTGGTCGCGATGATCGCCAATTTCTTTTGATCGTCCATCACACCACCTCTCGCATTTCGTGGATTGACTTGGCGCCGGTCGGCGGGGAATTACTTCTTTTTGATGAAGAAGGTGTACTCGCTGCCGGCTTCGGCGGAGGACAGCAGTTCGTTACCGGTCTGCTTGGCGAAGGCCGCGAAGTCTTTGACGGAGCCCGGGTCGGTGGCGATGATTTTCAGCACCTGGCCGGAGGTCATCTCATTCAGGGTTTTCTTGGTGCGCAGGATGGGCAGCGGGCAGTTCAGGCCTTTTGCGTCGAGCTCTTTGTCGAAATTCATGATCACTCCTTCAAAAAATTAGCATGTGCTGAAAAAAGCCGAGGTAATTTACCCGCGTTACCGGGAGATTGCAACGCATGGACTCTTCGGTAACTTGACTCAGGACAAGGCCGCGATGGGCTTGCCGGAACGCGCCCAGGCCATGATCCCTCCCGCCAGGTTGTGCATGTTGTCGAAGCCCTTGGCGGCCATGAAGGCACAGGCCTGGGCGGAACGTGCACCCGAGTTGCAGTAGACCACCACGGGCCGGTCCTGCGGAATCTCGGTGGCCCGCAAGGGCAACATGTGCAGGGGAATGTGGATGGCGCCGTCGATAATGCCGCGCGACACCTCGCCCTCGGTGCGGACGTCGATCAGATGGATCTGCTCCTTGTTGGCATCCAGCGAATCGACATCGAGTTCCTTGATGTTGTACATGCCGAACATGCATACTCCTCGGGATAGATATATTAGGGATGTCTAATGTATAAGATTTCTTTATGAGAATCAAGATGCGACCCGCCCGGCGGCCGCTTCTTGGCTATGGGCGGCGTTCGACGGACATGTATAATCCGCGCCCCACAACGCTGCAGTAGCTCAGTCGGTAGAGCAACTGATTCGTAATCAGTAGGTCGGGGGTTCGATTCCTCTCTGCAGCACCAACTCACCCAGCGCATACGCACCCGGACCACGCCGTGACCTCTCCCCTGTTTCAATCCCTCATCGCCGATGACATGGCGGAGGTGGATCGGGTCATTCGCGCCCGCCTGCATTCCGAGGTCGCGCTGGTGCGCCAGGTTTCCGAATACATCATTCACAGCGGCGGCAAGCGGCTGCGCCCGGCCCTCGTCCTGCTCGCCGCCGGCGCCCTGGACTACCGGGGCGGCCATCATCACGAGATGGCGGCAGTGGTGGAGTTCATCCACACCGCCACGCTGCTGCACGACGACGTGGTCGACAGTTCGGAACTGCGCCGCGGCCGTGATACCGCCAATGCCTTGTTCGGCAACGCGGCCAGCGTGTTGGTGGGGGATTTCCTCTATTCCCGCGCCTTCCAGATGATGGTGGGCGTGCACAACATGCGCGTCATGGAAGTGCTGTCCGAAGCCACCAACATCATCGCCGAGGGCGAGGTCCTGCAGCTCATGAACTGCAACGACCCGGACATCGACGAGGCGGCCTATCTGCGCGTGATCCGCTACAAGACGGCGAAGCTGTTCGAGGCCGCCGGCCGCCTGGGCGCCATCGTCCAGCATGCGCCGGCCGAAATCGAGGACGCCTTGGGCCATTACGGCATGCACCTGGGCACCGCCTTTCAGATCGTCGACGATATCCTCGATTACAGCGGCAGCACCGAGACCATCGGCAAGAACGTCGGCGACGACTTGGCGGAAGGCAAGCCCACCCTGCCCCTGCTGTTCGCCATGAAACACGCGTCCACGGAACAGGCGGAGGTGATCCGCCAGTCCATTCTGGAAGGGGATGCCAGCCACTTCCAGGAAATTCTCGGCATCGTGCGCGACAGCGGCGCCCTCGAGCATGCCCGCCGGCAAGCCGAGGCGGAGGCGGAGACGGCGCGCGAGGCTTTAAAGTCCTTGCCGGATAGCCAATACAAAACCGCTTTGTTAGAATTAGCGACTTTCGCGGTGACCCGCGAGTTCTGATCGCGAACCGCGATCGGACACCCAGTCGGGGTGTAGCTTAGCCTGGTAGAGCGCCACGTTCGGGACGTGGAGGCCGGAGGTTCGAATCCTCTCACCCCGACCATTAAATTCAATCAGTTACAAGTCATCGGTAACTGTCAACTTTGTCCGTACGGAAATTGTACGGAAAACCAAAACCACAACAAGGTGTTTGAAGCATCCTTCAACCTCCTTGCCATGCTGATCGCGCGCCTCTCGATCCACCGGATCAAGTCCCGAGAGACCGGTTTGTTCAGTGACATGGCGCCGAAATGAGCGGCATTGTCTACTTGAGCATTCGCGTGGTCAGTTTCGCTGTGGAAGTACCCGCCTCCATTCCCAAGGCGGCATAGGGTTCACGTCGTTCCACAGCCCCTGTCGCCTCACTTTCGCCCAGGTCTCGGCCTGCTCGTAGTCGGCTTGGTCCTGGGCTGATTGCTCCCCGGCATACTTCCGATACCACCAGGCCATTCCGTCCTTTACCTGCTGCAAGCCCACGTCTTGGCCGGCAACCGTCACCTGGCACACCAGGCGCCCATAACGGTCGGTCTTCGGGCAGTCCGCCACCGCGTTCTTGTTGAAGGCCAGGCGACCCAGGTTCGCCGTGGACTTGCTGCCGAAGGCCTGGACCTTCTCCGGTGCGTCAATCCCTGCGAGACGAATCTTGTGCTGCTGCTTCTGGGCATCCAGAAGGGTTAAGGTATCCCCGTCCGAGATGCCAACGACGGCGCCAGTAAACGTACCCGCACTGGCAACCTGGATGGCCAGCGACAGCAGGCTGATGGTGATGAATCTCCACAGCATGTCTATCCACCCTTACCGATCATTGTAGGAACGCAGCATGGCAGACCTCGAACTCTTCAAACAATACCTCGGGCTGGCAGACCTGCTCATCTCCCAGTCGAGCAAGGAAGATGTTGCCGAGACAGCGCGCATCCTCGCTTTGAACGCCGCGCACTACCAGTCCAAGTTCGGAGAGTTGCCCTTGGACGAGACTCTGGCGATGCTGCACACGAACAGACCAAACGAGACGCAGCTGGCCATGCTGGTATCCGGCATGGAGACCCTTGTGGGCGTGCTCGGGATGGTGCGAGGGGGTGGGTTGGAGGACGACAGTGCCGTGCATTGACCGTTGCTTGTGCAACCCTCGGAGGGCAGGATGGTGGGTGGAGCCTGCCAGATGCCTTTGAAACCCTTGAGGAGACACCATGAGAAAACTCTTCGCACTCGTTATCGCCCTATTCGCCGCCAGTGCCGCTTATGCCGGGGCTGACTGCAACGCCCAGGCAAAGGAGAAGAATCTGTCGGGCGCAGCCAAGACCAGCTTCCTCAAGAAGTGCGTGAAGGACGGCTGCGAGGCCGGAGCCACCGAGAAGAAACTGGTCGGTGCTGCGAAGGCCAGCTATGGCAAGAAATGCGTGGCGGATGGGCTGCTGCCTTACTGCGAGGAGCAGGCAGCGAACAAGAAGCTGAACGGGGCAGCGAAGACCAGCTTTATGAAGAAATGTCAGTCCGGCAGCTGAACCATGTTCCTAGCTCGGCCCAGGCAGATCGCGGCGGCCTTGCCATTGTGGGTGTTGGCCCAGACCTGTCACGCTGAAATAGGCGCTTGTAGCGACGGAAATACTTGCCACCTGAACAGCCCTCAATACTCCGGCCCGGTGCGCATCTTCTGCATCCAAGCCCCTAGTCTCGCCGAGCCTTGGGGCATTCAGGCTCGTGACGCCTTGAGGGCAGAGGTACGCGGCACCATCAGGGTGCTGATGGATCACGTAAATGAACAGAACCTGCCGGTTGCGGAACTGATCAGGGAAGATGGGTGGAACCTTGGCCTCGAACTTGTCCGCCAGGGGCTGGCGCGGGTGACGCCGAAGTATTGCGACGACCCCCTCTACCCAATGGCTGAGAACGAAGCGCGGCAGGAGAAGCTTGGTATCTGGTCTGGCAAGTGAGGTGACCGCTTTCGCTATGTTTCTGCCCTTGGGATGCCGCCTACGTCGGGCAGCTCCGGGTCACCTCCTGCCCTTGAGGACACCACCAACCTCGGGGTCAAACTGGTCGTTATTGCACACGGGTTTTCAGTGATTCCTA
>Ga0194127_10001748_pt1 | contig 31088 bp, 23 predicted proteins | sample TA2KigC100mmetaG_FD_148624 | JGI IMG/M metagenome (GOLD analysis project Ga0194127, IMG submission 148624) | Freshwater microbial communities from Lake Tanganyika, Tanzania - TA2015036 Kigoma Deep Cast 100m | ecosystem: Environmental > Aquatic > Freshwater > Lake | place: Tanzania: Lake...
AAAAATGTCGGGAGAAGGGGACGTCCGCCGGATCTGTCCGCACCGGATCTTCCGGCGGCTCCTCATCGTGGCCCTACGACTTCGGCATGCGCGGGTCGGGGGTCGGAATCGGTCCACGCCGTCCTGGCATGCCCTGGTAGGATCCCAGACCTGCCTTCATTTCTGTTTCTTCCTTTCACGCCTTCCCGCCTTGCGTGAAGAAAGGAAACGGCCGCTGATCCGCTCGGGGCGGCCCTCATCCCTTCCATCGCGTCGTCATAACCACCTCCATGGCATTGCATTGGATGTTGCCGGCCAACGGGTGGTCCGGTGGGTACGACCGCATGGCATGACGGCTGCTTTTCGACCACCAGAAAGGAAGGGTGTCGTCGTGCTGGTGACCATTACAGGTGAGCGTCTGCCCGAGGCCGACCACCAACCGGAGCCGCCCGTGCTGCGCATTGCGGAAGTGACGGTGGCGGACGTGGCTGTGCCGGTGGCGCCGGGGAAGAAGGGGACCGTGGGCGGGATGTGGGTCTACGTCCTGGTTGCGGGTCTCTTCGCCATCTTCACGCTTGTGGCTGGTTCGGGGCTCTGATCCGGTCGCGGGGCCGGCTCAGGAGTGGAGATCGGCGCCGCGCATGGCGGCGCCGACGAGCCTTCGTTCTCGCGCCGGCCAGGAGAGGAACGGCGTCCGGGCAAGGCTGGAGTTGGTGAAACGCCGGTCGGTCGACACCTCGGCCGACAGCCATGGCGGAAGGCGCACCGCCTCGTCCGCCCGCTTCAGTTCCACCTCGGCGAGGACGAGCCCGCGGTTCTTCCCGGCGAACACGTCGACCTCCCATGTCTTCCCTGCGTGCTGCACCCGATGCCGGGTCTTGACGATCCGGTCCGGCGTGCAAAGGGAACGCAGGAGCACCCCGGCCAGATCCCGTGGAATGGGATGCTCCCATTCCCGCCGTGCGATCCCGCGGGGCGGTCCTTTCACCGTGAGGAAGGCGCGACGCCCGGCCACGCGCACGCGGCCGGTGGCGCCTCGAACCGGGAAGTAGGCCTGCACGATGCGGGTTCCCCCCCGCAGCCGGATCCGGTCCGGTACGACGAGAAAGCGACGCTCGATTTCCATGCCCATGCCGGCACGTTCCTTCCCGCGGAGAGGTCCGCACGGTGCGGAGACTGGGCCGGGCCGTTCCGAAAGGCAAGCCCCGGAAAAGGCGAAGGCCCGCCGGTCGGCTGCATCGCATCCGCCGCGGGCCCGTCGGCCTGACGCCATCGGAGGCGCCACCGGGCTCCTCACCGATGTATCGTTGCTGGACGAATGGTAGAGACGCGGTGCGCGGCAATCGAGTCGGGAGGTGGTTGAAGCTGGCATAAGGGAATCCCTGATGCCGCGCGAGGCGGAGCCAGATCTTCATGGCGGTTCTGCGGCGCCGACGGGGCGCAACGACGGGGCCGGGTCTGTCCCGCGGCGACCGGGCGTCCAGGGAAGACGGACGCCCGGCGCACGCGAGCGCACCCGGATGCACCCGGGTGGCGCGGTCAACCGCCCAGGGCGCGGAGGAGCAGGACGTGCGCCGCGTGGGTTGCACGTCGGGCGGCCTCGGCGTCGTCCTCGGCCGCCAGGCATCGAAGGTCGGCCGCAAGGGTCTCCCCGGACGTGGCAAGCCCGGCCTCGGCGCGGCGCCGGATCGAGTCTGCCGTCCGGCGCAGCGTGGTGGCCTGGCGGTCGGCGAGCGTCAGGTCCGCAGCGGCCTGCCTTCGCCATGCGAGGGCGCCTTCGATCTCCCGTACGGCGTCCAGCAACACCGCCCGGGCTTCGGCGGAGACCGCATCGCGTTCGGCTTCGGCCATCTCCCGCATGGGGCGCAACCGCGGATCGCCGAAAGGCAGGGAGATCCGCGGGCCGACCCAGGCGGACCACTCGGCGCGGTCCGAACCGCCGCGTCCGCCCTCGAAGGCGGCCCGGGCGAGAAGCGAGATCGTGGGGAGGCGCTCCTTCCGTTCGGCGTCCGCGGCGGAGTCGGCGGCGGCGGCGTACGCGAACACCCGGACCACGTCGGGACGCAGGACGGCGCGGCGTCCGCCGTCCGCGTCGGGAGGATCGGGAAGGACCATCGAGGCCAGGGCGGCCGGCGCGTCGGGAATGTCGCCGCCCACGAGCGCCGCGCGCAGCGCCTCGGCTTCGGCGCGCTGCCGGTCCAGGTCCCGGGCCGCCCGGGCCATCGTGTCGGCCTCGACCGCCGCGTCGTCCGCCTCGTAGGGGGCGAGCAGGCCGGCCGCCGCACGCCGGCGCGACCACCCGGCGAGCTCGCGGGAGACCTCCTCCATGCGTCGGGCGCGGGGGACGGCGCCGCCGAGTCGCGCGAGGTCGAAGTACACCGCGGCGATCTCCGCGGCCAGAACCAGTTCCGCACCGCGGCGGTCGGCCTCGGCGGCCTCGCGTCGCGCGTCGGCGGATCGGACTCGTGCGGCGATCCGCCCGAACAGATCCGCCTCCCATGTCATGCCGGCGGCGAGTTCGACGGGCGGGATGGTCTCGTCGTCGGTGCCGCTCATGGCCGTCTGCCGGCGGCCGAAACGGGCGGTGAGTTCGGCCGCGGAGGCGGGACGCCCGGCCGCGGCGGCGACGCTGCGAGCCGCACGGGCTCGGCGGACGGCGCCGGCCGCCGCATCGAGCGACGGGTGGCGGGCGAGCCCGGCCTCGATCCAGGCCGACAACGCTTCGTCGCGCCAGGCCCGCCACCACGGAGCCGGCGACGGCTCCGCTCCCGCGGAACCGGCCGCGGCGACCGCCAGCGCGGCAACCGCGAGGCGGCGGGCGAAGGAGGCGAACGGAAGGGGATGTTTCATGGCAGGATGACGATGGACCGCGCGTCGATGATGAGGGCCTCGGATGATGCCGTCCGGGCGGCGACGCCTTCGACGCGTACGCGGCTGAGCTCGCGCAATCCCCGAACGCCCTTGAGGCCGGTGCGGAGGACGTCGCCGCCGGGGCCGACGATCTGAACCGTCGCGGTTCCCGCGCGGATCGCAGCCGGGTCGTCGCAGCACAGATCCCACGGCGTCTTGCATCCGTCGGCGTGCCGTTCGTTGCACGGCGTCAGCGTGCCGGGGTCGCCGAGGACGAACGCGGCGCGGTTTCCGACGAACGGGGTCAACACGCCCATGATCCGGCCCTCGGTCACGATGCGGTCGCCGGGTCGGATCGTTGCGCGCAACGCGGGAATGGGGACGGGCGCGCCGCCGCCCGACGGGGCGTCGAAGACGGCATCGAGGGTCCGCGCCACGGAGGGGTCGAGGACGACGGCGGGTGCGCCGGCGGGGCCGCGGCCACAGCCGGACAACGCGAGGATCGTGGCGGCAAGGACGGCTGCAGGGATGAGGTTGCGCATGGATCCGCGGTCCTTTCTCGGTTCGGGTTGGCGATCGTCGGACACGTAGGTCGGGATGCTCATGGAGGCACTCCTTTCACGCGGCCCGCAGAGCCTGGGGCAGGGGAGGCACGAGGCAGCGGATCGCGGGGGGGATGGCGCCGACCAGCCCCATCGCGAGTCCGGCCGCGAGCCCGGCCGCCGCGCCGACGGGCGTCAGGCTCAGGGTGAACGCGCCGGTGGTGAAATACAGGGTGAGCCGGTCCGAGAGCGCGGTGGCCGCGAACCCGGCGAAGAGCGTGCCCATCATGGCGGCGAGGAGGGACTCCTGGATGAAGGAAGCCACGAGAGCCGGCGCACCGAAGCCGACCGCCTGAAGGGTGCCGATCTCGCGGATGCGCGAGGCAAAGGCGGCATAGAGGATGTTGAGGCCCCCGAACACCGCTCCGACGGCGATCAGGGCCGCCGTGAGCCATGTCAGGGCGCGGACGGGCGCGTAGAAGCGGGCGAGTTGCTCGTAGTAGGCGCTCTCGGTCATGGCGGAGAGCTCGAGATCGAGGCGCTGGCGCGTGAAGAGCTCCGCATCGGCCGGATCGGCGCCGGGCTGCAGGCGGATCATGACGCAACTCAACGTTTCCCGGCGCGCGAGGGTGCGCAGATCGTTCAGGTCGGCCCAGATCTCCGATTCCATCACGGTGCCCCCCGCGGCGAAGACGCCGGAGACGGTGAGGTCGGTGTTGTCGAACCGGATGGTCGAGCCGGGACGAAGATCCTCCGGACGCACCCCCAGGCGCTTCCAGGCCAGGCGGCCGGCGATCACCTCGCCGGGACCGTGAAACCGGCCGTCGATCAGGGCGACGTCGGGGTGCACGAGCAGGGCCGCCGGCGTCACCCCGCGCAGGAAGCCGCTGCGTCGCAGCCGGCCGGCCGCGTGGAGCGGCGTCATGTACTGGATCTCCGGCGATACCGCCCGCCGCCCCGCGACCGTTTCGATGCCGGCGATGCTCGCCTCCGCGATGCCGGCGGCCCTGTCGGCGATCTCGCTGCGCTGGATGCTCTCCTCGCTGCCGGCGCCGAGCAGGACGACGGTGCGGGGCGAGCCGCTCGCGCGAAGCGTCTCGCGCATGCCGTGGTTCAGGGACTGGGCGCCCATGACCAGCAGGACCACCAGCCCGGAGCCGGCCACGGTCTGCGCCAGCCGCGACGGATCGCGGAGGAGATTGCGCACGGCGTATTGGAGAGGCAGACCCATGGCTCAGGTCCTCAGGCTTTCCACGATCGGGCGCCGCATCGCCTGCCATGCCGGCCACGCCGCGGCCATCGCTCCGAGAACGAGCGCAAGGCCCATGCCTCGCACGAGAACAGCCGTCTCCGGGAGCACGGCCATCGTCTGGCCCTCGCTGCCGAAGAGAAACCGGTTCCAGCCCAGGAACGCCAGGGCCGCCCCGACGCCGAGCGCACCGCCGCCGAGACCGAGCAGGGAGCCTTCGCCGACGACGAGAAAGCCGACGGCGCGCCCGGGATAGCCGAGCGTCTGAAGGACGGCATTCTCGCGGACCCGTCCGCGGACGATGAGCAGGACCGCGTTGGCGACGAGCCCGAAGACCGCCAGCGCCGCGCCCAGGCCGATCCAGCGGGTGAAGTCGATCATCGCGACCAGTTCCCGCGCCCCCTCGGCGAAGAAGGCCTTCTCGGGATGGGTCTGGGTGGGCTCCGGCTCGCTGCGGAATCGATCGTCGATCGCACGCGCGACGGCATCGAGGCGGCCGGAGTCGATGACGCGGACGTTGAACTGCGTGACCTCGCCCAGCCCGCGCCGCGTCGCCTTCTGCAGAAACGGAAGGTGGACGTACGCAACCTGGTTGTCCTGCGGATTCGGGGAGCGGATCAGCCCCACGACGCGGACGCGGACCCCGGCGGCGTCGAAGGCATCCCCGGCCTTCAGGCCCCGGCGGGCGGCGAAGTGCTCGCCGACCAGCGCCCCGTCGTCGGTTGACTCCCACGCCTCGTAGGACCCGGAGACCAGGGCGATGTCCGGCGCGAATCGGGGCAGGAGATCCGGCGGAACGCCCCGGAAGGTCACGATATCAAGGCTCGCGCCGCAGTTGTTCACCGCGATCAGGATGGGGATCACCTCCCGGACGCCGTCGATGCGGCGGAGTTCGTCGAGGTAGTAGATCGGCAGCCGGCTCGTCGCCGGGCAGAAGCGATTCTGGCGGTAGACGACCAGGGTCAGGTCGTTGGCGCCCAACCGCGTCGCTCGCGCCAGCGCCTGCTGGAGGGACTCGACGACGGCGAAGAGGAACATCCCCGCGCCGACACCGGCCAGCGTCAGGAAGGTGCGGACGCGGTGGCGCGACAGTTGTTTGCCCGCGAGGCCAAGAAGGCGGAGGGCCACGGACGGTGTCATCGTGCGCCCTCCAGCAGGCGTCCCTTTTCGAGGTGGAGAACGCGGTCCGCGACCGCGGCGGCGCGCGGATCGTGGGTCACCATGACGATGGTCCGCCGGTGGTCCCGGCTCAGCGCCCGGAGCAGCCCGAGCACCGAGTCGGCCGCGTCGCGATCGAGATCGCCGGTGGGCTCGTCCGCGACGAGCAGCGGCGGATTCGCCACGATGGCGCGCGCGATGGCGACCCGCTGCTCTTCGCCGCCGGACAGCTCGCGGGGGAAGTGATGCATGCGGTGCGCGAGGCCGACCAGGGCGAGAGCGGCCTCCACGCGCTCGCGCCGCTCCCTCCGGGGCATCGGATCGAGCAGCAGCGGAAGCTCCACGTTCTCGAACGCGGTCAGCACGGGCACGAGGTGGTACAGCTGGAAGATGTAGCCGACATGCCTGGCCCTCCAGGCGGCCAGGTGGCCGCGGGAGAGATCCTGGATCGGCTGCCCGTCGAACTCGATGACGCCCGACGTGGGCCGGTCGATTCCGGCCATCAGGTTGAGCAACGTGCTCTTGCCCGAGCCGGACGGCCCCATGAGGGCGAGGAACTCGCCCCGCGGAACGTCGAGGTGGAGCGATTCGATCGGCGTCACAAGGGTTTCACCCTTCCGGTACGACTTCCGAACGTCCCGGCACCGGATCAACGGCGTGTCGGTTGGGTTCATGGTTCGCCGTCCCCCCTCCGCTCCCGCACGCGACCGCCGGGCCGCAGGTCCGGCCGCGGATCGATCAGCGTCCGCTCGCCCTCCCGGAGCCCCTCCAGGACCGGGCGGTGCCCGTCGCGCCGTTCGCCGCCGACGCGCACATCCCTCGGCGACGCGGTATGGCGGACCGGATCGACGACCCATGCGACGGCGCGTTCGCCTTCGAGCCCGAGAAGCGCCGACTCGCGCACCCATGGCCGGTGCGTGGGCGCCGCGCCGCCGGGCCGGGAGTCAGTCCCGCCCGGGCCGAGGAACTCCGCCCTGCAGAGCATCTCCGGACGGAGACGCGGATCGGGCGCGTCGAGCGCCGCCTTGACCTGAAGCGTGTTCCGCTGGAAGTCCGCCTCCCCGGTGATGCGCGTGACGCGCGCCGTGAACGCGCGGTCGGGAAGGAGGGCGACCGTGATGCGGACCATCTGCCCGGTGACGACCCGTCCGGCCTCGGCCAGCGGGACATCGACCCTGGCCTGCAGGCGGGCGGGGTCGAAGAGCTGGACGATCGTGGCGCTTTCCGGGTCGTCCATCTCGGCCATCCGCTTCACGCCGGGGCTGGCGAACCGTCGAAGGACGACGCCGTCCGACGGCGCGTGGATCCGGGTCCGGGACAGCGTGAGGTTCGCCTCGTCCCGCATCGCGCGCGCCGCTTCGACCGCCGCGGCGCGCGCCGCGGACGCCGCACGAAGGGCCTCTAGCTGACCGCGGGCTTCCGCCGCGGCGGCCTCCGCGGCCTCCGCTGCGGCCGCCGCGGTGTCTCGTTCCCGGCGCGCCAGGTTGCGTTCGTCGGTCGAGGCATCCCCCGGCGCCAGGCCGTCCATGCGGCGCCACCGGTCGTCCGCCTCCGTGCGGCGCGCGATGGCGGCCGTTCGTTCGGCCTCCGCGCGACGGACGGCCGCCCCGGCGGCCGGCAGGGATGCGAGGTGGGCCGCGTAGTCGGCTTCGGCCTGCTGCAGCCCGGCGATCGCCCGTGCGGCCCCGAGCCGGGCATCGGAATCGTCGAGGGTGGCGAGAAGCTGGCCGGCGCGGACCGTTGCGCCCTCCAGGGCGAAGACCTCGTCGACGTATCCCGCCGTCTTGGCCGCGACGCGCACCGGATGCGGGTCGGGCTCGATCCATCCCGATGCCTGGAACAGCAACGTGGCGGCGACGTCCGGGGCGGCCGATGGGGCGGGGGAGCCGCCCGCTTCCGCGGGCAGCAGGAGCACCGGCGCGGTGTCCACCTCCGTTGCGGGACGGAGGGAGTCGCCGAACAACAGCGCCGCAAGGGCGATGAACGCGAGCACCATCGATGGGATGATCCAGGCGCCCGCCGGCAGACGGCGGGACCGGGCGGAGCGGTTATCGGGCCGGCGGAGCGACTCGAGGGACTCGGAGGTCATGGCGCTCGCCTCCCGTCCGGCGGGCGCGCGGTCCGCGCGCCGGGTGGATTCGCCGGACGCGACGTCCGCCCGACCCTGGCAACGATCAGAATTGGATTCATGGCTTTCGAGAGAGTGGACTTCGACAGAAGACTGCAACCTTCACGATGCCGCCGGAGCGGACACCGCGACCGTGTCGAAGGAAAGCCGGTCAGATCAGAAGAACGCGGAGGCGGAGATACAGAGGAGGCCCGGCGTCGGAGATCCCGCATGCGGGATCGAAAGGAAACTCATGGGCGATGCCGGAAGGGGCCGGAATGCAGGGGGGGGCCGCCGGGAGCATCGCGCCGTCGACCCCGACGGTCTGGGGCGCCAGCAGAAGGCCCGGTGCAACCGCGGAGAGATCGAGGTCGAAGCAGCAGTCCCCCGACCGGCGGGTGGGCTCGCGATCGGCCTCCCCGGAGGACGACGGGCAGGGACAGCGGCACGGAAGGGTCCCGCAACACGCCGTGGCAGACGTACAACACGCATCGTGCGCACCGGAGGCGCGGGCGCAGTGATGCAGGCGCGGCGGCAGGAACGCGAGCCACATCGCCATCGCGACCAGGGGCAACCTTGCGCGGATCAGCTCCGGCACTTTGGACCACGGATCACGCATTGCTACCGGGAATCAACCTCATGGGGTGGCCGTTGTCAACCCCATGTGTCGGGTCGCCGGCTCGTCCATTTCGGTGCAGGGCGAGGTCTTCACCCCATCGAACACACCCGCGGCGGGATATGGACCATCGGCAGGTCGAGGTCGGCGCAGAACAACGCGACGTTCTGCGTGCCGAGCATGCCTGCGGTGCCTGTCATCACGATTCGCATCGGCCCACACTTGTCGGGCGGCCCGCTCAAGAACGAGCTGGAGCGTGAATCGCCATGCTTTCGTCTTGAGTTCCGCACGGTCCCGGCGCACGCTCCGCCCGAACTTTGACAGTTTCGGAGGGTATCGTTATGAAACTGTCGGTCGTCCGATTGGTCGCGCTTGCCTTGACAGGAGTTGGTTTCGAAACCGAGGCGGCTCCGCCGCGGAACCCCGTCATCCCACAACTCGAGGTCACGCGCGGCATCTGCGTCGTGCTCGGCGACGCGCGCTGCGATCTCGCCTTGAAGCTGGCGCGCAAGACGGAGTTGCTGGTCTACATGCAACTGCCGGACGCTGCCGGAGCGGAGGGCGCGCGGCGGGCGGTGGACGAGGCGGGATTCTACGGGTCGCGCGTCTTCGTCGAGCGCGGCCCCCTGACGAAACTGCTTCTCGCCGACAACGTCGCCGACGCGCTCGTGGCGACGGGCGACGCGGGCGATATGCCGGAAGCCGAGGCGCTGCGAGTACTGCGACCGCAAGGCAAGGCGCTGCTCGGCACGAAGGAAGTGGTCAAACCGTTCCCGGCCGGCGTGGATGACTGGAGTCATCCGTATCACCGCGCGGACAACAACCCGGCTTCGGACGACAAGATCATCCGCGGGCCTTACCTGACGCAGTTCCTCGCCGACCCGCGGTACGCGCCGCTGCCGCAGGTGGCGGTGTCGTCGGCGGGGCGCGTGTTCAAGGCGTTCGGCCACATTGCGTTCAAAGAGCGCGAGGAGCCGTGGCTCGACACGCTCGCCGCGTTCGACGGCTACAACGGCACGCTGTTGTGGCGGCGGCCGATTCCGCAGGCGCTGATGGTCCATCGCAGCACGATCGTCGCCACGCCCACGACGCTGTACTTCGGCGACGACAAGTCCTGCAAGCTCTACGACGCGGTAACGGGCGAGCTGCGCGACGAGATCGCGGTCGTCGAGGAGCGGACGGGCGGCACGTTCTGGAAATGGATGGCGCTGGAGGACGGCGTGCTTTACGCGCTCGTCGGCGAGCCGGAGTTGCGCGACCCGGTCATCCGCGCCAGACGCGAGACGCACGGCTGGCCGTGGAACCCTCTCTCGCCGGGATTCAACAGTCCAGAAAACGCCTGGGGCTACGGACGCACGTTGTTCGCGATCGATCTGACGACCAAGAAGGTGTTGTGGCAACACCAGGAGGCCGAGCCGATGGACAGCCGCGCGCTCTGCATGAAGAACGGGCGGCTCTTCGCGTTCAGTTTTGGTTCATCGCTGACCTGCCTCGACGCGAAGACCGGCCGGCCGGTCTGGCGCAAAACGAAGGAGAACGCGACCGACCTGTTCGATGCGATCGGATCACCGCTGAAGCGACAAGACTGGCGCACCAACTGGCGCACGACGGCCTACATGCGGTGCAGCGACAAGGCGGTCTACTTCGCCGGCCCGCAGATCGGCAAGCTGCTCGCCATCTCCGCCGAGGACGGCCGTTACCTGTGGCACCATCCCTACGACAACTACCAGGTCATCCTGCAAGGCAACGCGCTTTACGGCATTCCCGGCTCCATTGACCAGGATCCGACCCGGAAGTTCGACGCGCTTACCGGCCAGGTGCTCGCCGAGATCCAGGTTGGCCGCCGCGCCTGCACACGGCCCACCGCATCGGGCGACGCGATCTTCTTCCGCGCCGGCGAAGGCTCCGCGCGGCTCGATCTCGCGAAGAACCAGCCGCAGATGGTTTCGCCGATGCGAGCGCAATGCCACGACGGCGTGACCATCGCCAATGGCCTGCTCTATTGGTGGCCCTCGACGTGCGACTGCAACCTGTCGCTGCTCGGCATCACCTGTCTTGGCCCCGCGGGCGACCACGAGTTCGGCAAGCAGGCCGTGGAATCCGAGCGGCTCGAACGGCACGGCGAATCTCAGCCGAGCCGCCTTTCCGAGGACTGGCCGACGTTCCGCGCCAACAACACGGGCACCGTCACGACCTCGGCGACCATGGCGGACCAATCCCGCGTTGCGTGGAAGAGCCAGCCGGAGACCGCAAGAACACCGACCGCGCCGACGATGGCCGGCGGCATGGTGTTTGTCGCCGGCGATGACGGCGTCGTGCGCGCGCTCGACGCGGCCGACGGCAAGCCGCTCTGGACCGCTTACACCGGCGGCGCGATCCGGTTCCCGCCGACGATCTGGGCAGGGCGCGCGTTCGTCGCTTCGGGCGACGGCTGGGTCTATTCGTTCGAGGCGAAGACGGGCCGGCTGCTGTGGCGATTCCGCGCCGCGCCGGCCGAGCGCAGGATTCCGATCTACGGCCAGTTGCTCTCCACGTGGCCGGCGGCGAGCGGTGTCATCGTCGACGACGGCGTCGCCTACGTCGCGGCGGGCCTGACCGATTACGACGGCACGCACGTGTTTGCGCTCGATGCCGCCACGGGCCGGATCAAGTGGCAGAACAGCACATCAGGCATTCTCGACCCCGACATGCGCGCGGGCGTGGCCGTGCAGGGACACATGCTCCTCCACGACGGCAAGCTCTACCTCGCCGGTGGAAACGCAGCCTCTCCCGGCGTCTATGACCTCGCCACGGGCCAATGCCTCAACGACTCCGCCCCGCTCCGTGCGACGGAGCGAAACCACATGGTCGGCGCGCGTGCCCCGCGTGGCTGGGAGTTGTACTTGGTCGGCAACAACGTGAAAGTAAGCGGCAAGCCGTTCTATGCCCACCCGCAATACCCCGTCTACGATGTCACAGTGCAGAGCAAGACCCTGGTCACCTCGACCGCCGACCGTGACCTGCTCTGGATCAACAACTCCAAGCTGGCGTGTTTGCCAAGAATCACCGAGTCGCGAAACGAGCGGTTGATGCAGGCGTGGGGCAAACAGGTCGTCCCCGGAGCGAAACCGTCGTGGGAACACGCCTGCAAGGACAGCCGTGCCTTCGCGCTCTGTCAGAACGCCGCGCTCATCGCCACCGCGACCGAACTGACCGCGCTCGATCTTCAGGACGGCCGCACGCTCTGGACGCAGACTCTCGCTGCGCCACCCGTGTCGTGGGGTCTCGCGGTCAACCGCGACGGTTGCGTCATTGCCACACTCGAAGGCGGCAGCGTCGTGTGTTTCGGACGGTGAAACTGGCGGTTGAACGGAATCCCCCAACGAATTCAGGGCGGCAATGAGTTGTCCCTGGTTGCTGAATTCCGGTTACCATGCGGATCGCCAAGAGCCGTTTCCTGAAGTTGACCGGCAGTCCGAACCGGGCGTTCGCATGTCGAATGCATGTGTGGCCGTCGCCCGTTCCGCGGCGTGGACCTTATAGGGAAGCGCTTCTCGTGCGGTACGGGCATCCGGTTTCGCCCTGCGGGCTCCGCGGCCGTGGGGGCGGCCTTGCGTAGAGCCGAGCGCTCGCCGCACTGGACGCGAGCCTTCGGCTTCGCGGCCGAAGCCTTCCCCGCCGCCGGGTCTCCGCCGCCTGCTCGCTTCTCTCCCTCCCCCGGCCCGTTTCGCCTTCTCGGGTCTTCTCCGGGGAGACTGACGCTACCGACCGAAACAAGACCCCAACCCCAGTCGGCCGTCACAACTGAGTTGACGCGGCCTCAGAGCAATCTCATCCCACTGCAGTACGCCCCGGACATCCCGCGCCAACGGCACGCGCACCTTCCGAGTGCCGTTGAGCGCGGTCGGGGCCCATTTCCTGGGACTCGCGATCAGCGAACCATGGCGAGCGGGAAGCCCGAGCCTCTCGCGGCCCCGTTCGATACTCGGGTCTTGAGGTCGCAGGGAACGCAGCGTAGCTTCGCGGCATGAATCGTTTCGGCGTTCGGATGGCGTGCCTGGCCGGCGTGCTGCTGGGTCTGGCCCCGGCCCGGGCGCCCGCGGCCAGCTTCGAAGTGGGAGCGGAGAAGGACTTCAACACCCGCGCCGCTGCGGTCCAACCCGGCGACGAAATCGTGTTCCAGGACGGGGTGTATGCCGACTGGAAACTGTCCATCCCGGCCAGGGGCACGGCCGGCCGGCCCATCGTCATCCGGCCGCGCACCCCGGGCGGGGTGCTCTTCCGGCGGGCCACGGAGATCACGCTGAGCGGCGACCACCTCGAACTGCGCGGATTGCACTTCGAACATTGCGGGGCGATGGCCGTGAACATCCAGGGCCAGCGGAATCGCGTGACCGACTGCCGCTTTCTCTGGTGCGGCAATCCGCGCTCGACCTTCAGCCACATCCTCGAAATCGGCGACAGCGCCCACGACAACCGCGTGGACCATTGCCATTTCGAAGGGAGCAAGTCGATGAGCGTGGGCCTGCGCATCAACCCGGACAAGGCCGGCCAGCGGAACCGCGTGGATCACAATGTGTTTCGCGACATCTTCCCGCTGTCCAGCAACGGCCAGGAATCGGTGCAACTGGGGCAGGGCAAGGCCGACGGCGATGCTTACACGGTGGTGGAATACAACCTCTTCGATAACGCCAGCGGCGATCAGGAATTCATCTCGAACAAGTCCTCCTACAACGTCCTGCGATATAACGTCGCCGTGAACACCCACGCGTCACTGACTTTGCGCGGCGGCGACCACTGCCGGGTCGAGGGCAATGTCCTGATCAAGAGCGGCCGGAACGGCATTCGCATCCACGGCGCCGACCATGTGGTGGTGAACAACCTGATCGTGGACTGCGCCCGGCCGGGAATCGTGATGACGCCGGGCGAACCGCGCTACGAGCAGGTGCTGCGGTGCCTGGTCGCCCACAACACCATCGTCAACTGCAAGCATGGCGCCTTGGCGGTGCAGGGCTCAGCCGGGAGCGACTTGCTGCCCACGGCCAACCGCATCCTGAACAATCTCCTGACCGGGCGCGAGGGCCTGCTCCTGGACCTGACCGGTGCGACGAATAACGAGGTGGCCGGAAATCTCTTCTGGCCCACCCAGAAGGCCACGGCGGGTTTCATGGGGTCTGGCGCCATCCGGGGAGATCCCCTGTTGGCGGGCGAGAACGCGGCCCTGCATCCTCAAGCCGGGAGCGCGGCCATCGACCGCGCGCTGTCGCTGGCCGACGTCAAGCTGGACCGGCGTGGCGCGCCCCGGCCGGCCGGCCCGGCTGCGGACATCGGCGCTGACGAAGCGGGTTCGGAGAAGTGTGAGGAGGTCGCCCTGCCGGCACCGCCGCCGGCCCGGGCGCCGTTCGACTTCGAAGCGGCCAAGGGCGGGCTTCTCTTCGCCATGGATGCCGAGGCACCCATGCGGGGTATGGTCGAAGGAAAGGCGGGGCGCACCCAAGCCACCCACGGGATGCTGGGGCTGCGCGACGCGGAAGCATGGCTGGCACAGGAACTGCCGTCGGATTTCGCAGCCGAGTGGGAGTACTCCCCCGCGGCGCTCACCGCCCGCGGGGCCGTGCGCTTCGCCGCCCCCGGCCGCCAGGGAGGATACACGCTGGGCTTCGGCGGCGCTGATGGCACCGCCCCCGATGGCGTGATCATGCTGGCCAAGGGCGGCGCCGTGGTGGCGGACGGCCATGACACCTTGCTCAGCCACGACAAGCATCCCAGCTTGCCGAACCCGAAGCTCTGGTACACCTGCCGGCTGCTCAAACGGGGCGGTTGCCTGCGCCTGGATTTCGGCCGCTCGCCCATTGTGATCTGGGACGACACCGGCCGCGTGGGCGGCCCGGCCTTGGGCGGCGGCGCGCTGGGTTTCACGCAAGCCGGCGACGGATCGTGGCGGAAGCTGCGGGTGTGGCGGTGCAAAGCGGCGACAGACAAGCCCGGAAGATGGGGACCTCCCCGGAGCGCGCGCCGACGGGGCTCATCATGGGGATCCAGCCGGTGCGCTCCTCCGCCGGCCGCAGCAGGGGGGGGCAGTCGGGCGCGTGGTGGATGCTGAACGGGTCGGGGTCGGCGGGATTCACGAGGAAGCCGCCGACTTCGTAGAGGTTCACGGCGGGCCGGTCCACCGGGCGGCCCTGCAGCGTCGCCATCAGCCTCTTGCGCCGCGTCACGGCGCCGCCTTCACGCGGTAACGCCCGGTGATCCGGAACTCGAAGAGGCGGTCCTCCTCCTGCGCGCCGCGGCCGATGTTGTGGATGACGAGGGGACGGCCGGCGGCGTTCGTGCGGTCGCTGACGATCATGATGTGGGGGAGGTTCGGCGGCACGATGCAGGTGACGAGGTCGCCCGGCAGGTAGTCCGCGGGGCGGTCGGAGACCGGTTGTTCCCATCCCCGCCGCGCGAAGAACGTCTGCAGGTTGGGCACGCGCCGGTGGTCGATGTTGCGATCGGGTTTCCTGAGCCCCCAGTTCCGGGGGTACTGCGCGAAATCCCGCGTCATGTCCTCGTGCACGAGCTTCTGCAGATCGATGCCGCGGCCGGCGCGGAGCGCCCGGACGACGACATCGGAGCACACGCCGGAATCGGCCGGCACGTCCCCCCCGGGATAGGCGAGCGCACGGTAGGCCGGGTCGTAGCGGACCGTCACGCCGATCTGCGCGCGCGCGCAGAGGACGACGTTCGACGCGCCATCCGCTCCGGCGGAGCGGCAGGGGCGCGGGGAAACGAGCCCGGCGGAGGTCGCGACGGCCAGGATCGCCGTCGACGCGATGCGTAGCCGCGGCCGGGTCACGGGACCAGGGGCACGACGGAGCGCACCTTGAAGAAGCGCGTAGTCGACACGGGGTAGACGATGTCGCGCGTCATGGTGGCCGACGCGTCCGGCGCCAGTGCTGTCGCGGTCAACTGAGTCCAACCCGTGCCATTCGCCAGGGATTCCGCGCTCAGCAGGTGGTAGAGACGGGATGGACTGGCCGTCCACGTCAGGCGATTGGTCTGGACGCCGCAGGAGAGGGCGACGAGCGCGAGGGACGAGCCGTCCGCGAGCGGGTCGGTGTCGGCTCCGTACTCCTCGACGTCGTCGGGCCCGTCCCGGTCGAAATCGGCGCCGCCGCCCCCGAGCGTGGTCGTATTGCCGGCCCGGCGCCGCTCCCAGGCGTCGGGGATGCCGTCGGAGTCGGAGTCCGCGCCGGGGTCGAGGCGCTCCGTGCGCGCGCAGACCTGCCCGTTGGAGAGGCTGATCCAGCCGATGTTCGCGCCCCACGCGCTGCCCGACAGGTTGCCGGTGAGCAGGTCGATGCGCGGCTGTCCGTGCGTCTGTTCGAAGACGATCCAGCCCACGTTCGCACCCCACGCGCGACCGGAGAGGCGGCCGGCGCCGTCGTGGTTCACCCCCCAGTCGCCGGGCGCGGCGTTGCTGTACTGCCAGCCGTTGACCGGCCCGTTGCCGAGCACGATCCACCCGCAGTTGGCGCTCCACAGGCAGCCGGTGCAATACGACTGGCCCAATACGGCGCCGCGCGTGCCATCGCCGCGCAGGTCGATCCAGCCGACGTTGCCGCCGTACGCGTGGCGGCGGGTCGCGTCGATCGTGGACTCCGCCCGCGCCGCCGGCGCCAGCAGCGCCGTGGCGAGGATCCACAGAAAGAGACGGTTCATCGCGCGGCCGCTCCCTAGTAGGTGATGTTGTCCCACGCGTTCGTCGCGTTCACACCGGCCCCGCCGGTGTTGCCGGTAACGGCCCCGCTGACGGCCGCCTGGACCACGGTGCCCACGCGGTTGAGTGCGACGATGTCCCAGTTGACCGCGTTGCCGCTGGCGCTGTTGCGGACAATCAGGTTGCCCTGGCCGTCGACGTCGTACCCGCGGTCGTTGGCGGTGGCGTTGTTGCCCTCGATCCGGTTGCCGTTGCCGGTGACGTGGAAGCCCGCGCCGTCCCCGTCGCGGCCGTTCTGGTCGCTCTGGTTCCCGGTGACGAGGCAGCCCGACAGCACCACGATGCCGTTGCTCATGTTCTTCTGGGCCATGCACTGGCTGACGACCGACCCCGGGCCCGCCTCGATGCCGTCGGCGTTGTTGTGGTAGGCGGCGCAGCCGCGCAGCGTCGCGCCGTAGGAGCGGATGCCCGGACCGCGGTTGGCGTTGGCGGCACACCCGCTGACCGTGTTGCCCTCGCCCGCCAGGATGCCGCCCGCGCCGTTCAGCTGCGCCGAGCACTCGGTGATCGACGACCCCATCCCGGCGATGATGCCGAGGTCGCCGTTGTGGCTGGCGATGCAGCGGCTGACGACGCTGCCGGACGAGGCCGTGATCCCGATGGTGTTCGAGACGGCGTGGATGTGCTCGACGTCCGCCTTGCCGCCGCCGAGGTACAGGCCGCATTGCGAATCGCCGCGCCAGTTGGCGACCGTGCCGTTCAGGACGCGGATGTTCGTATAGAGGTCGTCGAAGTACACGCCGTGGCCGCTCGACGCGCCGGGCCCGGTCAGCGTGTGGCCGCCGAGGTCGAGGGTCACGTTGTCGGCGTACACGTCGATGCCGTTGGTGGCGGTTCGAGAGCAGCGCAGCGCGCCGGTCACGCGGGCCGAGCAGGGCCAGTCGATGCGCGCGGGCAACTCCCCGATCAACAGGTTCAGACGGTGCCCCTGGGTGATGCTGTAGTTCTGGCCGTTGCCGACCACGACGTTGTCCTCCACCATCGCGCCCGCCCCCAGCACTTCGAGGCCGATGCCCGCGTTGCCTGCGATCCTGCAGTTCCGCACGATGCAATTCGTGCCCTCGCGCACGCGGATGCCGGCGGCGCCGTTCGCGCGCGCCTCGCAATCGCGGACCGTGCAGCCGGGTCCGACGTAGATGCCGAACGACGCGTTGCTGCAGGCGAGGATGCCCTCGAAGAGCCCGCCGATCACGTTGCGCGCGTCGAGGCCCGTGCTGCCGCCCTGGACGGTGCCGTTGCGGACGACGATGTTGCGCTGTTCGTTCGGGACGTCGATCGCCTCGGCGGCGGCGGGCAGGATCGTGAACCCCATGAGGTCAAGGGTCACGTTGTCCGCGGTGATCGTGAGCGTGGCGGTCAGGTTGGTCGTCAGGTAGTACGATCCCGGTTCCGTGATGGTCGTGCCCGGCAGAACCGGCCGGCGCGGCTCGACCTGGTCCAGCGATTTCATGGTCGGGCCGGGGGCGCCCGGCGGTGTGAGCGAGCCCTGTCCGTGGACCTGGGGAAGCCAGCCCAGCAGAAGGGCGGCGAGGGACACCTTGCGTGCGAGCGAACGGTTCATCGCGGTTCTCCCTTGTTTCGCGACCGGGACGAGCAGACGTGGCGACCGCCCTCCGGGGCCAACGCTAGACGCGCGCCGGGACCGTTGTCAACCTGATAGGAGTTCGCTTTTCGGGCGGTACGGGCACTCTGCTTCGCCCCGCGGGCTTCGCAGGGCAGGCGCGCCCGTCGGGACCGGCCGGAAGCAGCGTTCTCATGGCGGGGAAGCTGCCGGAGCAATCAAGGGAAGGCAAGAACGCGACTCGAAGGAGAGACAAGCCGGCCCCGCGCGGGGGTTCAGCCGTTCGCGCAGGCCATCCTCCTGCGCCAAGGCTTCGGAGGGCACGCGGACCTGTTCGGCGTCGTAGTCCGGGGCACTGTCCCTATGTCCCCGTTGCTGGTGGGTCAGGCCTTCCTGCCTGACCGGTATGCCGCTGTGCTGTGGATCGACCGGGTCAGCCAGCAATGGCTGACCTGCTGGGGCTACCAGACCTGCCGTGGCGCCCGGCTTTCCAACCCTTGGACAATTGCGGCGCAACCACTTCCAAGGGTTGGAAACGTCGGGCACTGCTTCTGTGTCCCCGCTGCTCCGTGCCCCCGCTGCTCCCGCTCCTCCCGGCCTGTTTCGCCGTCTCCGGTCTTCCGTCCTTTCCATCGCCCCAACGCGGGCTGATCGGCACGGGGTAGCGCTCGTCGAGTTTCGTGGTCTACGGTCTTTCCGCCCGCTTCCGGCGCTTCCGGATGCGCCGGTTGATCCAGTAGGCCCCGAAGGACGAGAACCCCATTCCAAGCATGAGGCGGCGGACCCAGCCGATGGATGGGGGGATTCTCATCAGCCAGGAAATGATCTCCGGGGCCCATCGCGACCCCGGCGCGCGCGGGAGGGGAAACGGGTAGGCCGGAACGGACAGGCCGATCAAGCGGCGGGCGCGGATGCGCAAGGACGCGCCTTCCTTCTTCTCGGACATCATCTCGTGCTGGCCCCGCTCGACTTCGGCCGGGGGGATGGCCTGCAGGGTCACCGCCCCGGCCGCGGCCGCGTGGTTCAGCGCCGCTTCGCCGGCGGGCGTGCGGACCAGGACGGAAGACCAGCCGTCGGGGTCCTCGTACTTCCATTCGCCCCGCTCGTTGCGGATCCACGGATCGCCCACGGAAACGTCCGCGAACTCGGAGGCCGCGTCGAGGCACATCAGGCAGCGGCCCAGCGGTGCCGCCCGCGCAAGGACGTTGAAGACCTGGGCTGGCCCGTAGGGCGCGCGCCAGCGGGTTCCGTCCGAGAAGGTCATCTCCAGCGTGTTGTGCGGCCAGCCTCGCTCGCCGCTCTGACGGTAGCGGGTGTGCTGGAGCCGGGCTCCGGGCGGCGCCACCAGGCGCGCGGACTCCCGCGTGCCCAGCGCCGGCAGGCTGTAATGGCAGAGCAGGCCGATGACGAGCGGGATTCGTTCGCGCCAGCGCGGGTCCAGGCGCTGGAGGTGGCGGAGCGCGTGAATCTGGCAGGGGAGCCCGACGACGGCGAAAGGTCCCGGCTCATCGCGGATCTCGAACAGCGCCGCGAAGCTGGGTGTCGTCGTGTAGCGCGATTGCGCAGCTTCGCGGATCTGCGCCGGGGTGCGCGCGATGATACCCTTGCCGAGGCTGGGGTCCGCGGGGTCCTCCACGGCCACCAGCGCCCCGCGGATCATGCCCGATTTCAGCAGGTGGAGGAGCAGCCCGGTGACCAGCCCGCCGCTGGATCCCAGGCGGCGGACCTCCGGCTCGGCCGCGCACCCGATGTGCGCGGCCCGCACGGGGCCCATCAGCGAGCCGAATGAGTAGCCCGCGGGTCCGTACAGGGATTCGCCCAGCGCCGGGTAATCCACGGTGTGCCCCGAACAACAGCGTACGCAGATGTTGCAGTGAATGCAGTCGGCGACGACGCGGGGATACCCGTCCGGGTCCGTCGCAAACGTCCCGGCCGGACAAACGCCCACGCAGGACCCGCACCGGTGGCAGAGCCCGTCCCGGACGATCGAGAGGATTCCGTCCGCGTCCCGGTACCGGTCGTTCTTGAGATGAACAGTCGAGGCTCGCGTCATGGCAAGTCGCCGCAGGACACAGCGAGTAGCCATAACCCGTGAACCGATTCAAGGTCGCTGTCGTTACCCGGCAATCCAGCCCCGCCTTTGACGCGGCGCGGGCACTGTTTCTGTGTCCCCGCTGCTCCCGCTCACTTCGCCACCGCAGCCGGCACGCGGTTGGTGTGGGAGCCCGTCACCGCGCCCGACGCGGCCCATTCGACACCCCGGAGCAACAGGGTTTGAAAGCCGGGGTTGTTCATGCTTTCCGCATTGTGCCCCAGCAGCAGCGTGAACCCGCGCCCCTTGCCGAAGGACGTTGCGAAGGCAACCGGCTGGCCATCGGCAACAGCCAGGACCGTTGCCCCGGGATGAACCCCCGGCTTGATCCAGAGTTCGTCCTTCGTGGTGAACGGCTGCAGGCCGCGTGTGACCGGATGCTCGCCCGAAGCTGTGACCGTGAAGGTGTGCATCGGGCCGTGGCTCGTCTGGCCGCTCTTCCAGAAGGCCATTCCCAGCTGCTGGTACTCGGGCCAGTCGTAGAAGGACGAGCTGCCCGCGTGAACGGCCACGACCCCCTTGCCCTCGCGAGCGAACTTCAGAAAGGCGTCCCGCGTTTCCGCCGGCCAGTGGGTGGCGGAGTCCGGCTTTCCGAACGAGTTCCAGTTGCTCAGGATCGCGTCGAACTTCGCCAGAGACGCGTCGGTGCACTGGTCCGGGCGCTCGGTGACTTCGGCGGCGATGCCCGCCGCGCCGAGGATCTTCACGAGCGCCGGTGTCGTCGTCTTCCAGTCGTGGTTGTTCTGGCCGCTGAAGATCAGCACGCGCGGCGGCGGCGCAGCCTGCGCCGCCACCGCCGCCATCAGGACCAGACCGGCCGCGCGCAGCGCCTTCAAGTTCTCCAAGCCTTGTTGAGGAATTGGACGGACGCCTTGACGTTGTCCGGACCCGCGACTTCCAGCGTGGTCGGGCCGTCGAACCCGGCTTTCTTCAGTGCCTTGATCACGCCCTTCAGGTCCACAACGCCGGTCCCGAGCGGAATGACGGCCATGCCGCAACCGAACATCGTGCCGCGCTTGGATTCCATCTCCTTCGGCATGTCCTTCCAGTGAACATGCTTGATCCGCTTGCCGAACTTCTTCACGAACTCGACCGGATCGCCGCCGCCCAGCCAACTGTTGCCCGTGTCGAGGTTGACGCCCACGGTCTTCTCGTGGCCCAGCGCGTCGAGGATCCTCGTCATGCCGGCCACGCTGTCGGTGAGCACTCCATGCGGTTCGAGGAGCAGGTCCACGCCCAGCCGCTCAGCCCAGAGCACCGGCTCATTGAGCTTCTCGCGGATGCTGAAGAGCTGCTCGTCGGCCGTGAGCTTGTGTCCGAACTCCGTCTTCGGGTCACCCTCGGTGGTGATGACCTGCCTGACTCCCAGGAAATGCGCCAGCTTGATGGCTTTGATGATCTCCATCGTCCCGTAGCGGGCCGGGCTGGCGGGGTCGAGCAGATTGGCGTGCGCGCAGACGCTGGTCAGGGTGATGTCGAACTCCTTGACCATGTCGAGAATGGTCGTCGGGTGGGAGTCCAGGCTGAACGAAGCCGTGAACCCATACTCCACGCCGAGCATTCCGCCGTTGTGATTGTCCGTCAGGTCGGCGTAGTCAATCCCGAGTTCGCGAATGCACTTGAACTGCTGCCGCATGGTCGAAAAAGGCTGCATGAGGGCGAAACAACCGATCTGCATCTTGAACCTCCTTACTGAACAGAAATCGCTTCCGGGCCGGTACGGGCGCCCGGCCTCGCCCTGCGGGTTTCGCAGGGTAGGCACGCCCGTCGGGACCGGCCAGAAGCGACGTCGTCATGATGGAGAGGCTGCCCGAGGGCCTGCGCAAAAACAAGAACGAAGGCGACGCTGCGGCTCGCAACTGACGGCCGGCGGGGGCGCCGGCCCATGAGCGATGGATGCGCTTCCTCCGCGGCGTGCGCCGCGCCGCGCGTGCGGTGGCACGCCCGGCTCCGGGCGCCCTGGACGGGCGCCATCTGAGAACGTGCCGGCCTGCGGCCTTGCGTAGAGCCGAGTGCGCGCCGGACTGGACGCGAGCCCTCGGCTTCGCGGCCGAAGCCTTCCCCGCCGCCTGGTCTCCGCCGTCTGCTCGCTTCTCTCCCCCTCCCGGCCCGTTTCGCCCCCTTGTACAGGTAAGAAGCGGTGGCGTGCAGGCGTCGTGACCGGGTTGGATTCCGCGCAGGCAGGGTTTGCCGTCAAGCGATCCGCACGAGTATCGGCTCGGCGGTCGATTCGCACGAGATTCCAGGACAGACTTCGGATCACCGAAGTCCGGGAAGGCCGTGGCTCTTGGGTTCCATCTCACTCCTGGGCTCCGAGTCGTTTCTACTTATGCTGCTTATGCCATTCTGCCAATGCGTCGGCAAAGGCCTTGCCGATGCGGCCCAGGATCTTGGCGGAGCCAAGTTAGTTGTTCATGGGGGTGGGGGGTTCGTAACATGGAGTGGTCTTCGCTCACTTCGTCTGCCGCCCGATGGCATTGCGGAATAGTTCGAGTTCTTGCTTCTCGTAGGGTGAGTGGTCCCCGTGAAACAAGTCATGCTGCCATTTCGCGGGTGCCGGCTTGCCGGGTCGTGCTCCCCAGGGGAGGTGCGTCTGGGTGCGGCCGTTGACCAATCCCCAGTGCATGCAACCGACGTTCTCGGCGGTGAAGAGCGGCAGGCAGGCCTCCGGGGTGGAGCCCAGATGCCGGCAAAGCCATTCGGTGTTGATGACCGGGCGGCCGTGTTTCTGCAGCGCAGTGATGGCGGCTCGCAGTCTGTCGGCATTGCCGTAGTTGTGGAAGGTGAGGATGTCGGAGTGGCGCAGGACGAGTTCGTTCAATCGTTCGTTGCCATTCCAAGTGCCCAGTGTGAGCGGCTGGGCGGGGTTGACGGCGCGTGCCCACTCGAAGACCTTTTCCGCCAGCGGCAGGGAAGCATCGCCGAGGCCGCCGTTGGTCGGCTCGTTGTAGAGGTCCCAAACCCAGACGCGGCGGTCATCGCGGTAGGTGGTGAGGATGTCGCGGACGTATTTCTCGAGGCGCGGCCAGGTTTCCGGGTTGCGCACCATGTCGTGGCCGGGCGAGGGCGTCCAGCCGTTGGCATAGAATCCCGCGAGGACTTCGGGCTGCTTTCCGTAGTGCGGGTTCTTCAACGCCTCGTCGCTGCCGAACGCGCAGTCATCGAAAAGCGCGAACATCACCCGGAGACCGCGGCGGTCGCAGACCGCGAGAAACTCGTCGAGCCGCTTCTTGAAGGCGGCGGGATCATGCTCCCACACGACGAACGGCAATACGACGCGCAGGCAGTTGAAGCCGATGTCCTCGGCCAGCGCGAGCTCCCTGTCCACTTTCGCCGCATCGAAATTGTAGGGCATCCACATCTCGGTGTAGCTGATGGCGTGGGCGGGGACGTAGTTGAATCCGCAGGGCCAGGTCTGCTTTGCGTACCACTCGTTGGCCTTTTCGGCGGACCAGCGGTTCCGAGCGGTCGTGCCCGGTTCCTCATCGCCGCTTTCGGGAATCCAGACCGTCATCGGTCCCTTCTCCCGGTTCGCCCAGGCGAAGTAAGGGATAGCGGTCAGCTTGACGGGATTCCTCTTCTCATCGAGGCCTTCGGCGCGGATCACGGTGACGCCACCGAGCAGCTTGGCATCGTGTTCGGTGGTTGTTTCGGCGGATCGTGGAAGGCTGAGCTTGAAGAGGTCGATGTCCTTGTTATCGACTCCTTCGAGGCAGTAAACGACCGGCCCGCGCATCAGGGCCGCCTTGCCCTTGTTCGCCTCGACCTTCTCATGGGCGTGGACGCGGCGGACCGGCATCGGCAGATCGAGCGTCACTTTGTCGCCGGCTTCCCAGGAACGCTCGAGGTGGACGTATCCATCCTGCCCGGGCTTTGCCTCCACCGGTTTTCCGTTGATCTTCAGGGAAACAGGGGCCGCTTCCGTGGAGGCAAATCGATAGAGATCGCTGGGCACCGGTTTCCCGAGCGCCCAGCCGGGAATCCGCACGCAGAGGTCAAACTCGGACGGCTTGTCCAGCCCGATCGTCAACCGGATCCCGCCATCCCACGGGTAGCCCGTCTCCTGACAGATTTTCACCGCCCGGCCGTCGTCGATGGCGATGCTGGCCACGCCCGCTGCGTAGAGGTTGACGAAGATCCTCCCGCTCTTCCGGGCATAGACCAGGCCGCCGACCTGCGGGGTGAAGCGGGCGTGCGAGGTCGGGCAGCAGGCCAGGCCGATCCAGTCGGAACGCTCCGCTCCCTTCCGTGATTCCAGCGGGTTCTGATAGAAGAAGCCTTTGCCGGAAAGCGCGAGGCCGGCTATCGCCGAGTTGTAGAGCGTGAGCTCCATGACATCGGCGTACTTGGCGTCGCCCTCCATCAGGTTCATGCGATGCTGCCACAGCACATGGGCCATGCAGGCGCAGGACTCGCAGTAGGTGTTGTTCGGCAGCAGGTAGGGGTCGCCGAAGCCTTCATCGCCGTATTGGGCGGTGCCGAGGCCGCCGGTGAGGTACATCTTGCGCCGCACCACGTCGTCCCACAGGGTGCGGACGGCCTTGGCGTAGTCCGGCGCCTCGCTGAAGCGGGCGAGGTCCGTCATGGCGGCATACATGTAGCCGGCGCGCACGGCGTGGCCCACGGCCTCGGTCTGTTCCAGAACCGGCTTGTGGTCCTGCATCCGGCCGTTGCGCATGCTCCATTTCTTCCGGCGCCATTCCTGGACCGTCTCGCCGGGCAGGCGCGGCGGGTCGCCGCGGGGAATCACCTCGGTAAACGGCTTGCGCTCGGCGCCGTGGACGTGGCCGCGTTCTTCGAGGAAGAACCGGCAGAGGTCGAGGTAGCGCTTCTCGCCCGTGGCGCGGTAGAGCTTCACCAGCGCCAGCTCGACTTCCTGGTGGCCGTCGACGTCGTAGCGCTTGCCGTGACCGAACGTGCGATCGATGTGGTCGGCGAAGCGCGTCGCCGCCTCCAGGGCCTTGGTTTCGCCGGTGAGCTGGTGATGCGCCACGGCAAACTCGAAGAAGTGGCCGGCGTTGTACATCTCATGGTTAAGCCGCAGGTTGGCCCACTTGTTTGCCGGCTCCTTGGCGGTGAAGTAACTGACCAGATACCCATCCGCCTCCTGCGCGGCGACGATGCGGTCGAGAATGCCCTCGACGCGGCTCCGCAGGGCCGGGTCGTCGAAGTGGCCGAGCGTGTAGCACGCGCCTTCGAGCGCCTTGTGAACGTCGGAGTCAAAGGCGCTGTGACCCACGATTTCACCGTCCTTGGCGGCGTTGGGATTCTCGGATCCGGGGCCGTGGTTTCCGGCGTTTCCCTCCAGCGCCTGGCCGGCTTGGTTGGGGTCTGTCCCGCTCCTTTTCGCGGCTCCGACTCTCAAGGCCCCGGCGGCGACGTCGAAGTTGGCGATATGTTTGCGTTCCTCGAGTCTGTCGAGCACGTGCGGGATGGTGGCCTTGTGATGGATGTCGAGGCGCGATCCCCAGAAGCCTCCGCGCAGGTTCACATCCTGCCAGCCGACTTCTTCGAGGCCGCGCAGCGGCGGCATGAGCCCGTCGTGAACCGGCGACGCGCTTTCGGGGCGGGCGGGTTCCGCGGCGAGGGCGGACACCGCGGTCAACGCAAGCAGGATCACGTCGAGGATAAGCGACCGGGGGCGGACGGGGATGGCCAGGAGTTGTATTGCAGTTCTCATGTTTGTCCTCGGAACCAGCCCGAGAACTCGCACCGGTTCTTGGGGTTATGCTGGCTTTTGTCGTGGGTTCCATCCTGGATGGGAAGTGCTTCTCGAACAACGGACGGACGCTGGTCAATTCCCGCCCGCGGCCGGCAAGCGGACGTGACGCAGGAGAAACTCAACCGCCGCCCTTCCGGTCTCGCTCCACTGCTTCTGTTCGCCGGCATAGACGGCGGTGACGGGGATGCCGAGTTCCTTGCACCGCCGCTCGATGACCTGAACGTGGCGCGGGTGATGGAGGAGATGGCCGCGGCTGGTCGGTTCACCGTCAGGGTGCGAGGAAGAAAGGTAGATCGGCGGGTCGTCGGCGGTGAGGAGGCCGAGCATGTTGCAATCGGCGCGGATCTTCTTGCCCTGTTCGGTGTCGTAGTCGGCCTCGCTCTTGAAGTGGTAGAACTGCGGGCCTTCCGCCTCGCCCTTCACCCACTCCGGTTTGAACGGGAAGATGACGCGGTCCCACTCGCGCAGGTCGTAGGTCGCCTGGCCGTTGAGGCTGCCGGCGGCGCTGAGGCGGCTGGACTGGCGCAGCACCGGGTCAGCGGACTTCGGGTCGGCCAGGTCATCATGCGCCGCGAGCCACAACGACGTGCCCGCGCCTGCCGAACTGCCGAAGGAGGCGATGCGCCTGGGATCAATGTGAAACCGGGCCGCGTTGGCGCGCACGAACTGGATCGAGCGAGCGGCGTCGCGGAGAATGTCCTGGATGGGCGCGTGCTCGCGGAAGCGGTAGTTGATGCTCATGAATGCCGCGCCGCCGTTGAGCGCCTCGCGGAGTGCGGCGAGGCTTAGCTTCTGTGCTTTGTCGCCGCCCACGAATCCGCCTCCGTGGATGAACACAACCAGAGGCGCGGCCGCGTTGGTGTTCTTCGCGAACCAGAAATCGAGCGCGTTGCGCTCGTGCGGGCCGTATTTCACATCGCGCAGATCGGGCGCGGGCAAAGCGGCGTCCGTCTCGGGAGGGGCCTTGGCCTTGCCGCGAAGCTTGGCCGCGTATTGGCGCGCCTCCTCCACGGTAAGCTTGCCGTCCTTGTTCGCGTCGGCGTCGGGGTAGGCCTTCAGTAGTTGTTCAAGGCGGGCTTCGGGCGGTTTCCTCTCTGCGGCAAGCAGTGGGGCAGGCGAAGCGCAGGCCGCGAGACCGATGCTCAAGGCGAAGACGAGGCGATGGTTCATGGTTTGTCCTGGGTTCATTGTGGTATATCGGGGTTAAACGGTTAATCGGGTAAGCCTGATCACAGATCGCTTTTCGGCCGGCTCGGGTACCCCGCTTCGCCCTGCGGGTTTCGAGGGCAGGCGCGCCCGTCGGGGCCGGCCGCAAGCAGCGTGCTCATGGCGGTGAAGCTGACAGAGTGCCGAAGGGAAGGCAAGAACGGGACGCGAGGGCGCTCCGGCCCGGCGGTGCCGCACGATCCGAACTGCCCGATGGATTTGAGCGCGCTGGAGAAGCCCGCCAGGAAGACGGCGAAGTGAGCCGACATCGTAAGCGTAAGTTCAGACAAGACAGGAAGGGCACCCATCGCCTAGAGTCCGCGCCATGTCATCTGCGAGCACCACCACGGACCCGGCCGCGCCGCGCCACCCGCGCGGGCTGGCCACCTTGTTCTTCACCGAGATGTGGGAGCGGTGCAGCTATTATGGGATGCGCGCGCTGCTCGTGCTCTTCATGACCGCCACAGTGCAGCAGGGCGGGCTGGGATTCTCCGACAAGCTGGCGGGCGCGATCTACGGGCTCTACACGGCGGCGGTCTATCTGGCCGCGCTGCCGGGCGGCTGGGTCGCGGACCGGCTGCTCGGTGCGAAGAAGGCCGTGTGGCTCGGCGGCGCGGTGATCGCGCTCGGCCATTTCACGCTGGCGGTGCCGCGCATCGAAGCATTCTACCTTGGCCTCCTGTTCGTGGCGCTGGGGACCGGCCTGCTGAAACCGAACATCAGCGCGATCGTCGGCAAGCTCTATCCCGAGGGCGGTGCGCGCCGCGACGCGGGCTTCACCATCTTCTACATGGGCATCAACGTCGGCGCGTTCATCGGGCCGCTGGTGTGCGGTTGGCTTGGCGAGAAGGTCAACTGGCACGCCGGCTTCGCGGCGGCGGGCGTGGGCATGGTGGTGGGCCTGGCGCAGTTCAGCGCGATGCGTGGGCGGCTGGGCGACGCCGGGCGGCAGCCGGAATCCGGCGCGGGACGCGCCCGCGACCGCGGGCTGGCGTGGGTGGCGCTCGCCGGCGTGGTGGTGGTGACGGCGCTGTTCCTGTGCGGCGTGGTGCGGATCAACCCGGTGGCGCTCGCGCAGTCGGCCAAGTGGATCATCCTCGCGCTGGCGCTGGTTTTCTTCCTGCGGCTGTTCCTCTCGCGCGCGCTCACCGGCGAGGAGAAGCGGCGCGTCGGCGTGATTGCGATCCTGTTCGTCTCGTCGGCGCTGTTCTTCTCCGGCTTCGAGCAGGCGGGCTCGTCGCTGAACCTGTTTGCCGAGCGCTACACGCTGCGCACGCTCGGCGGCTGGGAGGCGCCGGCGAGCTGGTTCCAGATGCTTAATCCGCTCTTCGTTGTCACGCTCGCGCCGGCGGTGGCAAGCATCTGGGTGACGCTCGCGCGCCGCGGCCGCGATGTTGCGCTGGGCGTGAAGTTCGCGCTCGGCCTGCTGCTGCTGGCGGCCGGCTTCCTCGTCATCATGGTCGCGGCGCGGCGGGCCGAACATGGACAGGTCGTCCCGGTGTGGCTGCTGATGACCTATCTGCTGCACACCGTCGCCGAGCTGTGCTTGAGCCCGGTGGGCTTGAGCTCGGTGACGAAGCTCGCGCCGGCACGCTACGTGGGCCAGATGATGGGCGTGTGGTTCTTGGCGTCGTCGCTCGGCAATCTCATGGCGGGGCTGATCGCCGGCGAGTGCGGCAGCGGGCCGGCGGACATGGCGCACCGTTTCTTCCAGGTGGCGCTGCCCGCGATTGGCCTGGGCCTGGTGTTGCTCACGCTCGCCGGGCTGATGCGTAAATGGATGGCGGGAATCAAATAGAGTGCGGCAGGCAAACAATGAACTTCAAGCTGGTCATCATAGTGGTGGGATTGCTGGCGGGGCAGGCCTCTGCCACCGACATGGATCGGAAACTCGCTGACTCTTATCAGGGCCATCTCGCAGCGGTGTTCCGTCTGCAGCCGCTGACGGCGACGCGGCTCCTGATAAGTGGTCGCTTCTCTGATGGTGTGGGCACCCGCCCGGCTCTGCCAGCCTGAATGCGGGATTTCATGGTGGAGACACTGCCCGAGCGGGCGTGGGAGGTCAAGATCGAGGGTGAAACGCCTCCGGGCCGGTCGGGGCATGCCCCGACCGGCCCGGAGCGTGCCTTGGCGGGATCGAAGCGCGAGGGAGAGACAGACCGGCCCCGCCGCGGGGGTTCAGCCGTTCGCGTAGGCCATCCTCCTACGCCGAGGCTTCGGAGGACAAGCAGACCTGCTCGGCGTCGTAGTCCCGTCTCCGCCCTTCGGGCTACGACGTGGCACGCGGGGAAGGGGTCATCAAGGCCACGGGTCTTTGCGTTCCCGTTCTACGATTGGAAGAGGCAGTTTCTGACACCCTGCTTCCGCATGGGTGCCGCACCGTCACGATCCATCACTTCGCATCCTTCTGGAGCGCCTTGATGGCGGGGGCGCGGGCGAAGTCGTTGACGGGAACCAACGGGATGATCCGGTGGCGGCCGTAGAACTGGTCGACGGTCTCGAAGCCCGTGGGCGGGGCGCCCTTCGTGTCGTGCAGCCGCGCGGCAAGTTCGGCACCGGGACAAAGCCAACGGTAGATCTCCCATTGGTCCACACCGCTCCAGACGCGATAGCGAGGCGGGGCGTCCGCCGGTTCGGCGTGCAACGTGGTTTCGCTGTAGCCGCCGCTGAACGGGACGATGGCGTCGCATTGGTGCTCGCAGTAGGTCCGGACGTCCGGACCCAGCCGGCCGCGCAGCCAGCGCATGAGTTTCACGTCCTCCAACGAATTGCCGAAGCTGTCGAGGTAGAACAGCGAGCAACCGCGACGGATCATCGTGTCGAAGCGATGCCAGAGCATCTCGCGGTGACCGGAATCGTCGGGGTTGATGGAGATGATCCGGTCCTGCTTCCAGTCACGCTTCACGGCCATGTCGCGCGGCCGCGCGGTCACCCCGAGCCGCACGCCGGCCTCCTTGAAGCGCGGCACGATGATGCCCGTCCACTGGGCCTCGACCTCGGGCGGAAGGATGTCGAAGTCGGGCCGGTACATCCCGCCGCGCGGATCGTCACCACCCTGGCCCCAGACGATGATGCCCTGCCCATCGTTGCCCTTGAGCACGGGAAGCACGGCATCGCAGAACTTCGCCGCACCCTCGGGAGTGTCGATGCGGCGGTGGCCGCCGTGGAAGCCGTAGGGATTCGACGGCGATACGGCAGCCTGGCTGTGGTTGAGGTAATCCGTTGCGATCCAGCGCGGGTCGGACCGGTACTGGAGCTTGCCGAACGTGGCCTGGAAATGCTCACGGTACGGTTCCAGCAGGTGTTTCCAGTCGCAGTCCGGGCTGACGCGAAGACGCAGGTCAACGGTGACCGCGCCGCGCGGCGGAACCGGCGTCGGTGCGAAGTAAAGCAGCCGCCGCGACGGGAGTGTGTCGCGCTTTCCGGGATTCCAGTCCGTGTAGTCCCAGAGGATCAGCGTGCGTGCCAAACCCGTCCGCCACGGCGAGACCCCGACGCCGATGGAACCGTCCTGCGCGTAGCTGCCGCCGACCGGGCTGAACGTGCTCGGATGGCAAAGGCCGATGCCGTGCGACTTGAAGTACGAGATGTGCTGCTCGTTCATCCGGCCTTGCGGCGGCTTCGCGAAGGTGAATTCCAGCCCGCCGAAGCCCACCACCTCGACCGGCCGGTCCTCGTGGCGGTTCTCCACGCGCGCGGAGACGGTCACGTCCTCGCCGGCGAAGGAGTAATCGAAGGCAGCGAACCCATCGTCCCTTCGTTGTCGCACGACGACGCGCGCCGGCGAAACGACCTCAATCGAGCACTCCCGGAAGTCCCGCGCGTTCACCGGTCCGCACGATCCTTCCTTCGCGAACCAGCCCCCGGCGTCGAAGACGCTCCATCCGCCCGCCGCCAGCGTCCGCCCCGCCACCTCGATTCGCGAAAGCCCGGCCGCCGTGACTTCGAAAAGGACTCCTTGCTCCGTGCGATAGGTGAAGCGGTCCTGTTTGCCGTCCGCCGTCGCCGGATCCTCGGCGCCTGCGCACAGGGCCGCGCAGAGCATCATCCCGGGAATCCATCCTGTCTTCATGTTCGGCGTGGGCTCTCCATCAAAGAAGGGGGCACGGCATCAACCGTAGGCCTATACGATAGGCCAAGAAGAGAAGAACGGAGGATGCCATGCCTTGGGAAGAGAGTGTGCTCAGTCTGCCCGGAATGCACGTGAAAAGGGTGGAGGGATGGAACGCGGTGCACGTATGGGTGAGGTCGGAGGAGGAGGTGAG
>Ga0194127_10001751_pt1 | contig 31035 bp, 35 predicted proteins | sample TA2KigC100mmetaG_FD_148624 | JGI IMG/M metagenome (GOLD analysis project Ga0194127, IMG submission 148624) | Freshwater microbial communities from Lake Tanganyika, Tanzania - TA2015036 Kigoma Deep Cast 100m | ecosystem: Environmental > Aquatic > Freshwater > Lake | place: Tanzania: Lake...
AAGCCCAACAAAGCGTGTACCTGACCGCCTCTGGCGCGGGTGGGCGTGGCGACAATCCCCTGCAATCTAGTTTTATTGCAGATGACCCGTCCGCTAAACACGGCGGCAGGTAACGCAAAAGTTAGGCTTCTTCATGCAAAATAATCTCCCTCCCATCCTTGATGTGTGCTGCGGAAGCAAGGCGTTTTGGTTCAATAAAAACGATACTCGCGCCATCTATCTTGACATACGAAGTGAAACAATCCAAGCCGATAAGCGCAAAGGCAGAAAGCCAATTGAGATAAAACCAACATATATGGCAGACTTTCAAAATATCCCGTTTCCCGATGAATCGTTTCATCTTGTCGTATTCGACCCACCCCATGTAACAGCCGCTCAAACTGGCTGCGTGCTTGCGTATTATGGCGTTCTTGGTGATAACTGGCGCGAAATGTTACGCAATGGTTTTGCAGAGTGTTTCCGTGTTCTAAAGCCAAATGGAACGCTTATTTTCAAATGGGCTGAAACAAAAATCAGCGTTTCCGAAGTTTTGAAACTCACGCCAGAAAAACCGTTATTTGGGCATAAGTCTGGCAAGTTATCAAAAACGCATTGGATGACATTCACGAAGCCTAAGATCAGGCTAACAAAGCGTCCACCCGACTTTTGCTAGTCGTCCGAAAAGATGGAAAACTCGGACGTAAAGTCCGAAAAGATGGAAAACTCGGACGTAAAGTCCGAGAATTATGGCAGGTTGGCGCTTACTTCGAGAGGCAAAGTAGCATGAAGTTTATCTCACTGTTCTCAGGCATAGGCGGCTTCGATTTGGCGTTTGAACGCGCAGGCATGGAATGTGTCGCCGTGTGCCCCGTTCCAAAGGCTGAATTATTTGATGATGTCCGAAAGGTAGGAAAAGAAACACATGGAAGAAAAACAATTGACCTTGTTTGTGGTGGATTCCCCTGTCAGGATGTATCCATCGCAGGGCGACGCGCTGGTCTCGCTGGTGAACGCTCTGGCTTGTGGTTCGAGTTTGCCCGAATCATTGACGAAATTGAACCGCGATGGGTCGTTATCGAAAACGTCACTGGTCTTTTATCCAGCAATAAAGGACAAGACTTTGCCGTCATCGTTCAATGGTTGGCGGAGCGCGGGTATGGTGTTGCCTGGCGGGTGCTTGACGCTCAGTTTTTCGGAGTTCCCCAACGAAGGCGGCGCGTGTTCATTGTCGCAAGTTTTGGAAACGGAAGCGCCACCGAAGTATTATTTGAGTCCGAAGGCGGCGAAAGGGATAATCCAAAGGGCGGAGAAGCGGGGAAAGAAGTTGCCTACTCACTTAGAGCAAACGCTTCGCACAGTGGCGACAAGGGAGACGGCGGAATAAATACAACATTTGTTCCCTACGATTTTTTTCAGATTACCGCTCCGATAAATAGACAGAACAGAAAATCGGGCGACCCAATGCACACACTGGCGAGTTCAAATGCCCAGTTTGCCCATGTTGTTTTTGACCGCCAACGCTCAGATGAATACGGCGAAGGTTCAGAGAATGTATCAACGCTTTCAGCGCGAGATTATAAAGGCGCAACTGATTTGATTTTATGGGAGCCACGTTCACAAGACGGGACGCCTAGAATACATGAAAGCGGCATAGTTCCAACGCTAAACACAGCGCAGGGGAGGCAAAGGCAGTCAATGGTTGGAGTGCGTCGCCTTATGCCGATTGAGTGCGAAAGGTTACAGGGCTTTCCCGATGGATGGACAGACGGACAAAGCGACACGCAAAGATATAAACAGTTAGGAAATGCCGTTGCCGTTCCTGTGGTTGAGTGGATAGGCAGGCGTATCGTAAAGGCTGAAACACCGCCTAACAACCGCTTGCACTCTGACGCGGCTCCCGCGCAACAAGCATTATTCACCCCCGAAGATTTACCGTCCGAAGGGAAGTTACCTGCTAAATCCCCCCGCAGGTAAAGCGAACCGTTAGCCGCGCCTTGCTACATAGAAAGGAAAATGAAATGTCATACAGTGGTCGCATTGTCTTCGAGAGTGACATCGAAGGCACGGGTTGTACCTATCCCGTTGAAGATGTCATCGAGTTTGAAGCACGCCTAACACAGCGGTTACCCGACTTGTCGAAGGATAAGGAAGAATTTCTTTCCTTTATGCAAGATATTTTGAAATCGGAGTGTCATTGCTCCGTACAACATGGAAAAGGAGATCTATGAAATTACCACCCGATTTTGCAAAATTCCTGCGTGACGAAACCCGTCCGATCCACTTGCGTAAACTTGAAATTTTCATCCGCGTGAGGGGATGGAAAGAGGATAATGAACACCGCATACCCTCAGTCATGGAATACTACGCCGCAGTAGGGCGAGAGACGGGTTGGAGCGCAAAAACAATCGAAAGATCGCTCCTTGCGCTTCGTGAATATGACGATGAAAAACTACGCGATTGGTTTCAGAACGGTATTACCTTTTCCCATCTTGAAACGGCGAATTGGGCAACGACTGTCAACGGCGCAAAACATTTTGAAAATCCCGCCGCCCTGCTTGATGATGCTGTGCAAGTGGGAAATGCAGAAAACAAAACAATGACGGTTGAGGAAATGCAGGCGCATACTTTAAGCGAGCAAATCCCCCGTTCAAAGACATACAGAGAGGTTGGTTTTTTGTCCAGGCTGAGTGAAGGATTACCGATCAAACTAGGCTGGTCGTCTGAAAAGACAAAGACATTTCGGGCAATAGTTGCGGATTTGATAGCATTTGTGGAGGCAAATTGAAAATCCCTTCCGAAAAGACGCTTGAAAAATATGGACGTGAATGGCTTGACAACTTGCCGAGCGTCTTGAAAAACAGACTTGACTTTGTGGAAGGAAAAATATGAGCGCATCTATATATACAACTTCATGGATGGAGTGGACAATCTCCGTCTGGATGGATAGAATTGGTGAATGGCATTACATTGCCACAAAAGGAAAAAAATATCTTGCCGATCGTATAGAGGCAAATAATCGCATCGAGGCGGCCCGAAGGGTCGTAGAGAGATTACAGGATTTTACATGTTAGGCGGCTGTATGCAGAGAGTTATGGCAATAAGAGAACCGAAGCCCGCACGAGATATTACACTTTGCCAGGTGGCTTGTGCGCGATACGTAGCCCTCGCAGTCGCGTTCCGTGCTGACGTTTGCGGCAACATGGCTTCATGCCATGCAGAACTGCCTCTTTGCACAGAGCCGCCTAACTGGAAGTCCAAAAGGAAAAAAACATGAACGACAAACGGATAGTCGATCTGCTTGACGATAACAACTCCAGTTGGTTTCAAGACAACATAGTGTCGAATGCTCCTGTCATTATTGCTGTGTTTGCAAATTTTGTCGTAATTTTTGCGGATGTTCGGGCATACGATGTTGTCTATAAATTAACCGGCAGTTGGTGGAAGGCTCTCTCGGCGTCCCTCGCCTGTGCCATTCCGTTTATTTTGTGGGAAATCGGATGGCAATACAATCACACTACGGACGCATGGCGCAGATGGTCGTTGTTCATGGCCGGGATTGCATTCTTTACGTCGATTTTCCTCGGCGTTGCCGATTTTCTAGATTTCAGTGGAGAATGGGCGGATATTCTACTCGGCGGCGTGGTTGTTCTAACCGGTCTTCACACCGTTATGGGTTTCCTCTATTACTACAATGATCCTTCCGTGGCGCGTAAAAGACATAAGGCGCAGGCGATAGGAACGATGCTGGATCGACAGATGAATGCAAGAGTCGCAAAAGAACTTTTGAAAAGCGGACGAGACCTTTTAGCAGTGATGAAGGAACTGGAAAAAGAATATAACCCCGAAGACGTGGATGCTGTCATGGCAATCCTGCGGGGTAAAAAACGCCCAAACTGACGGGGCGGGCTAATCCCCCGCCAGAATCGTCAGATGAAATCCTGATCATGATCAGTCCGACAACAGGAGACGAACCGTATGACATCCAAATACAAGGCGGCTCTGACAGAAAATATCCAGCTGTTGTCCTCAGAAGAAAACATAGAGGCAAAGGCGCAACCATCCTCACAATCTCAAAAAATGGACAACATGCCAACCTCTACCCAGACTACGAAGGCGCGATCCGCGAGTACCTCCAACGCCGACAACAAAACAGCGGTAAACGCCCTGATGCTAAGGGCGGCGTTGTTGTCCCTGGAGAAAGCGGGTTTGCTGAAGCGGTATAAGGTGTTGTCAAAAAGCGACGCAACAGGCTTGCCTGTTGTCAAAGAAATTCGAGTTGTCCTTGATCCGTCTATTTGGTCTGAGGATTTTCGGCTGCACGTCGGATAATTATTATCCGATACAATTATATGGACAGAGATGGCAAGTTTTTGCGATATATCGTTCTGCTTATATTAGTTTCGCTGGCATGTGGTGTTAATACAGGTATTCTTATTAACGCCCCGACGGTAGAAGTACGTCAAGCGACCCCGATTCCGCAGATTGGGGAATCCGTCACTGTGATAGTAGAAAATGTTTATCTCCGATCATGGGAGGGCGAAATAATGTCCAGTGCAAAGTTGGGCGACACTTTCATGGTTGTAGATTTGGGGGACGGAAGAGGTTGGATAGTGGGGACATCGTGGTATATTTGGATGGGGTGTACCAGCGCGGCTGATGAAAGGAGGTGTTTGCCGAAATGAATAAGTTTAACAGTGAAGTGAATAGGGATCAGAGTGTGGTACAATAACCAAAAAGGAGCAATAAAATGAAAAAACTAGACGGATATAAGACAGTTGTTTTCTTTGTATTAAGTTTACTTGTGGCATTAGCCAACTTGTTTGGATTTGCAGATTTTCGGCTTTCATCCGAACAAAACGAACTGCTTCTGGTTGCAGTCAGTGTTGGCGGATTGCTGCTTCGTTATTTGACCAAAGGCGAGATTTTCAAAGGTTAGTCCAAATACGGACACCGCGCCCTGCTCCGCACGAGATGCTGGTACAGCACCGTGCGGAGCATCTGGACGGGCGAATGGAGGTATTATGGCGGCAAGAAAAACACAGTCGGACAAGTTGGATCAAATTATGGAGAAGGTGAGCGAGATACAAAAAGAATTGCTCGAACGTAAACATTTCGACCAAAAGACGCTTGTCCACGAGGAAATGCTGCTTGGTAATGGCAAGCCAGGCTTTCAAAACATCCGCGATAAGGTTCTGTCGTGGGACGTCAAATTCACGGCGATTCTACTTCTCGTATTGGGGGACATCATATTACGAATAATACAACAATCCTATTAAGAATCGGACAGATCACCCATGAAAAAAAAAGAAAAAGACCGACAAAACGTCGTCGTGTCCGATATTCACGCCGGTTCGTCCACTTCTATTTTTCCTCCCTCGATAACTCTGCCTCCATTGATGGAGATGGAAGGCGACAGGAAGATCTACGCCCAGTTCCATCAATTGAAAATATACGATCACCTGATGGCGCAGGCGAAGAGGATAAAGCAATCATCCCTTCCGAAAACCGTCATATTCAACGGGGACCTGATAGAGGGAACGAGATTGAGGACAATTCAATTGTCGGTTCCTATGCTGGACGATATGAGACTTGTCGCAATCGAAATAATGGAAACTTTTCTCGATGCAATGGGGTTTTCAGTAAAAAACGGCGACGAGTTGTACATTACCAGCGGTACGGAAGTTCACACAGAATTTATAGAGGCTTACATCGCCCGACATTTTCAGCATCTGGGAGCGGTGTATTGCGACACGGGTGAGCTGATACAAAACGGACGGCGGATATGGTTTACGCATCAATGGGTTGGAGCGGGTAAAGGACACAATGAGGGTAACGCGATCTATAACGGATTGAAGGCAATTTATTACGACTGTCTGAAGGAAAAGAAAGAAATGCCCGATTTAGTCATAGGGTCGCATTTTCATAAATCCGCCTTAGGCTCATACAGTCAGTCGTGGAATACCTATTATGGAATAATCTCCCCCTCGCTGCAAATGAAAACCCGCCACGCTTTGAGAGCGAGCGGGTTTCAGCGTAACGACATAGGCATAATCGACTATGACATAACAGCGGAAGGAGCTTTTATATTCCGTGACCCTGTGCTTATGCCGTGATGTATGATGAGATCATTGTTCTGGAACATACGGCGAATATTTTTCACCGGCGGAGACAAGTCTCACGTGTTCTTTTCGTATTAGATTAGTCCCACCTCGTGAGCCAAGCGGAAACGGCGTCCCAGTTCGTTCCAAACCCAGATAATCGCAAATGACTTTGATTTGCGGATACATTGAAACTGTCCAGCGCTTATCGGGCAATTTCACAACTGTCTGTTCCGTAGCCCAATGGATGAGATGCTGTTTGTCGATGACGCTACTCAATAACGGCGGCGGTTTCAGAAAATCGAATGCTTCGACGACATAGTATTTATCCCACTTGTCCAGTATTTTAACTATATTGCCGGTGGTAGTCAAACATTTCCACTCATACGGTTTTCGTCCAATATTGCGACCGGTCACATAATCGGCATAGCCATTCTCAGGCGCGGATGTGTCCGTAAATGAACGATGGTCTTCGATTAGATTTACATACGCCCATGTTAAACTGCCGTCTGTGCATTTCGCAAAAGTGTACAAATTTGGCGCAACTGGAACATCGATTTTACCTTCCTCATAATGATATTCGATTTTTCCCTCCGGCGCGCGTCCGTTCAATTGATAAGCCAAAAGTTCCTTGAGCCAAAACTGCCATTCTCTTGACAGCGCCTGTCTGTCATAGATAGCGCCATTGTATCTACCCCACAACATTCTCGTAGACGGCAGTGGACGTTTATATCCCGGTTTTCCAAAATTCGGCATGAGTTGACGAGGCTGTCCCCAAATGTCGGGTGGCTTAAAACCATTCTCAGGCAATTCCCAGTCGTGCAACACTCGCGCATATTGCCCGTCATTCGGCACGCGCAGATCTATATCTCGCCGCAATACCGGCTTATCCGATCTATTGCCGATCGTAAGATGAATGTTTATTGTTTTTTCCACAACACACCGTCCACACTGACGCCGGTCACCGTGCCATTCTCGATGTCGATCTGTACATCTGCATTGATTGACGGTGTGGATGCCGGAGTTGGATTCGGTTCCGGAGTTGGATTTGGAGTACCTTCCGTACTGAAATCCTTGCAGATCGGCGTACCTTTGTGTATGTATGCCATCCAGCCGACAATCCCTTTGTAATCGATTCTCAGCCACTTATCGCCGATGTCCTGGTATGGCGTTTTTTGTGTTGCTGTAAATAGTTCATCGCCGCTGACGACCACATTCGCAGGTACATTGGCAAGCACCCGACCAAGTGTACTGGATAATGTGCGAATTCTGGTATCGTTTGAAATTGTTGTCATTCGATATTTCATTGTTTGCTCCTTATTAGATCGATCGATCGGCAGGACGCCGTCGATATTGAACATCTTGTGAAACTTCTCCAGCGTCCCGTTGAAATAATTCAGGTCGACATTTTTGCTGTCATAAATGCCGTATTTTCCAGCATCTCCCTTGTCTGTATATTGCCACAGAGTCCAGTCCGACCAGGGCTTTGGCAGGAGCGGTTTGTCTACTTTATAGTTGGCAATCCACAGCGGGAAATTGCTCCACCACTCCGCCATGCTGTATGACATGCCTGCGGTATGCTCCATCCAGTAATAATAACCGGTGTACACCCCTATTTTTATGTCCTTATCTGCCGCCGAAAGTCGTAAAATAAAATCCTGCCAGTCCTGCCAGCGTCTCCATTTGCCTCCATAGTTGTCCTCGAAATCACACCACAAGCCCAGTTCGCCATAATCGTCGTCAACGATCGATAGCCACAAATCCGCCTGTTTCTTCGGCTCGGCGCGACTATCGTAAAACCAATAACTGCCATGCGGCAATCCCACCGCCCTGGCTTGCTTGCGGTAGTTTTGGAACTCCCTGTCCTGCCAATTATTTTGACCGGCACGGAATACGGCAAAATTGGCATTGAGTCGCATCGTATCGAAATCGATCTCGCGCCTATCAGGGTCGCTAACAGGGAGATTCTGCCAAAGAGAAATATCAACGCCGGTTGTTTCCAACTCCTCCTCCCGGGATAATGTGTTCATTTGCACCCCTCTCCAATACCTACCAAAATCTACCATGAGATTCTGTGCTTGGTTCCTGTATCAACGAGGTCGCCAACGATATTTCTGTTGGTCTTATATCACTCTCCACAGGCGTGACTTTCCGAGAAACTCCCGGTAGTTTTGGTGCTAAATTCTTGAGATTAATTGCCGCGTTCAAGTCGCGGTCGTGTATTGCACCGCAATCGCAAGTCCATTCCCGATCCGATAACTTGAGTTCTGAATTGATGCAACCGCAAAATCGACATAGCTTGCTGGAAGGAAAGAATCTACCAGCCAACATCAATTCGGAGCCACACCAAATCGTCTTGTACTCCAACTGCCGACGAAACTCGGCAAATCCGACATCGCTGATTGCTTGCGCCAAACAATGGTTTGCCAACATGCCCGACACATTTAGGTCTTCAAGCACAATTGCACTTGGACGTTCGTCATCTAGCTTGGTTTTTGCCACGATAACTGAAGTCGCCTTGTGCAGTGTATCACGCCGGATATTGGCTATTCTTTGGTGTATTTTGGCAACTTTCCTCCGTGTCTTTTCTCGATTCTTGCCGCCTTTCTTTCGGCGTGATAGCTCACGCTGAAGTCGCTTTAATTTTGCTTGTGCTTTCTTCAGTGGCTTCGGGTTCTCAAATCGCCGTCCGTCAGAAACAACGGCAAGCTCTTTAATTCCCAAGTCAACGCCTACAGGCTCTCCGGTTGCCTGGGTAACTTCTATCTCCTGTCGGCACTGAACACTTACAAACCATCGTCCGGCAGACTCGGACACTGTAGCAGACAAGATATGAATACCATCGGCTGGAATGTAACTATGTTCTTTTAGTCTAAGCCAGCCAATACGGGGGAGTTTGACATGTGTCTCAGCGATGTGAATTGCGCCTGTTAGCCTAAAACTTCCAATGCCGTTTTTCCGACTCTTGAACTTGGGAAAGCCGGGTTTTTCGCTATTCTTCACGCGACGGAAGAAGTTTTGATAGGCTTTGTCCAAGTCGCGTAAAGCTTCTTGGGGGGCTGCCTTGCTGACCTCGTACAACCATGGAAAATCTGTCTTTTTTAGCGCGTTTAATTGCCGATGCTGCTCAATGGCATTGCTCGATTTGCCCGTTTCCTCATATTCTTGCTTTCGCCGCGCAAGTCCCCAGTTCCAAGCGAATCGAGCAGCACCCGCATGTTTCAGCAAAGCAGTTCGCTGAACATTGTTTGGGTCAATTTCAACCTTATATGCTCTAAGAATTTCCACTGGCCTTTTTCCTTCGCTCGGCTGAACGTTTCCCGTAGATTATAGCAGATTATCCGCTAACTGTTAATAGCCTTCCTTTTTCGTCCCGTCAGTAATCATTTTCATTTCCCGATCCAACAATGGCGGATCAACGATACTTGCTTTGTCCGGCAGTTGCATCAATCCAGAGTTTTGTATTTCACGCCATGTATGTGGATTACTCATAGCCTTTCGTATTGTTGCGGGGGTGATTGCGCCAATCGAGAGTATTTCAGATTGTGCATCTTTCAGAACATTGATAGTAAACTCGTTGGCGGCATTTGCCTCGAACATTTCCTCGTCTGTATAAATCGTACCGTCATCGTGTTGTAATCTGGACGGCTCCGCCAATATATATGCCTCTTGTAAAAGGCGTTCCAGTATTTTGATTTCGCTTCGGTTAAGTTCAAACGCCTCTCGCTGAGACGGGAAGAAAGATTCCGCTTCGAGTATTTCCGCCTTTGCGTTCAGGATCAGGTGCAATTGCGCCCGGTTCTTTTCCAGAGCATCCAACTCGGCAAGTTTGGCTTGATACTTTAGAGCTGATACCTCTTCAAGGACGGCCGCGCGAACACGTCCCTCCAGAAAACTGCGCAGATGTTTTATCTTCTCCCAAATGGTTTCCCCCATGACCAGATAGCGATAATTAAATTCCGTATTAAGTTTTACGCCCATTTTTATGCTCCATATCCTGCGGCAGCAAGACCACTCCTGGCTGTACCTACGCCGGTTGTATCCGCTGCAACTACCCCGAGATTCGAAACAAGATTCGTCATGGATACGACGGCGCTGGTATATCCATACCCAAAGATAGCTTTGTCACCCCCATATCCTGCGGCAGCAAGACCACTCCTGGCTGTACCTACGCCGGTTGTATCCGCTGCAACTACCCCGAGATTCGAAACAAGATTCGTCATGGATACGACGCCGCCGGTCCATCCATACCCAAAGATAGCTTTCGCTCCTGTTAGCCCTGTTCCAGAAATAATCCATTCTGTCGCAGTTATTTTCAAAGCCGTTGCAATACCATTTGCAGCGAGTTTGCGGCTTCCGGTGGCGCCCTCCCCTGCCAGCCGCATGGTGTCGGTTGTTATTGCGATGATCAACACTCCCGCCCCATTCTGATTTACAAATGTAATAGCTGTACCAATTGGAAAAGGAACGCTGGAATTTGCCGGGATTGTAAAAGTTCTTGCTGTTGTGTCATCCGAAGGATGGAGGATGTGCTTTGCCTCATCGGATAGCACGACGGTATAATCTGCGCTCTTCGAGATTTGGGGTGATCTCATGATATCCAACAAAGTCATTTTAGACGTTGTGCCAGCGACGTTGACAACGGACACATCGGTTGCAGGGGTTGCCGAACTTGCGGCTGGAAGTTGTGAAATTTTTGTTCCCATTCGTTACTCCTAACGCGAGCGCATCAGCCCGGATTTCTCATTGACGACATTGATCTTGACATACCCGTGTTTCTGCTGGCTTGTCTTGTTTACAGTAACCACGACCGCAACTATGTAAAAATGCCCACCCAGCAGACTTCTGATGGGCGCGGTGGTAACGATGTTCCCGGAAACCGAAGCCGCACCCGTTGGCATATGGGTAGAGGAAAGGTCTGTTCCCGTGCCATCCTTGAAGATTGCCACGCCGTCGTTATACGGTGTGGTTACAAGCTGCACACTCGTAAAATCGTCGAACTGCATGGCGACCGGCTCCACATCATATATGCCAAATTCGTATTCCTTGTAGATTTTCGTCACTGCACACCTATCTCACACATGGGTCAATTCTACTATGTAGGTCGTCGATAGATTCTCTGATAATATTTCGACACCTGTTTCTGCAAGTATGTCAACGCCTGCTTCGTTGTCCAGAAAATCCACCAGCGCTGCGCTGTAAACTTCTGGAATTCTTACGTGCGCCATATCTTCGGACTTGACATGCGCAATAGAGACAACCCAATCTGCCGTCGCTTCAGACAACAGCACAACACCCGCTTCGGTATCGATTTCAGCGCCCGCCTCGTTCAATAATTCATCGCTGCCGGCGTTGAAAGTCGAAAACTGTGTATCCTTGCTTCTTACATGCGCAATCTCGGTCACAGGTAATATTTCCTTATCAGGTCGTCGATCCGCTGCTTGTTCGTGAACAGTGCCGCATCGATACGTCTGATGTCGTTGATACCGAGTTCATGCAGCGGTTCGCTGAGAAGCATATCGCGTTCCGCATCCTGCATCTTTTGCGATTCGGTCTTATGGGCGATCTCTCCGTCGATCTCGTCTGCCCACAAACCGTCGACCAGAAAGTCGATATTCTTTCCGCGTCCCGGCAGGGTATAAGCCGTCGGCACCTCGAACTGGAAAATATAACGTTTGTTCGCCCGTTCCAATCCTTTTGCCCACGCCACTTCCGTCGAGTACGCCTTTTTCCCCTGTATTATACCACCGACTTCCTTTGGAACAGGCGCTCTATTCTCACGATTCAAAGCCTGTTCGGGGGTTTTGCTTTTTGGAAGCCTCAGGTAGGGCGTTTTGGTTCTAATATTTGATGTCATCATCCGTATCGACTTCCAGCGCGCTGAACTGTACCGTACCGGTCAGTTTCTTATCGACTTCATTGTAATTGTCTATGAACAAGCGCGGAGATTTGATAAGCACATCTACATTATCCATCTGAAGCATCTTGCTTTTCATGCCCACTTTTCTCGCAGAGCGGGAAACCTTCAAAAGCCAGTTGTATACCTCCATCGGGTTGTTGTCGCGGCTGTGTCCTATTTTGATTTGCAAGTTCCACTGCCGTTTGCTGATCGTTCTGGACACTCCCACCATGACCGTCGCTGAAATCAGCGGCGTAACGGTATTATCGCTTGTTCCCAGCCTGAGACGGTAAGCCAATTCATTCTCATCCTGTACATCCAGCTTGACCTTGTTGATCGGACTGCTGAATGCAACGTCCGCAGGCGTCCAGCTCGATGTGCCTACATCCTTTCCAGCCTGGTAATCGATCTCTACCGTTGTATTCTGTCCCAAATTCTTGGAGATCAGGTCGAGTCCTTCGTAGAATTTGGGAGATTGAAATGCCCCAAAATCATGGACGGTGGAAACAACGTAGCCGCTCCACACGTAGCGGGTGTCTGTATCCCTGAAGGGTAGCAACCCGTTGTCCGGCTGGTCGATATGGATCAGGTCGTTTCCGCAATTGATCCACAAACGCGCAGGCGAGGTTGTTCCGTTCTGGCTCTGATACCACACGTTCCTGACCCGTATGCCTGATTTCCATGCCCGCCACATCTCGTGCCAGGTCATCTTCTTCGAATCGAAGAACCAAACCGAACTTGTTCCTGTTGTCCCTGCGTCTACACCCTTATAAAATCCGCCCAACCCGGCGCAGTATGCCGAGTCCACACCCTGCCGTCCTTCCGGCATTCCCACGCCCTGCCAAAGTCCGATGTCCTGGTGCATCAGCCCGGACATGAATTCTGTCGAATAGGAGAATGCGTAATACAAAAATCCGCCCATGCTGAGAAGCGGCATATATGCCGCGTTCTCGATCACCGCATTCAACCCCGTATTCTCTCTTTGAATGAGTTCGTTTGCAAACAACGAATCATAATAAATGGAATATAAGTCCTTCTGAGTCCTGGCAAACACCTTGTCGTCGTGCATTTCCATGCCGACGATATCGAAGCCCTTCTCGAAACTCCAGGTATCTGCCGGAACCAGATCGGTATTATATGCGGTTACAGGTGCGCGTTTGACGCAATATGTATCGCCGGCAGCCGCCGCGTTCCTGGCCATGAATATCTGCGCCCCCACTGTCGGAAAGGTGCCTGCCATGATCAGGTCGGCTTTATTCGTGGCGGTCGCATCCAGGTTCAACTGCGGCGCGCCGCCGTTGTGGTCGAACTGCATAATGGCGGTATTGCCTGCGCCTGTTCCCATTGCAAACCAGCCCAGGTTGTTCGATACAGCCACCGATTTTACAATGCCCGATATGGCGTCGCCGGTTGGAGAAACTGTTGCCCAGGCATCCGTAGTTTCATTCCATAATTTGATGACGGAGTTTCCAGTGGATGGCTGTGAAACGGCATACATGTTCGTGCCGATCTGCATCGGATGCCACTTCACATCCGTATCCGCATCGGACAGCAGGTAATATGGCTTGAAATCTGCGGCCAGCCATGTAGTCGAAGACGGGTTCGAAATATAATACCCGCCTGTACTACCGGCATCCACCCCGATTTCCCAGTGTGAAGTACCGTCGTCACCGGACGCGCCGTAGATCACCAGCCAGTGGCTCGAAAAAGCTTGGGTGGTCGCCCAGTCGAAAGTCACAAATTCATCCAGTGTGTCCGTAATATCGGAAACTGTCTTTGTCACAGTCTTTGCCACCGCGCCGTTTGGCAGACCGCCGCTGTTTGCCCGTATCTCGAAGGTCAATGTTCCAGGTGTGCCGCGCCTGCGAATCAATAGGTTGACCATATCGAAGGTAGCCGCGCCTGTAGGCTGGACTGCCACAGCACGATTCGAACCGGTCAGCGCGATCCATTTGACGGAACCGGGCATGGATTGTTCGCGCGTCCTACCCAATCCTGTGCTGATCTTCCATAATGATTGCAAAAAGAGTTTTTTAGGAAATTTAGTTACAACTCCGCCGCTTTCCCTGAAACGAGTCTGATCCTCATAATAGAACTCCCCCAATGCGCCGCCTTCCCAGGTTTCTTGCTCGAATTCGGAAAAGATCGAGTCGCCGCGTTTGAACCTCCCACCGCCGCTGCCCGACGACAGAGTGGAACCCGATTGCGGAAATTCATAGATGGAACTAAGTCCCCCATCCAACTTCAGGTCATAGACCTCCGAGCCGTCTTTGAATAGAAGATCGTTCTTGATTATCATGCCAACTCAATGGGAGGAAACTCATCGCTTGCAATGCCTTTTCCGAAATCGAAGGTCTTGTTCCTTATTGCGGGTGCGCGCTGCGGGTGTTCGATCTTTGCCAGATCGAGTAACCCGGCCGCTTTGCGTTCTGCGCCAAGCCAGAATTCGTCCCCGCCCTCATTGCGCTGGTTATACCAGTCGGTAATCTTGTACCTGAAAGCGGCCTTGATCTGGGCATATTGCAGAGTGGGGGAAATGGTCGAGTTATAAGCTGTCAGTTTGGCGTGAAAATCTCTGTACCAAAGTTGTAATTTATATCCAGCGGCGTATTGAGCTATAATCAACGTATGAGCCGTTCCAGCCGCCGCCGGAATAACATCATACTTGACGGGTGCCCAACGGTTGTCATTCGCGTCTGTGGTAATCCTTTGAATTTCAACGGCATATAAATTCTCTTTGGTGATTCCCAGAGGCAGGGTGTATTCAGTCTGGTTTGCAGCTGTGGTCAGGCTGGTATCCACCAGTTCCAGGCGCCCCAAGTCGGAGATTACTTCGTTCGCCATGACGATCATTTGCTGTAAAGGCACAAGGTCTGAGACAATGACGATTCTGTCTCCTGAAGCGACAGCCGCCGTAAAAGCGTCTGTGGTAAAACGATAATTCGCCTCGTCGTAGGCGGATATTCTCTGATATTCACCCTGGGGAGCCGCACCCGCTCCGGCCGCATCGTGTTCCACGAACGCCGTCCAACGTTTTGCAAAATCCTCCAGCGGGGGTTCTTCGTCGCTGGCATACAGACTGTTCTCTATCGTGGACGAAGAACCCCCGCTGGCCAAAAACGGCTCGTTCGCCAGTCCGAGATCGATATATCCGTCAAGCAAGAGATTACCCAATGTTTTAGCCATATTTCAGCCTTCTCTTTTTTCTTCGCCTTTCGAATGCTTCCCACGCTTCCGCATACTCCCTGGACGAGCCAAATGTATAAGTATGACCGGGTTCGATATCGGTTCGCTCCACTTCGTTCACTACTGCGTCGAGGTCGTATTGTTCCTTTATCTCTTTCCCGATCTCCGGGTCTTTGACTGTGAACATGCCGTTCCTGCCGTAGCGGTAGAACTTCTTGCCGACTTGTAAACCTTTTTTGCCGGCGTTGTTATTTACAACTTCGTAGACGCGCTTCTTAGCCAATCTGAGTTCCATGCGGTATGTCGCCGCCTACGAAATTTCTGACAAATGCGGCGTGTTGGCGGTCTTTTTCGCTGATGGGCAGGGGTTCGGGAACGATTTCCGAAGCCAAAGTTCCGGCTGCGTCAACCCATTCGCACCATACCTTCGATTCTCCGAGAACTCCATTCGCGCGCTGAAGATGCATTGCGCCATGATTACCGTCATGCCCCATGTCTTTCTCGCAGGACAAGTTGTCCGGCTGCCCCCCTAGATCCATCGAATGTTTATTGATATGTCCACATGCGCTCATTTTATTTCCTTTCGAGTATTTCGAATATGTCGGCGCGAGGATAAACCTCCAATGCGCCTCCTATGGTACAGTTGTAGATCGGGACGGGACTGCATCGCTTCGCCATTTTATGAAGGGTCAGCATGTTCCCGTTATCCATCGCTGTTTTGTCGGTTGTGTCCCGTGTATAGTTTGGAATGGCGTGGTTTTTGTTCACATCCGGCGTATATCCCAGGTCGCATCCAAGCAGGTAGATTTCAGAATATCCAAGCATAACTCCAAGCTGGATCATCGCGGACATCCCGCCGAAGGCTGTACAAAGCGTCGGGAAGTGCCAGGACTGGGTGGCTTTGTAGTTGTCCCACTGGTACGCCGAATCCTTGCATTTTTTCAACCAGGTGACATTGGGTACGTCCCCAACCCCGCTTGGCAGGTATTCGTGCAAACAATGGGTTTTGGGATAACCTTCCCTGAATTGCTCCCACAGGAACAATTTGCATCCGTGCCGTACAGCCCACTCGATTTCATCCTTCCAACTCATCCGGTCGTATGAATTATAGTCGATCTTGAAATAATGCGTGGGGATGAAGTCCCATTGGTGGAAGTCGGAAATCCGGTTCCACTTGTTCATCACCATTACATCCTCGCTTTTCAGCAGGTTCATGGGTGTGTCTTTCAGGGATGGGCCGCTTCCGACTAGAAATATCCTGGACATTAGAACAATTTCTCCAATACAACCCGCTCGTAGGCTTCCAAAGTACCGCCTACTCCCGCGTTGTATATCTTTACCGGACTTGATCGAGCCGCAACCATGTGCGCGGCCAGAATATCCATGTTGTTGTATCTTGGGCTGCGCATTCCGGCTGTGTAGTTATCGTCGAAGTGGTTCTGTTTCTCTTTATAATCGAGATCGCATCCCACAAGATAAATAGGCCCGAAACCCCGCTGTACCGCTATCTGTATTGCAACATTCACGCTTGAACCAAAACCGCAGAGCAGGGGGAAGTGCCATAAGTGGGGGCTGTCCTGTTCGTCGAAGTGTTTAAGGTGATGCGTGCAAGAGGCAATGGCGTGAAAGTTCCTGTTTCTGTCCAATTCCTGCATTCCTTTCAAGAACCATACGTTTGCCCAGACCTCGCATTTCAGATCTTCGATGTGCAGGCGCAGGTCTTCGACATAATTCAATGGAGATTGGGTTGCGGCTTCTTCTGCACGGACGTAGAATTTTGGCCTCCATTTTGTGTAGGGATATATAAGGCTGATGGAATTCACTCCAAAACACGCCTCGTTTTGTAAAAGTTCTAAGTTCGTACTAGCGAGGCTTTTACCGTTTCCAACGACAAAGCACCGCATATTCCATCCGCCTTTCTCAGCAGTCTTTTGCTGTAATTCTCAGCCAGTGTTCTGGTTCTGAACGGACCTTGTTTTGTCAGACGGGCGTACTTGCCGCGATATACGTAAACAATATATATCTTCCTGCCATTCAGAAAATCCTTTTTAATGCTTGTGCCAAAGAGCATTCGATCCTGTCTTTCCAGGTGGGAAATTGTCTTACCGTAGTTTGTCCTTTGTACTCGAATACACCGTCCCCAATGTGACGATAAATATGATCCGATACGCGTCTGCCCTTTCCATCCAGGATCGGATAGATCAGCATGTGATCGTTGTTGAGCGGATTACCCGTTACCTCAGCGCCTTTTTCCTCGCCGTCTTTCGGGCCGCCTTTGAATTTTATGACAATTTGCATTGTAAGATGGGGCGGGCGATACATCGCCCGCCCCAAGTCTATTAGGTGGCTACGGTCATGGTTTGGCGGTGTCCGCCAGGGCCGGTTTGCAGAGCGTACACATACGTTCCGTTACAGCGTACACACACACCGCCACCGATGATTTCGGAAGCAGTGGACAGTGCCACGCTGTCTGCGGCTGCATCATTAAACGTAATCAATGTGTCCGCCGCTACGGCTGCAACTGTGATGGCAACATCCGCCACAGCCACAAACTCGAATTCCCACGGCCCGTCAGCGATGGCGGGCAGGGTGAACGTCACGGCTGTGGTTGCGCCGTAGTTCGTAAATATCGCACCGGTATCTCCGGCAAGAACGGTATAAGCCGCCACCTTGTCGAAGTGTTTACGATAGAAGGACAGATTGGGAATCGCGCCGTATTCATCTACGGACACGTTGCGCCCAATCATATACATACCGTTGTTCGAAAAAAGTTTAGCCATTTTGGTCTCCTTATGAGTCGCGGCCTAACGAGAATTCGCCGCGAATCAGGCGGTTTTCAGCATAGCGCGCCATTGCCCCGTACCATTTCCAGGCCAGAGAGACGAATGTATCGGCATATCCTTGTTTCTTGGGTCCGACAATCGTACCATAGCGCCCGTTGCCCATTTCGCTTGCGTAAACCAAAGCCAGCGATTGAGGCCCGCCGAATACGGCAGTACCGACAGAGTCGTTGTTATTGACAGCGACACCGACGGCGTGCGCAAAACGGAAGCCGCCGTTAGGTCCTTGTCCAATCGCGCCGACGGTTGTACCGCTGATGGACGAAACCTTGATCTGTTCATTGGTTGGATAGTGGGTATTGCCTGTTTCCTCGGTGCCTACGTTCAACAGCATACCGACTGCAATACTTGTGCCGGAGGCAACAGTAAATGTCAAGTCGCCTGGGGCAATAGCTGTAGTGGCAACAGTAGTCGCAATGGCTGTGGCGTTGTCCGCTCCCGCGCCGAGGAAGGTCTTGGCCCACGGGCTGACTACGATGCGGAAGTTTCCAACCGATCCAAGTTCGTTGTTCAGTAGAATCTTCTGATTCTGATATTCGCCGATTGCGAGGATGACTGCCGAGGTGCGCAGATCGCTCCACATCTTAGGAGGCATGATCACAATATGCTGAGGCCCATTGGGGGTCTCCCAGCCTGGAGCATGTGAGTCCATGAAATCGCCCATGACATCGTCGAAAGCGGTGATGCTGATCTCATTTGCGCCGGAGTTCAACAAAGCACGGGCAGCGGGGCGATAAACATTGCCTCCCTGCAAAGCCGCGTTCTGGGCTACGAGATCGACCGATTCCACCATATTCAGCCCCAATTTCTTGAAGCGAGCCGAGGCATAGGGGGTATAAGTTTGCATTAAAAGCAGTTCACTGTCCGTAATCGCATTGATACGGGAAGTGGGGGTCACAGAAACCGTGCCGTCAGACAACTGTACGGGTGTGACATCATAGACCTGTGAAATCGTGCCGGTCACAGGTTCCAAGTCGTTCAGGAAGGGTAAAACTACGCTTGAACCGCGAAACAGTTCAGACTGCGGTTTATCGAAAACCGCATCGTCCGCCAACTGGCTGTAAAGCCAGGCTGGTTCAGCCGCTTGAAGATAATCTTCGACGTACTGCGCCCGAATCGAACTGTCGAGTTCGGTAGTTGTGTTATAGCCGCTGGCCATTTTCTACTCCGATTATTTTGTCGCCCTCAATTCCTTTACCAATTCTGCACGGCGTTCCTTGTTATCTTTCGTAGGATTGTTTTGCAGTTCCGATAATTCGGCGGCAAGTTGATCCCGGTCGGGTTTTGCCGATAGAGGCCTGCCGTTCAACGACGGCGAGGTTTCGAGGGACGGGTTGGGTTTGGAGTCCAGACGTTTTTTGAGACGGAACGCCGCTGCTTCGAAGTGATCGAGATTTCGATACTCGCCCCTTAGAAGTGCAATCGTTTCCGAGTCTTTGGTGTCCAGACCGACATCTGCAATGATCTTCGCCCACCCATTCGCGTCCGCCGTTCCACTGCCTTGTGAAACAGGCTTCGAAACAGAGCTTTGTTCCAGGTCGCGCAGCCGCATTTCGAGTTTTACCTCCGGCGGTATTGCCACGCCCAGCGCTTCCAGCTCTGCCAGTCCGCCAACTGCCTTCTCCAACTTTGCGATGCGCTTGTCTTTGGTACTTTGTGCGATCTTCTCGAAGTCGGGTCGCAACAGTTCGGCGACTTGCTTTGCGAGTGCCTGCGAATCTATTGAAACTTTGCTGTCGGAAACCTCGTCCTTAAACGTGGGTGTTGGCACATCCTCGCTCACAACGGGTTCCCCGCTTTCCAATTCGGTCATTGTATTTTCCTTTCTTTTTTTACATTATACACCAGTTTTTACTTTTGTCTACTCCTCTTTCAACAAAAGCTGAATCTGCCGCCAGGCGGCATAGCCGCTCATGTCGAATTTCTTCTCCGCCACTTCTTTCAACTGATTCATGGCTGAGTATTTGAGATCGCCGCCGCTCGAAGCAGCTTCCACGATCGCCTTTTGCAGGGATGGAGAAAGAACTTTCTGCCAGTCTGCCCACGTCGGGCCTGGAACTTCCGTTGCCGCAGTCCGTATATCCTGCTGGATCCCTGACATCTTGTATTCCGGCCTGATCGTGTACGGCATGGGTACGGGAATATTCGGGGCGGTTTCCAATATCTTCCTGTCCGATTCTTTGTACAACTCCTCCTGTTTTCTATAGTACCCGTCGAGATATATCTTCTTGTATTTCGAAGCCTCGCCGGGAGAGAGTAATTGCAATTCGCGGTATCTGGCGAACCTTGCTTTCATATCCGGGTACAGTTTGTCCAGTTCGTCATAGACCTGATTTTCATAGTAGCGGGTCACAACCTCCAGTCCGCCGTAATAAGCGGTCAGAATTGGGCGTTGCACGATATATGAATTCTTGAATTCGAAAGCCAGTTCCACTTCAGGATTGAGTTCGAGATAAGCCTCCTTGTCGGGTGCGTCGAAAAAGTCGGACATCTTCTTCTGTATATCAACACCAAATCTTCCGCTCATTTCCGCGACCATTTTCCCGTATTCGCTCTTGGCAAGTTTCCACTCCTCGCGGGTGGCTCCATCAGGCATGGCTAGGATGACCGCCAGGTCGATAATACCGGCTTCGAATCTGGCTCTATCCTGGTCGTTAAGTCCCATCTTGTCGAAATCGCCCTTGTTCTCATAGAAAGATTCCAGCATGTACGGCTCAAGACCCGCCAGTTCGGAGAACGTGGCGGACTGCCCCGGCTGTATCCTCGACATGACATTATAAGTCAGCGCCGCCAACTGTTCTTCGCCTGCCTTGCGCCCGAACAGCATAACATCCATGAATGCATATTCCTCACGCAGGATGTCGAATCCCCGGCTGTACTCATCCGCCGTCATCATATTCCTGGAAGTGACCAGCACGTTGTACTTGTCCCAGAATTCACTTATCTTGACATCCTCCTGTGTTCTCACGCGCAGTCCCGCGCCGAGGAAGTAGGAGGAAAGTTCGCCTGCAAACCGCTTGTCAAGCATGAGGCTTACGGCGGTATTCCACAACTGACCTTCTTTCTTGCTCGTCGCTTCTATCGCTTCTTCGCGCGTTACAGGTAGTCCCGTCTCAGGGTTGATCATCTTCTTGTCATACATGATACCGAACATGGCAGCGACATGGTTTCTTTCATAGCGCGTCATATTGCCTTCCATCATCAGCGCAAACGGGTCTAGTTCGACAGGCTTTCCGAAGGCGTTCGAAACCGACTTTATTACGGAGGTCTGTGGGAACATCCTGCCAAACCAGAGTTCCGAGGCCTCTTCTTCACTCTTATTATACAGGTCGATTGCCACCGCCCATGAAACCAGCGGAGAGAAAGTAGGTCCCATTTTGTTTGCGTCGTCGATCAAACGTGTCACGGCGTTCACCCTCCTGCGCGGATCATCGAAGTCTACATTCGTAAGGTTGTAGATCGGATTGATCATGGATTCCAGGTTGATCATATATTGGTTGTTTCCATCTCCCGAAATGACAAGGTTGTTCCGCATCCAGTCGGGCAGTTCCGAATGGCGTTTCTGGTTGTAGTCCTTCAAAGCCAGATATGCTTTTGCCCATTTTGGTTCCGAAATAAGCGTTTCCAGGGCATTCCTGTATGTACGGGTAGTCCAGTAATGAAAGGTGTTTCCCAGCAGATAGGATAACGCATGGTCGGCATAGGTCTTGTTGTAATCGTGAAGCAGAAAATTAGCATAGTTCTCACCAGTCGCCAATGCTTCGATCTGAACGACGGACATACGCTTCTCGAAAGCAGGTTTCAGCGCGCGCAGTTCCTTTTCGATGTCCAAACCCGGTGTTGGAACGGTGACAGCCCAATTCCTCACGATTTCATTCTTCCATGCTTTTACGTCGTCCATGAAAGCTGGAAGCGCCTCGTATTCCGCACGCGCAGGTGTCGGCAGATCGCCTGCATACGGAGAGACAAGTTTCTCCTTGATGATTCTTTTTGCATCCCAATACGACGCCCCTCTTCCAACGAATTTCTCGTCCCCGATCCAATCGGGAAAAATCTTCTTATAGTCGCCGATGGCGTCTGCAAGGGTTTTGCTCTCATCCACAACCTGCAAGTTCCTGAACATGCGTTTGTAGGCAAAAACCTGTTCGAGTTTATATGCCTCCAGCTTTGCCTTGGCCGCAACCCGGTACGGATTATCGAGACTTGTGATCGTTCCAGCCAGATCGTCCAGGCTTTTACCGAAAACCTGCGCACCCTCGTTCAGGTACTTCAACGTATCCTCGTAAGACTTGGTATTGCGCCTGTACCACGAACTTGCCTTGAACTCGAAAAAAGCCGCCCATGCCAGTTTTCTGAGTTTTTGGGGTGTAAGACTGTCGAAATCAATATCCGGGTGGATTTTACTCAGCGTGAACATCTCGGACTTGTCTATTCCGATGAAAGGGGTGTCCCATATCTTCTTCGCCGTCTCGACGACTATTTCGTCGGACTTGAGATAATCGTTGATGATATTGATTTCTTCGCGCAGTTTGTTGCTGTTCTCGTAGGTCAATGCTTCATTTGCGCGGTATATCTTATGCTTGATCGGCGTGAGTTTATCGATTGCCGCTCGTATCTCCGACACACTTTTCTGCTGTCCGGCAAGGTGATCCATCGCCTCCACCGACATATTGACAACATAGTTCATCTCCGTCTTGACGTTCTGCCATGCCTGGATGAGTCCGTTCATCATATTCTGTGTTTCTTTGTCGCCATACTTCTCCAGCTTCTGGGCAAGCTCGGAAAGCTCCTCGCCTGCCTTTGCGAACCAGGGCAGTTTGGCGGCTTCATCCAATACGCCTTCCCTGTATTTTTTTGCAAAATCGTCAACCGCTTTTACAAATTCATCCGGTGTGCGGGCAGTCTGCTGCAAGTCGTAGAATTTGCCCAACAGCCCCATGTCATCCAGTTTTCGCCTCAAATTCTCAGACGGCTCTACGATCTGCCGAACATTGATATTACCGTCCTTGAACCAGTTTCTGAACGTGTTCATGCCTTTTTCGAAATTGCCGTAATTTCTATTCATGGCAGCATACAACAGTCCCTTTTTATCACTGTCCAGTTTTGTAATTACCGCATCCCATTCAGGCAGGTTGCGTGTCACATTGGGCAATTGCTGAAGAATATATTCCGACCCCTTTTTCAGGATGATCTCCTGGCGCGTCAATTGTTCCGCCCTGCCGATCGAGGGCAGAAAACCCGGAATGGACTTGCCGAAAATCTTGAATTCGCGGGGAACCATCTTTCCGATCCCACGCGCCGCACCGGAGGAAACCATACCCATGCGTTCGATGATCAATGTCTCTTTGAGGTTGCCGATATTTCTGGTCAGGGTTTTATTCAAGCCGCCAAACGCAGTCAACGATGCTTCCAAAGCTGTTCCAAGTCCGACATGCAGAGCAGTCAATAAGGCCTGTCCGCCGATATTCCTGATAAAAGCACGCGGTACCAGGTGCATAAACGTAAACGCCATGCCTTTGCTTGTAAGGTTGACTGCTGCTTCAGGAAGGTGCGTGGCTTTCGTCACCTGCTTGATCAGCCAGGGTACATTATCATACGTTTCAGCGAGTTTCAGCGTCCTGGCATCAGTCATCACACCCGCTATTCTATTTGCCTCTTTTTTCAATACAGCGGCATACATGGTATCCACAGACGGAACGATATCATCCACAACACGGGTCAGGGTCTTGGTGAATTCTTCGGCAAGCGTCAATGGATCACCCGCATGTTTTGTCGCCAGAGTTGTGATACCCTCATTGGACAAACGGGACAATATTTCGCTTGTCATTCTGCCCGCGGACGAAAAAAGAAGCTTTCCATGCCCGGTTGCCCATAAGTTCCCAGCTGCCTTGACACCTTCAGGCCCTCCCTTTCTCCAGGCTGCCATATCGCGCATAATCTGCAAAGCGGTGTCTGTGCGTCCTTTCGAGATCGTGCCGTTGATGGCATTGACGACCAGATTGGCGTGCCTGGAAACCACATCCACCTTGCCTGAAGAATCAAGAGAGAACAATTTGTATTCATCCCTGTGAGTCAGGCGGACAGTCTCTTCCGCCGTACGCTTGAGAATGAGGCTGGCACGTCTTTCATTAGCCACATCTCCCGCTGCATTCAGGAACATATTCTTTATTTCGGTGGGAATATCGCTGTATAATGCAAGTCCTTTTTCAATGCGGTATGCCTGCCCGATTGGAAGCCCCGTGAATTTATAAAGCGTATCTCCAAAACTTGGAATTCTGGCAACTGTGCGCCAGGGCAGACTGTAAGTGCGGCCAAAAAGAGTAACTACATCTCCTGCTTTCGATGCCAGGGCAGGTACTTTCAGGGGCAAACCAGAATAAGTTAATGGAGAACCGAAAATAGACCCAAGCACCTCGATGCCGGCGCGTCCCAGACTTTGTGCCAGCAACCCTGGGTCCTTACCCTCCGCAATGCCCTTCTCCAGTTCCGCCCTGGCATATTCATCCCAGATCATCGTATAAGCCATGTCGGAAGCGGCACGGTATTTTCCCGTTTCCTTCCATACCTCTCCCCAGCTGGTCTTGTTCTTTTGAACAGCGGAGGCAATCGTGTAAATATCTTTACCGATACTTAATATGTTTTGGGCAAACAATTTCTTCAGCCAGGTATCATTCGAATCCTGATTGTATCTGTCCGCCACCGCATCAATACCTGCAAAGGTCGAATGTATCTTGCGCATGGCAGTATCGTCAAGGCTAAGCAGTTCCAGTCCGCCCCACAACAGATTTTGTCCAGTATCCTTTGCAAGCCTTACGAACTGTGCAGCAGCGGTCATTACCTTGTTCTGTCCAGCCGCACCCGCAATTCTCTGTTCGATGTCGACGTTGGCGGCCTGCCTGCCTATTTCCTCGGAAGTCAGTCCGAAGAAATTCTCAGCCCAGTCACCCCATTTGGATTCCTCGACTCTTTCCGCGCCGATTTTTACCTTCATGTCGTACTCGGATTGAAAATATGTCTTTTGGATATCGGTTAGTTTATCGAAGTCCTCGAAGTATTTTTCAGGGTCGGTCAGGTCTGCCCATGTCTTTCTGATCCAACCTTTGAAGCCGTCACCGTAATACGGCAACCCGTTATCATCCATAGCCAACGCCCCATACGGCTTGGGAGGCGTCAAAGAAAGCGCAGGTTCTTTTGGATCAGTAAAAGGAACTTTAGGAGCGGCTTTAGGAGCGGCTTTGGGAGCGGCTTTGGGAGCGGCTGGGGCATAAGGATTACCAAGCGCGTCGGTCAGTGGTTTGATCGGCATTAGCCAATTCTCCAGATGCTTTTCGAAGTACCGTACGAAGTCTGCATGGCAAGTTGTTTAGCCGCCTTCAACCGCATTAATTCCTGCTGTGCCAGCGTTGATTGTTCGAGTGAAAGATAGCCCGAATTAATAAACCATTCCAACTGTCGGATGGCGGTTTCAGAATCCACTTCATGCGCCATGATCTGGTCGAACGCTTTCTGGTTCTCAGGACTTAATGGCTGCACAGTACCGGCAGGTTGAGGCTGAGGTTGAGGCTGAGGCGAGGAAGGTGAGGGTTCCTCGCCGCCACCGCCCCCCCCCACCGCTTTAGGTTTATATATTGGTTTATATATTTCTCCCCCACCCCCTCCTCCGGTGGGGGAGGGGGCTGTTGGAGTAGGCTTGTTGTTACTGTTTGGAAAGTACCAGAAATTTCCCTCGTCGTTATGGATGCCACCAAGCGCTTTCAACCTCTTTTCGTTCGCCCAGGGTTCGTCCGTATAAATAGCCAGTTCGTCATCCATAATAAAGTAAGGCACGAAATTTTGATCCACTTCGCCGGTATCGACGCGGTGTTGGTCTGCTTTCCTGAGCGCCATACCAGGGGTAAGTTTCACACCCGGCGCAGTCGAAGGCAGGTCGAACGCCTGTGTTTTCGGATTATACACAGCGCCATAGCCGCCGTCGATAAGCGGTATCTTAAGGGCGTCTTTTACTTCCTGTGGCAGATATGGGTACATATTTGCCGGTACGGAAGGCGGCAGAAGTCTAGTTTCGATAATACCTGTTATCTCCCAGTCACTCATTGCCAAAAGCAGGCGGGCGTTCAGTCTGTTTATCTGGTATTTCAAATTGGCTTTTGCAATATTCGCAATCGCTTCGTCGCCCATCAGGTCCCTCAAAATATATTTTTTTTCCTCTGGTTCCAAATTCTGTGAAACAGAGGCTGCGCTGGCCACAGCCGATGAGACTGTTGCTTCGCCGACGCCGATTTTAGCCGGGACAGGCTTTTTCCCAGCTTTTTTTTCCCAGACAAGCTTTTTGCCAGATGCTTGAACCTCGGGAGGGAAAACCGGTTCCCGAAATTTTTCAAGTGCCAAATTGAACAAATTGTTCAACTGTGAAACAGCGCTGGATAGCGGCTGCGGTTGCGTTATATCTGCGATGGGCGATGGGCCTATCTGCGGCAGATACCATGGTTGTGTCTGCGTATCTGCGATATCTGCTTGTATCTGCGACGGTAGTATGGTTGGAACGGCAACCCATGAGCCGGCCGGAGGCGTACTTTGCATGGATGGATTCGCTCCCACTAAAGCCTGCGGAGTGACCCCATACATGCCGGCGATACTTCCAATGCTTTCATTTCCCGTCACCTTATGATATTGAAGTTCTTCCGGTTCAAGCTTGTTGAACGAGCGAAGCGGCTTGACAACAGGGACGGATGTTGTCTTTAAACGTTTTTCCTGTTCTATATCATACAGGTCTTCCGGCGCGTACTGCGCTTTACGAGGCATTATCCACCTCCATCGGTCATTTGCGCCGGCTGTCCCGTAATCTGTTCACGGGTTGCACCCGGATTGCTCATGGCGGGCGGTATTCCGCCTGTGGCAGGAGTCCTGCCCATCGAAGCTGGTTGCTGTTGCTGTTGTTGCTGTTGTTGCTGTTGTTGCTGTGCCAAAGCCTGCTTTGCTTCCGTTTCAGGAGCAAGCAATATTCGTTTCGAGTTGGCTTGTATCTTGGCGATCTCTTCCTGTTCGTCGCCGTACTCCATAAGGCTGACTGCCGGATCGTCGTCGATACCTGCAATCTCGAACTGTGCTTTTCTCGGAAGGAACATCTTCTCGCCCGAATTGATAGCAAAGTTAAGTCTTTCCTGGCGGTCGGAGGGGGAATTCGGACGCAGTTGTACCGTAATGATCCATTTGTCGGGCCAATCATCGCTTTCCTGCGGGTTGAGCGATAGCATTGCGCCCATCATCTTCGTATCGTCGTACATACCGACATTCTTCATGCGCTGTCCCATGATGGCGGTCTTGGAATATTTAGACCAATACATTTCGATGCACAGTGCGCCCTCTATAACATGCTCGATCAAATTCCGAATGTCCACCAAGCTTTCCCTGGCAGTTTGAAGCAATGTGTTGATGGTCGAATAGGGAGTACCCGAAGCCATACTATCCAGGCTGGACAATATTCTGGATACGGAGGTGCTATTTGCAATACCCTGTTCGAAATGTGCTATGACTGTATTGATATTGGGATCGGTCTGGGCGGGATTCATCTGCCCGATCTCTTCGTTTAGTTTCAACTGTACCTGTGCGGCAGGATTGGTATAGTCGACACGAACACCTTCGCCCGAAGCTGTTTTTGTCCATGTCCTGGCCTGCGCAACAGTAGCCGTGATCAGTGCGGTACGCATCGACAACAGGATGTTCAAATTGTCGAGCTGGCCGGTATCCACCACCGCCTTCAGGATTGGGTCGTTCCCGTATGCACATACAATCGGGATGAAGCCGAGTTTGTGTTTCTTATTCAATATTTCATGATCATTGCCTGTCCCTCCGTTGATGTTCTCGTCGAACGAAAACCATTCGACATGATCTTCATAATCGTAATAAGTATACAAGATCCCGGTAGTCTCATATAGGTCGGCTTTCTTGTTCTTTTCTTTCGTTTCAGCGACTATTTTTGCGGTCAATTTTTCCCCGAATTTGTCCACCACCTGCTGTACCGTTACTTTCTGTGTCAGCAGAATGTCCTCCATGATCGAATCGCTGAAGCGCGGATGTGCTTCGCCCGGATGAAACAGCTTCCAGGTAAATCTGCCGGAGCGTTTGATCGCGCGGACGCGCGCGGAGCTTTCTCCCTTGTACTGGAAATCGTTATCGATGACCTCCATTGCCACAGCCAGATATCTGACGGCGTGGTCGGCAATTATATCCAGCGGTCTTTTGGCCGATTTTCTGTTCGTCAGCCACAGGTTATATTCCAGGACATCCTCGATGATACCGGCCTCTTTCGCGTTCATCTCATTAGCAAAGGGCGGCAGAACAGTGATCTGCACCTTGCTAGACGACATCACCTTGCGCGCGGCGGCATAGGCATCGTGGACGGACGCGGATTTGTATTCGACGAACCAGTCCATATCCAAATCGGGAACAATATCCAAAAGATCGTTCCCTCCCCTTATGGCGGTATCTATATCGTCGAATAGTGATTTTCTCGACTTTTCCTCCTCCGATTCCAGAATCAGTCTTGCAAGTTCCTGATATTTTTCGAGTTCCATGTTTACCTCTCTCGTTTACCTCTTTTTCCTTCGCCCAATTCCAGCCCAGGGGGATTTCTGCACAGCAGGTTTCTCCCAGATGTTTCTGACAGTCTCACTGTCTGCGCTGGTTACGATCTGCGTCCATACCTCCGGCATGTCGAAGATCGCCATCAACAGACTGTCGGCCACGTCCCATTCACTGGCGGTATCGCTGAAATTAGGATAGCCGCTCAAATAGCTTCTCAATCTATTCAAGTACGGGGTATCTGCATTCGAGACCATGATCAGCCCGTTCCTGAACAGGGGTTCAAGGAAATTATACCCCCGAAACTTTTTACCTCGCTCCGGGCTTTTGGGAAGTTCCCCGACCCGATGGGTACTGAACCTGACGCCGGCATTCCTGCTCACCATCGAGGCAAATAATACGCCTGCCCCATCTATCTCGATGCTGGCGCGCTCGAAATTGGGATACATTCTCTGGGTATTGACAATATGCCTTTCGCCGTCATCCGCACTACATTTCTCGACGATGCCGTCGTAAACCACCGCTTTGTTGAATGGCGTCTTTAGTACCATACTCAACGCAAAATGGCTGATGCCTCCCTCGCGCCCGGTTACCATCGGGTTGGTAGCTACCGGATCGACGCCGCAAACCATCGGCCAGCCCGCATCGATATCCATGTGCGGAAAGGATTGATACCGGTACGCCTGCGTACCGGCTTTCGACAAATCCAATTGTATCATTCTTGCGAATTCGGTCGAGGATGTAACGCGCCGTTTTCGTTCCACCCATTCTCTTCCCCGTTCTTCCTCCCAGGTGTATTCGATTACTCCATCATGCTCGACATACCCCGGTGTGAATACATGCACAAACTCACCCGTTTTCTTGCAATAATCGATGACATCGTTCTCCGTCCAGGGCGTGCCGATCACAATCGTGGTGGTCTGCTGTGTAATCGCAAAGAAGATGGTTCCCTGCAATATCGTCAGTGTTGCCTTCAGTTCACGCTCACTGGAAGAATTCGTCTCGTTGACGATATCGTCTATGACCATCAAGCCTGTCGGGTGTTTGCCAATGATACTGTCAGACCCATATCCTACACCCAGCAGTGTCGGCGCTTTACGCTCCGCAATCTGTCTCTGCCAGTTATCCGCCGTAATATCCGTACGTTTTACAAAATAACCCTTATCTCCCCACCCACTTTCTTTGTCGGGTTCGACATAAGGAAAACAATACTTCCACCCAGGACTTCTTTCGATGATTTCCGCTATCTTTGCCGAGTTGTCCTTCGCAATACCGTCACCCACTTGAATCAACAAATTCTCTTTTTCCGGAAACAGCCCAATGTTCCAGGCTGTGAATCCAATCGTAATAATGGTGGTTTTGGCACTTTCGCGGAACGCCTCTATGACCGTGCCTGTTTTGTTCAGCCGCTTCTGGTCTATGATCGCATTGAACCACGCACGGCTGTGGGCAGGCAGTTCCTTGCCAGTCCAACACCAGAAGAAGTGCCTGAACCCGCTCCAGCTGTGCCGTCTTGCCAGCTCCCCGCGTTTGCGATATTCCGCCTCCAGCCCTTTGTCATCCCTGATACTCTGCGCAATTGCCTCCCACTGTTCAGGTGTCTTCGCTTCTGTAATCAGCTCCTCCAGCACCGTTGTAGATAGGGCGTATACACGCTCTGCCTCCGCTATGCTCATGTCAAGTTCTTCGGCTAGTTCTGCTAGGTTAAGTTTCATTTTGTGAGAAGTCGAACATTTGGAATTTTGGGAAAAATTTAATCGGGGAGGCTACACAGACAAACAATAACACAACACTCAGACGTACCCCATCGAGACGAGCGAACACAACAGACAAACAATAACACCAGCCGAAATTTGTCTATACATCAGCATCCGTCTCAGCATCCGCATACACTGCATCCACCACGTCGCCAACCGCCAGACGCCGCCGCAGGACAACTGCGACGATGTCCACGTCGCCCAGCCCGGGCGCTGGGACGGCGGGAGCCGGGGCGACTCTGCCGACCGCCGGCTCAGCAAGCCCGGTGTGCAGCAGCAGAAACTCCGCCGCGCGTGTCGCAGCTACGCCGGCGTCGGGCGTGGTGGAGATCGCCTGCTGCGTCTGCGCAACCTCTGCCAGCCATGCCTGCCTGCCAAACCTCCGCCGCAACTCCGCATCCTGCACGCCGTCCGCCAGCGCCGCGCGGATGAGACGCCGCTTTTTCGCGAGGCGCGCCGCGTGCATCTCGTGCGCAGTCTCGGAGGTGATAGGGGGCGCACCGCCGCCGCGGACACCCGGGAGCCAGCGCCCCCTGGCGTCGCGAGTGGGGGGCGCTGCGGTATCTGTTGTATCTGTTGTATCTGTATCCATGGCTGCATTATAACACTTTTAATCGTTGAAAATTGGTGTCTCAAAAACCTTGACAATCAAGTGGCTTGATAGTAAGATAGGGATAGTTGAGTACGTGGTACAC
>Ga0194127_10001757_pt1 | contig 30979 bp, 27 predicted proteins | sample TA2KigC100mmetaG_FD_148624 | JGI IMG/M metagenome (GOLD analysis project Ga0194127, IMG submission 148624) | Freshwater microbial communities from Lake Tanganyika, Tanzania - TA2015036 Kigoma Deep Cast 100m | ecosystem: Environmental > Aquatic > Freshwater > Lake | place: Tanzania: Lake...
GCATCAATGCAAGAATTTCCGTTGAGGGTCTCGGCGTCCTCGGGACCTTACATTCGCACCACCGCGACTGCGAATAACCTGTTCATCAGCGGACAAATCCACGGCTCAAGTACGTCCCCCCCCCCCGCCTCATCTACGTCTTACTTCTTCAGAATTCCGGCCTGCCAGCGTGGTTGCTTGGTCTCCCCGAGAGCTGTTCAATAATTATCCGCACATACGCCATCTCAATAATGGTCCATTCAATTCCCGAAAACTTCTATGGCCGAATCGCCACAGGAATGCATACTGCGTCCATAAAGATGTTACGCGCGGCCGCGGACCGCTGTCAAAAACCCAAACGGTCAAAGACCCGCTGTCAAGGACCCAAAATTCTGTTGAGTAGCCTCAAGAAAAATTCTTCACTTTTTAGGGTCGGGACCCCACACGCGGACCTCGATCGTTGTCCAGTTCACCGAGATACGCGGCCGCGGCTTCATGATCCGGCTTTATTGCTAAAGCCCTGCGGAAATATTTCACCGCCTCCTTATTCTGTTTCATGGCCGCGTATGCCAGTCCGATCGCGTACCACAACTGGGAATTCTCCTTGTTCAAAGACAGGGCTCGCCCCAAAGTGACAATTGCTTCAGCAATTTCGCCGTTGTGTAATAGGGCCACGGCAAGGTCCGCGTGCGCTTCAGTGAGATCCGGGCTTAGCTTGACGACTGCGCGGTGGCTCTCGACCGCCTGTCTCGCCTTTCCATGAGCTAACAAGCTGTGCGCCAGCCGATGATGAGCTTCCGCGAAATCCGGTTTGAGCCGGATCGCGGCCCGATAGTGCTCCTCGGCAAAGGATGGGGCTCCGGTCAAATCCAGCGCCCACCCAAGATAGAAATAGGCGATCGGTTGATGCGGGGCTAGAATCATCCCGGTCTTCAGCTCTCGGATGCCGCTCTCAAAATCTCCGGATCTCGCAAGGAGATAGCCCAGATACGAGTGAGCCTCCGGTGAGCCCGGATCAAGTTCCACGGCCCGCTCTACATAACTCACCGCTTGCCTGAGGTCCCCACTCTTCTCCAGGCATATGCCCAGGAGATGGTAGGCTATTCCTTGCCCGGGATCGAGCTCCACAGCCCTGGAGAGTACTTGCGCAGCTTCGGATATGTGTCCGGCGCCCACAAGAGCGCGCCCGAAAACGATCTGAATTGCGGCGTTTTCCGGGTCCGCGGACATCGCTCTGCGATAGCCCTCCAGCGCCTCAGAAACCTGGCCGGTGGTTTCGAGCAAGAGGGCTAGGTCCGCGTGCGCAAGCGCCAGAGCAGGGTGCAAGATGATCGCCTTCTTGTAATGACTGATGGCGTCTGAGACCTGACCCTGATTCGCAAGGAAAATCGTCCGAGTCTGTGATGAACTTCCGCCGCCTTGTCATCCAGTTGGAGCGCGTTCCGGTATTCTTGAAGAGCTTCCCGGTAGTAGCCTGTTTCGTGGAGAGCGCCCGCAAGATGGAGATATCCTGTTACTGATTTGGGGTCCACTTGGATGCTTCGAGCGTACTCCTGCATGGCCTCTAATACGCTGCCGGCCTTCTTCAGGGCATTGCCCAGGCAAATGTATGCGGTCGCGTTTCCGGGGTCGGTTTCCGTGGCTCTTTTGGTAGTATTCGATTGCGTCGTCAAGCTTGCCCGCGTTCTCGAACGCGCCTCCGAGAACCAGGTGGACATCTGCGTGATTCGGATCCAGCTCCACAGCTTTCCGGTACACGGCCACGGCCTGGTCGGTTTTGCCGGTGACTTGAAGAGCCACGCCCAAACAGATCAGCGCTCCCCCGGCGCGATCCTTGGTGTCTCCGAAGGTCTTGAGAAATTGCTCCACAGAGGCTTCCGTGTCGAAGTTTTTGGGCCGGACGGCCCGCGATTCCGGGTCTACCGCAAGAACCTTTTGAAATACCTCCATTGTCTCCCCGTGTCGCTCTTCCGCCGCGAGCACCGACATAGTGTTCACCGCGATATCCAGATACGGGATTTTTTGCACATCGCGAGAGTACTGAGGAAGCCGCGCCACCAGGTCTTGCCAGAAGGAGATATGTGTCCATCGTCCCGCGCGTTCCGCGGTGACCCATCCCAGTCCGGCCAGCGCAACGAGCAAGCCCGCGACAGCTCCGCACCGGATTGCGGGCGAAACCGCGCGCTTCTCCAACACCCACTGCGCGGTGGGCAGGATTCCCCGAGCCACAATCAGCAGTAAGCCCGCCATGGGAAGGATCGCCCGGTATCCGAAGAAGAGGTACTGGGGTATCAGCATGGATTCCGGAAGCAGGCTAACCCCCATGAACAGGATGCCGAAAGCTATGACCGGACTGCGCCGCATCAAAGCGCAGCCTGCCACGGCCAGCGCGACCACCCCGGTGACCGCCAACAGTGTCTCAGGGGGATTGAGCAGCGAACGAGAAACGATCTCCGCCCTCATGAATTCCACGTCCCCCATGAAGGGAAAGAGCATCATTGATACGTAGCTGAAGAAGATCCTGCACTGGGTCATAGCCACTTCCGCGATACTCAGCCCGCCGGTCGCGTAATACAGGGAGAGCCGCTCGAAAACGCTTTGTTCCATCTCACTGTGCGTACCATGGAGAATTCTGGTGGTCACCAGATAAAGGACGACACTCGGAAGCAATACCAGAGCTATGGTTCCCACTCGCTTCATCAATGGGCCCGCGCCCTGACGGAAGACGGTCACAATTCCGCCAAAACCATGAGCGCCGGCAGGACCGCCACGTTTTCTTTGCTCAGCATCCCCGCGAGGAAGATCACGGCCGTGACACCATACCCCACGAAGGGATTGGCGAAGCGCCCGGAGCGAGTCGCCACGTACACCGCAAGGCCCCAATAGACGAACAAACAGGCCATGATGGCTTCTCGTTGCCAGACGTAGAGGACGACAAAGCTTTGCAACGGGTGAATCACAAAGAGCGTCCCCATAAGCACGCTGACTAATTGCTTCACTCGGATCGAACCAGGAAGGCTCAGTCCAGGAATGCGGAAAACGGTCATAACCAGGAGAACCAGAGCCAAGCCTGCTCCGGCCAGGAATCCCACATTCAGGACACGCAAATAAAAGGGATCCAGTCCGGCCGCGAGATAATTCAGATAGAAGGTGAAGACAAACAGAGGCCTGACCGGAATCATGCCGAGTATGCGGGCCATATCGTGACTTGCCAAGAGCGGCTGTTTGGCGCTGACGAAATACGCTCCGTCATAGACCGTGCGGGCGTTCATTCCTCCCCAGTGACATGCCAACCCCAGGACAAGAAATACCAGGAAGATTAAAATGATCTGAGCCCACGAGAAGAACGGGGACGTGGACGGCGACTCGCCATTCCGCTTACATAGCGATTGTTCGTTTTCTTGGCTCATTTCTCCGGCCGGACGTCCAGGCCCCGCCTATCAATGGAGCAGGGCTCTCGAAACAATTGATAGAAGGACTCCTTAGGTCAAGGGCAATCACAATTCTTGGAATACCACTCGTCTGCTTCCTGCTGATCGAAGAACACTTTACAGTTAGGGCTTGTCGCATACGGTGTAAAGTCTTGCGTCCTCTTACTATAGCATTGATTGCAGTAGACCTTGACGCCGACGACGCTTACGCCCCCCACCTTTCTATTCCACGCAACCCTCAAAGTGAGCGCGTCCAGGAGCTTCCTCAGTTCTTGAAAGCTCCCTTCAGAGACAGATACTATTTCGAAGCCGCTTAGGAGGGGCCCTCCAGGTTCGTCTTGGCGAACCCAGCGGCATTCCGCCTTGAAAACCACCGGATCGACCAGGAAGAACTCATCCGCAGGTATGACAAAGGCCTTTATTTCATTTTCCCGACTGGCAATGCCTTCGACACCGACCCCATTCTTGGTGATGTCACGCACTTTTCCCCTTACTTCGGGGTTCTCTGTTTCAAAGATAGGAAGCGGAAATTCCAGTTTATCTCGGGGAACGCGGTTGGTCCACCTTCCGGTCGTTGTCTCGTCAAAAGAGAGATCGCCGGACAGCTCGCTCGCTTCCAAGAAACCCGCTTCCACTAGCTTTTTCAAACAATTCCCCAGCCCCTTGGGAGTAAGTCTGTACTTTTGCATAATATCCGCGCCGTTCAACCCTCCTCGTATATCCGCGACTATTTCGTGCGCCCTGATTTTCCTCTTGTGCGACATCACGCCTCTCTTCTAAAGCCTCGTCAATGATATCCACTCAAGAAGCCGCATGCGCCCCAGCTTTTCATACCGCTAAAATCTGATTTGGACCTCTCAACCGCCGACCTTATGATATAATAATCAATGTTTGATCGAGAAGTCCAGACTTGAACGCCATGTTTGACGGGGTCTGTTCGATCGACGAAACGCGCCCGGTCGCGGGTTGAACGTCCTCCGAAGCCGTGAGGGTTTAGCTCCGGCCAAGCTGAGGAGACGACGGGACACCGGGCCCAATGAGTGAGAGGGGGAGCGCTTTCATGGCTGCCGAGCACTTCTACAAAGCCAAGCAAATCCTTGATGATATTCGTCAGGGCATTGGTGGGGCTGAATTACGGGTTAAGTATGGTTTCAGCTTCGGCGAGGTGGAAGCGGCGGTCGGGCAATTGCTGGAAACCGCATCAATGAGAAGGCAAGCCGACGATCATAGCGCCGAGAGTCAAGCATCGACTCAGCTTCTCGATCAGCGAAAAGCCGCACGCGTCACCGCGCTCCTGCCCGTGGCTGTTTACGACGTGGAAGACGAGGAACTGAGAGGGTTCATCGCCGATATCTCCGAAAGCGGCTTGCGCGTCGTGGGAGCAAAGAGCGCTGTCGGCCAAGTGAAGACGTTCATGCTTCCCAGCGAAGTTATCTCAGAAGTCGACGGTCTCATGTTCGAAGCCACCTGCCGATGGGTCCGCCCCCATGGGCCTTCGGGCGCCACCATTGCCGGCTTTGAGATAACGGGGATTACAGACGAGGATATTCGGCACTTGAAGAAGCTTGTGCGGTTGCTTTTAAATTTGAGGACTAACTCAATCGGGCCGTGAATGGCCGGTTTGGTATCTTAGTCTATCCATCGCACGAATTCGGACAATTCCGCGCGTGTAGACCTGAATTCATTGATGCAAGCATTAGGGTCGGGCCTCCCTAAAGCCACCGTAACCACAAGCGTCTTTGATTCCGGGATGTTCAGTTGGTCCTTGACCTCGTCTTGGTACGCGCTCACCAAGCCGATTGGACACGAACCAAGCCCATGCCCTGCCGCGGCCAGGACCAGATACCCCATGAATGAGCCCACGTCTACCAAGTGATCCGGGTGAAGAAGCTCATCAAGGAATATCAGCGCGACAGCCGGCGCTCCATAGAAGTCAAGGCTGCCCTCGTTGATGTACGTCCTAAAATCCGATCCCATTCTCTCCACCAGTGGTGTCATCTGTTCGACCGATTCACGGCCTCGTTGCAGGAAACGCTCCGGTATCACTTCCTTGGCCGCCCCCGGGCCGCAGGTAATCCGGCGCTCCCGGTACGAACGAAGCAGCCTCTTGGACAGCCTTTTTCTTTCCTCTCCCAGCGCCATGTGGACTTCCCACGGCTGCATGTTGATCGCGGAAGGAGCGCGGGAAGCGTCATGGAGCACAGCTTCCAGCAGCGACCGGTCCAGGGGTTCGTCCGCAAAAGCCCTGACACTCCCCCGACAGCGTATCGTCTGTAAGACATCCATGAAATCCACCTCCTGGGGCCAAGATCTATTGGGCAAGGATTTGCGCCTAAACTCGGTCCTGTCGGCCGTCAAGCTGTTTTGGGCTTTGAACTGACTGAACGTGTGCTCTACGACTTGCCACCTTTCCTGAAACCGAGTATAGGTGTTCACCAAATACAAGGCGCCTCCTGGAATCCGGCACGAGGAGACCAGATGAAAGTGAGACACATCATATTCGCGGCAGCCATCGCCTGCGCCCTGAACGTGTCCTTGGCCGACATCAGCTCCGCGCGCGAGTTCGAGGATTCGTTCCGGGCCGGGCTTTACGCGGAGGACGCGGGGAACTACGACGATGCGCTCAAGCATTTTTCCAGGACCGTGGAACTCGAACCTCGGTCAGCCACCGCGTGGGCGAAACTCGGAGAGATCCATCTTCGCAAGGGAGACTCGAGGGCGGCGATTCAAGATCTCTTGCGCGCCGTGAAGCTCGATCCCGCGTACGCCGCGGCTTACAGTCGCCTTGGATACGCATACAACGCGGTGGACGAGTTCGACAAGGCCACCGAAGTATTAACCGTGGCGCTCAAACTGGATCCGCATTCGGCGACCTGCTTCAACAGCCGCGGATTTGCCCTGAACGGCAAACAGCGATTCGAAGATGCAATCAAGGACTTTGATCAGGCCATTCGCCTGAACCCCAACAACGCCAACTTCTACAATAACCGAGGGTTCGCGCACAACGGGCAGAGAGATTTCGACAAGGCTATTGAAGACTTCAACCAGGCAATAAGATTAGAGCAGAATAACGCCATGTACTACAACAACCGCGGGGTGGCCTTGATGCGAAAGAATGATTTCGACAAGGCTATGGAAGATTTCGACAGCGCAATCCGGCTCAATTCGCAACACTGGGCAGCGTACCATAACAGAGGCATGGCGCACAGCGGTAAAGGCAGACATGACAAGGCTGTTGAGGAGTTCAGCAAGGTCATTGAAGCCAATCCCAATTCGCCTGTGTTGTACAAAGACAGAGGGACCGCGTACATGAAGCTGGGTGACTACGAGGCTGCCAAGAAAGATCTGGATAAAGCTCTTGAACAAGATAAGAACCTTGCCGCTGCTTATGCCGCGATGGGCCTGCTCCTGGCTCAAGCCCCGGGTCCGCCGCTGCGCGACCCGGTCAAGGCGCTCCAGTTCGCGGAAAGAGCGGTGAAACTAACGGGCGGCACAGGACCCGACATGCTCCAGATCCTCGCTGAGGTCCAGTATGCGCTCAAACGGCCTGCTGATGCCATCGCAACGCTCAAATCCGCTTTATCGCTGGATCCCGTCAACAAGGAATATCACCAGCTCATGGCCAAGTGGAACGGCTCTTATTCTCCGAGTTCCCCTAGCCGCGATCAACAGCCCACGCGGGTTTTCGAAACGCTCTGGTAGCATTGTCTTCGCGCTAATCGAAGCGCATTTCCCTGGTTCCGGCTTGCTGGGGCTAAGATTAACGCTCGGTTGATGCGCCTTTGGCGCCCTTTTCCGGCCACCATCCGCCCGACGAGCTGAGAATGGGTGATCGCACACAAGAAGACCGGATTAGGGAATATGCGACGAAGACGGTCCGCCTCGGATCGCGCCTGAACGATACGGCGCTCTTACGCGCAGTCATTGCTCGCATGACAAAGACCTTTTCTCTCCTCCCGCCCGATGCACTGGAACTCTTTCTGAGCGAAGCCCGGCGCTTGTATATTACGGTCATGCCCGACACCGGCTTCCCGTTCGGCATGAAGACAAAGTCAGAGGAGACTCCGGAAATCCGACGCTATGCTATAACCATGCACAAGGAACATATGGAGTGGTCTGAAGACCTTTTCATCGGCGCAATGCTCCATGAGTTAGGTCACGTGGCGGCTCGCCGGCCTCCGGAACAGGAATGGCCTCGCGGGAAAAAAGAACGCGCCGAGTTCAAAGAGCGCCTGGAGGCTCGAGCAGATGCGCTGGTTTGGAAATGGGGTTTGCGACACTACAGCATGCGTCACCTTACGGCCACCTATCCTGAACACTACGTGGAGCGGATCGTCAAGGCCATCGCACAAACGCTGCTGGAAGAAGATCTCTCCTGGAACGAGTGATCTTCCGGTCGCTTCCGCCGAGAGACACAGATGGAGAAAAGTTCGTGACGGATCGCTTGTATAAATACCGGCGGGAAGATTTTGGGGAGCTACCGGTAACGCTCCACCATTTGACTATCTACCTGAATTTCCTCGACGGATTCGTGGAGGCGAGCAACTGCCTCGAGATGACGGCGCGGCAGCCCTTGGAAAGGATCGAGCTCGATGCGAAAGATCTGACCATTGTCAGAGTGGAATGGGTGAAAGACCCCCTTGATCCCTCTGAAAGCGCTGTTCCCCTTCGGTACGACTATGCTCATGAAAGGGACAAACTGATCGTCGCCTTGCCTGACCGCGTGGACTCGGGTCAACGCTTTCTGGTGCGAACCGTCACCCGATGCGTTCCCTCGGACCATATACTCGAAGGCATTTACAAAGACACCACTCCGCACGGGGCTCCCCAGCAGTATATTTCCCAATGCCAGCAATGGGGATTTCAGCGCATCATGCCGATCTTTGATGATTGCACGGCCAAGTGCGCCATGACCACCACCATCGAAGCCGATGCGCGCTACACGCACCTGATAACGAACGGAAACATTAACCCGCGGACCAATCCGGACGGTGCGCCGGTTCTCAAACCCGGGGACCCCTCGCGGCAGATCATCACCTATGAGAACCCTCTTCCTATGGCGCCCTATCTGTTTCTGGTATGCGCGGGCACGTGGGACATGCTTGCCGACCAGGTCACGTGCGATTCAGGTCGAACGGTGCGCCTGGAATACCTCGTCCCTCCGGGTCGTGTCGAAGGGGCGCAAATTCCCATGGAGATACTGAAGAAATCCGTGCTGTGGGTGGCCCAAACCCAGGACTACGAATACGCAATGGACGTGTACCGGACGATTTGCATGAACAAGTCCAACTTCGGCGGAATGGAAAACATGGGCAATACCACTATTGTCACCGATGCCGCTCTCATCGACGAGCATACCCTCGATCAGCAGCTCATCTATGCCCACGCGGTGATCGGCCATGAGTTTGAGCATAACCAGTGCGGCAGCGAAACCACTATGGAGACGCCCTTTGATGTTTGGCTGAATGAAGCGTACACCGTTGACGTTGAACGGCAGTTTGTCGCCGAGATCTTTGACCCGACTTTTGTCCGCCTCGCTCAGGTGGATTCGATCCGCAGCCCCTTGCTGGGACCGCTTTCCATAGAGGACAGCGGGCGCGCGGGCCGTATCGTTCGAGACGGCTTCAACAACCCGGATGAGCTGATTGATGGGGTCACGTATGTGAAAGCCGCGGAAGTAATCCGCATGTTGAGGTTGATCCTGGGGCCGGAGCTTTTCAAGGCCGCGACCACGCTGTACTTTTCTCGATACAAGAATTCCAACGCCAACACGGAACAGTTCTTCGAATGCTTTGAAGAGGCATCGGGGAGGTCCTTGGAGCAATTCAAGAAGGGATGGCTGTACACCATCGGATACCCGAAAGTTACGGCGGAAATGACTTATCGGCCTGAGTCGCGCTCTTGCGCGCTCACTCTTCGACAAGAGAGCGATAGCGGGGCCGGTCCCTTCCACCTGCCCATCGAGGTGGCCTTGGTGGATGCTCAAGGCCGAAATGTCCCCGGCGCGGAACGAGTCCTGGAGCTGGCCCAGGCGCAAATGTCGTCCGTGTTCGAACATGTGCCCGAGTCACCCGCGTTCGCGTCAGTGAATCGCGGTTATTCCTTCTACGGGACCTTCACGCTGACAGACGCTACGGCTCATACCCTATCCCTACAAGTCCGCATGGATACCGATCCTTTTAACCGGGTTGAGGCGATGCGGCAATTGACCGACCGGCAACGGATTGGCCTGTTGCCCAAGCCCGATGCCGCAGTTGACCAGGAATGGCTCGCGCTTTGGGGGGAGATCCTCCAGGACGAGAGCCTTTCCCCCGCGCTCAAGGCATATTTTCTAAGGATCGATGAACAACCGCTCGACCGGAACTACTGCACATGGTTCCCGGAATTGGCACAGGCGCGGGAAACGCTTATGGCAGCGGTGAACGCCGCGCATCGGGAGGAGTTGTTGGCGCATTTTCATCGGCTCGACACGCGTATCGGCCGAAGGAATCGCCGAATGACGGCATCGAGGAACGAATTCTCAAGAACGTGTTTCTGGAGTTAATCGCGGTAGACGATTCGCCTGCGAGCCACGACCTCATACTCAAACATTTCCGGGCCGCGACCACAGCCACCGATCGAGTGGCGGCGCTGGTGGCCCTAAACCGAAGCTCCGCTGCTGAAAGGCTCTCCGTGCTTGAAGAGGTGTACCGAGCCTGGTTCCCGCATCTGAGCGCGTAAAAGCGAATTACCTTCGAATAATCGGAGCAGGAACCCGCGAAGACGCTTTCACCATGATCGAACGAGAGAAGTCACGCGACACCTTTGACGTGAATCAACCAACTTGGACAAGAGCGCTCTTCCTCACCATGGCCGCGAACAACAAGATGATCTGGACGGATCGGGGAATTCAGTGGATCGCCGACACCGTCTCATGGATGGCCCGCATCAATGACTACAACGCGAGCCGTATGCTGAACACCTTTCAGCACTGCCGGAGGCTCAAGCCGGAACTCCGGGTCAAAGTTCAAACGGCTCTGGAGCAGATCATCGAGAACGTGCCCGAAAAAATCAGCCCCACCATCCAAGGCCAAGCCAAAGCTTACTTGGCCGACGAGGTTGCCGGTTCGTAGTGAAAGCGATTCGCATTGAAAGAGATAGCGCCCTGCAGGCGCGGATTTGGAAATCCCCCAGTATCCTCCTTTAGAAAAGGGGGAACAACGCATCCCCGTTTTCCCCATTTCGGCAATCGCATAATAGTGTGAAGTAACACTTGACACTTGCCAATAGCTTGTGTAGGATGCCTTTATACCGGTTGTCAAAATACTTGGCTTCTTGGACAGCCCGTGCTTGAAGAAGACCGCTAGGGGCCAGCGCCTACCAATATCCAAGCGGCAATCGGACATTATTTTTTTACACTTGCTATATGCAGTGACTCTTGGCGAGGGACCCAATGCCAACATTGACCAAAGCCCGACAGACCTTTCTCTACGTGGCTCCTTTTCCCGCTCTGGCGTTTTTCAAGATTTGGGCGTCATTAGGGAAAGAACCCGGCGTCTTGCTCATCGCGGCCAGCGCTATGCTCGTCTATTGCGTTTGCATTCTTTTGCTGGCGCGCCAATGGGACAAGCCGACCTACTTTGACTGGGCGATCTTCGGTTACTTTCTGGTGATTACCTTGTCTCTTGCTCTGTGGCGCCAAGCGGCCGGAACGATCCTCACGGAGTATGCGGTGACCGGGATCTACGTTACTCTCTTCGCAGTCGCTTTTGTTCCGCCGATGCTCGGATTGGACCCCTTCACCTATCACTATGCCAAGAAATACACACCCCAGGCGGTTTGGGGCAATCCGATCTTCGTGCGTATCAATCGAATCATGACCTTTATCTGGTCAGGTATCTTTGCGACTTGCATCGTGCTGAGCATCTATCCGTCGGTTGTAACCCGCGCGCTGATTCCTATCGCGATTATCGTCGGCTTTGGCGTTCCGTTGAATCTTCGGTTTCCGGACCTCTACCTCAAGCGTCTTGGCCTGCCCGGTCTCGCAGAGATGCGAAAGATGTCCCTTGCCGCCGCGGGTGACATCTCCCCTATTGGAGAGGGCCGCGCGGTTCCCCAATTAGCCGCTGCGATCCCTCAATCCGTCAGGCCGGACCTCGCTCCGGGTTTGTCAACCGGGGCCGCGAAACCTTCCTATCAGACACAATCCGAGAAACAGGAGACCGCCATGAAAGTTCTCGCTATTAACTCGAGCCCGAGAGTTGACGGGGTCAGCAAGACTGGAATGGTGCTTGAGGCGCTGGTGAAGGGGATGCTCGACGCGGGCGCGGAGGTGGAGACGATTCGGCTCCGCGAAAAGACGGTCAAAAACTGCATCGGCTGCTTCACCTGCTGGACAAAGACCCCGGGAGTCTGCGTCCAGAAGGACGATATGACCAATGAGCTGTTCTCCAAGTGGTTGGAAGCCGACATCGCGGTCTATGCCACGCCTCTGTATCACTACACCGTGAACGCGGCGATGAAAGCCTTTATTGAACGGACACTTCCGATGTCGGAGCCGTTTCTTCATCGCCGCGACGGGAAGACCTATCATCCGCGGCGCCAAGAGCCTCCCAAAGCCGTGATCTTGTCCGTAGCCGGATTTCCCGAGCCGGCCGTCTTCACGCAGCTCTCCTCGTACGTGAACTTCCTGTTCGGCAAAGGACTGATCGCCGAGATCTATCGACCCGCGGCCGAAGTAATGAACCGTCCCGAGTTCTCGGTGGGGGCCAATGACATCCTTGAAGCCACGACCCAGGCCGGCCGAGAGCTGGCGCAGTCCCTCAAAGTCTCCGATGCTACGATGGAGCGGATCATGAGGCCCATCGGGGGCGATTTCGACACCTTTGCCAAGATGGCGAACGTTTTTTGGAAAACGTGTATCCGAGAGGGCGTGACGCCCAAAGAGTTTCACAAAAAGAATCTGCGGGTGCGTCCTGATTCTCTCGAAACCTTCATGATGATCATGCCCATGGGGTTCAACGCTGAATACGCGGCCAAAACTAAGGCTACTATTCAGTTTCGCTTTTCCGGCGAAGTCGAGGGGGCATGCCACTTCAGGATCGATGACGGAAAGGTGGGGGCGGCGGTCGGGGAGTCAGAAAAACCGGATTTAGTCATTGAGTCCCCTTTCGACACTTGGATGGACATCATCACCGGGAAAGCAGACGGCCAAGAAATGTTCATGCAGCAGAAATATAGGACGGCTGGGGACCTATCCCTACTGATGCGGATGAAGGACTTGTTCGGCAGAGGGAAGAAGTCCGGCTAAAACCTACCGAGGAATGCGACCTCCTGGTTGAAGGTTCACGGGCCCTGCCGCGGCCGACGTTTTTCGGCGCAGGGCCGCAGTAGACAGGCCCCCGCCCTTTGGAGTATTTTGGTAAGGACCTGATGGGTTCACCTTCGAGAGGCCGTTATTTCCTGATCGATTTCGTAAAAGGAGCGACACTATGACCGATGTGTACAAACGGCTTGCAGAAAAGCTGGACGGACTGCCCAACGGATTTCCCGCAAGCGACAGCGGAGTGGAGTTAAAGATCCTCAAGAGAATATACACTCCCGAGGAAGCTGAGATGGCCCTCAAGCTGAGGCCCATACCCGAAACGGCTCAGGCTATATCAGAGCGCCTCGGCATACCACTGGACGAACTCCAGCCCATCCTAGACAATATGGTGGACAAAGGCCAGATCGGGTCCGCCAAAATGAAGGGCGAGCAGGTGTATATGGTCGTCCCGTTTGTAGTGGGGATCTTTGAGTTCCAACTGAATCGGCTTGACAAAGAGATGGTGGAACTCATCGAGGAGTACGGCCCCACGCTCATGCGCACGGTGGGACAGTTCGCTCCCGCGCTCCTGAGGGTGGTCCCGGTCAATCTCCAGACCAAGCTGGAACAACAAGTGCTCCCGTACGAGGATATCGCGGCCATGATGGAAGGGGCCAGGGCTTTCCAAGTGGTGAATTGCATCTGCCGCAAAGAACGCGCGCTGCAGGGAAAACCGTGCAAACATTCTATGGAAGTCTGTCTCGCGTTTGCCAATCATGAGGGAGCGTTCGACAAGTATGCAAAAGGCCGGATTATTTCGAAACAAGAAGCCCTGAACATCCTGGCCAAGGCCGAGGAAGAAGGCCTGGTGCATAACACGTACAATGTTCGGACAGGCCAAATGTTCGTCTGCAATTGCTGTTCATGCTGCTGCGGTATCATGCGTGGTGTGAAGGAATTTAACGCGCCGTACCTTATGGCAAGGAGTAACTTCGTAGCCGCGATTGACCAGGACGCGTGCGCGGCGTGTGGCGTGTGCGCGGACGAGCGATGCCCCATGGAAGCAATCGTGGAAGACAACGGCTCATACAAGGTGATTCCGGAGCGATGCATCGGATGCGGCGTGTGCGCTCCCACTTGCCCCACAGATTCCATCAAGCTGGAACGCAGACCTGAAGCAGCCCAGACCGAGCCCCCGAAAAACATCGTGGAGTGGTACTTCCAGCGGGCTGCCAGCCGAGGCATACAGCTCAGGATCGATTAAGAACGGCGTCACGGCTCCAGGGAAAGGTCAAGCGCACGGCCTCTTTGACGGGGCCGGCCGGATGTTCGCGTTATGGCGTGAGCATTCGGTTACTCCACAGCGTAAATCGCGGTTGACCGGAGCCCCGAGATGTCATAGACTCGCCGGAAGCGTAAACGTGCATTTCCGAACGTTTCTCCAAATCTTTTTTCCGTGGATGCGCGCGGGAGGTGATGCGGCGCGTCCCTGGCGGACGCAAGTAGTTATTCGCGCGACCGGTCCATGAGTTAAGGATCGGCCTCGAAGAGGCTCGCCGCATCATTCAGCCGGATGTCGCTTTCCGGCGGATCCGGTCTTATCAAGCAAATAGAAAAGGATCGGGCAGGGACTGCTATGCTCGATCCGGACGATCCCGAACTGTTACCCTTATCTTCGAGTCTGCGCCGAGATGTCGTTGACTAAGCGGGAGCAACGGGCCCCTCGTTTTCGCGGCCGTCCGAGAAGGAGTTACAAGAGCTTCTCGCTGGCGCTCCTCGTCGTTGCGCCCGCCATTGTTGCGCTCTGGACCTACCAAGACAATCTTGATTGCTACTTCACAGGAACCGACTCGTTCAGCCTTATAGAAACGAGCCGAATCGAATCCCTCCAAGATATCAAACGAATTTTCACGCGACAGCTCATGGACGGCACGGACTTCGTGGCCGTAGCCAAGTTCTACAGGCCTTTGGCGAGTCTCTCGTATGGGCTGGATTATTTAATATGGGATTTGGACCCCTTCGGGTTCCATCTGACCAATCTCATCTTCCATATTTTGAATACGATACTGGTGGCGCTTTTGATGCGCTCCCTCGCAGGAGGGGATCTGACTATAGGCTTGCTTGCCGCAATCATCTTTACGACCCACCCCATCCTTGTGGAAAGTGTTCCTTCAATAGATCGAAGGCACGATCTTATCGCTTCCTTGTTCTTGACACTCTCTCTGACCCTATTTGTAGAGGCTACACGTGCGCGACGGCGCCGCCGGGCTCTTTCGCTGTTGTCGGGGCTCTCCTATCTCGCGGCCTTGGGTGGAAAAGAAATAGCCGTTATATTGCCTGGGATCGTTTTTGTTTACTCGATGATATTCGGCCGCGAGCCGGGTATCGCTCAACGTTGTTCTCTTTCTTTCAAGGCGACCGCGCCGTACGCCGCCGTCACCGCAGCGTATGTGGCCTGGAGATGGCATGTGCTGGGCGGCTTGGGAGGATACGTTGAGAACGGCGGGGATCAGGCTTTAGGCGATTACCTGTTACAGATTATCAGTTCGTACGGCAACGACCTGTTGTATCCAATTGACTTTTTTAAACTTTCAGAGAGTTTCTCTGCCGTTTCATTCTTGCTGGCCCAAGCGCTCATTTTTGCCGCTTATTCGCTCTTGTATTTCCATTGTTCTCGCGGCGCTTCGAGAAATGCGACACGGCTCCCCTACGCGCGACTTTATCTGTTTCTCTCATTGTGGATTTTCCTCCCTTTGGCCCTCTTCTGCGCTACCCACACGTTTGCCCATCGATCCATGTATATGGTTGTTGTCCCGTTTGCAGGACTGCCGGCCGTTTCGATGGTCCATTGTTTCAGATTGCTGAGAAGCGGGTCAGGCGACCGCTGAAGTGGGGGCAAACCGTAATTGTAGCAGCCAGTCTTGTAGCGTGGGGATCTTTAGCGCTCAATTCCCCGGTTTTTCGAACTTACGCAGGCTGGAACGAAAGCGCACGCGTGTCACGATATTTGCTCGAGGAATTAGGCCAGGTCGTGCAACATCTGCCTGCCCGGTGCACTCTTCACCTGTACAATCTACCGGAAGGCATTAGTTCTTTACAGAGCAACATACTCCGCGCGCGCGAAGTCACGTACATGCGGGATTATTCGGTGAAGTCTTGGATGAACCTTGTATTTCCGCACAACACTATGAGGGTGGTCGTCCATAGCCGCTCCTGGGGCTGGCAATGGTTGAGTCTCCCTTGGCCATCACTTCATATCGAGCATCCGCGAACAACCTTGTCATAAAAGTGGTGACCGATACCGCTTTCACAAATCATTCGCCGACTCAATTAATAGCTTCACCTATCCGATCCCCGCTCTTCGGTCAAGCGCCCACGGCTCGAAAGCCACGGTGACAGGGCATGTCAAAGCGCAGCCGGTTCCTGCTGACACTACTCGTTCTCGGAGTCAACACGGCGTTCCTGCTCCCAATCCTTGATAGCCCCTATCTCGGGGACGACTCTTGGCGCGAATCCTTGACCAGAGGTCTCTTGCTCTTGTCGGATAAGAGCCTGTGGGAATTGTGCCGGCAAATCTCCAAGGACTTCATATCCAGCGGTCGGTGGTATCCCTTGATAATTTACTATTACCCTGTTTTTTTCCACATCGGTCAGCACGCATACAAGATAATGACATTGCTGTTCATTGTAGGTAACGTGATGCTGTTCGGATGGCTTGTAACGTTGGTCAGCCGCTCTGTAAAGCTCGGTATCGCGGCCATGATGGCGCCGCCTCTCTCGATGCAGTTCCGAATGTATCATGATGCGATTTTGTCATACTACTTTCTCATGCAGATTGAGTTCGCTTTCCTTATGCTTTCCGTCGTATGCTTCGTTCTTTACCTTCGGCGCCCCCGGCCGTGGATCTACATCGCATCTGTTCTGAGCTACCTTATCTGTTTGTTGATCTATGAGGTTTCTTACTTTTTCTGGGCGGCGCATGTGGTTCTGAGTTATCACCGCTTCGGCGGACATCGTTGGAAACAGGCGCTGTCAACCTCTTTCCCGTTTGTGGCGGTCTCCGCCTTGAATTTTGGCGTGATGCTTATAATTCGCGCGCAATTTGGAGTTTATTATGAAGGCGTTCAATCTCAGTTCGCGCCCATGCAGTGCTTGACCACGTTCGCGAAGCAGCTTTTCTCCGCGATTCCTCTGAGCTACTACGCTTCCACGCCTGCGATTCAGGATTTTTTCATGTGGTCGGACATGTTCTCTTCAGAGTTGTTGATCGCGGCGTGCGCATCCTGGGGTCTCGTCTGGTACACGCTGTGGCGCCAAGAGAACGCGCCGCGGCCCGAAAATGAACCTTCAGCGGCAGGGACGCTGGCTGCGCTTGGCATCGTGATATGGATGGCGCCGAGCATTCCCATAGCCTTATCTGCAAAATACCAGCGGGAATTACAGTGGGGCCTCGGATATCTCCCAACATATGTGTCCGCGTTCGGTGTCGATCTAGTGATGCTCGCAGGGCTGGCATTCTTCTCTTCCGGACTCCGAACAGCTACAAGACCGGCACGGGAGGCGTTTGCAATCGGCGCTGCTCTTGTGGGTGTGGCGGTCACTGCGATTACTTTCAACAGCAATTGGATTGTGGTTCAGAAGTACGCATACGCTGAGCGTTTCCCACGAGCGCTCATTGAAAATGCTTTGGAACGAGGATTGCTTCATCCGGTGACAGACAAGTCTTTCCTGATCTGCGGTGAGCCGTTTCGGAGCTGGGACAACCCTCCGTTTTTCAAGCAACACTCTGGCATGACGCTTCAGGTGGTCAAGCCGACAGGTTTCGAGCACGACGAGGATATGGGTTCCACAAGCATCGAGCAAGCATTCGCAGAATACGCCGCTGCCGACCGCCCGGGATGCTATGACTTTACATGCCTCGTGGACTGCAAGCAGGTCTTCTCGGGGTACGATCTAGTCTTCAAAGGGCTTGGATGGCCCGTCCTGTCCAAGGTGACGACCCAGAGTTCGAAACCGGAAACGCCCTCGGTCTTTTTCCTCAAATATGAGGCCTCATCTGAAGCCGTAGGATACGCGGTGCTCGCAAAGTTGCGCGGCATAAAGATCAGCGCGGGTGAAATTGTGGAGATCTCCGCGGACCGCACATGGGTGTTTGCTGCCTTGCCGTCTGCGTCCGCTCTGAGAAATCTGCGGATCACATGCAAATACATCGACGAACAAAATCAATCGACCCAATTACCCGGTTTCGATCAGCGCCAGTTACGCACGGTCCGCGTGAGCGACAGGGAAATGATTTTCGAGCTGCCCCCGTGCTCCGATGGCCTTTTCGCGGACCCGAGATTTGTTCGGCCGGAGATTGAAGGTCACCTAGCTATTAATACGGCGTCTCATGATCGGATGAATCGATGAACCTTCGGGCAACGTGATGCGCGGCCCTAACACCGGTCAGAAAGCTTACTTCCAGGCTCGATTTGTACAATCCGTCACCCGCGACGCACAGATCGTCAAATTCATCTTCCAGGGCCCTTCGTAGAGCATACTGTTTGCAGATCATGCCCGGCGGGAGCTGAACCGCTCCATGCTCCCACCTGTAGATCCTTGAGAAGATTAGTTTATCTGCCAGCCCGGGCAAGACCTTGTCGGCCTCGGTGAGCGCCGCGGCCAATCGGATATTCTGGCTCCTATTACGGAGATCTTGGCATCCATGACGAACCCTTCTCTTTGGCCGAAGAGCCCTTCGGCAAGCCGGTTTGCGTTTTCGCAGATCCCGCGTTAGAATCGGAGGAACGTTTGCAACCGCTTTTCACCCATTCGGGGGTGTGCCATGTCTGTAAGAGCGCGGTCCCTTCCTGCGGGATGGTATCCTTCGTCAGCAGGAGAGTGCAAGAGCAATATCGAGCAGTTCCTGGCCGGTTTCACGTCCCCGCCTGGGGAATGGCGAGGCGGGGTGGCGCCGCACGCGGGCTGGTATTTTTCCGGCCAAGCCGCGGCCCGTGTGATTTGCACGCTGGCAGCCTCGGCAAAGCCTGACCGAATTGTGCTCTATGGCGGGCATCTCTCCGGTACTAGTCAGCCGATCATCTATCCTGAGGCTGCTTGGGAGACCCCATTCGGCCCGATCTCGATGGACGCGGAGCTTGCCGAGCAACTGGTCTCAAAGGGCGCAGCCGGTCCCGCTTCGAGGAGCTTTGCCGACAATACGGTTGAGATTCAGCTCCCGTTCGTGAAGCGCTTCTTTCCGGATACGCCGATTCTCGCGATCCATGCGCCCGCGTCAACTGCCGCGGTTGACCTGGCCGCGGCTGTGGAAGACCTCCTCCAGGAGCGAGCCCTGAAAGCGGTCTGGATCGGTTCCGCGGACCTGACTCATTACGGACCCAATTACGGTTTTGCGCCCAAAGGAACCGGAGCGCAAGCTGTGGCCTGGGTCAAGGACGAGAACGACCGAATCCTGATCGACAAGGCCCTCGCGCTCGATGTCCAGGGCCTGTTACGTGACGCGCAAGCCCGCCAGAACACCTGCTCCGCGGGGCCGATCGCTGCGGTCATGGCTTCCGCCATCCGAGCAGGCATCAAGCAAGGCCACTTGCTCGAATACTACACCAGCTTTGACATCATGCCCGGGTCCAGCTTCGTGGGCTATGCAGGGATCGTGTATTAGGAGTGGCAGGAGGGATCCGGGAAACCCCTTCTTGGCAAGAAGGGGTTTCCCGGCCCCATCCCCAAGAACTCTCATATTGCGGTATCAGTGCGGCGGCATTCCCGTTTTTGGGTCCCAGCCCCATTCTTTGTAGTAATCCTCGATCATGCGCTCTACTTCCGAGCGCTGGAGCGGCTCTCCGGTCAGGTAATTCTTAAAGCCGGCCTTGCTGAACCACTGTTCAGGCGGAATTTCGTCCTTTCCTCGATCCAAGCCTTCTCGCAAATTCGCTAGCCGATACAACGTCCAGACTCGATCGACCCTCTCGCGCAGAGCAGGGAGATCCGTGGGGATGCCGGTAACGGTTTCGTATAGATCCGCACAGATCTCCGCATTGTAAAAGCGGTTGATATGTCCTCTAGCACAAATTCCCATTGAACCCAGCATGGTGAACCAGGCATGAGAATACCTGAGCAGCGCGCCAACTTTGAGCTCCTGCCTATCGGTCGGCCCATCCGCATTCTTGATAATGCGATCGATGGCTTCACTGGGCGCACCCATGCGCTTCAGATGCTGAGTGAAGACTTTCAGAGGTCGGCTCGCGAAATACGTGGGTGAGCCTCCCGAGCCCACGTGCGGACCGCGTGGGTCCAGGACTTGCCCCAACTCCATAGTGCCGAACCGGTCCCATGAAATTGCCGATCCTGGCCCCGCGTACGGATGCATACCTTTGACCAGCGCAGGAGCTAACTTTTCGGCCTCTTCGCCGAACTGCTGGATGATGCCGTTGAAGCCTCCGGCCAGCACATCACCCAGGTCCTCACGGAAGCTGATCTTCCGAGCCCAAGTTTCCATCGAGTCCAAGGAATTCAGCCGTATCTCCGGCTTTGCCGCATCTCGGGGGATGATTCCCTCGTCCACGAGCCGCTTGGCAAAAGCCATGAGACCGAAGAACTCGAACATGTCGAGACCGTATTCGTCCAGAGTAACCATGCACTTGATCGACTCACGATAATCCGTGAATCCATACAGCGCGGGCGTGTACAGGTTGATCACGGAGCTCGTGCATTTGACCAGCCCTTTGAACGGACCGTCGGGAATCTCCACCACATCTTTGCAGCCGATGGGGCAAGAGACGCACGCAGCGCGGCGCTTCTTTATCCGGGCGAACTCGTCACGAGGGACAAAGGAGAAGGCCTGGACCATCCCCAGTTCCTGAGCTTGTTTCAAGTGCGGCCACGAGCGAATCTTGTCGAGAAACGCCTTGCTGAGCGTCTTGTATCGCTTGCGATCGGCTACTTTGACACCGCCGGAGCCTTTGACTATTACGGCTTTCAAGTTCTTGGAGCCCATGACCGCTGCGAAGCCTCCCCGGCCCAAGGTAGAGATTCGGTCCACAAAGGCCATGGAAAAGGGAACCAGGCGCTCGCCGGCCTGACCGATGCACATCACACCTGTGGGCATGCCGAACTCGTCCCAGAGCGCCTGGCAGGTATTATCCACGCTTCGGCCCCACAAACGGTCAGCAGGCTTCAGCTCCACCCGGTCGTCGAAAATCTTGAGATAAACCGGCTTTGGAGATCGACCTTCGATGATTATATGATCCAATCCCGCGTTCTTGAGCATGACGCCGAATGTGAAGCCGCCTGCTCCACACCAGCCGATCGTTCGACTGGACGGTAACTTGGAGACCGAGTAGACCCGCGAAAATTGTGCCCACGAATGGGCCGGCGCCGAGGATGATGGGGTTCTCCGGCGACAGAGGTTCGCACCCCGGCTTGATCGTGTCATGGCAGAGTTTCAGGCAGAGGCCCAGCCCGCCTATGTATCGCTCTGCCAGAGCCATGTCCAGCGGCTCCCGCCTGATTTCGCCTGCGGACAAATCAACGCGGAGGACTTTTCCGGCAAAACCACCCCTGCTCACGGCTGATCCTCCTGTTTCTTCGTCTTTGACAGCGCGCCGTACAGGCATTGATCAACACAGATCCCGCATTCAATGCACTCTTCACTGAATCGGACGCTGCAATCCGCGCCGGACATCTTCACCTGGATTCGAGCCCTGGACGGATTGAAGGCCTTGGTATAGGTGTACGAACAGGCCAGCTCACACCGTGAACACCCTGAACAGTTCTCCGTCGCCACATCTATCCGATACTTTGCCATGCCCCTGCCTTTCTTTTCATGTCCTGAGTCGTGTTTCATGTGGCGAAACCCGAGCTGCCGACCTCCGAAAACGGGTAATCTTTGGGGACGCAAGAAATGCCTTGAAGAGCTATCAATCACGCTTTACAATAAATTTGTACCAGAATGATCCTCGTATACCTAGCGATTTCGTGGTCGATTCGACGCTCGCCTCGAAAGGAGGGGGAACGATGCGCCATACTCAGCCGGGAGTTTTCTTGTTGTGGGGGGCGCTCGTGGGGTTGATCCTGTCTGCGTCCTGGGCGCCTTGCGCCGACGCCTCGGCAGGATCGGCCGCCGGCCTGAAGATATTGGCCGGCATGAAGCCGGGGGCCAAACCGATCAACATCAAGGCCTGGACCAACAAGGAACCCGGGGCTCAATTCAACGAAGGAGACCGATTGATCCTGGATGTCCAAGCAGATCGCGCCGGGTACCTGCTGGTTATCTCCGCGACCTCGGATGGGAAGCTCGCAGTGTTGGCGCCGAATCGGGAGACGCTCACCAACCGTATCGAAGCAGGCGCGGTTTACAGCCTGTTCGGTGATGACTCTCCCGTCTGGCTCCGGACCGGCAAGCAGGTGAGCGCTAGTCAGGTAGCCGTTTGCATTAGCTCTCAGCCATTCAGTCTGGACCCCTTGCCGTCCGTCAAGGCCGGCGCCGCGGCAACTGCGCCTCAAACGGTAATTATCAAGGCCCTGGAAGCCTGGAAGCAACACTCAAGGACCTGGTCAAAGACGAAGGCTTCAATGTGCTGATCTTCCCCATTAAGGGTCCGAAAGGCCTCGAGTTCGAGGTCGAGACGCTGGACCGACCCGTAGAGGCCGACAAAAAGAGAGAGAAAAAGGTGCCTGTCGGTGTGGTAAGCTCGCCTCCTGACGGCCCCAAAGGCACTCAAGGTTTGAAGGTGACACCGGACAGAGACCAGCGCCAGTAACACCGATGCGCTTTCGAGAAAGTAAGACGGGGGAAACTTCTTTACACAAAGAAGTTTCCCCCCGCTCTTCACTTCTTTGAAAGCGCATCGGTGTTAGCGGGGCTTTCCGAGAGGATTACGGCTTCTTTTCCTTCTCTTTCATTGCCATATAGAGTCTTTCCGCGGTGACGGGCAGCTCGTTGATCCTGACTCCGGTGGCATCGTAGATCGCGTTGAGGATGGCCGGGATGGTGGGCATGATCGCGCCTTCGCCGACCTCTTTCGCGCCATACGGACCGTTGGGCTCATTGGACTCGACCACGATGCTCTTGACGTTCGGCATGTCCAGGGCCGTGGGGATCTTGTACTCCCCCAAGGAAGCATTGATGATTCGGCCCCGGGAATCGAATTTCACTTCCTCAAAGAGACACTCACCAAGCCCCATGGAAAGCGACCCTTGCATCTGTCCTTCCACGGACGTGAGATTTATGGCCAGGCCGCAGTCATGCGCGTCGGTCATGTTATCCACACTGACCTGACCGGTTTCCAGATCCACCGAGACTTCAACCACCTGAGCGGAACAGCCGTAGGCCGGGGAAGTTCCCACGGCCGCGCCTTTGTACGCCCCTCCCAACCGCGGAGGCTTGTACTTTCCGGTCCCCACAAGAGTTCCCTTCTCAAGGAAGGCCAAGCGAGCAGCTTCTCTGAAAGTGAGATAGTCGCCCCCCGGCGGATCGGTCCATCCCCGGTGTTCTTTAATGTAACCCTGACGAAGCTTCTCGAAGTCTCCAGGGCCGCCCCTGAACAGCACGTTACCGTTTCGGAAGGTGATGTGGGCCGCATCGCACCCCATATGGACCGACAATACTTCCGCTATCTGCCGCCGGACGCTCTCAGCGGCCTCCTTTGCGGCATGGCCTGTCATGAGTGTTTGTCGGCTGGAATACGCGCCCAGGTCCACGCTGTATTCCGTATCCCCGGACAAGACTCGCACGCATTCAAGCGGAATCCCGAGAGTCTCCGCCGCGATCATAGCCAGCATAGTGTCCGATCCCTGGCCGATCTCTGCGGACCCTGTGAGCACGGTGACGGTTCCGCCGTCTTCCGCGACCTTGATGACTACAGTGGAATGATACGTGTCGGAACGATAGATGGGATAACCTGCTCCTGAAACGAAAAAGCCGCACGCGCTTCCGATGCCCTTGCCTTTGGGAAGCTTGCCTTTCTTGTTCTTCCAGTCTGAGCCGTCTCGCACCGCCTCGATGCACTCCTTCATCCCCAGGCTCGACATGTTGAGTTCATTAATTGTGGCCTGGCCCGCGACCATCACGTTCTTGAGCCTCATCTCCACGGGATCGATCCCCAATTCGTCCGCGGTTTTGTCCAAGAGCTGTTCGAAACACGCCCGGTGCGCCACCCCGCCGTGGCCCCGCTGTGCCCCGCACGCGGGCTTGTTCGTGTATGCGCGCCATCCGTCATACTTCATTGCTTGTAATCGGTACGGGCCGCCCAGGAGCGATCCCGAATAGTACACCGTCGCGATCCCAAAGCTGGTATAGGCGCCGCCGTCAAGGACAGCCTTGTTCCTCAAGGCCAGCATGGTCCCGTCTTTCTTGACCCCGAGGCTCATTTCCGCGTAGAATTGGTGCCTGGCTCGGCTGTGCAAGAAGACCTGTTCCCTGGTATAATTCATCCTCACGGGCCTCCCCGTCACCTTGGAGAGAAGGCACGCGCTCATCTCCAGGGGAGTGGCTTCGGATTTCGGCCCGAAACCCCCGCCGACGGCGACGGCTTGATCACCCGAACGTCACCGACCGGAATGCGCAGCACCATCGCAACCGTGCGCATGACATAGTGAGGCACCTGGGTCGAGGTGTGGAGCGTGAGCTTACCTTGCAGGTCGAACACGGCCAGACACGAGTGTGGCTCGATGAAAGCCGCATCCTGCCGTTTGCTCAGGAAGGTGTGGTCCACCACCAGGTCGCACTGCGCCATGAGCGCTCCGGTTTCGCCGAATTCCTGATGGACCTCCGCAGTGACGTTCCCGGGAAACTCGGCGTGCAACTGAGGAGCGCCTTCTTTCATGGCTTCAAACATGTCGAAGACAGCCGGTAACTCCTCATAATCCACCTTGATAAGTTCCACCGCTTCCAAAGCCGTTTCAAGGTCCACCGCGGCGACTGCGGCGATTTCGTCGCCCACGTAACGCACTTTTTCGTGGCAGTACAGGGTCTCGTCGTACCGCGCGGGCGAAACCCCGTACTTGACAAGCCCGGCCTCTCTTGCGGTAACGACGGCCCGCACTCCCTTGAGTTTTCGGGCCTTTGAAGTATCAATATTGAGGATTTTCCCGTGTGCGATCGGGCTTTGCAGGAGCGCCCCATGGAGCATGCCGGACATGGTCAGGTCGTCCGCGTACTTTGCCTGGCCTGTTGATTTGGCAGGCGCGTCCAATCGTGGCGCTCTCGCGCCCAGGACTTGGAAATCTCTCATCGTTACGAGCCCTCCTTCCCGGTCATTGCTTCGGCCGCGTCCTGGATCGCCTGGACGATCTTCTGATAACCGGTGCAGCGGCAAAGATTACCCGATATGGCAGTGCGAATCTCGATTTCGGTCGGTTTGGTGTTCGTGTCGAGGAGCGCCTTGGCGGAGAGTATCATCCCGGGTGTGCAAAAACCGCACTGAATGGCCCCCTTGTCCACGAATGCCTGCTGAATGGGATGAAGCTTTCCATTCTCAGCCAGTCCCTCAATCGTAAGGACCGACCGCCCATTTGCTTGGACCGCCAAGACCAGACAGGAATTCACCGGCTTGCCGTCCAGGATGACGGTGCAAGCTCCGCAGTCTCCCAGCCCGCAACCATGCTTGGCGCCGGTCAATTCCAGATCTTCCCTCAAGAACTGCAAGAGCGTCCGATTTGCGTCCACCGCGGCTTCGACCGGTTCGCCGTTCACCGTTAACTGAATCAAGGTCTTCATGCTCCATCTCCTCGCAAAGGAGTTCGTAAAGAAGGGCTGAGCAGATGAACAGAGTTGCTCGTCATGCTCTTTCGCCGAGGTCTCACGGCTTCCATGCCTTGGCTCGAGCGAGAGCCTCAGTGAGGCATCGCTTGGTGAGCACTTCGATCATCATGCAGCGATACTCCATAGTGCCACGATGGTCCGTGATCGGGCTGCACATACCCACACCTATTTCACCGGCCTTCCGGAAAAGCTCCTCAGAGGGTATGGCCCCCACGAGAAGATCCTCCGCGGCAAGGGCGCGCACCGGCGTCGGGGCCACCGCGCCAAGGGCAATGCGAACATCCACAATAGGACCGTCCGCGCTCTGGAGGGTGATCATTGCCGCGACGTTCACCATGGAGATCTCCATCGCCTTCCGAGCGCCGAGCTTGATGTACGAGCCCCCGCTCCAGGGCGGAGGGGTCTCTATGTGAAGGGAAACCAACAACTCGTTGGGCTCGATCACCCCAAAATCATTCACCGGGATGTCACGCTCGCCCTTGGCGCTCTTGAGCTTGAGCGTTGCGTTGAGAACCATGCAGGGTGGCGGGAAATCAGCCGCGGGTCTCGCATTCGCCAAATTACCGCCGATGCTGGCGCGGTTCCGGATCGGAGGCGCGCCCAGCTTGCCCGCGGCTATGGCCAAGGGCGTGAAACGATCCATGACCAGCTCATTACGAGCAAGCTCAGCCGCGGTCACACCGGCGCCTATGGTCACCGCGTGGCCGTTCCGAGGAATGATCTGATCCATGCCGGGCACGCGAGCCACTGAAATCACGTGACTCGGCTTCTCCAGCTTCCTCTTCATCTTCACCAAAAGGTCTGTGCCGCCGGCTAGGACCCGGGCGTTTCCCCCGAGTTCGTGAAGGAGATTGAGCGCGTCCTCCAACGTGGTCGGCTCATGGTATTCGAATCTCGGAAGAAGCATGTCACGTCCCTCCTTCCCTCAAACTGGAAAGTTCCCTATGGCGAACCTCTGAACGATTCAGATTACCCGTGAGGTTCGGCTATGTCAAGAAAATACGTTGCCAGGGCGAGCCAAGAACGTAAAGCTCAGAATTTTACCGAGCCGGGAAGTTCACCTCACGGAACTAAAAGCGCCGCTGGACACGCTCGCCTTCCCAAACATGCGCGCCTCCTTCGATACTAATCTGCAAGTAGCTCAGACGTTATAAGGGCTTGCAATGCCGGCTCAGACTTGCTATTATGTCCCCAAAATTGCATAGAGTTCGGAGGCTTGGTGAAAAAAACCCGATACAGGATGAAGGCGCCGACCCTCGCGCTGCTGAGCCTCTGTTGCGCCTTCATTAGCCTGACACCCGCGCTCGCGGAAGAGATCTTCGTGCCCGCGTATCTGTACGACCGGGGGATCGCCGTTAAGACCAACCCCTTGGAGATCGCGGACACGTGCCTGGGAATTCCCTACCGGGATGACGGAACCATCGACCATAAAGGCTACTTCACGACTTTCAATAGACCTGATCGGGTTTATGACACCCCAGGGCTCAATTGTAGTGGTCTGGTGCTTTCCGTTGCAAGGTTCCTTTTCAATAAGAATTTCTCCTTGGAACAAGCTACGAGAGACCGCCAAAAGAACAGCGGCGCGAACGCGGCCTTCGGCAAGGACTGGGATTTCGGATACGATCTGATCCTCAACGTCACCGAGCACGCGCCTCGCCGCGTCATCATGCCCGACACCCGACCCCATCCTCTTGACACTTCGGACGGTCTCTCCCTCCGAGGTTTCGACTTGCAGGATGGAAACGCGTGGGCCGCGGTGCTCCGGCAAATGCAGCCCGGTAAGATCTACCTAGGCAGCATAAGCAGAGAAACAGGCAATCCTCGGCGGGTGCTCCATTATCACGTGGTCTTGATGATTCCGGATGAGAAAAAGGCGGCGTTTGGTTGTACCACTCCACCCGCCGCAGCCGGGCCCACAAGATGAACATCAACACCGCGGGCGGGATCAACCGACTCTGGGCGCAATTCCGGGATTCGGGACATGACCGAAAGAAGATCCTGATCGTGGAAGCCCTACCCCCAGGGCGCGACCAAGACAAGGCCCCGGCAACCACAGCGGGAGGACCGCTTCAAGCGCCGGAGTCCGCGGCCTCTGCGAGTTCGGAGGACCGACTGGCGCTCAAGGCTATGGAGATCCTGGACAACGTCAGGCCGGTTGCGAGAGACACGGCCCAATTGAGCGCAAACCCCACGAGTCGAGCCGACTCGGAAGAAGAGGAGTTTCAACCTCAACCGTCAAGACCGCAGCCCGCGCCTGCTACGCGACCGGATCCACTGGCGAATCTGACCATCAGCCATCTTTCGCGGGTAAGGTTTTCCGCAGCTTCCCCGACCTGGTGACGCAGATCCCGCGGTTCGCTGACGACTCCAAACAAGCGATCAAGTTCTCGTTCAGAAACAACGGCGGCAGGCCGCGCGATTTGAGCCTCTTGTTGAGAGGCCCCGCCGGCGACTTCCGTTACCAGGGCCAGGTTTTGCAGGGCGGCAAGGACCTGGTTGTGGTCTATCCCAGGGACTTTGCCCGAGGAAGTCGCGGCGGTCTGGATCAGGGCAAATATGGGATGGAAGCGCATGTAGACGGTGTGAAGTGGTGCGGGGGAAGTGGTGCGCCAACGTCTTTGAGGTTGATTTCCTCAAGGACGCTGAACCCAAAATCATTGACGTAAAAATCCCGGCTACGGTGGCCTCGGGCCAGACTTTTTCCGTAAAGGTTGCAGCGCGGAATCAGGGCAAGGAGTCGGATTATGGCGGCATAACGCTGTCCGCGCCCGATCCGCACGGTCTGAAATTGGTTTCCGCCAGACCTGGGAAGATATACGGTCGAGGCAGCACGGTTCTGTCCATAACGCAGGACAAGATCAAGACCAAAGTTCCCATGGCGGAAGAATGGATCGAACTGTGGGGCGAGAACAAGACGCATGAGCTGGAAGCCAAAATACAGGCGGGCCCGCCGGGAACCTATCCGCTGTACATCCGTTGCGCTATACGGGGGGTAGCTGTGAAGAGCAGCGTGATATTGATGGATCCGGTTTCGTCTGATACCGTGGATCAGCAGGGGTTCCCGGTAAAGGTTTACAACATACAGGTGCGGTAGCCGGATTGATATTGTCGAACTCGACTCGGAGGAAATTATGAAAGTAGCCATGAAATTGTTGCTCGTGGTCCTTATCGTGGCTGTGGGATTTCCCATTTGGGCAGCGCCTCGTGAAGAGCCGTGGGCCCAGATCGAGGCTCGAACCAAATTCCTCAGGACAAAGCACTACATTGAAGTGGTCCGAGTTCATTCGGACACCTACCGGAGCGTCCAATCCAAGCAAGGGACGGTTTCCAGCCCATTCCCGGTCCATGTGATCCTTCCGGACGACTACGAGACCAACGTCAATCGTCGGTACGGCGTGGTTTATCTCCTTGGCGGGAAATCAGGATGGGACAACGGACCGGAAAAAGGCGGCGCAACATACTGGTCTGTCTGGTGTAAAACCCCACTCACCATGGACCATCTCCAGGCTGGGAAACTCACCAAGACCGACTTCCAAGACAATATCACCGACGAAGAGCTCGCCTTGTTCAACCGGTGGCTTTCCGAGAGCCCGTATGAGGACCTGATCGTGGTATCGCTATGGAATCCCGGGGGGGGCGCGACAGGCCAGTATGAGAAGTACCTCCTCGAAGAAGTGATCCCGTTCATAGATGCGCATTACCGCACCGTGCCCGATCGTCGCTTCAGGGGCATTGACGGCGCGTGTGCGGGCGCTGCCCAAGCAATTATGATCTCAGCCCGCCATCCCGAGATCTTCGCATATGTGGGAGGCCAACAGACCGATCTTGGAAGCTATCCCACCACAAACCCGGTCTTTGAACAGAACATCCAACGGATAAAGAAAGCCGGAGGCATCGCGTACAACATCAATACCAACGAGCGGGATGGCTGCAACACCTATAGCAATGGCGGTCGCCTGTACCATCTTGTTCAATCCATGAGGGGCGCGGGTTTCCCGGTCACCGTGAGCGTTTTCAAGAGCTGCGGCCACGGGTACTGCGCGTATCGCTATCCCAACGGCCATCAGGCGCTGTACTGGTTTTCCCAGCGATTCAAGCAGAATTTCCTGGCTTTGGGCATCAATCAGGACCTGCCACGCACTCGGGTCGCGGCTCAGGAATCACCGGACGCCCCCGAGCGCGCGGCTGCGAGCGATGAGCCTCAGCCGCCGATCCGCACAGGCGCCGGTCTGCTACCCGGGCTCTGGTAGCCTAAGCCACACCTTTGGCGCAGGGCCTTCGACACGCTGATGAACAGGTTCCGTATTACAAAGGCGTGTAGGGTCTGCTTCCTGCCGCTCCTGGCAATTGCGATTGCGGGTTGCCTCGGATCGTCGGATCAACCTGCCCGGACTTCGAATACCTCTCGCGGCCCTTCTCCCGACCCGAATCCTTCCCCCTCTCCGGCAATCGCGCAGAAAGATCCAGCCCCAACCGAGACAGGCCCCAAAGTAATTCGTCCAGGGCCACGTGCGTTCGCCACCGAACCCTCTGACCAGAAGGCAAATGCGCGAACCCCCCGCGCCATTGCGCGCCTTGAACCGGACATTGCGGCGCCGAGAGAGCCCGGCGCAGCTTTTACCGAGAAGCTGGAAGGGTACCGCACTCCGGCCGAGTACTTGGTCCTCAAATCGCGGCATGTGCCCAGCGCCATTGCGGCCATCGGGCTCCCGGTTGATTACGGACAAGATCCCGCCAGGACATACCCGCTGGTCATCGCGTTCGGCGGCGCGGGAGAGTGCGCGAGACCGCCCCGCGACGGCGCGCTCGCATGGATCGGGTACTATAAGACCGATCAGGCGATGGTGGCGCTTAAGAATAATAAGCTGCAAGCCTCAGACTTCAGGGGCCTAGCTTCGGCTCAAGAGGTCCGCGAGTTCAACAAGCGACTGGAAGCTCACCCGTTTCAAGGCGTGATCCTTGCCTGCCCCTATTCTCCGCCCTTGACCGCGGGTGGGCGGCTGGAAGACCCGGACTATGAGCTGTTCATCATGGAGGAGCTTATCCCCTCGCTCATCAAGCATTACCGGGTAGCTCCGGGAATGATCGGAGTGGACGGGGTGTCCATGGGAGGGACCCGGTCCATGTATTACGGTTTCAAGTATCCGGATATCTTCAGGAGTATCGGTTCGCTGCAAGGCTCTTTCAGCCCCTTTATGGATCAATATAGGGAGCTCGTGGTCAAGAATCGAGCCCTGCTCAAGGACCGATCCATACAACTGGTCACGAGCGATCGGGACTATCTCGCGCCCTCAGTGAAAAAGATGAGCCGAATGCTGGAATCTGAAGGCATCCCCCCCACAGCTACCTTGTCCTGGGCGGCCCGCACGACTATATCTTCAACCAAGGCCCTGGAAGCCTGGCGCTGCTTGTCTTCCACAACCAGGCCCTGAACACGGCTTCCCCCAGCCCGAAACGTCGATAACCATGTTGGGAGGAATCGTCGGATCACTCGCGGCTCAGCCGCTGAGGGCCGCCTTTCTTTTT
>Ga0194127_10001759_pt1 | contig 30949 bp, 28 predicted proteins | sample TA2KigC100mmetaG_FD_148624 | JGI IMG/M metagenome (GOLD analysis project Ga0194127, IMG submission 148624) | Freshwater microbial communities from Lake Tanganyika, Tanzania - TA2015036 Kigoma Deep Cast 100m | ecosystem: Environmental > Aquatic > Freshwater > Lake | place: Tanzania: Lake...
GCTTCGGGTTGCCGGCGATGAACATGGGCGCGCAGATGACGGGCAGGCGCAGGTGCTGCAGGACGGGCGGCAGGGACATGGATTCCTGGGGGGAGAACTGTGGCGGTCGTCGCTTTCGGCGCAGCGTATCACGGCGCGCTCGCCGTACGGATCGCTTGTGCAACCTCTCCATCTTCGCCGCCTGCGTGCTCATCTGGGGCACGACCTGGCAGGCGATCACCTTTGAGCTGGGAACCGTGGCGCCCGAGGTGTGCCTCAGCCACCGCTTCCTGCTCGCAGCGCTGGTCATCGTCGCCTGGTGCCGCCTGCGCGGGCTGTCGCTGCGCTTAGGCCGCGCCGAGCACCTGGCGCTGGTCGCGATCGGCTACTAGGTGAGCCCGCTGCTGTCCACGCTGGGCATGCGCACGCTCAGCGGTAGACCTCCCGCCGGTGACCGACGGCCAGCGCAAGCACCACCAGCCGCTGGTCTTGGATCTCGCAGATCACGCGATAGTCGCCGATGCGGTAGCGCCAGAGGCCGGCGCGTCCACCCTTGAGCGCCTCACCGAAATGCCGTGGGTTCTTGCAACCTTCAATACGATCTTCGAGCCAGTCGAGGATGCGCCGGCTGACCTGAGGGTCGAGTTTGCGGAACTGGCGTTCCGCAGCGTCGCCCACCTCAACGGTCCAGTTCAAGCTCCTTCCTCAGTTGCCGCAAGGACTTTACGGACCGGGTCTGCTTCAGGGCCCGCTCCGCGTGCTCGAGATCCTCGGCGTCCTCCACCAAGCGCACGATTGCCTCGCGCACGACCTCGCTTTTCGAGCGCCCGCTCAGCTTGGCGAGCGTCGCAACCTTGCGCTCCAGCGCCTTCTCCAGCCGCAGTGCCAGCACGTCGATCTCCTGTACGACAACGTCTGACAATGCTACCAGAGCCCCTGCCAGGCCTCAAGCACCCCCCCGCGCCCACCACGACTACATCAAACGCTTCGGCCATTCACACTCTCCCCCAACTCACGCTTCCGCATGGCGGAAGAACGTTGCATTCTGTAAATGCTTGATCGTGGCACAACTGACTGTCAAGGTCGACCGCGCTACGCGCGCGCCACCCGTGCATCGACCTGGTCAGTCACTCACCCTATACCGAAAATGACTTGTCGATGCTTTGCGCTTAGACCAGCGCCTCGGCCTTCGCCGCCTTGTCCCGCAGCAGCTTGGGCGGCGCGAAGCGCTCGCCGTGCTTCTTCGCCAGCTCGTCTGCGCGTTCCACGAACTTCCTCACTCCGACGTGGTTGATGAACTGCAGCGCGCCGCCGGTCCAGGCCGGGAAGCCGATGCCGAAGATCGAGCCGATGTTGCCGTCGTGCACCGTCTCCAGCACCCGCTCCTCCAGGCAGCGCGCGGTCTCGATCGCCTGGCGGTAGAGGATCCGGTCCTTCATTTCCTGCAGCTCGAAGGCGGCGGTGCCGCCGAAGGCCTGCGCCAGGCCCGACCACAGCGTCTTCCTGCCCTCCTTCGGGTAATCGTAGAAGCCGCCTCCGGCCGCGCGCCCGGCGCGCCTGAGTTCCTTCACCATACGCACGATCACCTTCTGCCCCGGATGCTCCGGCGGCAGCGGCTTGCCCTCGGCCTTCAGGTCCGCGAGGGTCTGTTCCATCACCGCCATGGAGAGCGCGAGCGAAGTCTGGTCGATCACCTCCAGCGGCCCCACCGGCATGCCGGCCTGGCGCGCCGCGTTCTCGATCGCCGCCGCCGGGATGCCCTCGGCAAGCATGGCACAGCCCTCCTGCACGAAGGTGCCGAAGGTGCGGCTGGTGTAGAAGCCGCGCGAGTCGTTGACCACGATCGGGGTCTTGCCGATCTGCAGCACGTAGTCGTAGCCCTTGGCCAGGGTCTCAGGCGAGGTTTGCGCGCCCTTGATGATTTCCACCAGCCCCATGCGGTCCACAGGCGAGAAGAAATGCAGGCCGATGAAGGACTCAGGCTTCGCGGCAGCCTTCGCGAGGCCCGTGATCGGCAGCGTGGAGGTGTTGGAGGCGAAGATGCCGCCCGCGGCGAGCATCGGCTCGGCGTCCTTGGTCACCTGCGCCTTGAGGTCGCGCTTCTCGAACACCGCCTCGATGATGAGGTCGCAGCCCTGCAGGTCCTTGTAGTCGGCGGTGGCCGTGATGAGGGCGAGGGCCCTGTCCGCGGGCTTGTTGCGCTTCGACAGGACCTTCTCGGTGTAACCGCGGCCTTTCTCGGCGGCCTCCAAGCTCAGGTCCTTCAGCACGCAGGCAATGCCGCGGTTGGCGGTGGCGAAGGCGATGCCGCCGCCCATCATGCCGGCGCCGAGAATGCCGACTTTCGTCGCCTTCCACCTCGGCACGCCCTTGGGCCGGGATGCGCCCGACTTGATGGCGGTGCGGTTGAAGAACAGGGTGATCAGGTTCTTCGCCACCGGGCCGACGGCCAGGCGAGCGAGGTAGCGCGATTCGATGCGCAGCGCGGTGTCGAAGTCCACGTAGGCGCCCTCGACCATCGCCGACATGATGGCCTTCGGCGCCGGGTACAGGCCCCGGGTCTTCTCCACCACCATTGCCGGCGCCACCGACAGCATCTGCGAGATCTTCGGGCTGGACGGGCCGCCGCCGGGCATGCGGTAGTCGGAGCTGTCCCAGGGCTGCTGCGGGGACGGATTGGCGACGATCCACTCGCGCGCCATGCGCAACAGGTCCGCCTTGTTCGTGGCAATGCCCTGCACCAGGCCCAGTTGCGCGGCCTCGGCCGGCTTCATGGTCCTGCCTTCGACGAGGTACGGCAATGAAGCCTGCAGACCCAGCAGGCGCACGGTCTTGGTCACGCCGCCCGCGCCGGGCAGCAGGCCCAGCGTCACCTCCGGCAGGCCCAGCTGGATGGTCGGATCGTCGAGCGCGATGCGGCAGTGGGCGCTCAACGCGATTTCCCAGCCGCCGCCCAGCGCGGTGCCTTCCAGCGCGGCGACCACCGGGATGCCCAGCGTTTCCAGCTGGCGCATCTTTTTCTTGGTGGCCTCGATCCAGTGAAACAGCTTGGGACCGTCCTCTGGGCCGTACTTGAGAACATCCTTCAACTCCGCGCCGGCGAAGAAGGTCTTCTTGGCCGAGGCGAGGATCACGCCCTTGATGGCGGCCTTCTCCTTCGCCAGTCGCTTCACCGTCTCGCCGAAGGCGTGCTGCCAGGCCTCGGTCATGGTGTTGACCGGGGCGCCGGGGGCGTCGAAGGTGACGGTGACGATGGCGGCGGCGTCCCGCTCCCAGCGGATGGGCGAAGCCGCCCCGCTCATCTCAGACGCGCTCCACGATGGTGGCGATGCCCATGCCGCCGCCGACGCACAGCGTCGCCAGGCCATAGCGCAGCTTGCGCCGGTGCAGCTCGTCGATCAGCGTGCCCAGGATCATGGCGCCGGTGGCTCCCAGCGGATGGCCCATGGCGATGGCGCCGCCGTTCACGTTCACCTTCTCGGCCGGCACGTTCATTTCCTTCATGAACTTCATCGGCACCACGGCGAAGGCCTCGTTGACCTCGAACAGATCAATCTGCTGGATCGTAAGTCCCGCCTTGGCGAGCGCCTTCCTCGCCGCCGGCATCGGCCCGGTGAGCATGATGGTGGGGTCCGCGCCTGAGAGCGCCACCGAGACGATGCGCGCGCGCGGCGCGAGGCCCAGTGCCTTGCCCTTGGCCTCGGTGCCGATCAGCACCGCCGCGGCGCCGTCCACGATGCCCGAGGAATTGCCCGGGGTGTGCACGTGCCGGATGCGCTCGAGCTGCGGGTAGCGCTGGATGGCGACCGCGTCGTAGCCCATCTCGCCCATCTTGTCGAAGGAGGTCTTGAGCGCAGCCAGGCCCTCCATGGTGGTCTGCGGGCGGATGAATTCGTCGTGGTCCAGGATCACCTCGCCCAGGCCGTCCTGCACCGGCACCACCGACTGCTTGAACAGGCCCGCGTCGCGCGCCGCGCCGGCGCGCTGCTGCGAGCGCAGCGCGTAGGCGTCCACGTCCTCGCGGCTGAAGCCCTCCAGCGTCGCAATCAGGTCGGCGCTGATGCCCTGCGGGATGAACGCGGTGTCGAAGGCGGTTTCCGGATCGCAGGCCCAGGGGCCGCGGTCGGTGCCCAGCGGCACGCGCGACATGGATTCCACGCCGCCGGCCACCACCAGGTCCTCCCAGCCGGAGCGCACCTTCTGCGCCGCCATGTTCACCGCCTCCAAGCCCGAGGCACAGAAGCGGTTCAACTGCACGCCCGAGGCCCTGAAGTCCCAGCCCGCGGCGAGCGCCGCGGTCTTGGCGATGCAGCTGCCCTGCTCGCCCACCGGCGTCACGCAGCCCATGACGACGTCCTCGACCTGCGCGGTGTCCAGGTCATGGCGGTGCTGCAACTCCTTCAGCACGCCGGTCAGCAGCGAGATCGGTTTCACCTCGTGCAATGAGCCGCTCGACTTGCCCCGCCCGCGCGGCGTACGGATCGCATCAAACACCATCGCTTCAGCCATGACGTCCTCCTGAAATGAGGGCCAGAGCACGATTTCCTGCGGAGCAAATCGTGGTCTGTCCCTGATTTAGTCTTTGCCCCGGAGACCGAGGCAGCGGGAGATGACTTCCTTCATGATTTCGCTGGTGCCGCCGTAGATGCGCTGCACGCGCGCGTCCACGTAGGCCTGCGAGATCGGGAATTCCCACATGAAGCCGTAGCCGCCGTGCAGCTGCAGGCATTCGTCCAGCACCTTGCCTTCCATGTCGGTGGTCCACAGCTTGCACATCGAGGCGGTGGCGGTGTCCAGCTTCTCCTGCAGCAGCAGTTCCATGCAGCGGTCCACGAACACCCGCATCACCTGCACCTCGGTGGCGATCTCCGCCAGCTTGAAGCGCGTGTTCTGGAAGCTCGCCACCGGCTTGCCGAAGGCCTTGCGCTCATTCACGTAGGCGATGGTCCAGGCAAGCGCCGCCTCGCACTTCGCCGTGGCGCCGATGGCGATCTGCATCCGCTCCCAGGGCAGCTCCTGCATGAGATAAATGAAGCCGTTCCCCTCCTGACCGAGCAGGTTCTCCGCCGGCACCTCGACGTTGTCGAAAAACAGCTCCGCGGTGTCCTGGCCCTTGAGGCCCATCTTCTTCAGCCGCTTGCCCTTGGAGAAGCCCTTCATCGAGGTATCGACGACGATCAGGCTGGTGCCCTTGGCGCCCCTGGCCGGGTCGGTCTTCGCCACCACGATCACCAGGTCGCAGTTCCAGCCGTTGGTGATGAAGGTCTTGGAGCCGTTGACGAGGTAGCGCTCGCCGCTGCGGATCGCGGTGGTCTTCACCGACTGCAGGTCGGAGCCGGCGCCGGGCTCGCTCATGGCGATGGCGCCGACCATGTCGCCGGAGGCCATGCGCGGCAGGTAATTGTTCTTCAGCGCGTCGCTGCCGTAGTTCAGGAGGTAGGGCGCGACGATCTCGGAGTGCAGGCCCCAGCCCAGTGACGAGTTGTTGATCCGCGCCTGCTCCTCCATGAGCACCATGCTGAACCGCCGGTCGGCGCCCGAGCCGCCGTATTCCTCGGGCATGCTCATGCACAGGAACCCGTGCTCGCCGGCTTTCTTCCACACCGACTTGTCGGCGAAGCCCTGCTCCTGCCATTTCTCGTCGTGGGGCTTCACCTCCGCTTCCATGAAGCGCCGGACGCTGTCGCGGAAGGTCTCATGTTCGGGCGTGAACAGGGTGCGGGGGATCAAGGCCGGTTCCTCGGATGCGATGCACGATTCTAGTCCCATAACCCTTTAATTCCTGCGCCGAGGTTGATGGGCACCGAGCTCGCTTTGCGTTCCGTCAGGCTGGTGTGCGACGGTCCAGCTTGCCGGTGGCGGCCGGCCGGGTCCGGCGGCCGCCGCGGCGGCCCAGCAAGTGCCCGCGCGCCGGCTAGGCCCTTCCTGCGCGGGCAAGCACCGCCTGCAGCAGCACGTTGCAGCCCGCGGCGATGTCCTCGGGCCGCGCGCTTTCGATCTCATTGTGGCTGATGCCGCCCTCGCAGGGCACGAACACCATCGCCGTGGGGGCGATGCGAGCCATGTAGACCGCGTCGTGCGCGGCGCCGCTGACGATGTCGCGATGCGTATAGCCGAGGCCTTTGGCGCCCTCGCGCACGCTCGCCACCAGCTCGGGGGCGAATTCGCTGGGCGGGAAGTGGACCACTTGGTCCAGCTTCGCCTCGACGCGGCATTCGGCGGCGATCCGGGCGACGCACCGCTTCAATTCCTCGACCATCGCGATCAGCGTCGCGTCGCTCGCGTTGCGCAGGTCCACGCTCATGCGCACCTCGCCCGGCACCACGTTGCGCGAATTGGGCTTCACCTGCATGAACCCGACCGTGCCGCGCGCGTAGTCGGGGAAGGTGGTGGCGATGCGGTTGACTTCCGCCACCAGGCGGCCCGCGGCCAGCAGCGCGTCGCGCCGCGTCTCCATCGGCGTCGGGCCGGCGTGGGAATCCTGCCCGGTGATGGCGAGGTCGAACCAGCGCTGCCCGAGCGCCCCCAGCACCACGCCAATGGTGGTCTTCGTCTGCTCCAGCACCGGGCCCTGCTCGATGTGGGTCTCGAAGTAGGCCCCCAGCTTGTGGGGCTGCGCCGGCCCGGCATAGCCGGTGGCGGCAAGCGCCTCGCGCACGCTGACCCCCTCGACGTCCCTCTGCGCCAGCGCATACTCCAGCTCGTAGACCCCGGCGTACACCCCCGAGCCCATCATGGTGGGCACGAAGCGCGAGCCCTCCTCGTTGGTCCAGGCCGCGACCTCGACTGGCGCGCGGGTCCTGAATCCGGCGTCGTTGAGCGTGCGCACCACCTCCAGCCCGGCCATGACACCGTAGGCGCCGTCGAACTTCCCGCCCGAGGGCTGCGAATCGAGATGGCTTCCCATGGCCACCGGCAGCGCGGCGGGGTCGGTACCCGCGCGGCGGCCGAAGATGTTGCCGATGCGGTCGACCTCCACCGCCAGGCCCGCCTCCCGGCACCAGGCGACGAACTGGTCGCGCCCGCGCCGGTCCTCTTCGGTCAACGTGATACGGCGCACACCACCCTTCGGGGTGGCGCCGATCCGGGCCAGGTCCATGAGGGACCGCCAGAGGCGGTCGGCGTTGATGGTCAGCATGACAGGGGCGCACTTTACACCCGCAGGCATTGACGTGAAGCGCCCGGCGTGCACAATCATGGTGCCGGAGGAGATTTGGCACACCGCCGTGCTGCAACCCGCTGCCGGACCGCTATCCCGCGTGCCCGCGCCCCGGAAGGCGGCATGGCCCTTGCTTCAAGGGAAGTCTGATCCATACCGTTTCCCAAAGGGAGAAATGAACATGAAACTGAACCAGCTGGTTGGCGCCACCGCCATTGCGCTGGCGTTTCCGCTCGCCGTCCATGCGCAGGGGGCCCTGCGCATCGCCATGACCGCCGCCGACATCCCCAAGACCACCGGACAACCGGACCAGGGCTTCGAAGGCAACCGCTTCACCGGCATTCCGCTGTTCGACGCGCTCACGCACTGGGACCTGTCCTCGGCCGACAAGCCCAGCGTGCTGATTCCCGGCCTCGCCACCTCCTGGAAGGTGGACGACAAGGACAAGACCAAGTGGACCTTTGTGCTGCGCAAGGGCGTCAAGTTCCACGACGGCAGCGACCTTAAGGCCGACGCCATCGTCTGGAACGTGGAGAAGGTGCTCAGGAAGGACGCCCGCCACTTCGCCCCGGACCAGATCGGCGTCACGGTGTCGCGCATGCCGAACCTGGTGTCTGCGCGCAGGATCGACGACTACACCGTCGAGCTCACCACCAAGGAGCCCGACAGCTTCCTGCCGATCAACCTCACCAACCTGTTCATCGCCTCGCCGGCCCACTGGCAGAAGAAGTGGGACGCGCTGGGCAGCGTCTCCGACCCCGCGGAGCGCGCCAAGCAGGCCTGGGCTGCGTTCGCCGCCGACGCCTCGGGCTCGGGACCGTTCAAGATGGCGCGCTTCACGCCGCGCGAGCGTGTGGAGTACGTGAAGAACGAGGCCTACTGGGATCCGAAGCGCAAGCCCCGGCTCGACCGGGTGGTGCTGCTGCCGATGCCGGAGGCGAGCGCCCGCACCGCCGCGCTGCTCTCCGGGCAGGTGGACTGGATCGAGAACCCGGCACCCGACGCCGTGCCACAGATCAGGCAGAAGGGCTTCAGCATCACCGCCAACGCGCAGCCGCACGTCTGGCCCTGGCAGTTCTCGTTCGTCGAAGGCTCGCCGTGGCTCGACCGGCGCGTGCGCCATGCCGCCAACCTGTGCGTCAACCGCGACGAACTGAAGCAGGCCCTGGGCGGCCTGATGGAGGTTCCCAAGGGCACGGTGCCGCCCGGGCATCCGTGGTGGGGCAATCCCAAGTTCGAGATCAAGTACGACCTCAAGGCGGCGCAGAAGCTGATGTCGGACGCCGGCTTCGGGCCCAACAAGCGCCTCAAGGTGAAGACCATCACCTCCGCCTCGGGCTCGGGCCAGATGCAGCCGGTGCCGATGAACGAGTTCCTGCAGCAGGCGCTGCGGGCGTGCTACTTCGACGTCGAGCTGGAGGTGATCGAGTGGAACGCCCTCTTCACCAACTGGCGCGAGGGCGCGAAGGACCCGAAGGCCCGGGGGGCGCACGCCACCAACGTGACCTTCGCGGCGATGGACCCGTTCTTCGCCATGGTGCGCTTCACCTCCTCGAAGACGGTGCCGCCGGTGTCGAACAACTGGGGCTACTTCATCAACCCGGAGTTCGACGACCTGATCGCCAAGGCGCGCGGCACTTTCGACGACAAGGGCCGCGACGCGGCGCTGGCGCGCCTGCATGCGCGCATCGTCGAGGAGGCGCCGTTCCTCTGGGTGGCCCATGACGTCGGTCCCCGCGCCATGAGCGCCAAGGTGAAGGGTGTGGTGCAGCCCAAGAGCTGGTTCATCGACCTCGCGCCGGTGACGGTGCAGTAAGGCATCGCGGAGCGGTTCCGGCGCGCCAGGCTGCTGCTGCGGCCTGGCGCGCCGCTTTGCCGTCCCGCCTCTTCGCGCATGAAGGCCTGACCCGGCATGTTCGCCTACGCCATCAAGCGGACCCTGTTCACCCTGCCCATCATGCTCGGGGTGTCGCTGGTGTGCTTCGCGCTGGTGCACCTCGCCCCGGGCGACCCGCTGGTCTCGGTGCTGCCGCCGGACGCCTCGCAGGCCATCAAGGAGCAGATGATGGCGCTGTACGGCTTCGACCGGCCGTACCTCGAGCAGTTTGCGCGCTGGCTGGCGCGCGTGGCGCAGGGCGACCTGGGCACCTCCATCCGCACCGGCCGCCCGGTTTCGCTGGAGATCGGCAAGGCCGTGGGCAACACGCTCATGATCGCCGCCCTCGCCACCCTCATCGGCTTCGTGCTTGGCACGCTGTTCGGCTTCGTCGCCGGCTACTTCCGCGACTCCTGGCTGGACAAGGCCGCCTCGGCGGCCGCGGTGTTCGGGGTCTCGGTGCCGCACTACTGGCTCGGCATGATCCTGGTGATCATTTTCGCGGTGCAGCTGGGCTGGCTGCCGCCCACCGGCGCCGGCCCGGGCGGCTCCGAGGCCTGGGTCTGGGACTGGGTCCATGTGCAGCACCTGATCCTGCCGGCGGTGACGATGTCGGTGATCCCGATGGGCATCATCGCGCGCACCGTGCGCGCCCTGGTGGCGGAGATCCTGTCGCAGGAGTTCGTCGCCGGCCTGCGCGCCAAGGGCCTGTCCGAGTCCGGCGTGTTCGGCCACGTGGTGAAGAACGCCGCCCCGACCGCGCTCGCGGTAATGGGCATCCAGCTGGGCTACCTGCTCGGGGGCTCGATCCTGATCGAGACGGTGTTCTCCTGGCCCGGCAGCGGGCTGCTGCTCAACGACGCCATCTTCCAGCGCGACCTACCCCTGCTGCAGGGCACGATCCTCGTGCTGGCGCTGTTCTTCGTCGTGCTCAACCTGGTGGTGGACGTCATGCAGACCACCCTCGACCCGCGGATCCAGCGCGCATGAGCGCCTCCCCGGCCGGGGCCTTGGTCCGCTCGCCGGGCTACTGGGTCGCCGTGTTGCGGCGCTTCGCGCGCGACCCGGTCGCGATCGGCGCGGCGGCGGTGGTGCTGGGGCTCATCCTGATGGCGGTGTTCGCGCCCTGGCTCGCGCCGCAGGACCCGCTGCAGGGCATGACGCTCAAGCGCCTGCGACCGCCCGGGACCGAAGGCCACCTGCTGGGCACCGACGAACTGGGCCGCGACATGCTCTCGCGCCTGATCCACGGCGCGCGGATATCGCTGTTCATGGGCATCGTACCGGTGTTCACCGCGCTGCTTGCCGGCGCCGCCATCGGTATCGTCGCCGGCTACGCCGGGGGCTGGACCAACAGCCTGCTGATGCGCACCATGGACGTGTTCTTCGCCTTCCCGTCGGTTCTGCTGGCGGTGGCGCTGGCCGGGGCGCTGGGGCCCGGCATCCTCAACAGCATCATCGCCCTCACGCTGGTGTTCGTGCCGCCGATCGCGCGGGTGGCCGAGAGCGTCACCACCGGCGTGCGCTCGCGCGACTACGTCGAGGCGGCCAAGGCGAGCGGCGCAGGCGCGCTCACCATCATCCGCAAGCACGTCCTGGGCAACGTCCTGGGGCCGATCTTCGTCTACGCCATGAGCCTGATCGCGGTCTGCATGATCCTCGCCTCGGGCCTGTCGTTCCTCGGCCTGGGCGTGAAGCCGCCGATGCCGGACTGGGGCCTGATGCTGAACACGCTGCGCACCGCGATCTACACCCAGCCCCTGCTGTGCGCCCTTCCGGGGGTGATGATCTTCATCACCTCGATTTCCTTCAACATCATGACCGACGGACTGCGCTCGGCGATGGACATCAAGGCCTAGGCATGGCGGCGCTGCTCGAGGTCCGCGGCCTGGTGAAGAACTTCCCGGTGAGGACCGACCTCCTCGGCCGCGTGAAGAGCTTCGTCTCCGCCGTGGACGGGGTGGATTTCGACCTGCACCAGGGCGAGACCCTGGGCGTGGTGGGCGAGTCCGGCTGCGGCAAGTCCACCACCGCACGCCTGCTGCTGCACCTCATCGAGCCCACGGCGGGGACGATCCGCTTCGAGGGCCGCACGGTGGGCACCGCCGAGCTGCCATGGAAGGCGTTCCGCCGCCAGGTCCAGATGGTGTTCCAGGACAGCTATGCCTCGCTCAATCCGCGGCTGACCGTTGCGGAGTCCATCGCCTTCGGGCCCATGGTGCACGGCTTGTCGCGCCGCGAGGCCGAGGCGCGCGCCAATGCGCTGCTGGACCGAGTGGGACTGGAGCCCAACCTGATGGCGGGGCGCTTCACCCATGAGCTCTCCGGCGGGCAGCGCCAGCGCGTGAACATCGCGCGCGCCCTGGCGCTGCATCCCCGCGTCCTGGTGCTGGACGAGGCGGTGTCGGCGCTGGACAAATCGGTGGAGGCGCAGGTGCTGAACCTGCTGCTCGACCTGAAGGAGGAGTTCCGGCTGACCTACCTGTTCATCAGCCACGACCTCGAGGTGGTGCGCTTCATGGCCACGCGCGTGCTGGTGATGTACCTCGGGAGGGTCGCCGAGCTCGGCCCCACCGAGGCGCTGTACACCGGCAGCCGCCATCCCTACACCACCGCCCTGCTGGGCTCGATGCTGTCCATGGACCCGGACCGCCGCACCGATGCCGCACCGATCTCCGGGGATCCGCCCAACCCGATCGACCCGCCGGCCGGTTGCCGCTTCCACACCCGGTGCGCGAGCGCCGAGCCGGCCTGCGCCGGCCGCGTCCCGGTGCTGACCGCGCTGGGCGGCGGCCATGCGGTGGCCTGCCACATGAGCGAACCGGGTTCCGGGCACAGCCGCGCCACGGGCAGGGCCGCATGAGGATTCCCACATGAGGATTCCCACTTGAGGATTCCCACATGAGGATTCCCGCATGAGGATTCCCGCATGAGGATTGCTGCATGAGCGGGACGCCCGAGGCGCCGGTGCTCGACATCCGCGGCCTGCGCGTCACCTTCACCGGCGGCGCGCGGCCGGTGCGCGCGGTGGACGAGGTCAGCCTCGCCATCGCGCGCGGCGAGGTGGTGGCGCTGCTGGGCGAATCGGGCTCGGGCAAGAGCGTGACGCTGCGCTCGATCCTGCGCCTGCATCCGCCACGCAAGACACGGATCGAGGGCGCGATCCGTGTCGATGGCCTCGACGTCATGGCGCTCGAGGGCGCGGCGCTGGCCGCGTTCCGCGGCAAGGGCGCCTCCATGATCTTCCAGGAACCGATGCTGGCGCTCGACCCGGTATACAGCGTCGGCGACCAGATCGTCGAGGCGATCCTGCGTCACGAGCGCATGCCGCGCGAGCAGGCCCGCCGGCGCGCGCTGGAGTGGTTCGAGCATGTCCGCATCCCGAGCCCCGAGCGCCGGCTGGAGGCGTATCCGCACGAGATGTCCGGCGGCATGCGCCAGCGCGCCATGATCGCGCTTGCACTCGCCTGCAATCCGAAGCTGCTGCTGGCAGACGAGCCCACCACCGCGCTCGACGCCACGGTGCAGGTGCAGATCCTGCTCCTGCTGCGCGAACTGCAGCGTGAGCTGGGCCTGTCCATGCTCTTCGTCACGCACGATATCGGCGTCGCCGTCGAGGTGGCCGACCGCATCGCGGTGATGTACGCCGGACGGATCGTCGAGATCGGCTCGGTGCGGGACGTGATCCGCACACCCCGGCATCCGTACACCGCCGGGCTGCTCGCGACGCGGGCCCACGGCGGCCGGCTCTCGGGCAACCGCCTGCCGGCGATCGCCGGCAGCCCGCCCGACCTTGCCAACCTGCCCCCTGGCTGCGCATTCGCGCCGCGCTGCGCACAGGCCGGGGAGTCGTGCCTGCACCGGGCACCGCCGGTGGTCGCGATCGGCGCCGGGCACGAGGCGCGTTGCGTGCTCCTGAACACCGCGGCTTGAGCGCAGGCAACGCGGTGCCGGCGATCCTCGCCATCAACCCGAACACCACCGCGGCGGTAACCGCGCTGCTGGAACGGCACCTGAAGCGCGCCTCGCCCGAAGTGGACTGGCGCATGGCCACCGGGGGCTTCGGCGCGCGCTACATCGTAAGCGAGGCGGCCTTCGCCATCGCCGGTCACGCGGCGCTGCAGGCCTGGGCGGAGCAGGGCGAAGCTTGCGACGCGGTGCTCCTCGCCTGTTTCGGCGATCCCGGGCTGTTCGCCCTGCGCGAGCAGTGCCCGGTGCCCGTGGTCGGGCTCGCCGAGGCTTCGATGCAAGCCGCGGCGGAACAGGCGGCGCGCTTCTCCATCGTCACCGGCGGGCCGCGCTGGGCGCCGATGCTGGAGCGGCTCGCACTCTGCCTGGGCTTTCGCGCCCGGCTGGTCAGCGTGCGCACCGCCGAGGTCACCGGTGGACAGGCCGCCGCCGAACCGGACCGCGCCCTCGCCGCCCTGGCCCAGGCCTGCAGGGACGCGAAGGACCAGGACGGGGCCGAGGCGGTGATTCTCGGCGGCGCGGGCTTCGCCGGGTTGGCGGCACGGATGGAGCCGGTGGTGGGCGTTGCGGTCATCGACAGCGTGCTTGCCGGCGCGAAGGCTGCCAAACGCCTCGCGCTGGGCGCACCCTGCCCCTACGCGAGGCGGGCGGGTGCCAAGCACACGGACTCGACCGGGCTTGCGGTGACGCTGGCCGACAGGCTGCTCGAATGAGAGGGGAGTTCGGCTAAGCTTCGCGCCATGGCCGCCGCGACGCGCTACGATTCGATATTCCGCCCCGGCCTGTTCGCGGGTCAGGTCGCCATCGTCACCGGCGGCGGCTCGGGCATCGGCCGCTGCACCGCGCACGAGCTCGCTGCGCTGGGCGCGAAGGTGGCACTGGTCGGACGCAAGACGGAAAAGCTGGCGAAAGTGGAGGACGAGATCGCGCCGGCCGGCGGCGAGGCGCGCGGCTATCCCTGTGACATTCGCGAGGAGGAGGCGGTCAGGCAGACCGTGGCCGCGGTGCTGAGGGACTTTGGCCGCATCGATCACCTGGTCAACAACGCCGGCGGGCAGTTCGCCGCGCCGCTGGAGGCCATTTCCGCCAAGGGCTGGGACGCAGTGGTGCGCACCAATCTCACCGGCGGCTTTCTCATGGCACGCGAGTGCTACACGCAGTGGATGAAGCAGGCCGCCTCCGCGGGAACTGCCGGCGCGATCGTCAACATCATCGCCGACATGTGGCACGGCATGCCCTCGATGGGCCATTCCGGCGCCGCGCGCGCCGGGATGCTCAATTTCACCGAGACCGCGGCCTCAGAGTGGGCGCCGGTGCGCGTGAACGCGGTCGCGCCGGGCTGGATCGCCTCCAGTGGGATGGACCAGTACCCGCCGGAGATGCAGGAGCGCATTCGCACGCTGCCGAAGCACGCGCCCCTGCTGCGGGTGGGTACGGAGTCGGAAGTGTCGGCGGCGATCGTCTTCCTGCTCTCGCCCGCCGCGGCGTTCGTCTCGGGCGCCTGCCTGCGCGTCGACGGCGCGGTGCCGAACGTGAAGCCCTCGAGGCCCTTCGCGAACAAGACCCCGAACGCGGCGTTCAACGGCTTTCACCTTGCGCAGATGCCCAAGGTGTTCAAGTAATGCCGGCGCTCCAGTCCCGGCTGGACTCGGCCTCCGAGCCGTTCCAGGCCAACCGCAAGCGCATGCTGGAACTGGTGGCCCGGCTGCGCTCGCTCGAGCAACGTACCCGGGAGAAATCGGAATCGGCCAAACCGCTGTTCGACAAGCGCGGCCAGATCCTGCCGCGCGAGCGCATCGCGCGGCTGCTGGATGCAGGTGCGCCGTGGCTGGAGCTCTCCTCCATCGCGGGCTACTGCCTGGACAACCCGGATCCGGAGAAGTCGGTCCCAGGCGGCGGCATGATCGCCGGTATCGGCTATGTGTCCGGCGTGCGCGCCATGGTGGTGGCGAGCGACTCCGGCATCGATGCCGGCGCCATCCAGCACATGGGACGGGAGAAGCTGCTGCGTGCGCAGGGCCTGGCGCTGGAGAACAGGCTGCCCTTCGTGCACCTGGTGGAATCGGCGGGCGCCAACCTGCTCAAGTACCGCGTCGAGGGCTTCGTGCACGGCGGCGCGATCTTCTACAACCTGGCGAAGCTCTCGGCCGCCGGATTGCCGGTCGTCACGGTGGTGCACGGTTCCTCCACTGCTGGCGGCGCGTACATGCCTGGGCTGTCCGACTACGTCGTCATGGTGCGCGGCCGCGCCAAGGCGTTCCTGGCCGGGCCGCCGCTGCTCAAGGCCGCCACCGGCGAGATCGCCACCGACGAGGAACTGGGCGGCGCGGTGATGCACACGCACGTCTCGGGCCTGGGCGAGTACCTCGCCGAGGACGATTCGGATGGCGTGCGCCTCGCGCGCGAAGTCCTCGCGCGCCTGGGCTGGTCCGAGTCGGCACTGCCCGGCGGCAAGCCGCCGCGCTATCCGGCCGAGGAGCTGCTCGGTGTGATGCCGGCGGATTACCGAAAACCCGTGGACATGCGCGAGGCGATTGCGCGCTTCGTGGACGACTCCGACTTCCTCGACTTCAAGGCCGACTATGGCGCCGCCACCGTCTGCGGCCACGCCGCGATCCAGGGGTTCAAGCTGGGCATCATCACCAACAACGGCCCGCTGGATCCTGCCGGCGCCACCAAGGCGACGCATTTCATCCAGGCCTGCTGCCAGGCGGGGCTGCCCCTTCTGTACCTGCAGAACACCACCGGCTACATTGTCGGCAAGGCCTCGGAGGAGGCCGGCATGATCAAGCACGGCTCGAAGATGATCCAGGCGGTGACCAACGCCAATGTTCCGCAGATCACGCTGATGTGCGGCGCCTCCTTCGGCGCCGGCAACTACGGCATGTGCGGCCGCGCCTACAACCCCCGCTTTCTGTTCTCCTGGCCCAACGCCCAGACCGCGGTGATGGGCGCCGAGCAGGCCGCGCTCACCATGGCGATCGTCATGGAAGGCGGCATGAAGCGCAAAGGCCAGGACGTAGACCACCGCCAGATCGACGCCATGAAGGCGAAGATCGTCGAGAACTTCGAGCGCCAGCAAAGCGCCTTCGTCACCAGCGCGTTGATGCTGGACGACGGCATCATCGACCCGCGCGACACGCGCAACGTGCTGGGGCTGGCGCTGTCGGTCTGCCGGGACGGCGACACGCGCGCCGTCCGGCCCGTCCAATTTGGCGTCGCGCGACCGTGACCTCGCCAAAGGAAAAACCAGGGACAGACCACGTTTTCTTCCACTTGAAATCGTCGACTGTCCCTGATTCCGGGTTTACCGGGAGCGAACCATGAAGTTCACACAGGAGCACGAGGAGATCCGCCGCACCATGAAGCGCTTCATCGAGGCGGAGATCAACCCGCACGTCGATGAATGGGAAGCGGCCGAGATCTTCCCGGCGCACGAGGTGTTCAGGAAGCTGGGCAAGCTGGGCATGCTGGGCCTCACCAAGCCCGAGGCCTACGGCGGTGCCGCGCTCGACTACAGCTACGGCATGGTGTTCGCCGAGACGCTGGGCCAGATCCGCTGCGGCGGCGTGCCGATGGCGATTGGCGTGCAGACCGACATGGCCACGCCGGCGCTGGCGCGCTTCGGCTCGGACGAACTGAGGAAGGAATTCCTCGCCCCGGCCATCGCCGGCGACTACGTGGCCTGCATCGGGGTCTCCGAGCCCGGCGCGGGGTCCGACGTGGCCTCGATCAAAACCACGGCGCGCAGGGACGGCGGCGACTACGTCATCAACGGCTCGAAGATGTGGATCACCAACAGCCTGCAGGCCGACTGGATGTGCCTGCTCGCGAACACCTCGGCGGGCGCTGCGCACAAGAACAAGACCCTGATCGTGCTGCCGATGAAGACCCAAGGCGTGTCGGTGGCGAAGAAGATCCGCAAGATCGGCATGATGTCCTCGGACACCGGGCTCATCCACTTCGACGAGGTGCGCGTGCCGCAGCGCTACCGCATCGGCGAGGAAGGCATGGGCTTCACTTACCAGATGCAGCAGTTCCAGGAGGAGCGCCTCTGGGCGGCGGCGAGCTCGGTGCCGGGCATGCTGCGCACCCTGCAGGACACCATCGACTACGTCCGCGAGAGGAAGCTCTTCGGCCAGACGGTGCTCGACTTCCAGTACGTGCACTACCGGCTCGCGGAGCTGAAAACCGAGATCGAGGCGCTGCGATCGCTGACCTACCGCGCCTGCGAGATGTACATCGACGGCGCGGAGATCACCGAGCTCGCCTCGATGGCGAAGCTCAAGTCCGGGCGCCTGCGGCGCGAGGTGTCGGACGCCTGCCTGCAGTACTGGGGCGGCATGGGCTTCACCTGGGATAACCCGGCCTCGCGCGCCTACCGCGACGGGCGGCTGGGTTCCATCGGCGGCGGTTCCGACGAGACCATGCTCGGCATCATCTGCAAGTACATGAACATCCTGCCGACTCGGAACAGGGGATAAATCTCCCCAACCCCCCGGTGCCTTCGTTCAAGTCATTGCTGATCGCGAATCGCGGCGAGATCGCCCTGCGCATCCTGCGCACGGCGCGGCGCATGGGGCTGCGCACCATCGCGGTGTACTCGGACGCCGACCGCGACGCGCCGCACGTGCGTGCGGCGGACGAGGCAGTCCGCATCGGCGGTCCGGCCCCGCGCGACTCCTATCTGGACATCGGGGCCATCCTGCGCGCCGGGGGCGAGGCGGTGCACCCGGGCTACGGCTTCCTGTCGGAGAACGCGGACTTCGCCGAGGCGGTGCTGAAGGCGGGGCGCACCTGGGTCGGGCCGCCGCCCGCCGCCATCCGCGCCATGGGCGACAAGGCCAACGCCAAGGCCATCGCGGCCAGGGCCGGTGTCCCGGTGCTGCCCACCTACGACAAGGACCCGGCGTTCCCGGTGATGATCAAGGCGCTGGCCGGCGGCGGGGGCCGAGGCATGCGGCTGGTGCGCTCGAAGGCGGAACTCACCGCAGCGCTCAAGAGCGCGCGGTCCGAGGCCGGGCACGCGTTCGGCGACGAACGGGTTCTGCTGGAGAAGGCGTTGCTGCGGCCGCGCCACGTGGAGATACAGGTATTCGCCGACGGCCGGGGCAACTGCGTGCACCTGGGCGAGCGCGACTGCTCGGTGCAGCGCCGGCACCAGAAGCTGATCGAGGAGACGCCCTCGCCCGCCGTGGACGCGAAGCTGCGCGCGCAGATGGGCAAGGCGGCGATCGCCGCGGCGAAGGCGGTGGGTTACGTCGGCGCCGGCACGGTTGAGTTCCTGCTGGAGGAGGGCCGGTTCTGGTTCATGGAGATGAACACCCGCCTGCAGGTCGAGCACCCGGTGACGGAACGGGTCACCGGCCTGGACCTCGTCGAATGGCAGTTGCGCGTGGCGGCCGGGGAACCGCTGCCCGCGCGACAGCAGGACATCGGCTTCTCCGGCCACGCCATCGAGGCGCGCCTGTGCGCCGAGGATCCGGCGCGCGACCTCCTGCCGCAGGCGGGGACGCTCACCCAATGGCAACCCTCGAGCCGGGTGCGCGTGGATCACGCGCTCGCGCCCGGCATCCAGATCACGCCGTTCTACGATTCCCTGGTTGCCAAGCTGATCGCCCACGCGCCGACGCGGGATGAAGCGCGCGCGCAGCTTGCCGCAGCGCTGGAGGAGACGGTGGCCACCGGCGTGCCGACGAACAAGGACTTCCTGGCCGCCGTCCTGCGCGACCGGCGCTTTGCCAACGGGGAGGCAACCACCGACTTCCTGTCGCACTTCGATCCCGAGGCCGGCGATTTCGGCGAATGGAGCGGCTGGAGCAACAACCCGGCGCACCACTCGCTCGGTAGCGAGCGCTTTTTCGAGCGCCATGCCAGCCGCGATCCGCTGCGCCGCAGGGGCGCGGGCGACGGCAGGCTGCTCGCGCCCATGAACGGCCGGGTGGTCTCGGTCAACGCGAAGGCGGGCGATACCATTCCCGCCAACAAGGTTCTGGTGGTGCTGGAAGCGATGAAGATGGAGCATGTGCTCGAGTTCCCGTTCGCCGTCAAGGTCAAGACAGTGCACGTCGCCGCGGGTGCGCAGGTGGCGCCCGGCAAGCTGCTGGTGGAGTTCGAGCCGGAGACGCAGACGGCGTGATCCATCCGGCCCTCACGCCCGAGCACGAGGTCTTCCGCGACTCGGTGCGGCGCTTCGTCGCGCGCGAGATCCTGCCGCACGCCGCGGCCTGGGACGAGGCGGGCGAGTTTCCGCGCGAGCTCTACCGCAAGGCGGCCGCCGCAGGCCTCTTCGCCCTGGGATTTCCCGAGGCGTATGGCGGGGTCCCTGCCGACTACTTCCACCCCATCGCCAGCGCCGAGGAGTTCGCGCAGGCCGGCGTGGGCGGCCTGAGCGCGAGCCTGTTCTCGCACACCATCGGCGCGCCGCCCATCGCGGCGGTGGGCAGCGAGGCGCTCAAGCGCCGTGTGCTGCCGGCGATCCTGTCCGGCGACAAGATCAGCGCGCTTGCCATCACCGAACCCACCGGCGGCTCGGACGTGGCGAGCCTCAAGACCACGGCGCGGCGCGACGGCGGCGACTACGTGGTCGAAGGCGAGAAGGCCTTCATCACCTCCGGCATGCGCGCCGATTACTACACCGTGGCGGTGCGCACCGGCGGCCCCGGCGCGGCCGGCGTCTCGCTGCTGCTCATCGAGCGCGACCGGCCGGGATTCGGCCGCACGAAGCTGGAGAAGATGGGCTGGTGGTGCTCCGACACCGCGCTGCTGCACTTTGAGAATGTCCGCGTGCCTGCGGCCAACCTGATCGGCAGCGAGAACGAGGGCTTCCGTGCCATCATGCGCAACTTCAATTCCGAGCGCCTGTCCATGGCCGCCGGCGCGGTCGGGTTCGCCCAGGCCTGCCTGGAGGACGCGCTTGCCTGGGCGCGCCAGAGGAAGACCTTCGGCGGACCGCTGATCGGCCACCAGGTGATCCGCCACAAGCTGGTGGACATGCACACGCGCATCCACGCCGCGCGCGCGCTCCTCTACGACACCGCCTGGAAGCTGTCCTCGCAGCCACGCGAGCCGCAGTGGATCGCGCAGCTGGCGATGCTGAAGAACCTGGCCACCGACACCATGCAGTTCTGCGCCGACGCCGCGGTGCAGACCCTGGGCGGCGCGGGCTTCATCCGCGGTTCGCGCGCCGAGCGCATCTACCGCGAGGCCAAGGTGATGCAGATCGGCGGCGGCAGCACCGAGATCATGAAGGACCTCGCCGCGCGGCAACTGGGATGGCAACCATGAGCACCCTGAAGACGAGGGCCCTGCAGCCGCTGATGCGCAAGGTGATGGAGGAGCTAATCGCCTTCAACAAGCTCCTGGGGCTCAAAGTCGAGTCCTTCGAGCGCGACGCCCCCAAGCTGCGCTTCGACATGCGCCCGGAGCTGATCGGCAACCCGAGCACGAAGATCCTGCACGGCGGCGTGATCTCGGCCACGCTCGACGTCGCCGGCGGCTTCGCCATCATGCTGCGCCTCGCCCACGAGCTGGACAGCGTGCCCACCTCGTTCCCGAAGATGGGCACCATCGACCTGCGGGTGGACTACCTGCGACCCGGGCGGGGAAAGTACTTCATCGCCACGGCCCGCATCGTCAGGAAGGGCAGCCGCATCGCGGTGACGCACATGGAGCTGCACAACGAGGCGGGCGAGCTCATCGCCACCGGAGGGGCGGCCTACGTCATCGGCTAGATGTGCACGATCGTGCACATCCTGCCCCGCTGCCGCCCCTCTGCGCTTGACGAACCTCAGCGTGAAGCGGTCGCTCTCGCCGCTCGCGGCATACCTCGCCTGGTCCTTGTCCTTCAACCGGAAGCCGGGCAGCGCAAGCGCCCGGAGCGGCAGGGAAAAACGGCGCCGCGAGGCGCCGTTTTCGAGCTCCATGGCCGGTTGGCTCAGTTGGTGAGGTAGTCGGTCAGGGTCACCCACTTGCCGCCCTGGATCTGGCACAGGCGCGCCCGGTTCGAGCCCAGGTGGTTGGTGGCGGTGAACTTCTGCTCGTCGAAGCCGAACATGTCGCGCGGGATGACGATGCTCTCCAGCGCCTTGGCGAAGCTGTCGTTGGTCAGCTTCGGCCCGGCCTTCTCGGCGGCCGTGGCGAACATCGACACCATGGCGTAGCCGTAGGCGCCGAAGATGTCGCCGTCGGCGTTGTAGGCCTTCTTGTAGCCGGCCATCCAGTTGCGCACGTTGGCCGAAGCGTCATCGGCGTATGGGTAGTTGCTGGTGCAGGTGGAGTAGAAGCCCTCGACCAGCCCCTTGCCCAGGGCGTGGATCAGGTGCGTGTAGCTGGCGGTGGTGCCGATGAAGTCGGCGTTGAAGCCCAGTTTCCTCCCCGTGGCGATGGTGCCGATGGTCTCGCGGATGATGGTGCCCATGACCACGGCATCGCAACCCGCTCCGCGCATCTTCTGCACCTGGGAGGAGAAATCGGTGGCGCCGCGCTTGTAGGTGGTGACCTCGTGGTACTTCATGCCGAGGTCCTTGAGCGCCGCCTCGCCGCCGGCGTGCACTTCCAGGCCGAAGTCGTCATCCTGGTACAGGGAGCAGATGCGCTTGTGGCCCCTTTCCTTCACCAGGTGCTTGAGCCCGGCGCGCATCTGGTCGAAGTAGGTGGCGGCAAAGGAATACTTGTACTTGTGCAGCGGCTCGTACATCTGGCGCGCGGCGGAGAGCGGAAACAGGTGCAGCACGCCCTTGTCGAGGTACAGCGGCATCGCGGCCATGGCGGTCGGGGTGCCGATGGAGCCAATGGCGGCGAAGATCCGGTCCTTCTGGATCATCTTCTGCGCCGCGAGCACCGCCTTCTTGGGGTCGTAGCCGTGGTCCTCCACCACCAGCTTGATCATGCGGCCGTGGATCCCGCCCGAGGCGTTGATCTCGTCCACCCGCATGCGCATGCCGTTTACGGCCGGCTTGGAGAACGGCGCCACCGGTCCGGACATGTCCTGCGCGGTGCCGAGGACAATTTCCTTTGCGGTCACACCCTGGCCCTGGGCGTGGGCAAGGCCCACGGCGCCGAGGGCTGCGGCGGCGGCCAGTGCTGCGATGGTGAGGTTCATTCGACTTCCCTCCTCTAGAGAGCGCTACAAGCGATTCTATCCTATACCGCGAGCGGCATCCACATACATGGACTCGATCAGGTCGCGGTATTTCTCGTTCACGAGCTTCCTCTTCAGTTTCATGGTCGGGGTCAGCTCCTCGTCCTCGGCGGTCAGCTTCTGCTCGATCAGGCGGAACTTCTTCACCTGCTCGACCCGGGCAAAGTGCTTGTTGACGCGGTCGATTTCGGCCTGCACCAGGGCCTGGACCTCGGGCCGGCGGCACAGGCTGGCGAAGTTGGAGAACGGGATGGCGTTGTCCTGCGCGTAGCGCTCGACATTCTCGTGGTCGATCATCACCAGCGCCACTAGGTAGGGCCGCTTCTCGCCGACCACCACCGCGTCGGTGATATAGGGGGAGAACTTGAGCTGGTTCTCGAATTCCGAGGGCGTGATGTTCTTGCCGCCGGCGGTGATGATGATGTCCTTCATGCGGTCGGTGATGAAGAAATAGCCCTGCGCGTCCACCTTGCCGACATCCCCTGTATGCAGCCAGCCCTCCTTCAGCGTCTCGGCGGTCTTGTCGGGCTGGTTGAGGTAGCCCATGAACACGCCCGGCCCGCGCACCAGCAGCTCGCCGTCCGCCGACACCTTCACTTCCGAGGGCGGCATCATCGGCCCGATGGACCCCGGGAGCACCGCGCCGCGCGGGTTGCCGGTCACCGCGCCGCAGCTCTCGGTCTGGCCCCAGACCTCCACCATCTCCAGGCCCAGCGCCATGTACCAGCGCACCAGGTCCGGCGAGATCGGCGCCGCGCCGGTGACCAGGATGCGGGCGCGGTGCACGCCAATGGCGCGGCGCACGTTGTTGAGCGCCAGCGCGCGCGCCAGCCAGAAGGCGAGCGCAAGTCCCGCCGGGACCGGTTTTCTCTGCTCACGCAGGCGCGCCTGGCGCATGCCGACGCCGATCGCGAGCTGGTAGGCCCGCTGCTGGAACCGGCCGGCCTCCTTGAGGCCGATCATCACCGCGGAGTAGAACTTCTCCCACACCCGGGGCACCGCGGTGAACACCGTGGGCGAGATCTCGCGCACGTTCTCCGGCACCGTCTCAGGGTTCTCGACGAAGTTCAGCACCGCGCCGGTGTACAGGGCGTGGTACTCGCCGCCGACCCGCTCGGCGATGTGGCACAGCGGCAGGAAGGCCATGCGCTCGTCGCGCTCGTCCTGCGGGAACGAGGCCTGGTAGGCGGCGCAGGTGGCGAGGATGTTCCGGTGCGAGATCATCGCGCCCTTGGGCTTGCCGGTGGTGCCGGAGGTATAGACCAGGATCGCGAGGTCCTCGGGCCTCCTCGCCCCGAGCCGCCGCTCCCAATCGCCGGGGTGAGCGGCGTCGTGCGCGCGGCCCAGCTCGCGCAGCTTCGCGAGGCTCAGCACCTGCGGGTCGTCGAGTTCGTGCAGGCCGTCCATGTCGAACACGATGATCTTGCGCAGCTTCGGCAGGCGCTCGCGCACCTCCAGCACCTTGTCGAGCTGCTCGTCGTCCTCGACGAACATGTGCGCCGTGGCCGAGTCGTTCACCAGGTACTCGACCTGCGCCGCGGCGTCGGTCGGGTAGATGCCATTCACCACGCCGCCGGCGCACAGCGCGCCCAGGTCCGCCACCACCCACTCCTGGCTGGTGTTGGCGAGGATGGACACCACCTCGCCGGGCCCCAAGCCCAGCGCCGCCAGGCCCATGGCGGTCTCGCGCACCGCCTGGCCCAGTTCCTCCCAGCGCACCGCGCGCCAGATGCCGAAATCCTTCTGGCGGAAAATGGTGCGCCCGGCGCGCGAGCGCACACCGGCCCAGAACATCGCCGGGATCGTGCTCCGGTCCGCGACCGCACAGACGCCTATCGCCATTGCTTCTTTTTCTTCCATCTGCGCTGCCCCCTCACGCCCTCCGCCTTCATGCCGAGGTAGAACTCCTGCACGTCCTCCTTGCGGGCGAGGTTGGCGCAGCTGTCCTCCATGACGATGCGCCCGACCTCGAGCACGTAGCCGAACTCGGCCACCTCCAGTGCCATGTTGGCATTCTGCTCCACCAGCAGGATGGTGGTGCCCTGCTCGCGGTTGATGCGCGCGATGATGCGGAAGATCTCCTGCGTCAGCAGCGGCGACAGGCCGAGGCTGGGCTCGTCCATCAGCATCAGCCTGGGCCGCGACAGCAGTGCCCGGCTGATGGCCAGCATCTGCTGCTCGCCGCCGGAGAGCAGTCCCGCCTCCTGCTTCGCGCGCTCCTTCAGGATCGGGAAGTAGCCGTAGACCAGCTCGATGTCGCCCGCCACCCCGGCGGCGTCGCTGCGGGTATAGGCGCCCATTCTCAGGTTCTCCTCGACCGTCAGCAGCGGGAAAACCTCGCGGCCCTCGGGCACATGGCCGATGCCGCGGCGCACCACCAGCGCCGGGTCCTTGCGCTGGATCTCCTCGCCCTCGAAGCGAATCTGGCCCTTGCGCGGATCGATGATGCCGGAGATGGTCTTCAGGATGGTGGACTTGCCGGCGCCGTTGGCGCCCAGCACGGTGACGATCTTGCCGCGCCGCACCTTCAGGCTCACCCCGCGCAGCGCCTGCACCGGGCCGTAGCTCGCCTCGACGTTGGCGAGCTCTAGGATGACCTCGTCGCTGCCGCCCGCTTCGCTCATGCGTGCCTCAGGCCGCCTTGCCCAGGTAGGCCTCGACCACCGCCGGGTGCGCCTGCACCTCGGCCGCGGTGCCCTCGGCGATCACGCTGCCCATGTTGAGGGCCAGCACGCGGTCCGACACCCGCGACACCAGGTTCATGTCGTGCTCCACCATCAGCACCGTGATGCCCAGGTGGCGCTTGATGTCCTCGATCCAGAACGCCATGTCATCGGTCTCCTCCGGGTTCAGGCCCGAGGAGGGTTCGTCCAGCAGCAGGAGCCTGGGCTCGGTGGCGAGCGCGCGCCCGAGCTCGACGACCTTGCGCACGCCGTAGGGCAGGCCGGCCACCAGGCTGTCGCGGACCTTGGCCAGCTCCAGGAAGTCGATCACCTTCTCCACCGCCTCGCGCTGCGCGATCTCGGCCTGGCGCACCGAGGAGGTGAACAGCATTTCCCGCCACAGCGAGGTGCGCCGGTGCCGGTGCCGGCCGATGAGCAGGTTCTGCAGCACGGTGGCGTGCTCGAACAGCTCGATGTTCTGGAACGTGCGCGCGATGCCCAGCTCCGCCACCCTGTGCGGCGGCAGCCCGGTGAGCTCGCGCCCCTGGTACAGGATGCGCCCGCGGGTGGCGGGGTAGATCAGCCCGATCAGGTTGAAGATGGTGGTCTTGCCCGCGCCGTTGGGACCGATGATGGTGAACACCTCGCCGCGCTTCACCTCGAAGCCCACGTTGTCCACCGCGACCACCCCGCCGAAGCGGATGCCGAGGTGCTCGACCTTGAAGAAGCTCATGGGGTGGAGGCGCCCCCGGTCATCGCAGTCTCTCCGACTTCATGTAGCTCTTCTGCCGCCGGAACATGCCCTTGCGGTAAAACGGAAACAGCTCGAACCAGGCCCGTATCTTGAGCCAGCGCCCGTACAGCCCGAGCGGCTCGAAGATGATCACCAGGACCAGGATCACGCCGAACACCACCGCCTGCATCCCGGCGGGCACCAGCCCCTCGGGCAGCCAGCCCTTGGCGATCGAGATCAGCTGCGGCAGCACGATGATGAAGGCCGCGCCCAGCACCGCGCCGTGCAGGAAGCCGATGCCGCCCAGGATCACGATGGTGATCAGCTCGATGGACTGGAACAGCGTGAACTGCTCGGGCGAGATGAAGGCGAGCTTGTGCGCGTAGAGCGCGCCGCCGATGCCGGTGAGCGCCGCCGAGAAGGCGAAGGCGATGGTCTTGTACTTGGCCAGGTGCACGCCCATGCAGGAGGCCGAGACCTCCGAGTCGCGGATGGCGACGAAGGCCCGGCCGGTGGGCGAGCGCAGCAGGTTGACGCAGGCGAGGCAGCAGATCACCGTCAGGACCAGGCACAGGTAGTAGAACTCCGCGTCCGACTCCAGCTTCCAGCCCAGGATCTGCACCGGCTTGAGGTGCTTGCCCTCGTTGCCGCCGGTGAGCGAATGCCAGCGTGCGATGATCTCCTCCACGATGACGTTGAAGGCGAGCGTGGCAATGGTGAGGTAGATGCCCTTCAGGCGCAGCGCCGGCAGGCCGACGATGAGCCCCAGCACCGCGGTGAACAGGGCCGCGCAACTGATGGAGATGACGAACGGCACGCCCGCGGCCTGCAGCAGCGCCTCGGTGTAGGCGCCCACGGCGAGGAACGCGGCGTGGCCGAGCGACACCTGGCCGGTGAAGCCGGTGAGCATCATCAGGCCGAAGCCGACGATGGAATAGATCAGGATGAAGTGCAGCTGCGACATGACGTACTCGCCGGCCCACCAGGGCGCAAGCAGCAGCAGCACGGCGAGCACGCCGTACCAGAAGCGCTGGCCGCCGTGCCTGAACAGGCGGATGTCCTGCTCGTAATCGGTCTTGAAGATGAAGCGCATGGGGGGCCTAGACCGTTTCGGTCATACCTTTTTCCGGGCGGTCTCGCCGAAGATGCCCGAGGGCCGGACCATCAGCACGACGAGCAGCACCACGTAGGCGGCGACGTCCTTGAAGCCCTCCGGCAGGTAGTACCCCGCCAGCGCCTCGACCACGCCGATGATCAGGCCGCCGACGATGGCGCCCGGCACGCTGCCGAAGCCGCCCAGCACCGCGGCCGGGAAGGCCTTCAGGCCGATGAAGCCCATGTTGGAATGGATGAAGGTGGCCGGCGCAAGCAGGATGCCGGCGAAGGCGGCCACCCCGGCCGACAGGCCCCAGATCATCATGTTGACGCGCCGCACCGGGATGCCCATGTAGTAGGCGGCAAGCTGGTTCTGCGAGGTGGCCTGCATCGCCACGCCCAACCGGGAGAAGCGGAAGAACAGGTACAGCACCGCGCACAGCGCGGCGGTCATGGCGATCACGCCCAGCTGCTGCACCGGCAGCACCACGCCGCCCACGTTCCAGATCGCCTCGGCAAAAGGGGTCGCGATCTGGTGGGTGTCGGTGCCCCAGCCGGGGATCATGGTGACCACGCCGCGCATCACGTAGCCCACGCCGATGGTGATCATCACCACGGTGAAGGCCGGCTGCCCCAGCACCGGCCGCAGCACGATGCGCTCGATGAGCATGCCCACCACGGCCATCACCGTGATCGCGAACAGGATGGTCGCCCAGTACGGCCAGCCCATCATGACGCTGGCGGTGAGCGCGAAGAACGCGCCCAGCATCATCAGGTCGCCCTGGGCGAAGTTGACCGTCTCGGTGGCCTTGTAGATGAGGACGAACCCCAGCGCGACCAGCGCGTAGACGCAGCCGAGCGAGACGCCCGCCACCAGCAGTTGCAGCAGATCGACCAGAGCTCCTCCTGCGGCGAGAATTGTACAATCGGGCCGTGACGAATCCCGAGGCGCCGGCGGCCCGTGGCGAGGAGTTCCGCGACCAGGAACGGCCGGCGCGGCGTTTGCCGCCCGCGGAGCTGGCGCCGCTGACCACCCTTGCCCCATGGAGGAGCGTCGGCTCGCTTGCCTGGAGCTACGGCGGCCTCGCGCTCGCGATTGGCCTCGCGCTCGCCTTCTGGACCCCGTGGGTGGTGGTGCCCTGCGTCGCCGTCATCGCCTGCTTCCAGCACTCCCTGGCGATCCTCTCGCACGAGGCAACCCATTACCGCCTGTTCGAATGCCGTTTCGCAAATGACCTCGCGGGCCGGGTGAGCGGCATGCTGGTCGGAGTGTCGACATTTTCCTACCGCATCGTGCACCGGCTGCACCACAACCACCTCTACCAGGCCGCGGACCCGGACATCGCGCTGATGGCGGGCTATCCGCGCGGCAAGGCCTACCTGGCCAAGAAGCTGCTCAAGGACCTGGCCGGGCTCACCGCACCGCTCAACTACGCCTACTTCTTCGGCGCCCCCGGCGCCAACCGCGCGACCGGCGTGGCGCAGCGGCCGCTGGACGACACCGCCGCGCGCCTGCGCAACCAGGCGCTGCGCGACCGCTGGGTGGTGGTCGCTTTCCAGGTCCTTGCGCTCGGCCTGGCCGTCGCCACCGGCTGGTGGCTGGAATACCTGGTGCTGTGGGTGTGGCCGCTGGTGACCCTGATGCAGGCGATCCTGCGGTTGCGCGCGGTCATGGAACACGGCGCGGTGTCGGACCTCTCCTCGCCGCTCACCGCGGCGCGCACCAATGTCGAGCTCCCCTGGTGGGGCCGGTTCATCTTCTTCCCCCACCACGTCAACTACCACATCGACCACCACCTCTACCCCGCGGTGCCGCACTACCATCTGCCCAAGCTGCACCAGGCGCTGACGCGCCGGGGCCTGCTGGAGGGCGCCGAGGTGCGGCCGTTCCGGCAAACGCTGGCGCGGGTGTTCGGCCCGCGCGGCAGCGTGCCGATCGTGCGCGTGGCAGATCCTGCTTGACGGGAAGCAGGTGATAGATCCAACCGCAACGCCCGCCGTCAATCTGTCGGTGAAGAATGTTCCCGAGACGCTGGGCTCGTCAGCGAAGAGCTCTCCCATGGGCGGGACTACGGCGGCGTGCGCCTCCTGAATCCGTTCGTGGCATGAAGACCGTCCGCATCGGCGCCGGCCTGGGCTTCTACGGCGATTCCTGGCAGCCGGTAAAGGCCTCCATCGAGCGCGGCGGCGTGCAGTACATCGCCTCCGACCACCTGTCGGAGCTGACCCTCGCCATCCTGCAGAAAGACCGGCAGAAGGATCCTTCGGCGGGCTACGCCCGCGACGGCGTACCGATGCTGGCGGAGCTCTGGCCGCTGGCGGCGAAGCACGGCGTGAAGTTGATCCTCAACGCCGGCGGCCTGAACCCGCAGGGCGCGCGCGAGGCGATCGCGAAGGTCTTCCGCGCCAAAGGCTGGAGGGCACGCATCGCCACTGTCACCGGCGATTCGGTGCTGGAGCGGATCGACGAGCTCCGCACGGCAGGCGAGCCGATGGCCCACATGGACAGCGGCGCGGACATTGCCGGCGTGCGCGAGCGCATGCTGTTCGCCAATGCCTACCTCGGCGCGCAGCCGATCGCCGAGGCGCTCGCCAAGGGCGCGGACATCGTGCTCACCGGGCGGGTCGCGGACGCGGCGCTCACGCTGGGCCCACTTGCGCACGAATTCGGCTGGCGCTGGGACGACTGGGACCGGCTTGCCGCCGGATTGACCCTCGGCCACCTGCTGGAGTGCTCCGGGCAGGGCTCCGGCGGCAACTTCGGCTCCGCTGGCGAATGGGCAAGGATCCCCGACTATGCGCACCTCGGCTACCCGATCGCCGAGGTGTCCACAGACGGGCGCGCGGTGCTCAGCAAGGCCCCGGGCACCGGCGGCCGGGTGTCCTTCGATACCGTTCGCCAGCAACTCCTGTACGAGGTCCACGACCCGCACGCCTATTTCTCCCCCGACGTGGTGCTGGACATGGGGACGCTGAAGTTCGACGACGAGGGCGGCGACCGGGTGCGGGTCTGCGGCGCCTCCGGCGCGCCGCGGCCGCCGACGCTGAAGGTGGTCGCCGGCTACCACGACGGCTGGATGGGCACCGGCATGATCGGATTTGCCTGGCCCGAGGCCTACGCCAAGTGCGCCAAGAGCGCCGAGGTCATCCAGACCCTGGTCAGGGAGCGCGGCTGGAAGGTCGAGGACAGCAACATTGAGTACATCGGCTACGACTCCCTGCTGGGCGCGAATGCCGATCCCGCGTACCGCGACCAGTTGAACGAATGTTTCCTGCGCATGACCATCCGCACGCAGGACAAGGCCGTGGCGGAGGCCTTCGGCCGCCTGTTCCCGTGGCTGGGCCTTTCGGGCCCGCCCTACGTCGGCACCATGAAGGCCATCCAGCCGGCGAAGGAGCTGCTGGGCATCTGGCCCACGCTGGTGGCGCGCGAACGCGTGGAATCAAAGGTGAGCATCGAACTGGAGCGGGCGGGATGAAGGTCGGCCTGTGGAGGATCGCGCACGCGCGCTCCGGCGACAAGGCCGACCGCGCCGACATCGGCCTGTTCGCCTACGACGCCGAGACCTACGCGGTGCTCAAGCGGGAAGTGACGCGCGAACGGCTGGCGACCCATTTCGCGGGCATGGGCATCGGCGCGGTGGAACTCTGGCCGCTGGACAACATCCTGGCGCTCAAGATCGTGCTCAACGCCGCCCTGCAGGGCGGCGCGGCGCGCAGCCTGCGCATGGACAACCTGGGCAAGAACGTCGCCGCGCAGCTGCTGCGGATGGAAATCGAGGCCCCGGCCGGCCTGCCGCGTCTGCGATAATCCGCACCATGAAGCTGGCCACGCTGCGGGACGGTACCCGCGATGGGACGCTGCTCGTCGTCTCGAAGGACCTGAACCGGGCGCTCAAGGCCGACCATGTCTCCCCCACGCTGCAGGCGGCGCTGGACGACTGGACCTATGCCGCACCGCTACTGGCACAACTGTCGGCGGACCTGGACGCGGGCGGGCCGGCGCGCGCCTTCGACTTCGATCCGGCGCAGTGCATGGCGCCGTTGCCGCGCGCGCCGCAGCTCGTTGATGGCTCCGCCTACCTCGTGCACGCCGAACTCATCATGGCCTCCCGCAAGCAGAAACCGCCTGACAATCTCAAGTCGCGGCCCCTCATGTACCAGGGCTGTTCGGCGCCGCTGCTGGGGCCCTGCGAGGACATCGCGGTCGCCAGCGAGGCACAGGACATTGACCTGGAGATGGAGGTCGCTGTGGTCACAGGCGATGTCGCCCTGGGCGCGGACCGCGAGGAGGCGACGAAGGCGATCCGCCTCGTGCTGCTGATGAACGGGG
>Ga0194127_10001761_pt1 | contig 30944 bp, 25 predicted proteins | sample TA2KigC100mmetaG_FD_148624 | JGI IMG/M metagenome (GOLD analysis project Ga0194127, IMG submission 148624) | Freshwater microbial communities from Lake Tanganyika, Tanzania - TA2015036 Kigoma Deep Cast 100m | ecosystem: Environmental > Aquatic > Freshwater > Lake | place: Tanzania: Lake...
ACATAAACCACAAAAACTCAAACACACACAAAATGCTGTTAATCAAACAAATAAAATTTGTGCAATTTTGTGATTTAGTGCCTTAGTGGCATAAAAACACTTTTCAGAGGGGACTCAAATATTGAATTAGAAATTAGCATAAAAAAACGGATTACTCTCTACGGAAATAACCCGGAGAAAAGCCATCACGGCAAGGGAGATGAACAGGAGGGTAAACAGGAATAAATACCTGAAAAAGAAACGGCGATATTCATTCTTAGCGATGTGCTTCATACACCTTTGCCAAAAAATGACCTAGTATTTTATTTCCTTGCTCGTTCAGATGACCTTCGCCATTGAATCTGTTCTCATTTCTTCCGATGATATCATTGTAGGAATAATGAATAATCTGTTCCTTGCAATACGCTGCTACCTGATGATTGAAAGATGTGCAGTTTGATACCGAAATGCAAATAAATCGAGTACCAAAAGCCTTCTGAAACATCAGGAGACATTGTCTCAGATCATCATTCAGGGATGGAACCGGTCTTTTCCTTTTTGCTGAAAGTATATCGTTCCGTGTTTTCTTTGCTGAAACCTTGATGGATTGCGCAAATAAGTTAACAAATGCAGAATGATTCCTTACATAGATTTGAGCTAAGGTAGCTAACCGATTGTCAACTTTACCAAAATTCATGGGCTGTGTAAAGTCAAGTGGATGACGATGACGTGGAAAATAGTAACTAAAATCACTTTCCAAGATCAGAAATACCAATTCCGGTGAATATCTTTCCGCAAAGTATCGTGCCCTGAAATAGCAATCATATGGATCATAAGATGCGACACCTAAATTTAGCACTTGATTTGTTTGATCAAAAGATTGAATTTGCCTCGCAAACACTGAACTAGCCATAATTTCTTGTTGGACCTGACGAGCCTCAACAAAGGAGCTTCCAAGTAAATAAATATATCTTGCTGAGTCTGATAACATAATATCTGTTCCAGGCAGTCCGATATTGTTTCGTTTGAAGGTTCTATTGCCCCCTTCGACGTTGAAATACTTCGAATAGGGTTTCCAGATGTTTTGCGTTGCTTCTGATTTGACGATTCCAAATATTCTAGCATGCACACCATAAACAGGAAATCTAAGTGCAAAACGGATAAAACCCTCCGTTATGATAAACCCAAGTCCTATCGAAAGGCCAAGAAGCAATATTTTCTTTACAAAAACCAATACCAGGCAAATGTTACAAATCCGAATGTCAATGCGGTACTGAAATAATTAAACTTGGTTGTATTTGTCAATCTGTTCAGGGCAGGATGTTTCTTTTTCCAGAGGTTCCAGAATTGGAGTAGTGAAAGGGCTGCCCCATGGATCATTCCCCAGATAAGAAAATGCCATGCAGCGCCATGCCAGATGCCACAAATTCCCATGGCGATGATAGGTACCAATATGAGCTGCCAGAACTTTCCTGAAAACTTCCTGCTAAGCGGAAAAAAGAGATAGTCCCTGACCCAATCAGAGAGGGAGATGTGCCAGTTACGCCAGAATTGGCTTATATTTGGCTGTAAATAAGGCCAGTTGAAGTTCTCCATGATCTTGTAACCGAACATCCGGGACGCCCCGATGGCTATGTCGCTGTATCCTGCAAAATCAAAATAGATCTGGAAGGAGAAACCGATGATAGCGAGAATGTAAATATAGCTGGCATACCCGTCAGGGTTGGCCCATACGGGATTGATGAGATATGCAATGCTGTCGGCCAGGACTGCTTTCTTGAAGATGCCGTAAACGATCCGTTCGAAAGATTCTGACAGAAAAATTGACTGAAACTTCCAGGATGTTGCTTCAGCCTGTGGCTTGAATCGCTCAAAGCGTTCAATGGGACCTGCCACATAGATGGTGAACAGGGAACCATACAACAGGAAATCAAGAAAATATCCGGGTTTGACAATGCCCCAATAAACATCCGTCAGGTAACTGATATATTTGAAGGTGATATAGGAGATTCCCAATGGAAGCAGCAAATGTTCGATCCGGAATGTCGGAAGCATGCTGACGAAGGACATCAAGCTGCAAAGGGTGGTGACCAGCAGACCTGAATACTTAAAGAATACCAGCAGCAGTACCAGGCCTAAAACACCAGATAAATGCCAGATCTTCTTGTTCTTCCCTTGCTGGATCATCCTGGCAATCAGATATGTGAAAACCGTCATGACGAGGATCATCACTGGTGCCCAGCGATCCAGGTAGGTAAGAAAACCCAGGCTGACCAACGTCAGGAACAGGTTTTTCCACACCTTTCCCGGTATCAGCCAGTAGACGATAGCAGCAATGATCAGCGTTCCAAAAAAGGGAAGGGTGATGATCATCTTTGCATTAAAACTGGTTAATTACCTCTACCATCTGGCGAACTGTGTTAAAGCTATCAGCCGTGATCTTTGGAGCAGGAATACGTTTGCCGAATGTCTTTTCGATAAACGCCTGGAGTGAAACCAGGGAGAATGAGTCGATCAATCCACTGGAAATCAGTTTGGTGTCAGGGGTGATCTCGGTATCCGGATCATCCAGGTATTCAGATTTGATAAAACGGATCAGGGTTTCTTCCATCTTGGATTTGCTTTAGTATTAAATATCTAACGCCCGGTCAATCAAAAACTCCCGGATCTCCTCCGGCGGGATCTCCCGGCCAATGAATTCGACGGGTTCGGAGTAGTTGATGTCATTAAAATAGCTCAACTGAGCATGGAATAGTTTTTCAACGAACAACTGATCAAACAGATCATTTGCCTGATGGGTTATCTGATCGATTGAAAAATGATCCTTGAGGATAAAATAGAGATCCACGTAATCCTTCCATTTTGATCTTCTTCCCAGGGCATATGCTTTCATGGCAGCCAGATCAAGCAGTTCCGGTATCATGCTGAGTCCATCAAAACTGCATTTGACTTCGATTTCATAAGGAGTGTTAATATCTCTTTGTACACTCCTTGAGAAATAAAGAGAAAAGTAGTGATAGATCTCAGGAAAGTAATTGAGTTTTTTCCTGCCTTCTGCGCTAAAGAAAATCCTTGCGGCCTCTTGATGTCCGAGTATCCTGATCAACTCCCGCACATCATCCATGGTGCCGTAGTTCAGGATGGTTTCGACGAGGAACTCCAGGTCAATATCCTGCTTTTTCTCTTCCGGGGTGTACCAGAAGAGCTGGCTGTGGCGGCGGATGAAGTCTTGGATTTCGGGTGAATTCACAGCAACAATCATCAATTATCAATTATCAGTTAGGGTGCGGGGGCGAGGGTGTTGTTGCGGCCGTGGAGAATATCCGCAGCGATGGCTCTGATGTCTTCCATGAGTATGTTTGGATCAATATCCATGGCCCATTTGATTGCAGAAATTAATTCAGCCGGGAAAGTATAAAGTATTTCAGCAATGGCTGTGGGTTCTACACCGGCATCTTTACTGGCCGCTTGTGTGATAATCGTTTCCCAGTTGAAAGATTGCCTTTTTGAAATGATCCAGATGTCTGCAACATCTTTGGCCTCAAGTCGGTAAAGTGCAGAAATTTTATTGGAAAGGATATTTTGCCAGGAGTCGATCAATCCGAATCGTGTTTCAAGAAATCCCTCATAATGTGTCTCAATATCATTGACGAAATCAAGTTTCAGCGTTGTGGGCGGTTCATCAACTTTTCTGATCAAAAACAATTGGGCGAAATTGTCATGTTTACGGATGTTCATCAGATCAATATCGTACTGTAAATGAACTTGATTAATAGATAGCTGATCATAGACCTTTTCAAAAAACAAACTAAAATGATCGTTCATGAGCATGAAAAAATCAAGGTCATCAGAATACCGGTGGTTAAAGTAAAACCTACTCAGGGCGGTTCCACCGGTGAGATAAAAGGGAGTTTTGCAATCTTTGATGATGTGCATGATCCCATCCTGGAATGGATAAAAATTCTCCCTGTAAAATTTGCCGTACGGTTTCATATTTTCTGATAAGAAACGGGTCTTTGAGATTTTTAATGAAAGGTTCCTGCAGGAGACGAAGTAATTCTTTTTCACCAAATACCCTGAGGAGGTCGTACCAGGAAAGCCTTTCAAACATCCTTGCCAAAACCGCATTCCTGTTAAGCCATGGAGTTCCTTCTGACTGTCCTTCAAGCAGACTTTTTATCCTGGCTGGTTCAAAATCATAGTCCCAGTAAATCCTCTTAAGAACCTTTGAAAAAGCAAGATCATCTGAGATATGCATGGCCAAAAAAATTGTTATATCATGATTAATGAGCCCCTTCTGAAAAGTCTTCTTTATGCCACTAAGGCACTAAATCACAAAAGTGAACATATTTATTTGTTTGATTAACAGCATTTTGTGTTCTTTGAGTTTTTGTGGTTTAGTGGCGAAAATGAATGATAGCATTATCGGAGTAGGCTCATTATTAGAATTCACCTTTTATCAGTCGTCTCAATCCTTCTTCAAATCGTGTATTGACATTAAACCCCATCCTTTCCCTGGCTTTCTCAATTCCGGCCATGGAGTGTTTCACGTCGCCGGTTCGTTCTTTGTCGAAGATGGGCTGGATAGAGGTTCCCAGGATCTCATTGATGGCATTAACCAGGTCGATGAGGGTGTATCGCTCCCCGCAGGCGATGTTGAATACCTCTCCGGCGGCACCTTCAAAAGTGCAGGCCAGGAGATTGGCTGCAACATTGTTGCTTACATAGGTGAAATCCCTTGATTGTAATCCATCTCCGAAAACAGTTGGCGACTTGCCCTCCCTCATCATGCGGATGAACTTTGGGATTACGGCAGAGTACATGGAATTCGGATCCTGGTTGGGGCCGAAGACATTGAAATACCTGAGACTGACGGTCTCCAGGCCGTAAATTTGGTAATATACCTGGCAGTATTTTTCAGCGGTCAACTTGGTGATCGCATAGGGTGAAAGCGGTGAAACAGGCATGGTTTCAACCTTTGGCAATACCTCCGTATTGCCGTAAACCGAGGAAGAAGAAGCAAAAACCACCCTTTTCACCGAATACTCTCTGGCCGCTTCGAGGATATTCAGTGTCCCGTTGATATTGACTTCATTGGTTGTGACCGGATCCTTGATGGATCGCGGAACCGAAGGGAGGGCCCCCTGATGCAATACATAATGACATCCTTTAACGGATTCCCTGACGATATGCGGACTGCGGAGGTCGCCTTCAATCACTTCCAGGTTAGGATGATCCTTGAATGGGAGGAGGTTTTCTCTTTTCCCGGTGGAAAAATTATCCAATACCCTCACCTGATGTCCGCGGGTTAGTAACTCCCTTACCAGGTTAGAGCCGATGAATCCTGCGCCACCGGTTACCAGGAAGCGGGGATTCGGAACAATAAATGCAGCCATGGAATGGAAATAGGATGAAACAATTAAAGACGGCCGTCAACAATTTCGAATGGAAGAAAGGATTTGATATCGTACAGGACTGATGAAGCAGCACGTTTGCTGAAGTCAATTTTTCTGAACTCATGATGGGAAACGGCCAGAACAATGGCATGGTAATCTGCCAGGTTATAAGTCGAAAGCATCTTTTCCCCATATTCGTGTTTCACCTCTTCCGCACTGGCCCAGGGATCGTAGATATCTACCTTACAACCAAACAGGCGGAGTTCCGCAATCACATCAACCACTTTGGTGTTTCTCACATCCGGACAGTTTTCTTTAAACGTTATTCCCAACACAAGGATTCGGGAATCTTTAACCGGAATATCTTTTTTAATCATCAGTTTGATGATGCGGGCAGCGACCCAGGCGCCCATGCTGTCGTTCATCCGTCGGCCGGCGAGGATGATCTCGGGATGGTATCCGACTTCCTGCGCTTTCTGTGCCATGTAGTAGGGATCAACGCCAATACAATGACCTCCTACGAGTCCGGGAGAGAATTTCAGGAAGTTCCATTTCGTTCCGGCGGCATCGAGAACAGAACGGGTATCGAGGTTCAGGTGGGCACAGATCCGTGCCAATTCGTTCACAAAAGCAATGTTGATATCCCGCTGGGAATTCTCGATCACCTTGGCGGTTTCAGCCACTTTAATGGATGTTGCTTTGAATGTCCCGGCTTTAATGACTTTCTTGTACAACTGATCCACCACTTCCGCAATCTCCGGTGTTGAACCCGAGGTCACCTTCAGGATTGTGGTTACCGTATGCTCTTTGTCGCCGGGATTGATCCGCTCAGGAGAGTAACCAGCGAAAAAGTCAACATTGAGTTTCTTTCCGGATGCTTTTTCGATCACAGGAATGCAGTCATCTTCTGTACAGCCGGGGTAAACCGTTGATTCGTAAATCACAATGTCACCTTTTTTGATGACCTTGCCAACGGTTTCAGATGCCTTCACCAGGGGGGTCAGATCGGGGCGGTTGTTTTTATCTACCGGAGTTGGTACTGTAACGATGTAAATGTTGCAGGGGGCGATGTCGGTGAGAGATGAAGTGAGGAATAAGCCTTTGTCAGTGGGGACAGATTTTTTCAACACCGACTGAAGATTGGCATCTTCCACTTCCAGTGTAGAATCGTGACCTGTATTCAGTTCATCGATCCGGCTTTGTTTGATGTCAAACCCGATCACCGGGTAGTGTTTGGCAAATTCAACGGCCAGGGGAAGACCGACGTATCCGAGGCCGATCAGGCAGATTTTGTGAGACATGGGTAATGGTTTTGGATGGGATTATTAGATTTTATTTTTCACCGCAGAAGCGGGGAGGCGCAGAGGTTACTTAGATTTCACTGGTTTCACATGGTTCCGGCTGATATTGACACAGAGGTTATAGCCGAGTTTCTCAAAGCTGACCATAATCCGGCTGCTGCCTTGCAGGTATTCGAAAATCCCGCGCATCCCTTTGAGTCTGCCATGGACTACTTCCACCAGATCGCCGGGTTTAAAGGTGTATTTTTCAACAGCAAAAGGTACTTCCGATGCCAGCAGGTTTTTTACATCCTGTATCTGGCTGTCAGGGATCACAACCATCTCTCCGGCAAAGGTGACAAACCGGATGACACCATCAATCATTCTTATCTTCAGGTCTTGATTTGGAAGGATTCTGACAAAGACATAGGAGGAAAACAATGGTTTTTCTACCCATTTTTTACGATCTGACCATTGACGCAGCTCCCGGATTAGGGGAAGATAACTCTCGACTTTGTTTTCCTCCAGGAGGCTCAGCACTTTTCTTTCGCTCCTGGGTCGAGTATAAACGGCATACCAGTGAAGATCCATCAATCGAAGACCTGACTTTTATCTAAAGCTTCGCCACGTCAGTCACATAAAAGCAACGGCTGACCCGGAAAAAATTAGGATGCAAAGGTATAAAAAAAATGAATCCCAAATCAATTTCCTTCAGACTACTTTCCTTCATGTTCAATTCTCTTGATTTTATTACTTTTGCCGCACCATTAATAAGATTTCTATCATGGAAGAACAAACCAATAGCGGTAACCGTAAGTGGCTGATCATTCTTGGCTTACTACTGATCATTGCCATCGTGGTGTTGTTGTTTACCTATCTCAGGATGAATGGCCTGGTGAAGGAAAAAGAAGAAAACAGGGGCGCCTTGCAACATGAACTCGATTCGCTGGTTGCCGAACATAACAAAGTGAAAGAGATCTATGGAACCTTGTCAGATTCTCTGTCGACAAAAGACAGTGTTATCCAGGCTCAGGCTACCCAGATCAGAAAGTTGCTCGACACCGAGTGGGAGTATTACAAGATCAAGAAGCGGATCACGGCCTTGCAGCAAATTGCCCAAAGGTATGTAAGTCAGATCGACTCGCTATACAATGTGAACCGCGAGCTCAAGGAGGAAAATGTCCGGATACAGGAAGAATACCGCATCGAAAAAAACAGAAGCACTGCGCTTGTTAAGGATAAGGAAGCCCTGACGGAGAAAGTGACCATGGCTGCCGTGTTGAAGGCATACAATGTAAAAGCGGTGGGTCTTCGCTACCGGTCAGGGGGAACCAAAGAACAAGAAACCGATAAGGCTGGCCGGGTTGAAAGGATCAAAGTATGCTTAACTTTAGGCGAGAATTCGCTTGTCCCAGCCGGACGGAAGAGCATTTTTATCCGGATCATGCGCCCTGACAAAGTCGTTGTGATCAAGAGTAAATACGATACCTTCCGGTTCAATGGGGAGGATATCCCTTATTCGATTGAGGAAGAGGTAGATTACAAGGGCAAATCCCTTGATGTGTGTGGATTCTGGATCAAAAAGGATAAGACAGAGCCGGCCATGGTTGGGACTTATAATGTCACCGTCTATTGTGACGGCGTTTTGATTGGCTCTACCACCTTCGAACTCAGGTAAAAGACCAGATTCTATGGATCCCATGTCTTACATCAGAAATCAGTCACATGGGATTGGAAATTGAAAGAAAATTCCTTGTCAGCGACCCATCTGTTCTGGATGGATTAACAGGAAACAAGATCATTCAAGGTTACTTCATCACGCGTGAAGATCTGACCGTTCGGATCAGACAGGCTGAAAACAAAGGGTTCATCACCATCAAGGGAAAAACAAAAACCGATTATTCCAGGTATGAGTTTGAATATGAAATCCCGGTAAACGATGCATCCGATCTATTGACACTTTTCCCGGTAGAGGGCAAAATTGAGAAGATCAGGTACGCAATATTTGAATCTGGTTTAAGCTGGGTAGTGGATCGTTTCCTGGGAGAAAATGACGGACTATTCCTGGCGGAAATTGAATTAGCCCAACCGGATCAGGGGATTACAATCCCTTCATGGGTGGGAGCAGAAGTATCAGATGATGAGCGTTACACCAATGCCAGTTTAAGCCTGCATCCATACAATCGATGGGAACAAAATCGATAACCATACATCTATGAATGGCGAAACAAATAAGCAAAAGCATATGAAGATCGGCATTTTGTCAGCCGGAGGTGACTGCCCGGGGATCAATGCTGCCATACGCGGTGTTGGAAAAACGGCCATTCAGGAGTATGGTATGGAAGTCATTGGTATCTCTTCCGGCTTTCTGGGACTGCTCCATAAAGAGTACGTGGAACTCGATGAGAACCAACTTTCAGGCATTCTCACACAGGGTGGAACCATCCTGGGGACTTCCCGGGAAAAGCCGTTCAAGAAGAATGACAAGTTCAGCAAGGGTGACAAACCAAAGATCATCTGTCAGAACTATCATGATTTGGGATTGGATGCCCTGGTGTGTATTGGCGGCAATGGCACGCAGCAAACAGCATATCAGTTATCGGAGGAGGGCTTGAACATCCTCGGTATTCCCAAAACCATTGACAACGATGTATGGGGGACTGATGTGAGTTTTGGTTTTGATTCTGCCCTTGGTATCGTCACGGAGGCCATTGACCGGTTGCATACGACAGCAAATTCCCATAAACGGATCATGGTGATCGAAGTGATGGGGCATCATGCCGGATGGCTTGCCCTTTATGCAGGTGTTGCCGGTGGTGGGGATGTGATCCTGATCCCTGAGATCCCGTTCAACCCGGCTGTTGTATCCAGGTACCTGGAAAACCGCTTCAACGGTAAAAAACCATATTCCATTGTGGTGGTGGCCGAAGGCATCCCAACACCAAGGGGTATTTCCGCTTCAAAATATATTGCCGAGAACATCAGTATCCTGACGAATCTGGAGACCAGGGAGACGATCCTGGGGTATATCCAGCGGGGAGGAAGTCCTTCACCCAGGGATCGTATTTTGGCCACCCGTTATGGTGCTTATGCTGTAGAATTGATTGCGAAAAACATCTTTGGCAAGATGGTGTGTGCCAATGGTGAATCCATCAGCCACATTCCGCTCAGGGAAACCGCCGGAAAGATCAAACTGGTACCTGCCGACAACCCGCTAATCAAAAAAGCCCGGAAAATGGGTGTTTGTTTTGGCGATGAATAGGATTATTCTTCTGTCTCCCGACTCAGCCTGATATCTTTGACATTGATCTGGGGGGTGACTTTTCCCTGCCACTCATTTTCTTCCACGTGGTAACAGATGTCAAAAAGCTCACCCTTGGAGATCTCTTCATAAAAATGTCCCTGCTGGAAAGCGATACCTGAGATGGGATAGGAAGATTTATCTGGCTGGAAGACATCAAGTTTCAGGTGGTTGTTTTTAACCAGGCGAGAGGTTCCGCTGTCTTTTACTCTCCGGGTGCTGAAGGTGGGTGACATATTCCCGGGTCCGAAGGGGGCGAAAAGTTTCAGGTGTTTGATGAACCTTTGGGTGATGATTTTCAGGTCGATTTCTCCGTCAATATCGATTTCCGGGATCAGTTCGGTATCTCCCAGTTTATCTGTGACAAACTTTTCAAATTTTTCACGGAAAGAAGCGTAGTTTTCGGGCTTAAGGGAAAGCCCTGCGGCAAATTTATGGCCGCCGAAATGTTCAAGGTACTCGCTGCAGGCGTCAACGGCTTCATAGATGTCGAAATCTTTGACTGATCTGGCTGATCCGGTGTAGAGACCGTTTGAAAGGGTGAAGACAATGGTCGGTTTGAAGAAGCTCTCGGTAAGTCTGGATGCTACAATCCCGATAACTCCTTTGTGCCAGTCGGGGGAATAGACCACCGTGGTTTTGCGCCTCATCAGTTCCTCATCCGACCGGATCATGTCGATGGCTTGTTGGGTTGCAAAGGCATCCAGATTTTTCCGCTCGATGTTGTTGTTGTTGATCTGCTGTGCGATCACTTTGGATTCTTCCCTATCCTCGCATTTCAATAAATCAACGGAGCTTCTGCCGCTTTCGATTCGCCCTGCGGCGTTTATGCGGGGGCCTATCATGAAGACCAGGTCGGAGATGGTCAGTTCCCGTCTGTAGATCGTTGTGGTTGATGGTATTTCGGCTTTTTCTACCCGGCTCACCTCGAGGATGGCTTCAATCCCTGGTCTGGGGCGGGTGTTGATCAGTTTCAGGCCGAAGTAGGCGAGGATCCTGTTTTCTCCCGTGATATCGACGATATCCGATGCAATGCTGATGGCTACCAGGTCGAGGTATTTTTCAATTTCCGGTGAAGGGATGTTGGCTCTTTGTGCAAAGGCCTGGATAAGCTTGAATCCGATTCCGCAGCCAGAGAGTTCTTTGTATGGGTAGTTACAATTGGGCTTTTTGGGATCCAGGATAGCATAAGCTTCCGGGATCTCAGCGCCGGGGAGGTGATGGTCGCAGATGATGAAATCGATCTGCTTTTCCCGGGCGTATCTGACTTTTTCAACCGATTTGATCCCGCAATCGAGGGCGATGATCAATCTGAAACCATTCTCCGCTGCGAAGTCAATGCCTTTGGTTGAAATCCCGTAACCTTCGGAATACCGGTCTGGGATATAGAAATCCATCTGGTGGTATATCTGGCTAAAGAAGGCAAAGACCAGGGCAACAGCACTGGTACCGTCCACATCGTAATCGCCATAAACCAGGATCTTTTCCTGGTTAGCAATGGCTTGTTGAATCCGGTCGATGGCTTTGTCCATATCGGCCATCAGAAAAGGATCATGGAGATGGGAAATGCTGGGACGGAAAAAAGCCTTCGCTTTTTCGAAGTTATTGATCCCACGTTGCAGCAATAATTTTGTCAGCGGCTCGTCGATATTGAGCTCGCCGGCAAACTGCCGGGTGATCACAGGATCTGTCTCAGGCAGATATTTCCATCTCTTCTTCATTTGCGATTGCCTATCTGCAAAAGTATGAAAAATTAGAATTCGGCATTCATGGGTGTCCGGGGAAATGGGATCACATCACGGATGTTAGCCATCCCGGTCACAAACAGGATCAGACGCTCAAAACCCAGCCCAAACCCACTGTGTGGTGCAGTACCAAACTTCCGTGTCTCCAGATACCACCATACATCTTTTTCGGGAATGTTCATCTCCCTGATCCTGCTGATCAGTTTATCATAGTTTTCTTCACGCTGTGATCCGCCAATGATCTCGCCGATTTTTGGAAAGAGGACATCCAGCGCTCTGACGGTTTTACCGTCATCATTTTGCTTCATATAAAAAGCCTTGATCTCCTTTGGGTAATCGGAAAGCATGACGGGTTTTCCAAAGTGTTTTTCAACCAGGTATCTCTCGTGCTCAGCCTGGAGATCATTTCCCCATCCCAGCGGAAACTCGAACGTTTGTCCTGCGTTCATGAGGATGTCCATGGCTTCGGTATAGGAGATACGTACAAACTGGCTTTTGGTGACTGATTTCAGGCGTTCGATCAGCGATTCATCGTACATCTTATTCAGAAACTCCAGGTCGTCGTAGCAGTTTTCAAGGGCATAGCGGATCAGGAATTTCAGAAAATCTTCAGCCAGGTCCATGTCATCATGGATATCATAAAAGGCCATTTCGGGTTCGATCATCCAGAATTCAGCCAGGTGTCGCGGGGTGTTGGAGTTTTCGGCTCGGAAGGTTGGACCGAATGTATAAACCAATGAAAGGGCCATCGCGCCAAGTTCGGCTTCCAGCTGGCCGGAAACCGTCAGGTTGGTGACTTTGCCAAAAAAGTCTTCGCGGAAGTTTACATCCCCTTTTTCATCCAGCGGTGGATTTTTAGCATCCAGGGTGGTGACCCGGAACATCGCGCCTGCCCCTTCGGCGTCGGAGCCGGTAATGATCGGTGAATGCAGGTAAAAGAAACCGTTGTCATTGAAATATTTGTGGATGGCAAAAGCCATGGCATGACGGATACGCAGGACGGCGCCAAATGTATTGGTACGAGGACGAAGGTGGGCTATTTCCCGCAGGAATTCAAGGGTATGACCCTTTTTCTGAAGGGGGTACGTTTCCGGATCAGCAGTACCATATATTTCCAACGCTGTTGCATGGATCTCAACAGGTTGTCCTTGTCCGGGGGATTCAACCAGGGTGCCGGTAATCCCGATACAGGCGCCCGTAGTAATATTCTTCAACAGATCCTCCCCAAAGTGCTGTACATCTGCGACCACCTGCAGGCTGTGGATGATCGATCCGTCGTTCACCGCAATAAAGCTGACATTTTTGTTGCCGCGGCGTGTCCGAACCCATCCTTTGATCAGAAACTCCTTTCCAAATTCTTTCGATTTCAGTAAATCTTTGACTTTACTGACTTTGCGTTTATCCATAGTTTTCCAAATGAATTTGCAAAGGTAGGAAAAATTGCAGATGCGGAGGAGGGGGATGTGACGTTCACTCCCTATCTTTGCAAGATGAATGTTTCGACCCTTCAGACCTGTTTCAACATCCGGGGGGCGTTTTGTATCATTGCCGGACCCTGCAGCGCCGAGTCATCCCGACAGGTGATCGAAACAGCAAGGAAACTAAGGAATATCCCATTTGTAAAGGTTTTTCGCGCCGGGATCTGGAAACCCCGCACACATCCATCTGATTTTGAAGGAGTGGGCGCGCGTGGATTGGCCTGGATGAAAAAGGTCAGGGAAGAGACAGGATTGCTTCCTGCCATTGAAGTTGCTCGTCCGGTTCATGTAGAGCAGGCACTAAAGAACAACATCGACATCCTTTGGATCGGCGCACGAACCACGGTGAACCCTTTCCTGGTACAGGAAATATCCGAAGCATTAGCCGGCACTGATGTTACTGTAATGGTTAAAAATCCCCTGAATCCGGACCTTGGAACTTGGGTAGGCGCCATGGAAAGGCTCAATAAAAACGGGATCCGGAAGATCGTTGCCATCCACAGGGGCTTTTCTTTTTTTCGCCGTTCTCCCTTCCGGAATGCCCCGATGTGGGAGATTCCCATCGAACTGAAGCGGCTCTATGCCAAACTCCCTGTGATCGTTGATCCAAGCCATATCTGCGGGAAAAAAGACCTGCTGGTGAAAGTATCCCAACGTGCCATCGACCTTGAGATGGATGGGTTGATGATCGAAACCCACATTCATCCTTCACAGGCCAAAACAGACAGAGAGCAGCAGATCACACCAGAAGCCCTGAAAAGACTGGTTTCCCGGCTTGTCTTCAGGGAGAAGCAGCTCAGAAAAGACTTCAGGGAAAAACCGGCTCAGCTCCGTACCGAAATCGACAAGCTGGACTGGGAACTGCTGGACATCCTGTCGCGCCGGATGGAGATCGTCAAAGAGATCGGCGTTTATAAAAAAGAGAACAACATCACCATCTTACAGATCAAACGCTGGCGGGAGATTATCGAGAACCGTTTGATGAATGGGAAAAACCTGGGGCTGGAGAAAGCGTTTCTGCAGAAACTGCTTGAGATTGTCCATGATGAAAGCATCCGGGTTCAAACCCGGATCATCAATAATGAAGAGCGGGAGCAATAAAAGGAATCACATCCATTTCCGTAGTTTGAAGAAGATCACCATCCCCATGGCGAGAATGGTCATGCCGAGGAACAGGATGAAGAAGGAATTTTCCTGACCCTGTAATGGCAGGGGGATGTTCATGCCATACAAGCTGGCGATGAACGTGAGGGGGAGCAAAATGGATGAGATCAGCGTAAGGATCTTGATGATCTCGTTGGTACGATTGGTCTGGAGGGAATCAAACGTCCGTGAAAAGCCGTCGATCAGTTCGTCGTAATCTTCGATGTAGTCCCACAGCCTTTGATAGTAGTCGATGATATTGCCCCAGTAGTTTTCCATGTTCTCGGCGTATCCCTGCTTAACCCCCGATTCGAATTTGGCAAACAGGGTCAGCTGAGGCTTGAACATGGTGTTGAGGGTGATGAGGTTCTTCCGGGTGAATGACAGTCTTTCAATGGTATGGACTGCTTTCTTGTCGAACAGTGATTTCCCGCAAAGATCCACACTATCGCCAATTTTCCTGATTACCAACTCAGTTTCCTTCATCAGCCGTTCCAATATCTTGTACAAGAGGGCGTCGCTGGTGCCAACCTCAAATGTCTTTTGCTCTTTGGCTTCCAGTTTGGCCTGGTTGAACATCTCCTTGACCACCCAGTGGGAGTTGCCGATAGTGATCAGAAAGTCTTCTCCCCAGAAGATTTTAACCTCCTTGGTTTGAAGGAAGATATTGGCGCGGTCGAAATAAGGAAAGTGAAGGATGAGAAAATAATAGTCGTCGTAAAAGTCGATCTTGGGTCGCTGGTTCAGGTCGCTGCGGCAGTCTTCAATATCCAGGGGATGGAAATGAAAGGTGTCGACGAGGAACTTAAAGTCATCCTCTCTTGGGCTGAGAATGTGGTACCATTTCAGGCTACCGAACTTGATGGTTTCAATCATAGGCCCTCCCCAGGTTTTGGGATAATGAAAATCCTACATTCCTAATGCAGTTAGAATAGGGTGCAAAGATAAAATAAATTACAATTATAAAAAGTTGCCTTTCCTCATAAAAAAGAGCCGTCTCTGAACGAAACGGCTCTTAATCTTTAATCGGGAACAATCTATCAGATCAATCCCTGGGCGATCATGGCATCGGCAACTTTCACAAAGCCACCAATGTTAGCGCCTCTTACGTAGTTGATGAATCCATCCTGTTCGGTTCCCCATTTCACGCAATTCTTGTGAATGTTGACCATGATGGTATGGAGTTTTTGATCAACTTCTTCACGCGACCAGGCCATGCGCATGGAGTTCTGTGACATTTCGAGTCCGGAGGTGGCAACACCGCCGGCATTGGCAGCTTTTCCGGGTCCATAGAGGATCTTGGAATCGATGTAAACGCTGATGGCTTCAGGTGTAGAGGGCATATTTGCTCCTTCGGATACGCAGTAACAGCCGTTCTTCACGAGCAATTTGGCCTCATCACCATTGATTTCATTCTGGGTGGCGCTGGGAAGGGCAATGTCGCACTTCACCTCCCATGGCCGTTTGCCATCCACGTAGTCGGCTTTGTACTTCTGAGCATATTCCTTGATACGTCCGCGTTTGACGTTCTTCAGGTGCATGACCCAGGCAAGTTTTTCGGCATCGATACCGGCCGGGTCGTACACATAGCCTTCGGAGTCGGAAAGGGTTACGACTTTGGCGCCGAGTTCGGTGGCCTTCTGGGTAGCGAACTGCGCGACGTTGCCCGATCCGGAGACGGTTGCGATCTTGCCTTTGAAGTCGGTCTTACGGGTTGCCAGCATTTCCTGGGCGAAATAGACCTGCCCATAGCCGGTAGCTTCGGGACGGATGAGGCTTCCGCCCCAGTCGAGTCCCTTACCGGTGAGCACGCCGGTGAACTCGTTCTTCAATCGTCTGTACATCCCGAACATGAAGCCAATCTCACGGCCGCCCACACCGATATCGCCGGCAGGAACGTCGGTATTTGGGCCAATATGACGGAAAAGTTCCATCATAAAGCTCTGGCAGAAACGCATCACTTCGTTGTCGGTTTTTCCCTTGGGATCGAAATCTGAACCGCCCTTGCCGCCGCCCATCGGGAGGGTGGTGAGGCTGTTCTTAAAGACCTGCTCGAAAGCCAGGAATTTCAGAATGCCGAGGTTTACCGTCGGGTGGAAGCGAAGCCCGCCCTTGTAAGGTCCAATGGCGCTGTTCATCTCGATCCGATACCCTTTGTTGATGTGGATCTCTCCCTTGTCGTCCATCCATGGGACGCGAAACAAGATCACCCGCTCGGGCTCGGCAATGCGCTCCAGTATCTTGGCATGCTTGTACTTGGGGTTTTCTTCAATGAAAGGGATGAGTGACTCAGCCACCTCCATTACCGCCTGGTGAAATTCCAGTTCACCCGCATTCTTGGCTTTGATCTTAGCCATGAATTCATCTACTTGTTGCTGAAATGGATTGTTTGACATGTTTAAATGGTTTAAATTTGGAAATAGGATTAAAAGAATGTCTTTGTAAAAAAGCGGACAATATTACAGATTTTTTACATGATCATAATCAGGAAGATAATATTTTTTCATCCGACACCCTCCTACCCGGTAAGTTATGAGGATAATTCAACAGGAACCTTTTTCGTTTCGCTTTCCTTTATAATTTTACCCCATTGATTTTCATCTATGACACCATCCCCCACCAACCCCAACGAAATCCTCGACCCCCGCATCATGGAGCACTATGAACGGCTGGCCCATGAGAACAAGGAACGGATCAAGGAACTTACCGCACTGAATGAGACCAGCGCCATCATCCGGGAGGGGAAGACCATTCCCGAAACCCTGGAACGGATTTGCCACATCCTTCCCAATGCCTGGCAATACCCGGAATATGCTGTTGCCAGAATCAGGTTCGATGACCTGGTGTTCCAAACCGGGAATTTCACCGAAACAGCATGGAAACAGGAAAAGAAATTTGAGACCATCGATAACCACGAGGGAGACATTGAAGTATTCTACCTGAAAGCCTTCCCGGATGTATTTGAAGGTCCTTTCCTTCTCGAGGAACGGAACCTCATCGAAAACCTGGGAACCATGATCTCAGGCTATATCAACAGCATCAAAGCAAGGGAAACACGGTACAAGACGACTGAACGCCTTAAGGAGCTGGCTGCCCTCAATCAGACAACAAGCATCCTGAAGTCCGCCAAGTCGGTGGAAGAATCTCTGTGGCAAATCTGCCTGTTACTCCCAAAGGCCTGGCAATACCCCGAATATACCGCTGCACGTATCATTTTTGGACGCCTTGACCTCCGGACTGCCAACTTTCAGGAGACCCAGTGGTGCCAGAAACAGATCTTCGAAACCATCGATAATCAGATGGGTAGCATTGAAATCTTTTACCTGAAGTCTTTCCCCGTGGTTTACGAAGGTCCCTTTCTGGAAGAAGAAAGGCACCTGATCATCAACATTGCCAACATCATCACCGGCTACCTGAACAGCATCAAGGGGAAGTCGATCCTCAAGCGACACCAGGTTGAGGAGGAAGAAGATACTGACACCGGGGAAAAGGAGAGCATCCATGCCAACCGGCAATTGCTGCAGCAGTTCCTCAACCGCAGCAATGCCAACCGCGACATCTACCATGACCTGATGCCTTTTAAAGTAAAGGAGATACTGCTGGTTGCCAACTTATATGACGCCTACAGCATTGAAAAGGAGGGCCGTTTTTCTGAACACGTCCTGGGAGAATACTATCAACTCAGTCTAAGTACAATGCCCCGGATCACCGGGGTGTCGGGCATGGAAGATGCCCTTGGTGAGCTCCACAACAAACATTATGACCTGGTCATCATCATGATGGGCGTTGATAAAAAATTTCCACTGGAGATCGGTAAAAAAATCAAGGAAACGCATTCCTATATACCGGTTTTTCTCCTGCTGAACAGCAACACCGATATTGCGGTGATCGAAGAGACCTATACCGCCCGGAGTTTCATTGATAAGGTGTTTATATGGAATGGCGACTCGAAGATCTTTTTTGCGATGATCAATTTTCTGGAGGACAAGATCAATGTGGCCAACGACACCCAGGTGGGGATGGTACGGGTGATCCTGCTGGTGGAAGATTCTCCCGGTTATTTCTCCCTTTATCTCCCGATGCTTTACAACATCGTCCTGCAACAAACCAAACAGATCATTGAAGATGTGACCACGGATGAGCTTTACAAGATCCTGCGGTTGAAGGCCCGGCCAAAGATCCTACTTGCTTCCACCTATGAAGAGGCCATGTTTCTCCTGGAACAATACCGGGAGTTCATCCTGTGCCTGATCACTGATGTGAAATTCCACCGCGACGGTAAGCTCAACGGTAACGCAGGGTTCAGCCTGCTCCGTCAGGTGCGGAAAGACTTTAAAGACCTGCCGGTGGTGGTACAATCATCAAACATTGATAATGCCCAGCATGCCTACGAGATGAAGGCATCGTTCATCGACAAGAATTCAAAGACCCTGCTGGAGGATTTCCGGAGCTTCATCACCCACTTCCTTGGGTTTGGCAATTTCATTTACCGTGACAATGAAGGGCGTCAGATCGCAGTGGCCAAGTCACTCAAGGAGTTTGAGGATCTGCTGAAGACCATTCCGGAGGAGTCGTTGCTCTATCATGCCCGGAAAGATCATTTCTCCCTGTGGTTGATGGCGCGGGGAGAGATCCAGGCCGCCAAGATCATCAACCCGACCAAGGTGAGCGACTTCAGGGATACACAGAGCCTGCGGGAGTACCTCATCAAGGTGATCCAGTTCTTCCGCAATGAACAGAATGTTGGCAAGGTCATTCCATTTGAGGATACGGCCATTACTGATGAACGGAACGTGGTGAGCCTGGTTGACGGGGCCCTTGGCGGGAAGGGGCGCGGATTGGCTTTCATCAATACCCTCATTTATAATTTCGACTTCTCACAATACATCCCGAATATCAATATCCGGGCACCCAAAACCTCCATCATTGGTACCGATGAATTTGAATATTTCCTGAATCGCAACAAACTTAAGGAAAGGGTTGCTCATGAGGAGGACTATGAGGTGATCCGCCGGTGGTTCGTGGAGGGAAAGCTAACAGAATCCCTGATCCGGCGCCTCAGAACCATTGTCACACAGATCAACAAGCCGCTGGCGGTGCGAAGCTCCGGACTTTTTGAGGATTCCCTGAATCAGCCTTTCGCTGGGATCTTCGAGACCTATCTCATTCCCAACAACCATCCGGACCCCAAAGTGAGGCTGAACCAGCTCATGGATGCCATCAAGCTGGTATTCGCTTCCGTATATTCCCGCATCGCACGGGGTTATATCGAGGCGATCAATTACCGGATCGATCAGGAACGGATGGCTGTGGTAATCCAGGAGGTTGTGGGGAATGAGTACAACGGAACGTTCTATCCTCACATTTCCGGCGTGGCTCAATCGTACAACTATTATCCGTTTGCTCATATGAAGCCGGAAGAAGGCTTTGCCGTGACCGCACTGGGTCTGGGCCGCTATGTAGTGGAAGGAGAAAAAGCGTTTCGGTTTTCTCCCCGATATCCCGATCTTGAGATCAATTCCGCCAAAGACCAGTACCTCGGCTCACAGGTTCACTTTTATGCAGTTGATTTGAGGAAGAAAGAGATCAACCTGCTGGAGGGCGAAGATGCAGGTCTCATTAAAATGGAGATGGATGATGCAGAGATGCATGGAACACTGAAGCATCTCGCCTCGGTTTATTCACAAGATAACAACCGGATCATCCCGGGACTTGGGCAACCCGGACCCAGGGTGGTCAATTTTGCCGATATACTGAAGTACAATTACATTCCCCTGGCCAAAACCATTGAGGTGGTGCTGGATGTAGTGAAGGAGGCGCTGGGATCACCCGTGGAAATTGAATTTGCCATCGACCTGAACAAGGACAAAGAGAACCGGGCTTCTTTCTATCTCTTGCAGATCAAACCTTTGATTGGCAATGCCCAGGACTTTAACATTGATTTGAGTGACATAGATGTCGATTCCATCTTGCTTTACAGCGAAAAGGAGATGGGCAACGGCTACGTCGATAACATTCACCATGTGGTTTATATCGACCCTCATGATTTCGACAAGAGCGCAACAGAAGAGATGGCTGTGCAAGTTGAAAAGATCAATGCAGCATTTGTCGCTGCCGGGAAGAAGTACATCCTCATTGGTCCGGGACGCTGGGGTACGCGCGACCGTTGGATCGGGATCCCTGTGGTTTGGCCGCAGATCTCCTGTGCCAAGGTCATCGTTGAGACCAGCCTCGAAGGCTTCCCGCTGGATGCCTCTTCAGGATCCCATTTCTTCCATAATGTAACCTCCATGAATGTGGGCTATTTCTGCGTTCAGCCGGAACTTTCAAAGAGTTACATCCGCTATGATATGTTGAGAGGCCAGCAAAATAAAAGGAAAGACGGTTTCTTTACCATTGTGGAATTCGAAAAACCACTCATCATCCGGATGGATGGCAAGAAACGTATCTCCGTCGTTACCTGTTGATGGATAATTTGGAATGATTTTAAATTGAGCCTGTTAGCTTACGGGATAAAAACTTCTTAATATTTTTGGCACGCTTTCCCAAATACAAATAAAGATGAGGATTTCAAGGATTTACAAAAAACATGAAGAGGAAATTGTCGCAGAGGTTGATCTATCCCGGTTGGATCACCTGATCGAAAAATACAGGCACAAGAAAGGTAATGTCATACCCCTGCTGCAGGGGGCACAGGAAATCTTCGGGTATATACCACCCATCGTGTTTGAAAAGATCTCTGCGGAGTGCGGGATCAAGCTGAGTGACATGTATGGCGTTGCAACATTCTATGCCCAGTTCCGGTTGAAGCCGGTTGGCAAGCTTATTATTAAGGTATGCCACGGTACTGCCTGTCACGTGCAGAACGCCAATGAGATCACGGAGGCCATTGAAGAAGGGCTGAAGATTAAAGATGGGGAGACAACCGAAGACGGTCTTTTCACCCTTGAGTCGGTGGCCTGCCTGGGGTGTTGTTCCCTGGCGCCGGTGATGATGATAGCGGATCAGACCTATGGCAAACTCACGGGGACGGAAGCCGTGAAGATCATCAAGAATATACGGATCGCAGAAAGCAAGCTGAATTAATCATATCCTATTGCTATGACAACAACGAAGGTTATCGTAGGTTTAGGCAGTTGTGGCATTGCCGCAGGAGCCGGAAAAACCTACGAGAAGATAAAAGCGCTAAAAGACTCTGAAAACCTTGGCTTTGAGCTCAAGAAGACCAGTTGCGTCGGCATGTGTTACCGGGAGCCGTTGGTGGAGATCATCGACGAGACCGGATCATACCTGTATGGTGATGTGGATGAAGCCCGCGCCATCGAGGTCATTCAAAAGCATATCAACCAACATGAACCGGTAAAGGATTATATCGTCTATACGGATCTCTTCCCTGCTGCTGAGTCTGACTATATGGATTCCCAGGTCAAGATTGTCTTGCGTAACTGTGGATACATGGATCCAGAATCCATTGAAGAATACGAGCTGCGTGAGGGATACAAGGCCATCCGGAAGATTGCGGATGAAAAAATCATGCATGAAGCGGTGATCCGGACCATCCTTGATTCGGGTCTCCGTGGCCGTGGAGGTGGCGGTTTTCCTACGGGATTGAAATGGAAATTAGCCTATGGAAATAAGTCGGAAGAGAAGTATGTGATCTGCAATGCCGATGAGGGTGACCCCGGGGCTTTCATGGATCGCTCGATACTGGAAGGCGACCCGCATGCTGTGCTGGAAGGGATGATCATTGCCGCATATGCCATTGAGGCAACGGGCGGTGTGATCTATTGCCGCGCCGAATACCCATTGGCCATCAAACGGCTGAATATAGCTCTCGACCAGGCCAGGAAGAAAGGATACCTGGGGAAAAACATCTTCGGGATCGCAGGATTTCATTTCGACATCTATATAAAGGAAGGCGCCGGCGCTTTTGTTTGTGGCGAGGAGACTGCCCTGATGGCTTCCATCGAAGGGGAGCGGGGCATGCCCAGAAAACGCCCTCCCTTCCCTGCCGCCTCCGGTCTCTGGAAGAAGCCTACCAACATCAACAACGTGGAGACTTACGCCAATGTTCCGTGGATCATCCTCAACGGGGCCACTGCCTATGCCAAATATGGTACCGAAAAGAGCAAGGGAACGAAGGTCTTTGCCCTGGCAGGGAAAGTTAAGCGGTCGGGACTTGTAGAAGTTCCTATGGGGATGACCCTCAAAGATGTGATCTTCAAACTCGGCGGAGGGATCAAAAACGACAAACGGTTTAAGGCGGTGCAGATGGGTGGACCATCAGGCGGATGCATACCCGAGTTCCTCGCCCATACCATTGTCGATTATGATTCCGTCACAGCCACCGGCGCCATCATGGGTTCCGGGGGAATGGTGGTGATGGATGAAACCACCTGCATGGTGGATGTGGCCAAGTTCTTCCTTGATTTCACCCAGAAAGAGTCGTGCGGAAAATGCACCTTCTGCCGCATCGGCACCAAACGGATGCTCGAAATCCTTGACCGGATCACCAAAGGAGAAGGCAAAGCAGGTGATATTGAAAAGCTGGAAGAGCTCTCCCACCAGATCAAAGAGAATTCACTTTGTGGACTGGGCCAAACGGCTCCGAATCCCGTACTTACCACCCTGAAGTACTTCCGGGATGAATACGAAGCCCATATCACGGCTAAGAGATGCCCGGCAAAGGTTTGCAAACCGTTGCTGACCTATACCGTGATTCCGGAAAATTGCACCGGTTGCATGGTTTGCGCCCGAAATTGCCCGTCGAATGCCATTACCGGAGAAAAGAAACAGGTTCATTTGATCCACCAGGAGCTGTGCATCAAGTGTGGCGCCTGCTTCACCAAATGTAAATTTAGCGCTATCCTTGTTGAATAAATATCAGGACTTAAAGAAATTTGCTGACAACCATGAGTGACAATCTGTATAACATCGTCCTTGACGGGGAGATCGTGAAAGGCCACCCCGGCGAAACCATTCTGGAACTTGCGGAAAGACATCAGAAAAAGATCCCGACCCTGTGTCATGACAAGCGGCTGGAGCCATATTCTTCTTGTTATCTCTGTGTGGTTGAGGTAGAAGGGATGCGCGGCCATCAGCCTGCCTGCTCCACACGGATCACCGAGGGGATGAAGGTTACCACGACCAATGAAGGCATTCGCAAGTCCAGACGGCTGGCGCTGGAGTTGCTTCTCAGTAACCACTATGCCGATTGCCTGGGCCCATGCAAGCAGACCTGTCCGGCCGGCGTGGATGTCCAGGGATATATCTCCCTTATAGAAAAAGGGATGTTTAGCGAAGCGGTGGCGCTGATCAAGGAAACCAACCCGCTGCCTGCCATCTGCGGCCGGGTGTGTGTGCGTCCCTGTGAAGCCCAATGCCGCCGAAACCTGCTCGATGAAGGAACCCCGGTGGGCATTGACTACCTGAAAAGATTTGCCTCGGATATTGACCTGCAGTCAAAAGCTAAATTTGTCCCGAAAGTTAAATCATCAACAGGAAAGAAAGTGGCTGTGATCGGCGCTGGTCCCGGGGGCTTGTCTGCAGCCTGTTTTCTGCAGGTGGATGGTCATCAGGTTGACATTTTTGAGGCCATGCCCAAACCGGGCGGGTGGCTCCGTTATGGCATCCCCGAATACCGGCTGCCTAATGACATCCTGGATCAGGAAGTAAAGAACATCACCGACCTTGGGGTAAACATCTTCTATAACAAGAAACTCGGGGAAAACGTCTCTTATAAAGAACTGAAAGACAAGTATGATGCGGTGATCCTCACCATCGGATCCCAGAAAGGAACCGGTATTGGCTGTGAAGGCGACGATGCAGAAAATGTCTTTTCCGGCATCGATTTCCTCCGCAATATGGAGATGACCGGACAAAAGTTTGACTTCTCCGGCAAGACCATTGCCGTGATCGGTGGCGGGAATACCGCCATGGACTGCTGCCGGACATCCATCCGGTGCAACGCCAGCAAAGTGTATGTTATCTACCGGAGGACAGAGAAAGAGATGCCCGCCAACCCCATCGAAATCCATGAATCCAAGCTGGAAGGGGTGGAATACTTGTTCCTTACTAATCCCAAGATGATCAATAAAGATGAGAAAGGAAGGATCATTTCGATAACCAACCTGCGGATGGAACTTGGTGAGCCGGATGCTTCCGGTAGAAGAAGACCGGTTCCGATGGAAGGCAGCGACTTCGATGTGACGGTTGATTATGCGTTTGCCGCCATCGGCCAGAAGACCGATGTTAATTTTATTGATGACATCAATCGGCATGCCTCTGGCGGTCAATTGAAGATCAATAAATGGGGAGATATTGACGCTGACGCAAAGACCCTTCAGACAGGGATACCATCTGTATTTGCTGCCGGAGATGGTGTTACAGGCCCGGCCACCATCATCGAAGCCATTGCCCAGGCCAAACGGGCTGCTCATTCCTGTCATCAATACCTGATGGCCTTGCCGATCGAACCACTGAAAACGCCTTTCATCAGTAAAAAGGACAATTTCAGGAAGCAAATACCGGATGATTATACCGGTCGTTTTGCTCGCCAGATGCGGGAAGAGATGCCAACCATCGACCCAAAAAAACGAAAGAACTTCCAGGAAGTGGAATTGGGGTATGCCCATGAAGATATAGCATACAATGAGACCCATCGCTGTCTGGAATGTGGTTGCACCGCCTTTTTCTCCTGCGATCTGCAGCAACACGCTGACGCGTATGGATCCCAACAGATCGGAACAGAAGGGATTTTCAAACAATACGCGATTGATTTCAGGCATCCCTATATTGAGATCGACAGCAACAAATGCATCCTGTGTTCCAGGTGTGTGAGGATTTGCCGGGAAGTAGTAGGTGCAGGAGCCCTTGGATTGATCAACCGGGGATTTGAGACCTATGTTTCTCCGAGCATGGGCAAACCACTGCAGGAAACTACTTGTGAATCCTGCGGCTTGTGTATTTCAGCCTGCCCGACCGGCGCCCTCACCGAAAACTTCAAATTTAAACCAGGTCCGGTCAAGACGGAAGAAGCGCCAACCATCTGCAACTTCTGCGCTGTCGGCTGTGCCATCACGCTGAACCACGTCAACGGATTTGTGATGAATGTGACCGGCCATAACGGCATGATCAACAAAGATGGAAACCTGTGCAGGTATCCGAAGTTTGGATACCATATCTACAACGACCCCCGGCGGATTACCAGGCCACTGCAAAAAGTCAAAGGAAAATTCGAAGAGATCACCTTTGAAAAGGCCTTTAACCTCATCACGGAGCACATTCGTAAATCCAAGCCGGAAACCATGGCATTTTTTGGTGGTGCCCGGTTGTCGAATGAAGAACAGTATCTTATTCAGAAACTGGCCAGGGGAGGAGCGAAGACCAATAATATCGCCAGTTTTCATTACCTGGATCGCAGTAATGGATATCACCCCAACCCGCTATGGGCCACCCCCTTTGACCAGATCGCCGGAGCGTCCAAGATTTACCTCGTAGGATCCACCCTGAACCTGGATCATGGCGTTTTATCATTTATGGTTAACCAGGCTGCTTATAAGCACAAAATTCCGGTTGAACTTATCACCACCGACTTGAATAGTCCGATGGCGCATAAGGTGAATTCGATCACAAATATCACCTCTTATCACCATTTCTTTAAAGCTGTTAACCATTACATCCTGGCTAATGGGATGGAAAATGGTTTGTTCCTCCGTGACCGGGTGGAAGGCTTCGATGCCTATCGCAATTGGCTGATGAAGGAAGATTTCAATCTTTTGCATAGCACCTCCTGTGCCGATTCAAAGGAAAGCATTTTCAGATTTGCGGAGGAATATGTAGATGAACTCAATGCCATTGTCATCTATGCAGAAAAAGAGGTATCACCATCCGCCTGCCAGGAGTTGTTCAACCTGGGGCTGATCACCGGGAAGCTTGGTAAAACCTCTTCCGGGTTGATCCCCGTACGCGAAAAAAATAACGCTCAGGGGTTATTTGACATGGGCCTTTTCCCCGGAACAGTCTTCCGCGGCCAGAGTCTCAAGGAGGATAAAATCCGGAAGAAATTTGAAAAAGTTTGGAATGTTGATGCCCTCCCAACCCAATTCCCGGATGATATCCTGACAGAGATGGAAGCCGGCAAGATCCGGCAGTTTTTCATCTTTGGCGAAGATCCGGTAGGCTGTGCCGTGGAGCCAAAGAAAGTTGAAAAGTGGTTCAGTAAGGCATCCTTCATCATGGTGCAGGATTATTTGATGACCCCAACAGCCCTAAAGGCAGATCTTATCCTCCCTGCTTCTTTCCCCGTTGAAACAGGAGGAACTTTCACGAATACCCAATGTGTCATCCAGGGATTCAACCAAGTGTTGCCTTCAAACGTGGAGATGAACAACATCGAGCAAATCCAGGCACTCCTGAAGCATTTTGACATTGTCAGCCCGGGAGCCGCCGATGAGGTGATCAGCGAATTTACTTCCCTGATACCTGACGGAAAAGAAGATCGGAAATATCAAATCACCTGCACGAAAAACCATGACCAACCAAGACTTTTTGAGTCAGGATGCGACTTTATGGTTCACCGGGCTAACGAGGAGTTCAGGGAATTGTTGAAGAAATAACTTATTCAGGGTCAAAATATCAAACCAGAATCGATCATTATGAAAGCGTTTACATCCATTACCGATATTCTCCAATTTGCCATTGGACAGGAGCAGGAGGCTGTTGATTTTTACCTCAGCCTGTCCGGTCAGGCAAAAAGCGACGACATGAAGGAAGTCTTCAACAGTTTCGCCAAGGAGGAGATGACGCACAAAAGCAGGCTTACAAACATCCTTGAGACGGGGATCAGTGACCTGCCGGTGGAAAAGATCGCCGACTTGAAAATTGTCGACTACCTCGTGAAAGAAGAAGGAGACAAATCGTCGATGACTTATAGCGACGCACTGATCCTTGCCATGAAGAAGGAAAAGTCGGCGTTCAAACTCTACATGGCGTTATATGAAAGGGTCAGCGACCCCGGAATGAAACAACTTTTCCTCTCCCTTGCCATGGAAGAATCAAAGCATAAACTTCGTTTTGAATTGGAGTATGATGATGTGGTCCTGAGAGAAAACTAACGCATCACGTATCACGCCTCACGTGTCGCGTAAAGCATGGTGAAAATGTAAATGTAACAGGAGGGATGGGAGAAAAAAGAAAGATCAAGCTGCCACAGCGGTACTATTTTACCGACACGGCTTTCTCCCACCTGATGAGGCGCAGGATATACCAGATCCTGCTGGTTTCCAGTACATACGAAGCGTTTATCCTGGAGGAAGATGGCCGGGTGGATGAAAAGATCTTCCTGGAATATGTCGCCCTGAACCTTCGTTACCCACCTCAGTTCATCCAGGTAACCTCAGAACAGGAAGCTTTTGATGAGCTGGAGGAAAAGCACATTGACCTGATCATCAATATGCTGAGCATTGAGAAGGCTGATACCTTTGACCTTGCATCAAAGATCAAAAGCAAATACCCAAAGATTCCGATTGTCGTCCTCACCCCCTTCAGCCGCGAGGTTTCACTGAGATTAGCCCAAAAAAACCTGAAGGACATCGATTATGTCTTCAGCTGGCTTGGAAATACGGATCTTTTGCTGGCCATCATCAAACTCATTGAGGACAAGATGAACTATGAGATGGATTTCAGGGAGGGGGTTCAAGGCGTTTTGCTGGTGGAAGACTCGATCCGCTTTTACAGTGCCTATTTGCCTCATATCTATCGCATCATCCTGAAACAATCAAAAGGCTTTGGACTGGAAGGATTGAATGAGCATCAGAAAATGATGCGGATGCGCGGACGCCCCAAAATCCTGCTCGCCACCAATTATGAAGAAGCGGTCACCCTATACGAAAAATCAAAAAACAACCTCCTGGGGATCATCTCCGACATCAGTTATAAAAGAGAAGGGGCCACCGATAAGGAAGCGGGAATCAAATTTTGCAGAAAGGTAAGGGAAGAAGAACCTTACATGCCATTCCTGCTGCAATCCTCTGACCTGGAGTTCGAGGAGGCAGCAACGCAGATGAATGTGGGCTTCCTAAACAAGTACTCCAAAACCCTTTCCATCGAGTTGAGGAATTACATCAACGAGCATTTTTCGTTTGGCGATTTTGTGTTCATTGATCCGCATAGCGGGAATGTTGTAGCCCGCGTATCCGACCTGAAAGCCTTGCAGGAAAAACTTTTTGAGATTCCTGATGAATCACTGAAATACCACATGGAGCGCAACCACTTCTCCAAGTGGCTGAATGCCAGGGCGCTATTCCCTATTGCCGAGCTTTTCAAGAATATCTCTTTCCTGGAATTCACCGACATGGATGAAGCCCGCAGGTATATCTTTGATTCGATCACCACCTTCCGGCTGAATAAGGCACGTGGTGTGATCGCTGAATTTTATCGCGACCGTTTTGACGAGTACCTGTCGTTTGCCCGCATTGGCCAGGGATCCATAGGTGGAAAAGCCCGGGGACTGGCTTTTCTCGATTCGCTGATCATGCGAAACCGGCTGATGGATAAATATGACGACCTGATCATCACCATTCCACGGACCGTCGTTATTGGTACCGATATCTTCGATGAGTTCATGGAGGAGAATGACCTTTACAGAATTGCACTTTCCGACCTCCCCGATAAGGATATCCTGCAACACTTCATCCGTGCCCGGCTCCCCTTCCGCATTCATGAAGATCTATACACCTTCATCTCCTATGTAAACAATCCCATTGCCATCAGGTCTTCAAGTCTGCTGGAAGATTCCCATTATCAGCCTTTTGCCGGCATTTATTCCACCTATATGATCCCTTCCATCAAAGGGAATGAACGGTTGATGATCGAAAAATTGAGTGAAGCCATCAAAAGTGTTTACGCTTCAGTCTATTTCAAAGACAGTAAAGCCTATATGTCAGCTACATCGAATGTGATCGATGAGGAGAAGATGTCCATTGTATTGCAGGAAGTATGCGGAGTACAGTATGGAAACCGGTTTTATCCCGCTATTTCCGGAGTTGCTCGTTCCGTGAATTTTTACCCCATTGCCCCGGAAAAATCTGAAGATGGTGTTGTCAACCTGGCTTTCGGGCTTGGGAAATATATCGTTGACGGGGGCTTATCGCTGCGCTTCAGCCCAAAATATCCGAAAAAGATTCTCCAGCTTTCCACCCCTGAGATGGCGCTGAGTGAGACCCAGAAGCACTTTTATGCCCTTGACCTGAAGATGGAAAGCTTCATACCTTCCATTGATGATGCCATCAACCTGTTAAAACTCCGGATTTCGGAAGCAGAAGCGGATCAAACACTGAAGTTTGTTGCCTCCACTTTTGATTATGACAGTCACTCCCTGCGTGATGGAGTGATGCACCAGGGAAAGCGGATCATCACTTTCTCCAACATCTTGAATTATGAAACCTTTCCGCTTGCTGAAATTCTATCGACAGTTCTGACCATCGGCCAGCGGGAAATGGACAAGCCGGTGGAGATCGAGTTTGCCGTCAACCTGGATGTACCGGATGGGCAACCAAAGGTTTTCAGCTTGCTGCAGATACGCCCCATTGTGGCGATGAATGAGACCATCGACATTCATCCGGAAAAGATCGAACCTGAGAAGACCATCATCATTTCCCGTTCCGCTCTCGGTAACGGGATTATCCATGGAATCCATGATTTCGTGTACATAAAACCCGACTCTTTCAACGCTGCGAAAAGCAAGGAGATTGCTTGTAAAATTCAGGCGCTGAATGATGAATTCCTGCAGTTAAAGAAGAACTATGTGTTGGTCGGCCCCGGTCGCTGGGGGTCGACAGATCCCTGGTTGGGTGTACCGGTAAAATGGCCCCAGATCTCTGCTGCCCGCGTGATCATTGAGTCAGGATTGGAAAACTACCGCATTGATCCCAGTCAGGGAACCCACTTTTTCCAGAACCTGACCTCTTTCCGGGTTGGATATTTCACGATCAATCCATTCATTCAGGATGGTTATTACGATCTTTCTTTCCTTTCGGGTTTTGAGCCTGCTTATGAAGACGAGTTCATCCGGCAGATCCGGTTCCAGTTTCCCATGCGGATTGAGATAGATGGGAAAAAGAACTTCGGCGTCATTTTCAAGCCGGAAAATCCCTGCAAAGCATAATTCAGATTTTTTCTATCTTTGCACCCCCGGTATTAACCGGGCGATCGGGATGTAGCGCAGCTGGCTAGCGCACCACGTTCGGGACGTGGGGGTCGGAAGTTCGAGTCTTCTCATCCCGACACCCCCACCCCTGGCCCCTCCCCCATTTGGGGGAGGGGTTGGGGAGAGGGCTTCCTGCCTCTTTAGCTCAGTTGGTAGAGCAGCTGATTCGTAATTAGCAGGTCGGGGGTTCAAGTCCCCTGAGAGGCTCTCCTCATTCTTCATTCTTTACCGCCCATCCACTTCATTCTTTCAATTATTTCATCGAATTCTATCCCTGATTTGAATATATGGATCAACCTGGTGAATGGTGTGCAAGATGATGACGAAAACAATGATACGGCCAACAAGGTAGTTAACAAGGTTTGTTACACTGTCCCCAAAATCCCTTGTTTTGAAGAATTTACAAGTTCTACCT
>Ga0194127_10001762_pt1 | contig 30936 bp, 22 predicted proteins | sample TA2KigC100mmetaG_FD_148624 | JGI IMG/M metagenome (GOLD analysis project Ga0194127, IMG submission 148624) | Freshwater microbial communities from Lake Tanganyika, Tanzania - TA2015036 Kigoma Deep Cast 100m | ecosystem: Environmental > Aquatic > Freshwater > Lake | place: Tanzania: Lake...
GAGAATTGTGTAAAATATGAGTGAGCATGGGATGTCCTCCTGTTGGAACAGGTAAACTAGAGTTTTCTCTAGTTTACTCAGGAGGCGTCCCATGTTCAAGTTCCATCAGATTTTCGCCAGACTACAGTTATCAATTGACAATTGTTAATTGAAATTATCGCGACACGGCTAGTTTTTCAAACGCCCAATCCACTGGCGCGCCGTTAATTAGTTTGACGCGATTCGATCCGTCCGCGTTCATTCGCCAGATCGCCCAGGTGCCGCCTTCGGGCGAGCGATAGAAAATAAAGTTGCCGTCGCGCGACCAATTTGCCGCGACGTGCGGCGCGGGACCTTGCGTCAACTGTTTTTTGCCCGTGCCGTCCGGATTGATCACAAAGAGTTGTCGCTCGCCGCCGATTTCTTTTTGATACAAGATCGTTCTACCGTCCGGCGACCAGACCGGCAAACTGCCGTCGTCGTCCACGACCAGCATCGTCGCGCCGGTTTGCGCGTTCGCTTTGTAGATGCCGCATTTATTTTCGCGGCACGTTTGAAACGCGATCTGCGTATCGTCCGGCGACCAATCCGGCATCGCGCCGACGACGACAAAGCGGCGCACCGGCGTCTCGCCCGCCAGCACATTCGACGGCACGACGTCAATGCCGGAAAACGCGAGCCAGCGTCCATCGCGCGACCACGCGGGACTGCGCGCTTTGGAATCGCCGATGTACTTGCGCGCGCCGGAACCGTCCACGTTCGCCAGCCACATTCCATCCGTCCAGTGATAGAACGCGATTTTCGTTCCGTCGGGCGAAAATGCCGGATCGGACGCGCGCTCGAACACCATACGCGCGCCGGTGCCATCGGCGTTCATAATCCACACATATTTATCTTCGGGGCGATCGCCTTCCGCTTTGCTGAACGCGATTTTGCCGGTCGGCGCGCGCGGCGGCGCGGTCGTCACGGTGGCGCGCAGCACCGGGATCGTCGGCGCGGGCGGCAGCGTCGGCACGGCGCCGAGAAAAGTGGGCGAGGGTGCGGGCGTCAGCGGAAGCGCGGGCAAGGTCGGCGCGACGACAGGTGGAAACGTTGGTGGAGGCGCAAGCGTCGGAATGATCACGGCGAAACGCGTCGGCGTCGCCGTGGCGCCAAACACAAAGTACGCACCCGCGCCGGCGATGACGACGAGCAAACAGATCACCACACACCCGAGCGCGCCGGCAATGATCCACGGAGTCCGATTGGATGCCGGAGTGGACGTGGTAGTCATACACAATCCTCCTCTCACAAGGGTCACGAACCTACTCGAATTATAACACACTCTTGGATAGATGCAATAGGAGTTTTTGCACCCTTGTGCGACACCCGTTTTACAAACAAAAAAAACAACCGAGGCAACTCAACGCCTCGGTTGTCTAACACATCAACACGGAATCGAACTACTTGGGCGCGTGATAGTTCTTGGCGCGCGCCTTGAGTTCGGCGTCGGTCTTGACCGATGCCTTGCCGCCCTGTATATGACAGGACTTGCATGCCCAATCAAGTCCGACCTGCGAGATGAGGAACTTGCCATCCGCAGTGAATTGCGCGGTCGCCTCCGGGTCAATCGCGAAAACGTGCGAGCGGATATCTCCGGCGAATTTTGCCGCATCCACGGACGCGCTCGACCCGATCAGCCGCGGCATATGACAGTCAATACATTGCACCTTGACTGCGGTGTGCGCCGCCGATGCCTGCTGACGCGCTTCCTTAAAGTGGCAGGTGTCGCAAGTTGTGCGCGTCGTTTGCTTGTTGGCTTGGCGCAGCTGCACCACACCAAGATGCGGATTGTGACAGTCCACGCATTTCAGCGCGAGGTGCTTGCTTTGATACAACTCGTCATACTGCTCGCGGTGATCAACGAAGGGACCGGTTCTGGCTTCGATCTTGGTGACGTCACCGCGCCGATGACACTTGCCGCACAACTCAGAGTCGCGCGTCACTTTGAGATCAACGTTGTAGGGATTCGCGACGTGCAAACTACCGGGCCCGTGACACTCTTCACACTTGATGCCATCTTCCGCCCAAGTACCGACGATGCCCGGTAGATTGTTCTGGCTGCCGGTTGCCTTGTAGCCGGTCATATGGCAGGGACCGCAATTGTACTTGAAATCTTTCACGCCGGAGTTGTACTTGCTCCACGCGGCATCTTTGCCTGCCGCCGCGTTCGCAAAGTTCCATTGGTTCAGATAGTTCGTGTCGCTGATCGTCGCGCCGGGTTTATCGGTGATGATGAAACCGCGCTTGTCCATCAAGCGATACTTCCACGCGTACCCGCCGATCACGTACGAAATATCGTTCCAGGTGTACCCTTCCGGCAGTTTTTCGATCTTGGTGAAGGGCATCGTCGGGGCTTTGCCGTCCACAACTTTGTTCAGTTTGAACGCGTGTCCCGACTGGGCAAACTCATCGGCAATCGCCTTGTGGCACGCGGTACACTTGTCTGCGCCGACGTACGTCGCGACGCTTGCCGCCGCCGCAGCCGGCGCGTCTTTGCCAGGTGCGCCGTCTTTGCCGGCAGGCCCCGCCGGACCGGCAGGTCCCGCTGGACCCGCTGGACCTTGTGGCCCCGCCGGTCCCTGCGCGCCCGCGCAACCAATCAACAACGCGACCACGAGTAAACTGATCGCGATGACGAGGATTCTCTTGTGAGCCATTCTCTTCCATTTCTCCTTTGAAGATGAGTAACGTCGTCCGAATTGTTCCCGATGTGTCCTGCTCTCCTTTCTTGTCCGCGCGATGACGCAATTCCCTCGTCAGAATCGCGCATTGCAAGCGCGGCGCGATAAATTTTCGATTTCGAGTCACACCGCCAACAGCGCGACCCCAAAATCAAAACGCGTCCATACGCGCGCAAAAAACACCGCCACGACAGGACGCACGAACGTGCCAACATAGATGCCCTCGTCAGCATCAAGTTTACATTAGTGTATTCTAATATTCGATTTGGGGCTAGGGACATTTGTCCCGATTCGCTTGCCGCTTTGTCCCGTCCACCGAACGCGTTTGCCGAATTCGGCGTCGTGCGTTAAAATAGCCGCTGGAGCCAAGCGTGGTCGAATTCTTTCAAAGCAATCGCGAGATCGTCTTTTTCATTTACGGTCAGGCATTTTTCATTCTGGGACTTGCGGTCGCGCTGCGATCGCGTCAGCGCAGCCAGATCGCGTTTGCCAAACATCTGTGGCTCCTCGCCGCGTTCGGCATCGTGCACGGCGTGTACGAATGGGGTATCATCTTCATTCCGATTCAGCAAACCTACTTGGCGCCAGACACGATCAACTTGTTGCGCTTGATCGAGTTGCTGTTGGAAACGCTCTCCTTCTTCGCGCTATTCCAATTCGGCGTCGAATTGACAGCGCCGCGTTTGCGCCTCGCGCCGACCGCGCTCTTGCTGATCTGGTGCGCCGCGCTGCTCGCGCTGCAAATTTTCGTCCAGCCAGATTTGACGCGATTCCGCATCATCGGCGACACGTTGGCGCGCTATTTGCTCGGCGCGCCTGGCGCGGCGCTAGCGGCGTGGGGCTTGCATCGGCAAGCGCGTCAAGCGGCGCAAATCGCATCGCCGCGCATCGCGCGCTATTTCGAAATCGCCGCGCTCGCGTTCGCGCTGTACGCGCTCGTCGCGTCGGTGGTGCCGCGCAGCGATTTCTTCCCCGCCTCGATCTGGAATTACGATGTCCTGCTCGCGACGATCGGCGTGCCTGCCGCGATTTTTCGCGCCGCGTGCGGCATCGTGATCGCCGCCGCGATCATTCGCGGCTTGGACATTTTCGATGTGGAAACCGAACGCCAACTGGACGACGCCGCGCGCACCCGCGCCGTCGCCGCCGACCGCGAACGAATCGGACGCGAGTTGCACGACGGCATCATCCAATCGTTGTACGGCGCGGGGCTGACGCTGGAAGACGCCGCGCTGACGATTGACGAAGACGCGGCGCGCGCGCGCCAAAAAATCGCGAGCGCGATCGACGCGCTCAATCGAACGATCCGCGACATTCGCGCCTACATCCTCGATCTGCGCGCCGAAGCCACGCCCACCGATTGGACGACGCGCCTGGCGGACATCGTCCGACTCTTTCGCGTGCAAACGCTGATCGACGCCGAATTGAAAATCGAAGGCGCGCCGCGCAAGAGTTTGGACAAGACACGCTGCAGCGAATTGCTCGCCATCGTGCGCGAAGCGCTGATCAACGCGCGCAAGCACGCGCGCGCGTCGCACGTCGAAATTCGCGTCCGCTATCACCCGACCGAATTGGAACTCGCCGTCAGCGACAACGGCGTCGGCTTTGCGCCAGAAACGATGCTGCGCGATCTGGGCGCGCGACAAGGTCTGCGGAATATGCGCGAGCGCGCCCATTTGATCGGGGGACGTTTGGAAATTGATTCCGCGCTCGGACGCGGCGCGACGATTCGCGTGCTCGTGCCGTGCGACAAGGACTAGTCAATGGCTCTGCGAATTCTCTTGGTGGACGATCACGAAGTCGTGCGGCTCGGTTTGAAAACATTGCTCGCGCGACAGCCCGAATTCGAAATCGTTGACGAAGCCGCGAGCGCGAGCGAAGCGATCGAAAAAACGTTGCGCCTGAAACCCGACCTCGTGGTGATGGACATTCGGCTGCCTGGCGGCAGCGGCATCGCGGCGTGCCGCGCGATCACCGCGCAACAACCGACGACGCGCGTGCTGATGCTCACCTCCTACGCCGAAGACGAAATGCTGTTCGAGGCGATTGCCGCAGGCGCGGCGGGCTATGTCCTCAAACAGATCGGCAGCGCGGAACTCGTGCGCGCGCTGCAAGTCGTCGGACGCGGCGAATCGCTGATCGATCCCGCGCTGACGCAAAAAGTGTTGGCGCGCGTGCGCGACGGCGCGCATCGCCGCGCCGAATCGGTCTTTCGCAAACTCAGCGCGCACGAACTGAAAATTCTCGCGCTCGTCGCCGAAGGCAAAACGAATCGCGAGATCGCCGCGCAGATCTTCTTGAGCGAAAAGACGGTTCGCAATTACGTCAGCAGTATCCTCGCCAAACTCAATCTCACGTCGCGCGCACAAGCCGCCGCGTTCGCCGCCACGCATCGCCTTCACGATTACCTTGCGACCGAAGACCAACTTTCCTGATCGCTCAAAACTTCCAAACTGTGCTATAATCAATGAGCAAATGACGAATGAACAAATGACAAATAGCAAATGACAAATGAACAAATGACAAATGACAAACAATGAATGACGAATCACCCAATCACCCAACCACCCAATCACCCAATCACCCAATCACCCAATCACCCAATTGCCCAATCACCTAACCACCCAATCACCTACTCCCCAATCACCCAATTATGATTCGCCTCAAACGCCTCTACGTCCACAATTTCAAACAACTGCAAGAACTCGAACTGCATTTCCCCGATCACGCGCGCGTCTTGGTGCAAGGGAAAAACGAAGCGGGCAAGTCCACGCTGTTCGAAGCATTGTATTTCGCGCTCTTCGGCAACGCGCTCGCCACCGAAAGCGGCGCGCGCGGTTTGGACGATCTGATCCGGTACCAAGTCGAAAAAGCGCGCGTCGAATTGGACGTGCAAGCGGGCGCGCGCGTGTTCCAGATTCGCCGGACGATCACGCGCGGCAAGAGCAATGTCTGGGAACTCGATATTCGCACGGGCGACGCGGTGGACGAAATTCGCGGCAACACCGTCGTCAACAAACGATTGATCGGCGAACTCGGCTTCGACGGCGACGCGCTACTCAACACCTGCTTCGTCGAGCAGAAAAAACTGGAGAAACTGGAAGGGCTGACGCGCGCCAAGCGCGAAGAATCGCTCGCCAAACTCTTGAACCTGGACGCGCTCGTGCGAATCGAAAGCGATCTCAAACTGCGCGCCGAAGACAAGCAAGAATCCGATCGCCTGAAAAAACGCGCCGACCTCGCCGCGATTCAAGCCGAACTGCCGCCGCTCGAACAACAACTCGCGCACACCGAGAGCCAGTTGAACCTGCTCGATTTGCGCGGCGCGACGGAGGGCGCGCTCGGCGAAACGCGCGCGGTGCAGCAACTCGACGCGCAGATGCGCGACCTCGCCGCGCAACGCGATCAGGTGACGCAACGCGTCGAACGGATCGAAGCGTTGAAAGACGCGATGACGCACGTCAAAGACGCGCGCGACGCCGTCGAACGGATCGCGGATCACGCGCGCACCATCGAACGCTTGAAGCAAGAACAAGCGGACGCACGCCGCGCCGCCGAATCAATCCCTAGTCTCCAGTCCCGCCTCTCTGAACTGCGCCATCTCGCTCGCCGCCTCCAACGCCTGACGCAACTGCAATCCGCGCGCGATCATTTCGCGCAACGCGCCGCGCAACTCGCGGACGCGCACACGCGGCTCGCCGAATTGAGCGCGACGATCACGCGCGAGGAAAACGCGCTCGCGCAGGTGGACGCGCAGATGCGCCAAGCCAAAATCGGCGCGGCGTTGGAAAACTGGATCGCGGCGCGGCGCGAAGCGTTGCCGCCCGGCGAAATCGCGCTCACGGTTCAGCAGAAAAAACAGACGCGCGATCAACTCGCGCGGCGTTTTCGTATCGAATTGTACGGCGGCGCGGCGATTTTGATCGTCGTCATCGCGCTCGCCGTGGCAACCGTCGCGTTGACGTTTTCATTCGTCGCGCCGACCGCGCTGGGACTTGCGTTCTTGATCGCGCTCGCGCTCGGCGGCGTTGCCGCGTTCGTCGCGCTTGTACTGGTTGCGCGCGCGGCGCGGCTCTGGCGCGATTGGGCGCGCGCATCCGAAGAACTGGGGCAGGCGCAGGGCGAAGCGCACGCGCGCGCGTCGGTCAGCGCAGCGCAACTGGCGCGCATCCAAGACGCCGAAACGCGTCTGGCGCAGCTCGACATCGCGATTCCCGAAACGCCGGAGCAGGCGCAACACGAGATTGACGCGCGCGCGCCGCGCGCGTTGGACGATCTGCGCGCCGCGCACGACGCGACGCGCGAACGCTTGCTCCACGCGCGCGCGATCCGGGGTGAGTTGCAACAACAGAACGCGATTGCCGACCCGGCACACGTCCAAGCCGAACGCGCGCGCTGCGAACGCGCCGCGCAGAAAGCGGCGCGCCTTCACGATGTCTGGCGCGCGCGCACCCAAGCCCGCGCCGACGCGTTGGGAATCGTACTCGCCGCCGAAGCCGCGCAACGCGCGTACTATGAAATCGCCGCGCAGATCGAACAGGCGAAACGGCGCGCTAAAGAGGACGCGCGCCTGAGCCAGGAAATCGCGCAACGCGAACAACAGGCGCGCGATTTGCAACGCCGCGCGCGAGACGAGTACGCGCAAGCGCGTACGATCCAAGCAGACGCGCCAGAGTGGAGTGAGCGATTAGAGCTTGGAGACTATAACGCGTTCGGCAAAAACTTGCGCGCGGAGTACGACGCGCTGGGGGGCGAACAAGCAATCAAGCAGGCGCGCGAGCTGGAGGGGGAACTGGGGCGGCGGCAAGGCGAACGCGCGACGCGCCAGCGCAATGCGGATGTGTTACTCGCACGCGTCCGCGAATTATTTTCCTCATTTCCCTCCGCCTCGGCGACGACGTTCCGGGAGGAACTGACAGAACTGGCGGAAAAACTCCAATCGCTTGATCTGGGTGACGAGGCAACCCTGCGGGTCCAACAGCGCGAACTCGTCGGACGCGTCCACTCGCTGCGCGATCGGCAGACGCAATTGGAACGCGAGCTGGGGCTCGTCAACGTCGCACTCGATCCCGCCGCGTGCCGCGCCGAGTGGGAAGCCAATGTGCGCGCGGCGTTTGTGCGCGAGCGCGGCGTCGAAATCGCATCGCTCGCGCGCAAACGGATCGTCCAAAAAGTTTTGCCCGCGACGATGGATTATTTGCGCCGCCTGTTGCCGGCGTTGACGCGCGATCGCTATCACGACGCGCAACTCGATCCGGAAACGTACAAGATTCAAGTGTGGGACGAGCGCGCGAGCCCTTCGACTGGCGCTCAGGGGGGCGGCGCGTTCAAGGAAAAAAATATTTTCAGCGGCGGCACCAAGGATCAATTCTCGCTCGCGCTGCGGCTCGCGTTCGCGCTGGCGACGCTGCCGCAAGAACGCGGCGCCGCGCCGTCGTTCATCTTTCTGGACGAACCGCTCGGCTCGTTCGACGACGAGCGCGCGGACGCGCTGATCTATCTGCTGACGGAAGGCGAAATCGCGCGCGCGTTCGATCAGATTTTTCTGATCAGCCACGTCCACGTCAACGAGCAACTCTTCACACATCGCGTCGTGCTGGAAAACGGGCGCGTGGCGGAAACCAATCTACGTGAAACGTAGAAGCAAAATCGTAATCACGCGTCATTTCGAAGAGCGATTTTCGCGACGAGAAATCTCGCCCATACAAAAACGAGATTTCTCGCTTTGCTACCCAGAAACTTGAGGTTCGTAGTATGCGCTTCAGCGCAAGAGGGGCGGCGATGAATCGCCCACTACGAACACGCGCGCGCGTTTCTGACTGCAAACACGCTACGCGCGCGCGGCGGTATGAATTCTCGAAATGACAAAATGGACTCGCTATAAAAAACCTTCCAGGTTGCACAAACCTGGAAGGTTTTTGTTTCAGCGCGACTGACGGAGACCGGGAAACTGGTTTTCCGGAATCGGTTGCAGATCGGGCGCGCCCGACGCGACCTTGATCACATAGTGGGAGCAGCTTGGACTGGCAAAGAACATCAAGCGATCAGTAACGCGGAGATATTGATTTTTGCGCGTGAACCTAGCGAGATCGGGATCCCAATCTTCGCCGGCCGCCACATAGACTTCGCCGAGAAAATTATCAGGGCCTAGCCCGAGAAGCCGAAAAAATTGGCGCGCGAGAATGAAGACTGCCGCGTGAATACTGGGCCGCGTCGCGGTTGGCGAGTATCTGACCAACATGACAACAAGATCCAGATCGAGATGGTTTTCAAACGCCAGCGTACCGCATCCTTCAGTCGCCGGCGGTACCGGGTAAACCAAAAACGAACCGGTGTAATAGCGCCGGAATAAAACCGGCGTTGGCACAGCCGTCGGCGTTCGCGTCACAGTGGGCACAGGCGTTGCCGTGTGCGTCGCGGTCGCCGTAGGCGGAATCGGCGTAGCCGTCGCGGTGGGCGCGAGCGTAGGAACGCGCGTGAACGTCGCCGGGGGTGCCGGAGTTGGCGCTGGCGTCGGCGTAGGCGTCGCGCAGCCGATCAGAACGAACGCGAACGCAAACAACAAAACGCAGAAACGGAATTGCTTGAACATTTTTTCTTCTCCTGAAAACCTGTGACAAATTTCTAAATTTGTCCTACGGCGCGTGCAGCGCGCGGATGAACGCGGCAAACCCCTTACCAAAGTTCGTCATCTCACCCGTCTGCGGATCGAACAAACGTCCCGTGGGATACCCCGTATCGTCGAGCGAGTACCAACACCAACGCTGCACCAGTTTGTAATCGTCCGCCGGATAACCGAGCGCGGGATCGCGCGCGGTCAAGAAAAAATCGAATGTGCCGATCAGAAAATTCAACACGCGCTCATCGGGAAAGCCGTAATCCTCCGGCATCGGAATGCCGTACTCGGAAACGACGAGCGGGTAGTTTTGAAAACCGCGCGCCGCCATCCATTCGCGAAACGCGATAATCTGCGCGCGAAACGCGTCGAGGTTGCCGCTATCGTCCACCTCGTACAGCATCCCGGTCGCGTCAGGCAAGCCGGGCGGAATATCCACGCCCCACGATCCGCGCTCTTCGCGCAAAATGAAATTGTGGACGTTCCACACATCCACCGGCAGCGCGGTCTGATTTTGTTCGCGATACGCCGCCAGCACTTGATCGAGATAACGCAGACGCAGCGGCGTTGGCTGCGTGACGCCGCCGATCCCAACTTGCGCGGTCGGATCGGCGTCCTTGATCGCGCGATACGCGCGCTGATACAGCCGCGCGTAGGCGCGCGGCTCGACATTATCTTGCCACTTGACATCCGGCTCGTTCCCGATCAGCCAGAGCGACCCAGGATTCGCGCGCGCGATTTGCGCGATCTTGCTCTCGGTCGGTTGGAGCTCGCCGGTGATCAGCCGCACCATCTGCACGTACTCGATGTTGCCGGGGCGCGGCGGATCGATTTGCGCGCGCCAATCCAAATACCAGCCGAACGAAAACGGCGCGAGATCGTAGCGCGTCAGCGGACCGATCGCAACGCCGATGCCCCAACGCGGTCTGCCTTGCCAGACGAGCGCGTGCGGCGCGGAGCGAGCGGCGAGCGGCGTATTTTTGGCGATAGACGTTGGCGTCGCGAGCGCGCGCGTTTCTTGCGCGGCGCGCGTGCGCGTGGGGACGAGCGGTTCTGGGGTGAACGTGGCGCGCGCAATCGGTGTCGGTGGGCGCGTCAAGGTTGGCGTTGACGCGGGTGGACGCGTCGGTGTTGGCGGTGTCGGTGCGGGATAGGTATGCTCGGTGACGAAGAACAGCGCGATCAACACCAAGCCGATCGCGACGAGAGCGATGCCGCCGGCACGGCGCATATTATCGCTCACGCCGTTTACCCAGCAGCAAAACCGCGATGCCCAACAACACCAGCGCGCCGCCGCCGCACAAGAACGGCGAAACGCCGCCGCCACTCGCCGCAATTTCGGCGGTAGAGGACGCGGCAAGCGTGATCGTCGGCGCGCGCGTTTCCGGACGCGTGGAGAATGTCGTGGTGATCGCCGCGTCGGCGGGCGGCGAGCCGCGCGGCGCGATGATCGTCGCACTCGTCGGCGGCGGCGCGCCGGGGGTCGCGCCGGGAAGCTGGGTCGCGATCACCTGGGTTGAAACCGGCGCAACCGTTGGCAAGCCAACCGTCGGCGCGCTAACGGCGGTGGGTTGCGCGTCCACGCGCGGTGCGGTGGAGGTCGGAAATGGCGCGGCGGTTGGCACGCCAGGTTCGCGCGTCGGTTGCGGCGGCTGGGGCGGCGACGGCGGCGGCGGGACCGTGCGCACGCGCGTCGGTACGGTTTGGCGCGCGGGATTTTGCGCGGGCGTCGCCCACGCGTGCGGCGCGAAGATCAGCAACGTCAAAACGATCAGCCCGCCGATCCAAAGAATCGAACGCGAATGCATCATCGCTTCTCCAAACGCAATCGAATGTTCTGATCGCGATCCAAGTTGAATCGAAACACCGGCACACCCGCTTCGAACGTCGTCGGGCGCGGTTGCGCTTCGATCAACGCGTAACCGAGCGGCAGGCGCACCGTCAGTATGACTGGATACCCTGGGGCTCCGGCTTGCTTTTGCCAATGCAAATCATAGCGCGCAAAATTGCCATCGCGTTGCAGAACGTGCTCGGCAAGCGTCCACGCATAGCGTCGCGTTTGCGATTGCGCGGTCGGCAAAATCATCGTCGCTTCGAACGCTTGCAATGTGCCTTCCGGACGCACAATCACCGCGCCTGGGTCGGCGGTCTTGCGCCAGAGCGCGTTTGCCAGAAGCGGAATGCGCGTCGCATCGTCCAGCCGCGCGGACGCGGGAACGAAGACGCGCACATAGTCCCAGTAACACCGATTCGTCATTTGCTCGTACACCGGATCGTACCGCGCTTCAGGGGTGCACGGCACATTCGTCGTGGCGGTGTTGGTGTACGCGAGCGTGAGTTCGGCGCGCGGCGGCTGGGCGCGCAAATCCACATTGTACGTCGCTTCTTGCCGGATGCGCGCGTTCACTTTGTTGTATCCCAGGTTCGCGTCCACGATCATCAAGTAATCGCCTGTCACCGGTTCCAGCGCGCCGTCCCACTTTTGATCGCGCAAAATCGCGGCGGCTTCGGGACGATCCACAAAAATCTGAATGTGCTTGCCTTCCAGCAAGCGCATCGTCGTTTCTGCCAGCGCGACTTTGTCGAACGCGCCGGTCTCGATCCGCTGCCGCGCGGCGTCGGCGAGCGTGCCGATGAACGATTTGCGCTTGAGCCACCACGCGCCGGTGAATTTGCCGTCGCTGGGCGCCCACGCGTTCCGCATATACGCGACGACGTTCGCGCGCGTGATCGGCTCGTTGGAATCCGGCACGCGAATCGGGCCGACCGCGCCGATTAATTCTTGAAACGCAAATTGATCGAACGCGATGACGCCGTCCATCGGCGGCGTTGCCGTACCGGGACGATACAACGCGAGCGCTTGCCGCGCGGCGGTCGGAAAATCGGGCGACCAGTTGCTATCGCGAAAAACCCATTGCTCGACGCCGAGCAAACGATACAACGGTTCGGGTGGTTCGGGGTACGGCTTGGAAAAATCGTCCGCCGCGTAACTATCGCGGAACACCATCGCGGACAACCGTCCCGCTTCCACGCGCACTTCGCCGACGCCGGTGATAAAGCCGCCGCCGGGGCGCAACTCGTCTTCGTTCAGACCCAGCACCAGATACGTGCGCGGCTGATCGAATCCGCCCAAGTGCGGCGCGAGTGACGCGAGTTGCAAGCCCGCGCGCGCGAGTGGCATCGCGCGTTGGAGCGTTTGCACGCGCGAGGACAACAACGGCGAGAGCGCGTCCGCAGAAATGGGCGATAGCGTTTGTTCGGCGCGCGTGGCGCGCGCGGCGGCTTGTTGCACCTGGGTTTGATTTTCGGCAAAGACGCGCATCACGCTGCCGAGCGAAATTTCGCGCACGCCGGAACGCGCGAACGATTCGCACACCAGCGAACCGGCTTCGGCGAGATCGTCCCCGGCGGCAAGCAAGCGCGGCGCGGCGTCCAAATCGTTGCCGACGACCGGCAGCCACCGGAACAACGGCGCCAGCGCGATCACGCCGCCGGCATCGCGCCGCAGATCGATCACGTCGTTTTGCAACGCCCACATCGCTTCGCAAGTCGGCGCGAGATCGGCTTGCTTGACCGTGTCGCGCACTTGATCGAAATGAATTTTGAGCGACTGCGCGCTCCACGCGAGGCGCACGAGCCACGCGCTCAGGATCAACAACCCGAGCACGAGAATGAGCAAACCGATGCGACGCAGTGTGATCATCGCGTTCCTCGTCGCCGCCACGCGCCGCGCGTTTCCCACAACGCGAGCGCGATAACGACGAACCAACCGGCGCGCTCGAACCAATTGCCCACCGATAATCCCATCCCCAGCGCGAAGAGCGCGAGTCCGAGCATCGTCGCGACACGAAAATCCGGTCGCGCCAGAACTTGGCGCGTGGATTGATCGCGTGACGCGCGCGCAAAACCGACGAGCGCGAGCAAGAACGCGAGTCCCGCGATCCACAAGGTTGCCGCCACAACACTGAACCAGTCAATCATCGAGCGACTCCGGGCTGGAGAATGGCGCGGCAACGCGCGCGTCTGGCGCGCCGAACCAATCGTACCATTTTTGCAAGCGTCCCGATTGCGCCTGATCGTACAATCCGGCGACCAAGCCGAGCAAGAGCCAGAACATAAAGCCGGGTTTCGCGCCGAGCGTCACTGCGTCCGTCATCCCGTAAACCCAATGCGCGAGCAGTCCCGCGCCCAAACCCAGGACGACCGCGCGCACAACAAACGAATCGGGCATCGTCGCGCGCGCGCGCGTCCACGTCGCGCCCAGCATCAGCGCCGCGCCAAAATAGAGCGACGCGAACGCGATCAAACCCGGCACGCCCAGATCGAGTCCGGCTTGGAGAAATTCGTTGTGCGCGTGCGCGATGTCCGAATCGGGTCCGATCAAAAACAGGGGGTACAAAACGTGAACGACGCGGCGGAAGGTGTTCATTCCCATTCCGGTAAACGCGAAATCTTCGATGCCATACATCGCGCGCGACCAAACTTCGACGCGTCCTTCCCACGTGTTGATCACCGATTCGGCGGAGAGCGCGGACGCGCTTTCCGCGGATGGCGCAAGCGCGCCCGCGCGCAGGAAAAAGATCGCGGCGATGAGGACGACGATTCCGGCGACGATCATCACCGCGCGCCAACGCCACGACGCGACGAAAAACAGAATCGCCGCGAACGCGACGAGCAGACCCAAATAGCCGCCGCGCGATTGCGTCAGCACGAGAATCGCGAGCAAAGCGATCGCCGCGCTGATCGACGCGAACAACGCCAAGATCGTTTTGCGCGCGCCGAGCATTTCGTTCACCGCGCCGCGTCGCGCGAATAGCGCGACGGAAAGCATCGTCAGAACCGGAATGCCCCACACGAGCACTCCGGCGAGTTCGTTCGCGGAGACGCCAGTTGCCGCCGCGCCTTGCAGACCGAGCAGGCGCGGCGTCACGCGCGAAATCAGCGAACCGATCACCGGAATTTTCGCGCTCCACTGCACGGTCAACAGCGCGAACCCTGCCATCCCAACACTCAGCGCGCCGAAGAGAATCGCCGCGCCCCACCAACCGCCCGGGCGTCGCGCTTTGCGCGCGGTTGCAAAAAAGACGCCGAACGCCAGCACCATTCCGGTGATCTTGGCGAAACTCTGCGCGAAATCGTACGTGGCGTACAAACTCACCAGCACCATCACGGCGAGAAGTAGGATCGCGGGGTTGAGCGGCGTCCGGCGCAGGGGGGTACGCCGCGCGAGCAAGCCGACGATCCACACGCCGGGGACAATCAGCAGCGCGAACGAGCGCCCAACCGAAGGAAAAAGTAGAAACGGCGCAGCCAGCGCAATCCAAACCCAGTGCCATTGATCGAGCCAACGGAGAATTCGCACGCAACCTCACAATGAAACACAATCCGTGATGCGTCAACAATCGAAACGCGGGTCTGCTAATGCTCCCCGCGCCTCATTCTACAACAAAGACACCACATTTCCAAATTGACTTTACTTGTCGCGTAGCACGCGCAACGCCGGATCGCCCAGCCAGACGAACGTGTCAATCACCTCGCGCGTCTCCGGCGATTTGCCGTCCACCTTGCGCTTGGCGCGCGCAATCGCTTCGCCCAACGACGCCGCCGGATTGCCAGACAATTCGGCGAAGAGCGCGCGCATCAATTCCTCCTGCGCTTGCGGCACCGACAGCCCCGTCGGCACCAAGCCCGCCACGATGCCGCCGTCGCGCTTGAACAACAATTCTTCCGCCAGAGAATTTTTCTGCGGATGATAGAAAAATCCATCCAGACAAGTCGGCGTGAAAAGAATCGGCGTGCGCGCGCCATTTTTGAGCGCGCCCAAGTGTTCCACGCTGAACAGCGGTCCTTCCGCCCACGTATCAATCGAGCCGTGTCCGATGTACGCCACCCAGCGCGCGCCCTCGTTCCAACGCGCCAGCATCTCACCGCGCGCGGCGTTGACATCGCCGCGATGATCCGCCAAATACGTTTTTTGCGCGACCACGCCGGAGGGCAATTGCGCGATCAGCGCGTCGGACATCGAAACGAACTGCGGCTCTTTGTCATCGGCGATGAACAACGCGCGATGATGCCACTCGGCGCGCGCGCGCAACGACGATTCGTACGCGATCGTTTTGCTGACGACGCGCGCCACTTGCTCGGCGGTCTGCGCGGGAATCCGTCCGATTGCCAGCGCGGGATGCCCGGTCTGATCGTCCGGCGCAACGAACCAATTGTCGCTGGCGGCTTGATTCAGATGCGGCGTCTTGACCAAAAACGTCGGCACAAGATTTTTGTTCGCGCCTTGTTGATAATCGCGATAATCGTAACTCGCCTTGCCGACGAGCAACACAAAACGCAACGCAGGCGCTTGCCAATTCTGCCGCGCCCATTCCAAGAACGCGCGAATCGCCATCGGCGATTCTTCTCCGTATCCGAACGTATCGTAGACCTGAGTCGTCGTGACGACGCGCACGCGCAAACCGGCGCGCGCGCGCCATTCGACGAGCGGGCGCAACGCGTGCGTGAAATCGCGCGACGCGTGCGTGATGATCAGATAATCGGCGGAAAGATCCGGCGCGCGCAGATCGCTGGCGGACATTGGGACAATGTGCGCGACGGGCTTGGCGGCGTTCGGTCCGACGGCAAGCCAGCGGCGCGGCGACGGCGCGTCACTCGCAAACGTCAACGCGCGCGCGGCGATCGTTCCATTCGTCACGCGCGTCACGGCAAACGGATCGGTGATATCGAAAAGATCGATCGCGTCGCCGCTGAATCCTTCGACGCGATACGCGCCCGCGCCCGCCGCGAATTCGATCTGATCGTTGTGCGCGATCAGGCGGCGCGTGTAGGCGAGATCAAGCGCACGGAGCAAAACGATTTCGGCTTGCGCGCCGGTGTCGCCGGGGGTGACTAGCTGCAACGAATTTTCGCCCGCGCGGATCGCATTGGCGGGAATCGTCGCGGTGATCGTGCGCGCGCCTTGCCCGTCCCATTTTTCATCCGCGACGCGCGTGTCGTTGAAAAACGCGCGGAGGTGATGATCGGGATTCACCGCGTCTTGCGTACTGCCCCACAGATGAACGCGCAGCTGCGCGGGCGCGGGCATTGCCGCAGGCAAGGTCATCGTGATCGTCGTCGTCATCGGCGCGACCAGGGCTTGCCAGAACCAAGGCGCATCGGCATCGCCGAACTGCGGCAGATACAACGTCGGACGCTCGAGGTGTAACGCGCTGGCAAAAGATTCTTGCGGCGCGGCGCGCGCCATTGCCGCGCTCGTTTCGCGCATCGGCGCGGCGGGTTGCTGTCCCCACGTCACCCAGTAGACCGAGAAATTCGAGTAGGGGGAATCGCTTGCCTGTCCGTAAAATTCGAACGCGAGGTCCGCGCCCGCGCCGCGCACGCGCGCCGGGATCGCGCGTTCGCCGCGAAAAAGTTGGAGCGTCGCCGCGTCGAGTTGCGCGATGTTCGCGCCCGCGTTTTTCAGATCGGCGGCAATCACGCGATACCACCCATCGGCGGAGACGAAGAGTTTGAACCGCGTGTCCGATTTTTGATCTACGAACTCTGGAATGGGGTCGGCAGAACGCGGGGGTTGAGCAATCGTCGTACAACCGCCGAGCGCGAGGACGCCGAGCGCGAGGAGTTTGAGCCACTTCATTCGGCGATCACATTTCACTGCGCGCGCGGAACGAAAGATAGATCGCGAGAATCCCCAACAGCAACCCTCCGGCTCCAATGATGCCCAGCAAAAGAATGCCTGCGCCGAGGAACAATTGCTTGGCGCGAACATCGCTATCCTCCGGCGCGGCGGCGATTTCCTCTTCCGGCTCTTCCGCTGTTTCCGACTCGGCGTCTTTGATCGCGAGCGCGACGCGCGTCTCTTCAGGTTTGGGCGCGCTGACACTGGGCGCGGCAGGCGCGCCTGCTTTGGGCGGCGCGGTGGGTTGCACCGCGTAGGCGACGCGCACAGTTGGCGTCGGTGGGACGGGCGTGGGCGGCGTGATGCCGGGCGGAAAAGTCGGGGTGCGCGTCGGCGTGAATTGCGGCGGCGTAGTCGCAGTGGGTGGCGCAGTCGCTGTAGGTGGCGCGGGCGTTGACGTCGGCGCGCCGGGAACCAGCGTCGCGGTGCGCGTGGGCGTTGCCGTCGCGGTGGCGGTTGGCGCGGCGGGCGCGGCGGCAATCGCGGTGACCGAATGGGTCGCTTTGTTGCCGGAGGTATCGAGACTTTCCAGGCGATAGTAGTACGACTGCCCCGCCGTGACCGCCGAATCGGTAAACGCATAGGACGCGCCGGCGATGCTACCGAATTGCGCGGGCGTGTAGTTGACTTTGGTGAACGTTCCACTCGCCGATGGACTGCGGAGAACGTTGAACCCGACGTTGTTCAATTCACTGCCCGTCTTCCAACTCACGACGACCTTGCCGCTTTGCCACTTGGCGTCGAACGATGAAATGGTTACCGCCGCCGAGACGCGGAATGGCGCGAGCAAAATAAATGTGCTGGCAATGGCAAGCCAGAAAAATGCAAGAATAATTCTTTTCATACGCCCCACCCAATTATCCAGCGCGCGGCGAATCCGCTCGCGCGCGTCACCCAGCGACTGACCTTGAGCGCGCCGCGACGCGTCAAACTCGGATCTTTGTCCGGGCATTTTCCACGCGTCTTGGCTTCGACGAACGCTTGTCCGCGCGAGAGAAGCGCAAGACCCGCACTCGCCACGCGCGCGCGGCGCGATGTGAAATCAATCGGTTGCGCGGCGCGCTGACGCTGCACCGCGACGACGCGACCGATCAACCGAGTCTCCAACCAAGGCGGATCCGCCGCCGAACAATTATCGCCTTTGGTCACAATGCGCGTCGCGCCTTCACTCTCGCGCCGCGCGATCAGCCGATGCACGATCCACGCGGCAGACGCGTCGGGCTTGACGATGATCAGATCGCCGACGCGCGGTTCGGCGGCGCGCGCGCGGCGGACGATCACGCAATCGCCCGGCGCGAGCGCGGGGTACATACTCCAGGTCGGCACGGTAAAGCGCACCGCGTCGCCGGTTTGCAAGCGCGCGTCAATCAGTTCGCTAGTGGCTTTGACCACGCGAACGTTCATTGCCCCTTCAAGATGAGCGGCAAGTAAGTGGCTGTGGCAAGTTGCAGTCGCGACGCGGGATCGCCGAGTAGGACGAACATTTTCATCGCGTCCGTTTGCGATGGATCGTTTGCCCAGAGTAACGCTTTGCCCACCATCGTCGCGGGTCCGATTCGCCGCTCGCCGTTGTGAAAAACGGATTCAAAGAAACCGCGATTCAGGTAATCGTGCCCGGAAGCATAGCCCCAAGCCGTTGCGCCCCAGACGGCAAGCGCGCCATTTCCGGCGCGACGCACATTCTTCTCGCCGACGCCGGGAAGCGTCGGCTTCGGATAGGTATAGAAACCGGTATCGCACGTCATATCCAACATCACCGGCAATTTGTAACCGTTCGTCAACGTGTCCACGTCAGCATTGGCAAAGAAACTGTGCGCCCATTGCGTCATCGAGCCGTGTCCCACATAGTTGACGATCACGCTGCCAGTATTGATCGCCGCCAAAGTTGCCGTGCGGACTTGATCCGGCGTGGTGTAGTACGGATACGGCAACGCGCAGTGCGGGTACACATTCGGATCACACGGATTGTAATAAATGCGATGGGCTTGGTACGACGTAGGAAGATAGTACGGGTTGGCGGCAATCGCGTCCGAGTACGCCCAGAAATTTCCCGCGCCGTCGGGATTGCCATTCTCAAGGTACGCGTTATCTGCAACAAAGGTAACGCGCGCGCGCCAAGTGCCGGCAGGAGTACTCTGTTCGTAGGCCGTAAGTTTAGTCACCATCGCGTCCACTTCGGCGGCACTGCTGGCAGGCAATCGCCCCAACGCCATTTGCGGCATCAAGTCGCCGGTGCCATCGTTGAAGGCGACGAAAAAATTATCGTCCGCCGATTCGTAGCGATCCTTGTCCACGATTCGCAACGGTGCCGGAATGAAGATCGTGTTGGGTAGCGTAAAGATTCCAGAATTCGGGTCGTTTGGATCCTCTTTATCCTGCGGGCATTTGCCAATTACAGAACAATACTCGCGCGGATCGAAATGCGCATCGCCGACTAACAGCACCATCGTCGGCGCGGGCGGCGTCCAGTACGTGTAGGCGTATGCGAGAAAATCGCGGATGGCTTGCGGGTCAAGCACGCCGTCGTTGAATTCGTCATACACATCTTGCACGCCAACGGTCTTGACGCGCGCGATCTGAGACGCGCGGAACGTCGCCAGCGGCTGGATGTTTGAGACGAATCCATCGTAGGCAATGATGATGTAATCCGCGCCGTTCGTACCTTTAAGGTTTCCGGCTGCGTCGAGCGTGATGCTCGCCGGAGTTTTGTACTGCGAGGTCGCCAGCGCGATGTACTCGCGCGCAGTCGGCTGATCGTCGGCAAATTGATACGAGTACGGCGCGCTGCCGGAAATCGTCGGCGTGACGATGCGCGCGACGTTCAACGGATCGGCAATGTCGAATGCTTGCAGCGTTGAAGTTGTAAAATTCGTGATCGTGTATTGCCACGCGCCGGAGGCGGGTTGGCGAAAGCGCAGCGTGTCCGTCATCGCGACGAACGCGCGACCGTACGCGAGATCGTAGTTGTCGCTGACCGTCACATTATAATCAGGGGGGGGAGCCGGATTATACAGCAAGTCCACGACGCTGATCGAGTTGGCATCGTTCGTCAAATACGTTGCCGGAAATGATACCGTTCCGGTCACGGGTCCCTTGCCGCTCCAAACGAAATCGGTAATCGGCGTGGTGTACGCGTTGACGCGAATTTGGTGGCGATGCGTCAGAGTCGTAACTCCTGCCAACTTGTAACTGAGCGTCGCGGAATAAAGCGGCGTCGCCGGTAAATTGCTGACGGAAAAACTGTTCACTGTCGGCGCGCTCGACAGAGGTTGCCAATACCAATGCACAAACCCTTCGAGTTCCGGAACCGTCGAAAGGTAATAGCGGTTGTCTTCCAGATGGATCGTCTGAATGTATTCCGTCGCCGCCGTGCCGCTGCCGTTGCCCGCGCGCTCGGTGACGCGCCGACCATTCGCGCCGCCGTAGGTGAGCCAGTACGCGTTCGTATCGGTGTATTTGGTGTCGAGACCCTGACCCCAGAAGACGATGTAATGATCGCTGTCGCACGGATCGCCGGTTTGCCACATTTGATAAATTCGCAATTCGTCCGTCTGATCGTATTTCTTGTACACTTTGAGCGTGTTCGGATCGAGACCGGGATCCGCGCCTTGCGCTTGTAATTGCGCGCAAGAAATTTTGTACATTCCGTCCGCGTTGACGGCGATCCGAAACATCGGATCGCCATTGCGCGTTGCGCGCGGCGCGCGCGCGCCCGGCGCGGCAGTTTTGGCGCGCCACGCTTTGGCGGAATCGTAGTTGAGCAACATACTTTGCAGCGTCGGCTCGAACGCGCCTTCGTTGACCGCGCCGCCGAGCGCTTCGCGCGTTTGCCCGCGCGGGTAGGTGAACGTGATCTCGACGCGCACGCGGCGATGAAAAACGAGTTCGCGCGTCGCGCCGTTGTATTGGAGCGGATAGAACTGAATCGTGAGATAACGTTGACTGCGCCACTTGCTATCGGTACCGATCTGCGCGACATTCGCCGGATAGAGCCGATTGGCGGCATACGTCGCCGGATCGGGGACGATCACGGAGCGAACCTCGCGCGGCGCGGTGCGATTGAGATCGAGATCGGGACGCTGCGCGGGCGCGGGGAGCGGCGGCGCGTTCAGTTTGACGCGCGTCGAATCGTCTGCCACGATTTTGAGCGCGGCAATCGCGCCGGGTGGGATGCCGATCATCGCGCCTTGGACCGGCAACTGCGGCTTGCCCGGCTCGCTAGTGTTGCCCAAGTCCGGAATCGTCAGCGCGAGATAGTTCGCGCCGCTGACGGTGCGCGGTTGCGCGGTGTACGCCGGCACTTGAAGTTCGATGACGACGCGATTCGCGTCCGACTGAATGATGCGCGGTTGCACCGGCGTGGGCGCAGGCGCTTGGGCGCGCGCGGGGGTAGGGTCGAGCACCCCAGAAACTAGCAGGGCGAGCGCGAAGCATAATGCGGCGCAGCCGCAAAGCATCAAACTTTTATGGCGAGTTTTTGAAAACAGCATCTCGCTTCTCCCGATCAATAGTGAAACTTGCACGAGACAATAACGATTCCTTCCGCGCTGACCTTGTAGACCAAACGATGTTCATCAGTTATCCGGCGTGACCACAAGCCCTGTAAATCATGCTTCAGCGGTTCCGGCTTGCCCAATCCGGAAAATGGGCTTCGATCAATGTCCTTGATCGGTCTGGCGATTCTGGCGTAGATCACCTTGTCATCTTTTGTCCACTGATTGAAATCATCCAGGGCAACCGGAAGGAAGGCAATCGTTCTCATAAATCAGCCAAGTTGATCAAAGTATGTTTGGATGGATCGCCAAGGTCTTGCAGGGCTTTACTCAAATGCTGGCGATTGGCTTCCGTCGAGAGCAAGTATTCGGTTGCATCTTGTTCCTCAGGTTCGACAAATACGATCACATCCACGAGCGCGCCGCTGGGCAATTGCGGTGATGAAATCTCGATTTTGCCGACTTCACCAACGATTGTTTTCTGCTTTATTCCTGTAATCACTTTCCACTCCTTGACGCGCGCAATCCCGCGCGTCTCTGCGCCAGCCACACCGCCGCGCCGATCATCAACGCGCCTGCGCCCACCAAAACCAGCTCGCCAAAACCCAACGCGCCTGACGCCGTGATGATAATCGGTCCGTGCCGCGCCGTCGCACCGCCGTACTCCACATCTTCCAACTGATAATAGTACGTCCGTCCGGCGACGACGGTGGTATCTGCGTACTGGTACTTGCCGCCGATCAACGCATCGGATGCAGGAATGAGTTGCGCGTTCAGTTTGGCGTACGGACCTTCGGCGCGTTCCGCGCGGTACACGTTAAAACCCGCGGTGTTGATCTCCGTCGCGGTCGTCCATTGGACAACGATGCGCGCGGGCGCGGGCGCGCAGGCGATCAAAAATGCGAAAAGACAAAAGACGAAGGATGAAGGATGAAAGATGAAGGGTGAAGAATAAAGGATGAGGGATGAAGGATGAAGGATGAAATTTGTCATTTGTTCATTTGCCCTTTGCCCATTCACCCATTCGTCATTCGTCGTTCGCCATTTGTTCATTTGTCATTCATCGCGCCGATTTGCTGATTGGCGACCAAAGTTTGATAGTACGGGTTACGCGCCAGCAATTGCGCGTGCGTCCCGGAATCCACCAGCCGATTTTCGTTGAGCAACAAGATGCGGTCCGAATTTTGAATCGTCGCCAAACGATGCGCGACGACGAACAAAGTTTTGCCGCGCACGACTTCCGGCAACGCGTCGAAGATCGACCGTTCGATCACGCTGTCGAGCGCGGAGGTTGGCTCGTCCAGAATCACGATATCCGGATCCTTGACCAGCGCGCGCGCGATGGCAAGTCGTTGTTTTTGTCCTTCCGACAAATTCACGCCGCGCTCACCGAGCCGCGCGTCGTACCGGTCCGGCAAGCCCGCGATGAAATCGTGAATCCCCGCGACCTGCGCGGCGCGCGTGATCTGCGCGTCGGACGCGTCGGGATTGCCGTAGCAAAGATTCTCGCGAATCGTGCCGGCGAGCAAGAGTGTATTCTGCGCGACGTAGCCGATGCGCGCGCGCAACGCGCCAACATTGTACTCCGAAGCCGGAATGTCGTCAAACGCGATTTCGCCGCGCGTCGGTTTGTAGAATCGCAACAGCAAACTGAGCAGCGTCGTCTTGCCGACGCCGCTCGGTCCGACAATCGCGATATGTTCGCCGGGCTGAACGCGAAACGACACGTCGGCAAGCACCGGCGCGCGTCCGTCGTACGCAAACGAGACGTGGTCGAACGCAACCGCGCCGGCGAGTCGTTCGACTTTTTTGCCGGTCTCCAAATTTTCTTCCGGCACGATGTCGAACAATGCAGAAACGCGTTCCAGCGCGGCGAGCGCGTTTTGCAATTGCAAATTCGCGCTCGCCAGAAACGTCGCGGGACCGTAGACGTAACCCAGGTACGCCTGGAACGCCAACAACGAGCCGAGCGTCCACTCGCCTTGAATGACCCAGAACGCGCCGGCGACCAAGACCAAGCCGCGCGCCAGGTTCGGCACGGAGCCGATCGCCAGATTCGCCAACGAGCCGACGGTCATTTGCTCCATCGCGATTTCGCGCGCGGCGTCGAGTTGCTCCATCACGCGTTCGACCGTTCGCTTTTCGGATGCGAACGCTTTGATCAGCGCGGTCGTCGCGAGCGATTCTTCCATCGTGCGCGTGACGTTCGCCTGCCGTTCCATACTTTGATGACTCAGCACGCGCAGTTTGCCGGAAAAATAGCGCACCGACACGACGAGCGCCGGCAGCGCGATCAGCGTGGCGATGGCGAGTCGCCATTCGAGGTAGAACAACAACACCGCGCCGCCGACGAATCGAAAAATGTTCGTAAAGATGTGGACGATCGTGCTGGAAAAAAACCAGCGCAACCCTTGCACGTCGGACAGGAGGCGCGACATCAAATAGCCGGTCTCTTTTTCGTCGAAGAACGATTTGGGGAAATGGAGCGTGCGGTCGAGCAGATCGCGTTGAATGTCGAGCAAGACTTCTTGCTCAAAGCGCGCAAAGTAGAATTGTTGCAGCGTGCCGGTCGCCATTCCGATCACGTGAATCGCGGCGAAGAGCGCGATGGCAACAACGAGCAAGTGCAATTGCCGCGCGAGGATCACGTCGTCAATCAAAAAGCGATTGATCAGCGGATCGGGAAACGCGAGCAAGGTGTTGAAGAGAATCAGCGCGGCGCCCACGATGCCTTTGCGCCAATGCCGCGCGATGAACGGCTGCAAGTTTTTGAGATTGGCGCGCGCATTGGCGTACCCTTGCTGACCGGCGATGCGATCACCGGGCTGGGCGCGCGCGAGACCGCGTTGGAGGTAGGAGAACCAGGTGTGCATAAGCAGAAAGTGTCATTGCGAGCGAAGCAAAGAAACTTGCCCGTCGTAAACGACAGAGCTGAGCAGTTTAAGGACGCTTGAGCGTCCTTCGGCTACTCAGCCCAAAGACTCTGCCTTGAGCAAAGTCGAAGGGTTGATCTTCGGGCGTTGGGCATGACATGACAAGTTTCTCGGCTTGAACATAGCGCGGCAAAGCCGCAACCAAACTCATTGGACACTGACCAACACTGAAGAACACTGATTTTTTCTTTATCTGTGTTTGTCTGTGTTCATCTGTGTCCAAAAAATCCTCGCGGTTGTGATAGTTTTTGTAGAGGAATACTATACCGCCACGCGGAGGTATGTATTCTCGCAATGACACCTGAACGGTTCAGCAGAAAAACCTGTCGGGTCTTGCAGACCGACAGGTTTACTTTGCAAATTACGCGCGCCGCCGCGTCCACCACGCACCCGCGCCTAACGCGATCAGCGCGCCGATGCCGACGAACGGCAGCGCGCTCGGCGCGTCCGCGCGCGCGTTGAACGTGGAGAGCGTGACGGCGGTGGGTCCGCCGTTGTCCGTGATTGCCCAATCGGAGAACGCGGTGACATCCCGCGCATAGACGTAGTTGTTCGTCGTGTCTACGCCGCCGGTTTGCAGAACCCAACGACTGCCGTTGTGCCGCCACGCACGCAGATTCGCTTCGGTCATTCCAGTTGTTTCGCTGTCTTGATAACCCAAGTGCAGATCCTCTGCATTGTACGAACTGATGTCATTTGTCGTAATCGAGTACGTGCGCGCGACTGCAGTGTCCAGTCCAGTGGGCTTGGATTTGACGAGGTTGACGGTGATGCTGGGTGGCGCGCCGTTCGTGACGGACTTGAAACGAATGAGCGCCTGCGCGTTGTTGAACTGATAATTCTTGTCGGCGGTGAACGTATGCGCGCGCTGCACGTTCCCCACCACGTCGCCTGTGCCAGCCACAGTTGCCTCGCTACCCAGCGTCAGCGTGTTGCTGCCGGTGTTCAGATCGCCGGAGGTGAGGGTGAGGGTGTTGCTGACGGTGACGTTGTTGCCCAGCGTAGCCCCGGAGGAGTTGTTGAGCGTGAGATTGTTGAAAGTTGTTGCGCCAGTGCCGCCGATGGATTGCGCGGATGTGCCGTTGAGAGTTATCGTACCAGCATTGGCAACAAAAGTGCCCTCGTTCGTCCAACTCCCAGCAGTATTGAACGATGAATTTGTGGACACCGTATTGCCAGATCCGATTGTGATATTGAATGCATGGTTTCCAGAAGTACTAATCGTACTAGTACCGCTTCCATTGAAGTTCAATGTGCAAGTACCTCCCCCGCACCCGAACGACCCCGCAGTCTTGGAGAAGTTTCCTGCGATCGAGATTGTTCTTCCGCTGCTAACATTGAGAGTCTTGCCGGAGACACTAATTGTCAGATGATTGAAATTTGTCGTACCACTTCCCCCCACCGTCGCGCTGCCGACTGCCGCGAGAGCAAAGGTGACCGTGCCGCTGTCCCCGTTGAACGTGCCGCTAACCGAAAATGTCCCGTCCAGAGTGATCGCCGTGCTGCCCGCATTGAGTGTTTTGCCTGAGTTGATCGTTACGGACCGAAATTTGCAAGTGCCGCTACCGCCAAGTGTTGTCGTGCCGTCGAATGTTGTGCCTCCGCTTCCTGTTCCCGTGTATGTGAATTCTCCATCGTTTGTCAGATTGCCGGTCAGCGTTAAACTTCCGCCGGAAGTGTTGATTGTCAGCGACGACCCCGCATCAATCGTGATACCGGCAACAGTTACCGCACTACTGATGATCGGCTTATTCGTGACATTTGGGATCGTCACTGTGTCGCCAGAAACCGGCGGCGCGTCTCCGCCTCCCTGACAACCTGACCAATTCCCAGTCGTCGCCCAATCCGTGTTCGTGTTTCCCGTCCACGTACACGCCGCCGCCCACACCGGCAGCGGCGAGAGCATCACCAGCATCACCAACGCCAGCGACGCCAACATCGTCACGCGCATCATTTTCGTTTTCATCTTCTCCTCCTCCGGATGAAATATTCGCGCGCCGCCCAATTGCGACACGCGGTTCTAGTCGGGGCGAAGCATGTTTGCCCCTACCGGAAAATGATCGGCAGATAGTATTGGTATGTCGTAAAATCATACACCGCGACGATCGAATCGTGATCGCTCCAACGCGTCGCGAATTCCGCATTGACGCGCACGACGTTCACGCGCACGCGCCGCGCCGCCAACGCGGGGCTGACCAAAATGTGATCCAACGCTTGCGAGTTGCCTTCGTACGTGTAGGTGTAACGTTCGTGCTGCGGCAGAAATTCGATTTCGTTCGTCAAGCCCCCCAGCGTCTTGAGTGTACTCAAAGGCGTCGAAAACTCAAAATCGTTCAAGTCGCCCAGCACGATCACGCGCGCGTTCGAATCAATCGCGCGGATACCTTGGACGAAATTGCCCACGACGGTCGCCTGTTGCGTGCGCTGCGTTTCGGTCGTCCACGTCGGCGGTTGATAGCGACCGAACAACGGCTGATCGCCGCCTTTCGATTTCCAGTGATTCGCGATCACGAAAAGCGTCTGCCCGTTGAACGTGAATTCGCCGGCGAGCGGTTTGCGGCTATCGGTGAATGCCGCGTTCGCCGGATCGATCCGACCAGGACTGTATTGCAATTGCGGGATGCCGCCATTGTCAATCACCGCGTTCGCCGTCGTCGCGCTCGCCGCGCCGCGATCCACAAACGCGAGTCCGCGATCGGTGCGATACAAAAATCCTTGCCGAATGTTGCCGCCCACTTGCCCGCCATCCTGATCGTCCACCGGATCGATTTGACGATACTGATACGTCGGACCGCCCGCTGCCGTGATCGCGTCGATCAGCATCGTCCAGGTCGCGCTCGCAGACACGACGGACGATTTGGCGGATCCATCATTGTCCTGAATCTCTTCGATTGAAAGCAGGTCGGGCGATTGCAAGTGATTGACGATGAGATTCGCCAGCCCGGCGAACTTGCCATCGGCGACATCGGTATCGCCATCTGAATCGTTCGGATCGAGATTTTCGACGTTGAACGTGGCGACGGCGAGTTGCGTGCCGGTTTGCGCGGTCGTCGTCTCTTGCGTCAGTCCATTATCGCTGCGCGTCAACGCGAAGATCGGATAGAGTTTATAGTTGCCGTACGAATAATCAATGACGCCGATGATCGGTCCGGTGAACCCATCGCCGACATTCAGATCGGTTGGGAGCGCGGCTAACGCATCGCCCAGGATGATGCGTTCGGGGTTGAAATCGTTCGCGCGGATGACGATGCCGCCGCGCGCGGTCAACACATTCGCGTTCGCGCCGTGATCGCCGACGACGGGAATTTCGTACGAGTTGCTCGTCGCATAATAGCGCGTGGGTCCGATTGCGCGCGCAAAGTTGAGCCGCACGCGCATCGCTTCCAGACTTTCCCAGAAATCAATCCCGTCGTTCGCGGGATCGAACACGCCGCTCGTCTCCACGTCGCCGGTCGAATCGTCGTTGATGATCGTGTTGGGCGGAATCCGCCCGCCGGTGCCGACGATGATCGGCGCAGGCAACGCGTTACCACTCGATAAAATCAGAATCGCAGGCGAAGTGATTTCGGTGGTCGTCAAATTTTTCGCGTCGCTACCGGGACGAAATTCTGTGACGATGCCATTGACCAAAATACTATCGCCGAGGTTGACCGTCGGCGCGCTGAGCGTGTGAACGAAGATCCCTTCCGAAGTTGCGTCGTCCGCATCGGGGCTGGGGTCTTGCAAATAAAAACCGCTGTAACGCACGGCAGTCACGATCCCGGTGGTCACAACGGCTTGTCCAACGTAGGGCGAGATGTGCGCCGCGCCTTGAATCGCGTGAATCCGCAAAGGATCGTCGCCCTGAATCGTCCCGACGCCTTGCCCGTCGCTGAGCAGCGCGCCGCTGACGTTCGTGACGTTGACGTAGAACGTTTCGTTCGGCTCGATGTTCGTATCGCCGTTGATGGTGACTTGGAAGATGTACGCTTGACTGCCTTCGGCGATTGTTTGCGCGGTGAGCGCGCGCGCCACGTAATCGTTGTCGGCGGTCGTCGCCGTGCCATCTTGCGTCGCGAGATCGAACGTGACGCCGCCCGCTTCGGCGGGCGCGGAGAGCGAAACGGTGAAGGTCGCGAGCGTCGTGCCGCTGTTGCCTTCCAGGATCGCGACATCGTTGATCGAGAGATACACTCCGGCGGGATTCGGCGTGAGATGAAAATCGTCAATCGCGAGTCCATCATCCGCGCCTGATGCGTTCAAGTCGAGCCAGCGAATCCAAAACGTCGCGCCGTTGGCGATGCTCAAGCCGCCGATCGCGTAACTGATCGCGGTGCGATTCGCAGGCGCGTTGCCATCGAGCGCGCCCGTCGCGCCGCTGGTGACCGGCGACGAGAAATCGAGCGCGTCGTAATCGTTCCACGTACCGGTCGTCAGACTCGTCGCGTCGGCGCTGAGTTGAAAATCGAGCCGATCGGCGCGTCCGATCGCGCCGAGTCGCCACTGTTCGCCGGTGTACGCGATGAGGAGCGCGGTGATGGCGCCGCCGGTGTTGTTCGTGAAACTCGCGCCGATGGTGGGATTGACGCTGCCGCTCTGCAAACCGCCGAACGCGCGCTCGGTGCTTCCGTCTGCGCCGTAACTGTAGGTATCGCCGGTGCTACTCGCGCCTCTGTTTGCAGTGTAGAGCGTGTTCGCGTTAGTGCCGCTTTCGGCAAAATCCCAACCGGTAGGCACGGTACTCGATGTGCCGCTACTGGCGAGCGTGTCAAAGTTTTCGGTGTAGGCAGTGCCCGCCGCCGTCAGACTGATCGTCCCGGCGGCGCGCGCGGGACGCGCGGATGCGTCGGTGAGCAAGGGGGCGACGAGAATTGGCGCGCACCAAAAAAAGAAAAGCGCGGATCGTAAAATTTTGATTTTCATTTCTAATTATACGACTCTACTGAAAAAAGGTCTCTGAATGTCGTTTTCGATAATTTTTCACGCTCGTTTTCTAACCCAAAAGTAGTACGCGAGCGAGTTTTTTCAGTGGAGTCATTATACACCCAGTCGTCAAGCCCCGGCGGTTGGTTATATCGAGCAAGGTTACAAATTGCGCTTTTGGTTGTCACCCTGAGCGAAGCGAAGGGTATCGCGATTTGCTGGTTGCGAGATGCTTCGTCGCGAAAAACGCTCCTCAGCATGACAAAATGAGCCGTGGTAAAACCGCAGTTTGTGCCCGTTAACAGTATAGAAATAACGTAGGGGCGAAGCACGCTTCGCCCCTACTGGACAACCCCTTGCAAATGCGCGGGAATCGGAAATTTTTCCGGCGCGAGCGCGCCTTTTTCGATCAACACTTGGCGGCGCGCGAGCGCTTCCAGACAGTTGATCATCGCGGGCGCGCGCAGGTCGCCGTCTTCCAGCAACGCCAAGCCGTGACAGCGCACGCAGACGCTTTGCAATTCGCACACGCGGCAGACCGGCAAGTCGTTCAGCGTGATGCGACCGAGTTCGTTCCACGCGTGCGCGCGCGCCCACATCTCGCGCAGCGATTGTTCGTGCACATTGCCCACCCGCGTCCGCACCTGGACGCACGGCGAAACATTGCCCGCCGGATCGATTGCCAGCGCGTTCTTCGCGATGCCGCACATTCGCGTTTCCGGCGTAACCGTGCGTTCCACCCACACCTTCGGATCGATCACTTTACGAAAGAGCCACACATAATCGGCGTACGTCAAACGATGTTGCAGCGGCGCGCGCCCGCCATCGTCTTTGACCGTGATCGTAATATCGTAGCGAAAGACCGCGCCCAACGATTCCGCGAGCGCGCGCAGCGCGTCGAACTGTTGAATATTCTCGCGCATCAAGGGGACTTTGAACCACGTGCGAATGCCGCGCTCGCGCAACAATTGAAACGCGCGCATCACCAACTCGAAGGAACGCGCGCGCTGGGTCATCCCGTCGTGGGTTTCCGCATCCGCGCCATACACGCTCAGTTCGACCGCGTAGGGATGCAACGACGCCATCTGATCCGCGACGCGCGGCGTGATCAGAATGCCGTTCGTGAACAGGCGCAACAAGAATTTGCGCGCGCGCGCATACTGGGCGATTTCGAACCAATCATGACGCACCAGCACCTCGCCGCCGGAGAGCGTCAGGTTGAGCGCGCCCAGCGCGGCAAGTTCGTCAATGACGCGAAACGCTTCCGCGGTCGTCAACTCGTCCAGCGCGGCACTCTGCGGCGGACACACATCAAGATAGCAATGCGAGCATTTTTGATTGCACCGATACGTCAATTCCCAATGCGCGCTGAACAAGCGATGTTGCTGGCGCGTTTGATTGACAATTTGATCGTACGGCGACGCCGCTTCGGGAATGGAGGAGGGACCTTCGACGGACATGGTGAGAGATTAGAGATTACTCGATAGTTGTGTTTTGACATTTCCAGCCCAAGTGTGATACCTTGGGAGCCATCTCACACCCTTGGATGAATAGCTGATGCAACTTCCAATTATCGCACCTGCGCCACTGGTGATTGCTCACGCGG